>Ga0209913_1000774_pt1 | contig 22947 bp, 23 predicted proteins | sample PersoiDNA2013203_FD_185805 | JGI IMG/M metagenome (GOLD analysis project Ga0209913, IMG submission 185805) | Permafrost soil microbial communities from the Arctic, to analyse light accelerated degradation of dissolved organic matter (DOM) -... | ecosystem: Environmental > Terrestrial > Soil >... | reverse complement strand
GACGAGATCGGCGCCGACGGCTACGCCGAAGACGCCATCGAGGCGGTGGCCACGGCCAAGACCATCCTCGGGGTGGGCTGAGCGCCGCCGCCTTCTCTTGCCTTCGAAGCGCCGGCGCCCCCTGGCATCGCGCCGCCGCATGTGTGAATCGCGCCCCCATTCGGTAGAGTTGAGGACGCATGGCAGCCGACCACGACGCATACTTCGAGGAGGTCGAGGCTCGCTTCGAGAATGCCCTCGACTTTGACCTGGGTCTCGAAGAGGAGTTCCACGTCCTCGACCCCGAGACCCTGGAGCTCACTCCCGGGTTCGAGGCCCTGCGCGAGGCCGCGGGCGAGCGCTTGCGCGAGCGCATCGCCGGCGAGCTGCTCCGCTCGGAGATCGAGGTGGCCACGCCGCGCACCCTGCACTTCGGGCAGGCGGCGAAGCAGCTGCTCCTCAACCGCGCCGAGCTGTTCGCCCTCGCGGACCGCGAGGGCTACGCTCTCGGCGCCACGGGCACGCACCCCTTCTCGGCGTGGAAAGACCAGCAGATCATCGACACGCCCCACTACCGTCTCGTCGAGGACAGGCTCAAGTACGTCGCCTGGCGCAACAACACCTGGGCGGCGCACGTGCACGTCGGCGTGCGCGGCTGCGACCGTGCGGTGGCCATTTGCGACGCGCTGCGCACGTACCTGCCACACCTGCTCGCGCTGTCGGCCAACTCGCCGTTCATCGAGGGTGTGTGGACGCAGCTGCATTCCGCCCGCACGCAGACCTTCGTGCGCATGTTCCCGCGCTGCGGCATCCCGGACGTGTTCGGCACGTGGGCGGAGCATCGCGGCTTCTACGAGGAGCTCGTCGACACCAACTGCATCCAGGAGTTCACCCAGATCTGGTGGTCGGTGCGTCCGCATCACCGCTTCGGCACCGTCGAGGTCCGCATCTGCGACGCCCAGACAGAGGCCTGGCAGAGCCTCGCCATCTCGTCGCTCACGGTGGGTCTCATCGCCCATCTGGCGCGCGTCTACGACGAGGGCATGCCGCTGCCCATCCTCCCGACGCGCTACATCGAGGAGAACCTCTGGCGGGCCATCAGGTACGGCATGGATGGCAAGTTGGTGGACTGGGCCATGGGGGAGGAGCTGACCGCCGCCGACGCCATCCGTCATCTGGTCGAGATCTCGGCGCCGCAGGCCGAGGCCCTTGGGCTCACGCCTCACCTCGAAGGCGTCGAGCGCATGCTGCGTGAGGGGAACGGCGCCCAGCAGCAGGTCAGGGCTCACGTTGAGGGTGAGACTTTGCCCGAGGTGTTCGCCGGGACCGTGCGCCGCGCACACGCGATCTCTGTCCAGGAAACCGCCGATATGCAGGAGGAGCAGGCATGAGCGACGAGCAGCGCGGGGCCGGCGCGCCGACCGACGAGGAGCGCGCCCGCACCATTCGCGAGCAGTTGAGGGGCCTGCACGCCTTCGACCTCGCCTACGAGATGATGATCAGCCTGGTGAGCTTCGGCTACCAAAAGATGGGGCTCACCGACGAGACCAGCGAGCTGCGTGATCTCGGCGACGCGCGGCTGGCGATCGAGCTCCTGCGCGCCAACCTGGAGGTCGTGGAGCGCGAGCAGGGGGAGGGGCGCACCCGCGACGTGCGCTCCACGCTGGCGCAGATGCAGCTCGGGTACGCGCAGGCCGTGCAGCTTGCGGGAGGGGCGCCGGCGGCGCGGCCGCAGGCCGCCGAGCCGGCCGCGAGCGAACCGGCGGCGAGCGCACCGGCGGCGAGCGAACCTGCCGCGATGAAGGCCGCGCCCAAGAAAGCGCCGCCGCGCAAGCCTGCCGCCAAGAAGCCTGCCGCAAAGAAGCCGGCGGCGGTCAAGAAGACCGCGCCGAAGAAGCCGGCGGCAAAGAAGCCGCGCGGCGGCGCTACTCCGCCGGCCGGCTGATCGCGCCGTAAAGCTCGGGGCGGCGGTCGGCGAAGTAGATGTGACCGCCGCCGTCCCCGCCGCGCAGCGCGTCGACCAGCGCCGTGTCGAGGTCCGCGCACAGCACCTCATCGCCGGAGCCCGCCGCCGCGCTCACCGATCCGCGCGCGCCGGGACTTCGGCGGGGACGTCGCGGACCTGGACGACCGCCAGCCGCGCGGGTTCAGGCCTGGGCCAGCGCCCAGAAGCGGGATTCTTCGAGCACGTCGCCGGGCTCGACGATGAGGAACTCCTCGTCGTGCGGCCCGTTCATGAGCTTCTCGAGGAAGCGCAGCGAGCCGGTGAGGTGCTCGAGCGGCAGGTCGTAGAACGCGCTCACGGTCTCGAGATAGTCGCGCTTGTCGTCCACGCCGGCGACGCCGGGGGTCTCGATCACCGCGAGACGCGTGTAGTGCTCCAGGATGAGCCGCGCGACGCGCGCCGCCTTCTCCTCCCCGTACTTGGGCAGGATCTTGAGGTATTCCTTGTACGGGTCGTCGATGAAATCGATCCAGCCCCGCGTGTAGTAGTAGGTGCCGGGCTGGCGGCCGTGCTCCTCGAGGTACCGCTGCTTCGAGCCGAGGAGCAAAGAGATGCAGTCGTCGACGGCGGGGAGCTTGAGGCGGTGCGGGCCGGCCTTCAGGCCGACCGTGCCGTTGCTGCAACGAGCGCAGCAGAGGAGGATGTCGCGCTCGCCGGGAGTCGCCTCGATGCGCTCCTGGACGGCTGCGCGCATCCTGTCCGGATAGTCGTGCAGCGCGCCCTCGAAGAACTCGACCTCGTACCCGGGGTTCACGCGCTCGACCTCGTTGCGCAGGACCTCACAGCTGATGATCTTGGGTAGGGCGTCCATCGCTTCATGGTAACAGGACCACGATGGTCCTGTCGCGTGGGCGCGCGCGGCGCGTGACGGGCGAGTGCTCCGTCGCGTCGCCTGCGGTAGCATGAGCAGCGCTTTCCCGGAGGCACTATCGTCGCGACGCGGGCGGCTCGAGTGGCCCGCGCGCTTGACCTGAGGAGGACCCCGTGAGTGTGAAGAAGCTGCTCGTCGCCGGCGCCGGCCAGATGGGCGCCGGCATCGTCCAGGTGTCGGCCGTCGCCGGCCTCGACGTTGTCATGATCGACGTCGCCGACGAGTTCATCCAGCGTGGCATGGCCGGCGTCGAGAAGGGCCTCGGCCGCCTTGTCGACAAGGGCAGGATGGAGGCGGCCGCGCGCGACGCCGCCCTGGCGCGCATCACGACGAGCACCGACATGGCCGCCGGCGCGGACGCCGACCTCTTCCTCGAGGTCATGGGGCCCCTGGCGCTCGCCGACCCCGTCGGTCTCGACACCACCAAGACCGTGCTCGAGACCTTCGAGCGCGAGCTGAGCGACGCCGGGTTCTACGACTACGCGAAGTGACGCGCCGCGAGGTGAAGCGATGACCAGCGCGCGCGACGGGTACGTGCAGATCTACACCGGGGACGGCAAGGGCAAGACGACGGCCGCTCTGGGGCTCATCGTCCGCGGCCTCGGCCAGGGCCTGCGGCCGGCCGTCCTGCAGTTCATGAAGTCCGATCCCAGCTGGGGCGAGATCGTGACCCTCAAGAAGCTCGGCGTGCCGGTCGAGCAGTGCGGGCTCGACCACTGGGTGTTCAAGGGCGAGGCCTCGGAAGAGGACCTCGCCGCGGCGGCCGCGGGCCTTGCGAAGGCTCGGGCGCTGGTCGACAGCGGCGACTACGACCTTGTCGTCCTGGACGAGCTGATCACGGCCGTGTTCTTCGAGCTGGTCCCCGTTGACGACGTGCTCGCCATGATGGCCGCGAAGCCGTCCGCGGTGGAGCTCGTGATGACCGGCCGCCGCGCGCCCGAAGAGCTCGTGGCGGCGGCCGACCTCGTCACCGAGATGCGGCCGCTCAAGCACTACTACGACGCGGGCGCCGCGGCGCGCCCCGGCATCGAGTACTGAGCGCCGGCGGGCGAGGGGCGGCGACGCAGCGTCGCCGCCCCGCCCGCGGGTTCGCCTGATGGTAAGATTGCCGGCGTGACGCACACGCTCATCTATCCGCACACCACCGTGCACAACGCCGCTGGCCACCTCGAGATCGGCGGCTGCGACGTCGTGGACCTGGCGCACGAGTACGGCACGCCGCTGTTCATCTACGACGAGCAGTCGGTGCGCGACCAGTGCCGCGCCTATCACGCGGCCTTCGGGGCGCGCACCGACCTCTACGAGATCGTCTATGCGAGCAAGGCGTTCTGCTGCCGGGCGATGTGCGAGCTGGTGGCGCAGGAAGACCTCTCGCTGGACGTTGCCACCGGTGGCGAGCTGGCCGCCGCCCGCGCCGCCGCCTTTCCGCCCGAGCGCATCTACTTCCACGGCAACAACAAGTCTGTCGCCGAGATCGAGTTCGGACTGGATGTCGGCATCGGGCACTTCGTCGTCGATTCGTTCGAGGAGATCGAGCGCCTCGAGGCCGCCGCCGCCGCGCGCGGGCAGCGCCAGCAGGTCCTCGTGCGCGTCACCCCCGGGGTGCGACCCACCACGCACGACTTCGTGCAGACGGGCCAGCAGGACAGCAAGTTCGGGTTCGGGCTCGCCGACGGCCGCGCCGCGGAGGCGGTGCGCCGCCTCCACAATGCGGCCCACCTCGAGCTCGTCGGGGTGCACGCCCACATCGGCTCGCAGATCTTCGAGCTCGACTCCTACCGGCGCGAGGTCGAGGTGCTGTTCATCGCGCTCGACGACTGGCGCCGCGACGTCGGCTTCGAGTGCTGCATCTTCAACATGGGCGGCGGCCTCGGCATCCGCTACACCGAGGCCGACAAGCCGAGTTCGATCGCCGAGTTCGCCGAGGTGAGCGTCTCGGCGGTGCGCGAAGGGGCCGAGCGGCACGGCATGGTGATGCCCAAGCTCTTCGTCGAGCCCGGGCGCAGCATCGCCGGCAAGGCCGCCGTGACGGCGTACACCGTCGGCACGGTCAAGGTGATCCCCGGGGTGCGCACTTACGTGGCCGTCGACGGCGGCATGAGTGACAACCTCCGGCCGATGCTCTACGACTCGCGGTACGAGGCCATGCTCGCCAGCAAGGCCGAGGCGCCGGCGACAGAAGTGGTCACCATCGCCGGCAAGCATTGCGAGTCGGGCGACGTGCTGGTGCGGGACGTGCACATCGCCCCTCCTGAGCCCGGCGACATCCTCGTCACTCCGGGCACCGGCGCCTACGGCTACGCCATGGCCAACAACTACAACGCCCAGCCGCGCCCGGCCGTGGTCATGGCCGCGGAAGGACGGGCGCGCGTCCTCATCGCGCGAGAGACCTGGGACGACGTTCTGCGTCTGCAGCGCCCGCTGGGGCCGTGACGCGGTGAGCTTCCCCCGACTCCGGAGGGCACCACAGTGGACAAAGTAGGCATCGGACTCCTGGGCTACGGCACCGTCGGCTCCGGGGTCGGCAAGCTGCTGGCGAAGAACGCCGAGGACGTCACCCTTGCGACCGGCAAGCAGGTGTATCTCAAGCGCGTGCTCGAGAAGGACCCGGGGTTCACCGCACCCGGCCTCGACCCGGCGCTGCTCACGACGCGCTTCGAAGACATCCTCGAGGACCCCGACATCGACATCGTCGTGGAGCTCATCGGCGGCGTCGGCGCGGCGCTCGACTTCCAGCTCCGCGCGCTGCGCGCCGGCAAGAACGTGGTGACCGCCAACAAGCAGCTGCTGGCGCAGCACGGCGCCGAGCTGTTCGCGGCCGCGGAGAGCACCGACGTGCATCTCCGCTTCGAGGCCAGCGCCGTCGGCGCCGTGCCCGTCATCAAGGTCCTCCGCGAGTCGCTGGTGGCCGCCCAGGTCAAGACGATCTTCGGCATCGTCAACGGCACCACGAACTACATGCTCAGCGCCATGGCCGAGACGGGCGCCGAGTACGACGACGTGCTCAAGGAAGCGCAACGGCTGGGCTACGCCGAGGCCGACCCCACCGAGGACGTCGGCGGCAAGGACGCGGCCGCCAAGATGGCGATCCTCGCCTCGATCGGTTTCCACAGCCGCACGGGCTTGGACGACGTGGACTACGAGGGCATCAGCGGCGTGACGCCCGCTGATATCGCCCACGGCGCGCGCCTCGGCCTCGTGGCCAAGCTGCTGGGCGTCGCCAAGCTCATCGACGGCCGGATGAACGTGCGCGTGTACCCGGCGTTCATCCCCAGGTCGCACCCGCTGGCCGGGGTCACGGGCGCCTACAACGCCGTCTTCCTCGAGAGCGACGCCTTCGACAAGATCATGCTCTTCGGCCCGGGCGCCGGCAGCGTGCCCACCGCCTCGGCGGTCATCGGCGACATCATCTCGGTCGTCAACACCGTGAAGGGCAGCTTCGTGCAGAACTGCCTGTGCTACAAGGATGTGCCGTTCTTCGCCGACGCCGACATGGTGTCCAGCTTCTACCTGCGCCTGCGGGTGAGCGACCAGCCCGGCGTGCTGGCCAAGATCGCATCCCTCTTCGGCGACCACGGCGTGAACATCGCCTCGATGGTGCAGGAGGGCGGCGGCGACGCCGCCGAGCTCGTGCTCCTGCTGCACCCCGTGCGCGAGGCTCAGTTCTTCGCCGCCCTCGACAAGATGAAGACGCTGCCCGACGTGCAGGGCGAGCTCACCTTCATCCGCGTCGAGGGCGAGACCTGAGTGTGAAGGAGGCAGTCATGGACAAGGGCAAGAAGGGGCGCATCGGCATCCTCACCGGCGGGGGCGACGTGCCGGGCCTCAACCCGGCCATCCGCGGCGTCACTCAGCGCGCCCTGCATGAGGGCTTCGACGTCGTCGGCATCCGCCGCGGCTGGGCCGGCCTCCTAGAGCTGCGCCGCGAAGCGGAGGCGGACAACTCGGAGTGGGTCGTGCCGCTCACCGCGGAGCTCGTGGACCGGCACGCCTACACCGGCGGCACGTTCCTCCACTCCTCGCGCACGCGGCCCAGCTCCGTGCCGGCGAAGGACGTCCCCGAGCACCTGAGGGGCAAGTACGCGGCCGACAAGAACGACCTCACCGACGAGGTGCTGGCCAACCTCGAGTTCCTCGGGATCGACTACCTGGTCCCGGCCGGCGGCGACGACACGCTGAGCTACGGCGTGGAGTTGGGCCGCCGCGGGTTTCCCGTGGTCGCGCTGCCCAAGACGATGGACAACGACGTGCCCGGCACCGACTACTGCATGGGCTTCGCCACCTGCGTGAGTCGCACCGTGCAGCTCGCCCGCCAGGTCACGAGCTCGGCGGCCTCGCACGAGCGCATCGTGGTGCTCGAGGTCTTCGGGCGCTACGCGGGCTTCACGGCGCTGCTGCCCACGTTCGCGGGCGCCGCTCAGCGCTGCCTCATCCCCGAGTACGAGTTCGACGTGGAGCGCCTCGCCGAGTTGCTCGTGGCCGACCGCAACGCGCACCCCGAGCGTCTCTCCGTCTGCCTGGTCAGCGAAGGCGCCATGCCGGCGGGCGGCGAGATGGTCTTCCAGGGCGGCGAGAAGGACCAGTACGGGCACGCCAAGCTCGGCGGCATCGGCCAGCGCGTGAGCGCCAAGGTCAAGGAGCTCGCGCCGCGCTTCAACGGCGGCCGCAAGATCGACATGATCAGCATGAACCTGGGCTATCTGGTGCGCAGCGGGGCGCCCGACGCGGTGGACTGCATCGTGCCGACCGCGTACGGCAACCTCGCCGTGGACCTCATCCTGCGCGGCGAGACCGGCCGCATGGTCGCGCTCACCGACGGCAAGTACGGGTCGGTGCCCATCGGTGAGGTCGTGGCCACCAAGAAGGTGGTCGACGTCGCGCGCTGCTACGACACCGAGCGGTATCGCCCCAAGTACGACGGCCTGGCGGGCCTGCCAATGATGGTACTCGGCGGCGCCGGCTGATGCCGGCGGCGAGACCAGCGGACGGCCGCTGACGTGATGCGCAAACGCATCCTGCTCGTACCGGACGGCATGGCCGACGAGCCGCAGGCGGCGCTCGGCGGCCGCACGCCGCTGGAGGCCGCTGACACGCCGTGCATGGACGGGCTGGCGCGCGGCGGTGTCGTGGGGCTCGTGCGCACCATCCCCGAAGGCATGGCGGCCGCCAGCGACGTCGCCAACCTGGCCGTTCTGGGCTACGACCCGGCGGCCGTCTTCAGCGGACGCAGCCCGCTCGAGGCCGCCAGCATCGGCGTCGATCTCGGCCCCGACGACGTCTCGTACCGCTGCAACCTGGTGACGGTCGTGGACGGCGTGATGAAGGACCACACGGCAGGGAGCATCGGCAACGACGACGCCCGCCGCTGCGTCGCGGCCTTGCAGGCCGCGCTGGGCGGCGGGCGCTTTGAGTTCTACAGCGGCGTCAGCTATCGCAACCTCCTCGTCTGGCGCGGCGGCGAGCTCGTGCCCTGCACGCCGCCGCACGACATCCTCGACCGCCCGGTGGCCGGGTATCTGCCGGGGACGGCCGCCGGCGCGGCCGGCTCCGCGGCGGCCGAGGCGCTCGTCGCGCTGCAGTGCCGTGCCGACGAGGTGCTCGTCGGCGTGCGCCCGGCCACGAGCGCCTGGTTCTGGGGCGAAGGCAGGGCGCCCCGCATGCCTCGCTTCCGCGATCTCTACGGGCTCAGCGGCGCCGTCGTCGGGGCCGTGGACCTGGTGCGTGGCATCGGCCGGCTGGCCGGCCTCGACGTGATCGACGTGCCGGGCGCCACCGGCGACGTCGACACCGACTACGGCGCCAAGGCGCGCGCCGCCGTCGCGGCGCTGGACGACCACGACCTCGTGTGGGTGCACGTCGAGGCGCCGGACGAGGCCGCCCACATGGGCGACCTGCGCGCCAAGGTGCGCGCCATCGAGCGCGTCGACGCCGAGGTGCTGGCCCCCATCCTCTCGGCGCCGCAGCGGCCGGCCGCTATGGTGCTGCCCGACCACCACACGCCACTCTCCACGCGCACGCACGCCGATCTGCCCGTGCCGTTTGTCATCAGCGAGCCGCTCCCGGGTTCGGGCGGCGGCGGCGCGATGACCTTCGGCGAGGCCGACGCCGCCGCCACCGGCCTGCTGGTGGCGAGCGGCGCCGAGCTCATGCGCCTGTTCCTCGAGGCTACGGGGTAAGAACTCCGCGTCGCCCGCGGGCCTTAATCTCACACCAGCGAAGCACGAGAGCGAGTCATGACCACGTCGCCATCACGACCCGAGCGCAGCTCCGCAGGGAAGGAGCAGTACGGCGGAGCCGCCGGAGAACCGGTGGTCACGACGACCGCCGAACGCTACGTGATGAGCGGCGGGCGCACCCCGCGCCTGGCGATCAAGGAAGGCGACCTCTTCCTGTGCAGCGACGCGCTCGGCCAGGCGCCCGGCAGCGAGAACTCGGTGCTCGGCCTCTTTTACCACGACACGCGCTACCTGAGCCGGTACGAGCTCACGATCGCCGGCCGCCAGCCGGTGCTTCTCTCATCGACGGCCGAGCGCGGCTACGCGGCCACCGTGGAGCTCACCAACCTCGAGGCGCGCACCCCGGACGGGCGCACGCTGCCGCAGGCGAGCGTGCACGTGCGGCGCACGCGCTTTCTCGCCGACCGCCTGCACGAGCTGCTGCGGGTGCGCAACTTCCATCACCACGACGTCGAACTCGTGCTCGACCTGTACTTCGACGCCGACTTCGCGGACCTCTTCGAGGTGCGCGGACTGCGGCGCCGCAAGCGCGGGACGCGGCTGGCGCCGAAGGTCGAGGGTGACACGCTCACGCTCGCCTACCTGGGCCTGGACGACGTCCTGCGCGAGACTGTCGTCACCTTCACCGACCCTCCCGAGTCGGTGAAGCAGGGCCGGGCGCGCTATCGCCTGCAGCTGGCGCCCGGGGAGCGCGCCGTCTTGCGCTACGAGGTGAGCGTCGTCGCGCCGGACGCGCCCGCGCCGCGCGCGGGCGACTTCAACGTCAAGCTCGGCGCCCTGCGTCACGAGCACGAGCGCTGGGACTCCGGCGCCACCGACATCTTCACCGACAACGAACAGGTGAACCACGTGCTGCGCCGCGGCCAGGACGACCTGCGCATGCTGGCCGCCACCGTGAACGGCGAACGTATCGCGCTGTCCGGCCTCCCCTGGTTCGTGGCGCCCTTCGGGCGCGAGCTGCTGCTGGTCGGCCTCGAGACGCTGCTCCTCGACCTGCGCTGGTCGCAGGCGGCCGTGGACTTCCTGGGCCGCGCCCAGGGCGCCCACGACAGCGCCTTCAGGGAGGAGCAGCCCGGCAAGATCATGCACGAGCTGCGCCGCGGCGAGCTCGCCAACCTGCGCGCGATCCCGCACACGCCGTACTTCGGTTCGGTCGACGCGACGCCGCTGTGGCTGCTCGCGGTCACCGAGCTCACGATGTGGACCGGCGACCTCGACGGCTTCGACTTCCGCCGCGACGCCGTGGACGCCGCGCTCGCCTGGCTGGACATGTACGGCGACCTCGACGGCGACGGGTTCGTGGAGTACGAGCGCCGCTCGCGGGTCGGCCTGCGCAACCAGGGCTGGCGCGACGCCGGCGACGCCGTCCTTCACGCCGACGGCTCGCAGGCCGTGGGCCCCATCGCCCTCGCGGAGACGCAGGGCTACGTGTACTACGCCAAACGTCGCCTCGCCGCCCTCTACGGGCAGCTCGGCGACGTGCAGCGCGCCGAGCGTCTGGCCCAGGAGGCGGCGGACCTCAAGCGGCGCTTCAACGAGCGGTTCTGGATGGAGGACGAGGGCTTCTTCGCGATGGCGCTCGACGGCGAGAAGAAGCAGGTGAAGTCCGTCTGCTCGACCATCGGTCACGCGCTGTGGTCGCGCATCGTCGCCGACGAGCACGTGGCCGCCGTGGTCAAGCGCCTCATGGCGCCCGACATGTTCACGGGCTGGGGCGTGCGCACGTTCAGCAAGGACATGAAGGGCTACAACCCCGTGAGCTTCTACAACGGCAGCGTCTGGCCCTACGACACCGCGATCATCGCCAACGGCATGAAGAAGCAGGGCTACGTGCAGGAGTCCAACCGCCTGGCCTGGGGCCTCGTGGAGGCCGCCGTGGCGCACGAGTACTCGCGTCTGCCGGAGATGTTCTGCGGCTTCACGCGGCAGTCGATCAACAAGCCCGTGTCGTTCCCCATGGCCTGCTCTCCCGACGCCTGTTCGGCGGGCGCCCTGTTCATGATCATCCAGTCGATGGTGGGCATCTACGCGCGGGCCGAGGAGAACATCGTGTACGTCCACGACCCGGAGCTGCCCAAGTGGCTCGGCGAGGTGACGTTGTCCAACCTCAAGGTGGGTCGCACGACCATGCGGCTGCGCTTCCGCCGCGAGGGCAGCCAGACGAGCTTCTCCGTCCTCGACAAACAGGGTCCGGGGCGTATCGTGGTGGTGGAATGACCATGGCGCAGCTGACCATCGCCCACATCTCCGATCTGCACGCCGGCTCGCCGTACTTCGTGCCCACGCTCATGGACCGCGTGGTCGTCGAGCTCAACGAGCTGCGGCCCGACATCGTCCTCTGCACCGGCGACCTCACCGAGATGGGCTTCCGTCAGGACTATCTCGTGGCGCAGGAGTATCTGGAGCGCATCGAGTGCTCGCGGCTCGTCGTGATCCCCGGCAACCACGATGCCCGCCACGTCGGCTACGTGCATTTCGAGGAGCTCATCGGCCCCCGCTGGCAGACGCTGCAGTTCGACGAGGTCACCATTGTGGCCGTCGACTCCACGGAGCCGGACCTCGACCACGGGAAGATCGGCCGCGGGCGCTACGACTGGCTCAAGGACAAGTTCTCGGGACCGGCCGCGTTTCGCATCTTCATGCTGCACCACCACCTTCTGCCGGTGCCCGGCACCGGGCGCGAGCGCAACATCGTTTACGACGCCGGCGACCTGCTCGAGGTGCTGCAGGAGTGCGGCGTCAACCTCGTGCTGGGCGGGCACAAGCACGTGCCCTACGCTTGGCGTCTCGAGCGCCTGTTCGTGGTCAACGCCGGCACCTGCAGCTCGCAGCGCCTGCGCGGCCACACCAAGGCCTGCTACAACATCGTGCGCCTCGACGGCGACCGCGTGGAGGTGGTGCGCAAGTACCCCTTCCACGGCACGGAGACGCTCATCGACTTCGTGCCGTCCACGGCGTCGTTCGAGAAGTACATCTGTCCCGTTCCCGAGGAGGATAGGCGATAGGGGAGACCCTGCCGCGCGCCGTCGTGGTGATCGACGGCGAGCACTACCCGCCCGTGGTGGCCGCCGCGCTCGAAGGGCTGCGGCGGCGCTACGATGTGGTCGCCGGCATCTTCGCCGGAGGCCGCGAGAAGCTGCGCGGCGGCTCCGCCGCCGGGCCGGGTCTCGCGGCCGGGCCGGGTGCGGGCCTCGACAGCTTGGCGAGGGAACTCGGCTTGCCGTGGCTCGCCGGTGTCGAGCCGGGCGGCGACGACGTCGCCGCCGTGCTCGAGGCGGTGCGCGCGACGCTCCGCGAGGCGCGGGCAGAGGCCCTGGTCGACCTGTCCGACGAGCCCGTGATCGGCTACCGCGAACGTTTTCTCCTGATGAGCGCCGCGCTGGCCGAGGGCGCGCGCTACGTGGCCGCCGACGCGGAGGTCAGGCCGCAGCGCTTCGCGCTTCTGGACGCCATGCCCGCGCTCGGCGTGATCGGCACGGGCAAGCGCGTGGGCAAGACGGCGGTCAGCGGCTGGCTGGCGCGGCGGCTCGACGCCCGGCTCGTCGAACGCGGCGGCGTCGTCGTGGTCGCCATGGGCCGCGGCGGGCCGCCGGAGCCCGAACTCGTGCTCGGCGCCGAAGGCCTGGGCCCGGCCGAGCTGCTCGCGGCCTCGCGTGGCGGCCGCCACGCCGCCAGCGACTGCTACGAGGACGCCGTCCTGGCGGGGGTGACCACCATCGGCTGCCGCCGCTGCGGCGGCGGCTTGGCCGGCGCGCCGTACGACGACAACGTGCGCGAGTCGCTGCCGCTCGTGGAAGCCAGCGGGGCGGCGCTGGCCGTCTTCGAGGGCAGCGGCGCCGTGGTGCCGCCCGTGGCCTGCGACGCCACGGTCTGCGTGGCCGGGGCGGGCCAGCCGCTCGAGTACGTCACCGGCTATCTCGGCACCTACCGACTGCTCCTCAGCGACGCGCTCGTGCTGACGCAGTGCGAGCCGCCGTTTGCCGAGGCCGGCGACGTGGCGGCGTTGGCCGCCGCGGCGGCGGCCGTCAAGCCCGGTCTGCGGATCGTGCAGACGGTGTTTCGGCCGCGGCCGGCGCAGCCCGTCCGCGGCCGCAGGGTGGCCTTCTTTACGACGGCGCCCGAGGGCGCCGTGCCGCGGCTCGCGCAGGCGCTCGCCGACGACCACGGCGCCGACGTCGTCCTCGTCTCGACCGGCCTCGCCGACCGCGGCAAGCTGGCGCCGGATGTGGCGCGCGCCGCGAAGGAGGCCGACGTCTTTCTCACCGAGATCAAGGCGGCCGCGGTGGACGTGGTGGCCGAGGCCGCCGCCGCAGCGGGCCGCGAGCTCGTGTTCTGCGACAACGAGCCGCTGGCGCGCGAGGGCGACCTGGGCAGCGTCGTGGACGAGTTCGAGCAGCTGGCCGTCGAACGCTTCGCGGCGCGCGGCCGCGGCCGGCCGGCCGACGGCTCGGGTGGCGGCCCGGTCGGGGGGGTCTGACGATGCTCGACGACCGTGACGTGCGGCTGATCGACGAGGGCGACGAGGCGCCGTTCAGCAAAGGCCTCATGGCGCAGACGCTCATGGCGACCGGCCTGGCGCCCGAGCAGGCCTACGGCGTGGCGGCCGCCGTGGAGCGGCGCCTGCGGCGCCGCGGGCCGGCGGCCCTCACCCTCGCCGACCTGCACGAGATCGCGCGCGAGCAGCTCGGCGACCTGCAGGGCGACATCCTCATCCAGCGTTTTCGCCAGTGGCAGACCCTGCGCCGCCTCGAGACGCCGCTGATCGTCCTCATCGGCGGCGCCACTGGCGTCGGCAAGAGCACGCTCGCCACCGAGCTCGCCCACCGCCTCGGCATCACGCGCGTGATCAGCACCGACATGGTGCGTCAGACGATGCGCGCCTTCTTCGCGCCCGAGCTCATGCCGGCCATCCACACGTCCTCGTTCGACGCCGCGTCCGCGGTGCGCGTGCCCGTGCCGCGCGAGACCGACCTCAGCAAGGTCGGGTTCATGGAACAGACGAAGGCCGTCTCCGCGGGCATCGAGGCGATCGTCGCCCGAGGCATCGACGAGGCGCAGCGCATGGTGATCGAGGGCGTGCACATCGTGCCCGGCTTTCTCGAGCGCTCACGCTGGCGCGAGGCCCTGGTGCTCGAGTTCGTGCTCGCCGTGCAGGACAAGGCCCGTCATCGCGGCAATTTCTCGGTGCGCGAGTGGGAGACGGGCGGCATCCGGCCGCTGCGCCGCTATCTCGATCATTTCGCACAGATCCGCCGCATCCAGAAGTACATCGTCGGTCGCGCCGCGGCTTTGGGCGTCCCGGTAGTGGACAATCCGAGCATCGACGAGAACCTGAGCGAGGTCCTGGGCGCCATCCTGGAGCGCGTCGAGGAACAGAGCGCGGCCGCCGGCGACTGAACCACTTCAGTTCCGCGCGGCGCGTCCGATATACTGTGTATCCCCCGACCCGGCCTCTCTTCCCGCCGGGCGCCCCGGCAGCGCAGGGGTGAGGGCGCCCCACAGCGATCCAGCGGCCCGCAGCGGCTGCACATCACGGAGAGAGCACATGGCTTGTCGTCCGGCCGTCGTCGAGGTTAGTGGGAATCTCTTGCGCGGTATGACATACTCTGAAGCGGAGTCCGCACGGACCCCGTCTTCCATCGCATCATCCACTTCTACTCGTTCGACATCTCCCAGGCGAGACGGCTGCAAGCCGCGCGGGGCGATGTCAGAGGTCCCGGGAGCCCATGAGCACTGACGAACACACAGACCAGATGACCGTACCGACCGAGCCGGCGGTGCCGGCGATGGAGTCTGCGCCAGCGGCGCAGGCGCCCGCCGCCGCCAAGCCGGCCGCCAAGCCCGCCCGTTCGGCCAGGACCGAGAAGGCGGAGACGGCTCCGCCGTCCGCCCCGTCCGCCGAGACGGTCGCGTCCGCCCCGTCCGTCGCCTTCGCCGCCGACGGGCAGGCCGCGGCGCCCGTCGCTCCGCCGGCCGATCGGCCGGCCGGCGATGCCCTCGCGGCCGATACGCCCGCGGCGGCGCCCCCCGACCCTTCCGTCGGCGACGGCGAGCGGCCCTCCGGCCCGCAGCCCGGCCGCCAGGGTCAGCAGCGCCAGCAGCAGGGCGGGGGCAAGGGCAAGAACCGCCGCGGCCGCGACCGCGACAAGCCGCGGCAGGAGCCGCGCGACGACCGACCGTCCATCCCCTGCACCGGCATCCTCGACGTGCTGCCGGACGGTTTCGGCTTCCTGCGCACCAACGGCTTCACCCAGGGCGACCGCGACGTGTACGTGTCGCTCAGCCAGATCCGCCGCTTCGGCCTGCGCCGCGGCGACGAGATCCTCGGCCAGGTACGCGAGCCCAAAGACAACGAGAAGTACAACGCCCTCCTCAAGATCGACGCCGTCAACGGCATCGACCCCGAGGTGGCGCCCAAGCGCCCGGTGTTCGAGCAGCTCACGCCGCTCTTCCCGGAGGAGCGCCTGCGCCTCGAGACCGAGGAGCACGACACGGCCGCGCGCATCATGGACCTGCTCTGCCCCATCGGCAAGGGCCAGCGCGGCCTGATCGTCTCGCCGCCGAAGGCCGGCAAGACCACGATCCTCAAGAAGCTGGCCAACTCCATCGCGGCCAACAACCCGGACGTCGACCTCTTCGTGCTGCTCGTCGACGAGCGTCCCGAAGAAGTCACCGACATGCAGCGTTCGGTGATCGGCACGGTGGTGTCCAGCACCTTCGACCAGCCCAGCGAGAACCACGTGCAGGTCACCGAGCTCGTGCTCGACCGCGTCAAGCGTCTCGTCGAGATGGGCCGCGACGTCGTGGTGCTGCTCGACTCCATCACGCGCATGGCGCGCGCCTTCAACCTCAACACGCCGGCCAGCGGCCGCATCCTCTCGGGCGGTGTCGACAGCACGGCCCTGTACCCGCCCAAGAAGTTCTTCGGGGCGGCGCGCAACATCGAGGAGGGCGGCTCGCTCACCATCCTCGCCACGGCCCTGGTCGACACCGGCTCGCGCATGGACGAGGTGATCTTCGAGGAGTTCAAGGGCACCGGCAACATGGAGATCCGCCTCGACAGGCGCCTCGCCGACAAGCGCATCTTCCCGGCCATCGACATCGAGATGACCGGCACGCGCAAGGAAGAGCTGCTCATGGAGCCCGCCGAGGCGGCCGCCGTGTGGAAGCTCCGCGGCGTGCTGCACAGCCTCGAGCCGGCCGCCGCCATCGAGCTGCTCATCAAGAAGGTGCGCGAGACCAAGAGCAACGCCGAGTTCCTCAGCGCGCTGCAGAAGAACTCGCGCTGAGGGCCGGGCCGGCGCGGCTCGCCGGCCCGCGTTTGAAGCCGGGAACGATTTCAGCCGAGACGGCGTTCCGTGCTATCATGCCGGCTCGGCCTGTGTGGGCCGTCCGCGAGTGATCCGGGTTTGCTCTCAGAAGGGATCCGTTGCCATGAAGAAAGACATCCATCCGAAGTACGAAGAAGCGACCGTGCACTGCTCCTGCGGCAACACGTTCACGACGCGCAGCACCAAGTCGGATCTGCACATCGAGCTGTGCTCGCAGTGCCACCCGTTCTACACGGGCAAGCAGAAGCTGGTCGACTCCGGTGGGCGCGTCGAACGCTTCAAGCGCCGCTACGACAGGAAAGCCGAGCCCGCGAAGGCCAAGGCCGCCGAGGCCGCACCTGCCAAGGCCGAAGCCCCCAAGGCCGAAGCCCCCAAGGCCTGATGGGAGCCCTGAGGTGAACGCCGAGCTCCGCGTCACGCTCCTCCAGCATACGCCCGACCCCGACCGCGCCGTCGCGATCGCGGGTCGGCTCTGTTATGCGCCCGTGTCGGCCGCCGACCTCAAGCAGGAGATGGGCGACGAGGACGTCGCCAAGCTCGTGCGCATCCTCGTGCGGTCCGGTCACCACTCCGCCCTCGAGCACGCCTCCTTCAGCTTCGCCGTCGACGGGGTCTCGCGCGCCCTCACGCACCAGCTGGTGCGTCACCGCGTGGCCAGCTACAACCAGCAGTCGCAGCGGTACGTGAACTTCGGGGCCGGCGACAGTTTCGTCGTCCCGCCCTCCGTGTCCGCCAACTCCGAGGCCGAGGCGGTGTTTCTCGAGGCCATGGAGCGGGCCCGCGTGGCCTACGACAGGCTGGTCGAGCTGGGCCTCGCCGAGGGCCGGACCCGCGAGAGCGTGCAGGAAGACGCGCGCTTCGTGCTCCCCAACGCCGCCGAGACCAAGATCGTCGTCACCATGAACGCGCGCGAGCTGCGGCACTTCTTCCAGGTGCGCTGCTGCAATCGCGCGCAGTGGGAGATCAGGGCGCTCGCCTGGGAGATGCGCGGCATGGTCAAGGAACTGGCGCCCAACCTCTTCGAGCGCACTGGCTCCGGCTGCCTCTACGGCACATGCCCGGAGGGCAAGATGACCTGCGGGAAGCCGTACAAGCCAGAAGACGTCGACGGGCCGACCGCCGCGCGCGGCTAGCCGCCGGCCGCGCGACGGTCGCGACGGTCTTCAGCATGATCACGCGACTCTCTCACAACGCGCTCTGGCTGATGAACGTGGCCGCCCTGTGGGCGCGCCGCGCCCAGGTCGGCGGCCAGGCCGTCATCGAGGGCGTCATGATGCGCGGCGTGGACCACTGGTCGCTCGCCGTGCGCCGCCCCGACGACACCATCGGCGTCCACGAGTTCCCTCTGGTGAGCTGGATGAAGCGCTATCCGATCCTCAAGACGCCGGTCGTCCGCGGCGTCGTAGCGCTCGTCGAGTCGCTGGTGATCGGGGTGCGTGCCCTCACCATGTCGGCCAACGAGTCCATCGGCGAGGAGGAGCAGCAACTCAGCCGCAAGGAGATCGGCGGCACGCTCATCGTCGCCTTCGCCTTCGCCATCGGCCTCTTCTTTGTGGCGCCGCTGTTCCTCACCGGGCTGTTCAAGCACTGGATCGGGTCGGGCTACATGTTCTGGGCGGTCGAAGGCTGCGTGCGCGTGGGCATCTTCCTCCTCTATCTCGCCATCATCACCCAGATCAAGGACCTGCGCCGCGTCTTCGAGTACCACGGCGCCGAGCACATGAGCATCCACGCTCTCGAACATGGGGACGAGCTCACCGTCGAGAACGTCGAGCACTACCGCACCCTGCACCTGCGCTGCGGCACGTCGTTCCTGCTCATCGTGCTGCTGGTGGCGATCTTCGTGTTCGCCCTTGTCGGCCGGCCGGCGTGGTACTGGCTCATCCTCAGCCGCATCATCCTGGTGCCCCTCATCGCCGGCGTCAGCTACGAGATCATCAAGTTCGCCGGCCGCCACGAGAACAGCGTCTTCGTGCGCACCGCCATGGCGCCCGGTCTCGCGCTGCAGTGGATGACCACCAAGCAGCCCGACAGCGCCCAGGTCGAGGTGGCCATCGCCGCGCTCGAGAAGATCATCGAGCTCGAGCCCCAGGACCGCCCGCCGGTGAAAGGCGTGGAGGTCATGGCGTAAACTCTTCGCATGGCCGCCATCGACAACCTCATCGACGAGATCGAGCGCTCCTACGAGGAGCTCAACGCGCAGCTCGCCGACCCCGAGGTGCTCGGCGACCGCGCGCGCTACGCCAACATCGCCCGCAAGCACGCCGAGCTGCAGCAGGTCTACGAACTGGCGCGCCGCTTCCGCGAGGCCGAGCAGACCGTGGCCGACGCCGAAGGCCTCCTCGGCGACGACTCCTCCGACGCCGAGATGCGCGACTTCGCGCAGGAGGAGCTCGGCGAGGGCCGTCGCCGGCTTGAGGAGCTCAGCGAAGAGATCCGCGTACGCATGCTCACGCGCGACCCCAACGACGCCAAGGACGTGATCATCGAGATCCGCGCCGGCACCGGCGGCGACGAGGCGTCGCTGTTCGCCGGCGACCTGGCGCGCATGTACACGCGCTACGCGCAAGCGAAGGGCTTCGAGGTCGACATCCTGAGCGCCAACGAGAACGACAACGGCGGCTACAAGGAAGTCACACTCGAGGTCAAGGGCCAGGGCGCCTTCTCGACCCTCAAGTACGAGAGCGGGGTGCACCGCGTGCAGCGCGTACCGGCCACCGAGGCCGCGGGGCGCATCCACACCTCCACCGCCACCGTCGCCGTTCTGCCCGAGGCCGAGGAGATCGAGATCGAGATCCACGCGGGCGACCTGCGCGTCGACATCTTCCGCGCCCGCGGGCCCGGCGGCCAGAGCGTCAATACCACCGACTCGGCGGTCCGGCTCACGCACGTGCCCACCGGCGTCACCGTGAGCTGCCAGGACGAGAAGAGCCAGCTTCAGAACAAGGAGCGCGCGCTGCGCATCCTGAGGGCGCGCCTCTTCGAGCTCGAGCAGGCGAAGCAGGACGAGGAGCGCGGCGCAGCGCGCCGCACCATGGTCGGCAGCGGCGACCGCGCCCAGAAGATCCGCACCTACAACTTCCCGCAGAACCGCGTGAGCGACCACCGCATCGGGCTCACCAGCCACCGCATCGCCGAGGTGATGGAGGGCGAGCTCGACGAGTTCACCGAGGCCCTGGCCGCCGAGGACCGGCGCAAGCAGCTGGCGGCCGCCGGCGGGGAGTGACGCTGTGGGCGCCGCCGCCGCCGGTAACGTCGCAGCAGGCCGCGATCGTCACTCTTGCACCCTGCGCTCATCTGGCCGATACTCACATAGACTAGTCGTAGACCAGTCTTGACGCAGAGGAGGTGGCTGGTGGCTACCGTGGGCGCCTACGAGGCGAAGACCAAGCTCCCCGAGCTGCTGAAGCGCGTGGAGCTCGGCGAGCACATCACCATCGCCCGACACGGGACTCCCGTGGCCGTGCTCATCCCCATCGGCGAGTACCCTCGCCGCGATCCCAGGGCGGCGGTCGAGGCGCTCAGGGAGTTCGCCAAAGGCCGTCACTTGGGCGACCTGGACATCCGCGCGATGATCGACGAAGGCCGGCGGTACTGAGCATGTTCGTCCTTGACTGCTCGGTGACCATGGCCTGGGCCTTCGACGACGAGGATGTGCCGCGCGCGGCAGGCATGCGCGATCGCCTGGGCGAGGACCTGGCCGTCGTCCCAGCCATCTGGGCGCTCGAAGTGGGCAATGCGCTGCTTGTGGCGGAACGGCGCCAGCGCATCAGCCGGGCCGAGTCCGTGCGCTTCGTCGAGATCCTGCGCGCCTTGCCCATCGATATTGACGCCACACCTGTCCTGGGTACGCTGAGCAGCCTGCTGTCGCTGGCGCGTCAGACCGGCGTGTCTGTCTACGACGCCGGTTACCTCGACCTGGCTGCTGCTCACGGGCTCCCGCTGGCGACGCTCGACAAGGCCCTGGAACGAGCTGCGCGGCAGATCGGTGTCGCGCTCCTGGAGTAGGCGAAGTGCACATCGTCCAGGTGCAAGGATGACGCGGTCGGCGAGCGTGAGCGACGCGCTCCGCTCAGCCACGGAGTGGCTGCGCGCCAGCGGGTCTCGCTCGCCGCGTCTCGACGCCGAGCTGCTGCTGGCCACCGCCCTGGGCGTGGACCGCGCCGAGCTGTTCCGCACGCCGGAGCGCGTACTCACGCGCATCGAGGAGCGTCGCTTCGACGGCTACCTCGTGAGGCGCCAGGCCCGCGAGCCCGTCGCCTACATCCGCGGGCGCCGCGCCTTTCGCGCCATCGAGCTCGAGGTCACGTCTGCGGTGCTGATCCCGCGGCCCGAGACCGAGACGCTGGTGGACGTGGCGCTCGAGGCGCTGGCCGCGGTGCCGGCAGGGGGCGACGCGGCCGGCGGCGCTCTCGGCGACGGGCCGGGCGCGGAGGCCGGGCCGGGCGGCGCAGCGGCCCCCGGCCTCTACGAGCCTCTGGCGCTCGATGTGGGCACCGGCTCAGGCTGCATCGCGCTCGCCCTGGCGGCCGAGAACCCGTTTGCGCGTCTGGTGGCTACCGACATGAGCGAGGCCGCCGTGGAGGTGGCGCGCCGCAACGCGGCGCGCCTCGGCCTCGGCGGCCGCGTCGACATCCGCCGCGGCGACCTGCTCGCTGATCTCGCCCCACACGAGCGCTTCGACCTCATCGTCTCCAACCCGCCGTACATCCCCGAGGCCGAGTACCGCGCGCTCGAGCCGAACGTGCGCGACTACGAGCCGCGCCTGGCTCTTCACGGCGGCGAAGACGGGCTCGACGTGTACCGCCGGCTGATCCCGGCCGCCGCCGGGCGCCTACGCCCGGGCGGCGTGCTGGCCGTCGAGGTCGGGGCGGGGCAGGCCGCCGCCGTGCGGGCGCTGTTCGCGGCGGCCGGCGCGTTCGAACCGGCGCAGGAACGCGCGGATCTGGCCGGCATTCCTCGCGTCGTCTTCGCCCGCCTCTCGACGCGCGACGCCGGGAGCTGACGGTGCGCAACGAGAAGGCCCGCGCCATCGTCCTCAACTCGCTGCCCCTGGGCGAGGCCGACCGGATCCTGCGCCTGTTCACGCGCGAGCTGGGGCGCGTCGACGCGGTGGTCAAGGGCGTGCGCAAGACCACGTCCAAGTGGGGCGGCCGGCTGGAGCCCTACAACGTCTGCGACCTCATGCTCTACCAGGGGCGCACGCTCTACACGGTCACGCAGGCCCACCTCGTGGACGTGTTCCTCAGGCTGCGCGACGACCGCGAGGCCCTCACGGCGGCGGCGGTGGTCTGCGAGGCCGCCGCGGGCCTGACGCCCGAGCACGAGCCCGAGGAGCGCGTGTTCGCGCTCCTGCGCAACACGCTCAAGGAGCTCGACGCAGGCCTGAGGGGGCCGGCCTTGGAGGCGCCGCTGGTGCTGGGCGCGCTGCTCAAGCTCCTGTACGAGGCCGGCTACATGCCGGTGCTCGACCACTGCACGGCGTGCGGGGGCGGCGAGCGCGCCTTGGGGTTCTCGGCGGCGCGCGGCGGCCTCGTCTGCGAGAAGTGTCTGGAGGACGCCGTGCCCATCACGCCCGAGGCGATCGAGGCGCTGCGCGAGGCGCTGGGACGGCCGCTGGCCGAGCTCCGCGCAGCGGAGCCCACGGCGGCCGTCGCCGAGGCTCTGCGCGACGTCCACGACCTGTACGGCTACCACACGGGGTCTCGCCTGCGCTCTCTGCGCTTCGCGCGCGCCGTAGGCTGAGCGGCGGTCGGGGACGACCCCCGGGACGACCAGGCGCGGCGCTCGCGTCGCCGTCGCACCCGTGACCGGGTGCTCGCGTCGCCGTCGCGCCGCCCCACACGGACGGTGTCTCGCGCACCCTCCACCCGCGCACACTGTACCCGGGGCTGACAACAGCGGCGATGGAACACTCGTCCATCCGTGGCGACGGAGCAGCCGCACCGCCGTTGGCCCGTTGACGGCGGCCCTGCTAGAATCGGCGCCCCGGACGCGGAGGAACAGTGAACGATCACGGAAGCGGCGCGGACGCCCGGAGGTCCTTCTCCACTTTCCAGCAGATCATCGGCCGGCTGCAGGCCTTTTGGGAACAGCAGGGCTGCGTCGTCATGCAGCCGTATCACACCGAGGTCGGGGCCGGCACGTTCAACCCGGCGACCTTCCTGCGCTGCCTCGACGCGCGCCCGTGGCGGGCGGCCTACGTCGAGCCGTCCATGCGGCCCACCGACGGGCGCTACGGTGAGAACCCGTATCGCCTGGGCCACTACTACCAGTACCAGGTCGTCATCAAGCCGTCGCCGCCCGGCGTCCAGGACGTGTACCTGCAGTCGCTCGTGGCTCTGGGCATCGACCTGGCCGAGCACGACGTGCGCTTCGTCGAGGACAACTGGGAGGGCCCCACTCTGGGCGCCTGGGGGCAGGGCTGGGAGGTCTGGATCGACGGCATGGAAGTCACCCAGTTCACGTACTTCCAGCAGCTGGGTGGCTTCGATCTCGACCCGATCACCGTCGAACTCACCTACG
>Ga0209913_1000771_pt1 | contig 22982 bp, 21 predicted proteins | sample PersoiDNA2013203_FD_185805 | JGI IMG/M metagenome (GOLD analysis project Ga0209913, IMG submission 185805) | Permafrost soil microbial communities from the Arctic, to analyse light accelerated degradation of dissolved organic matter (DOM) -... | ecosystem: Environmental > Terrestrial > Soil >... | reverse complement strand
CGGCCAGCGCGATGCCGTCCCCCTCGACGGCGATGTCGACGTCGAAGCCGGGCTCGCCGAGGAGCAGGTCGCGGACCGCGCCGCCGACGAGGTACACGCCGCGGACGCCGGCGGCGACGGCCTGGATCTGGCGCAGCAGCCCGTCCAGGCCGAGCTCTCCCAGGGGCCCGGCGAGGTTGGCCACCACGGGCGCCGGCGGCTCCGGCGCCCCCACGTCCCCGGCCACCGCGCGCCGCGTGACCGCCCCGAGCAGGTCGTCGCCGGTGATCTGCGCGGCGGAGGCGTCGCGTACCACGGGCGCCCATCCGATCTCTTCCTGGGCGATGCGGGCGGCGGCGTGCTCGAGGGGCGTGTCCGCGGCGATCACCGTCACGCGCGAGGTCATGACCGCCTTCACGGGTGCGTGGCCGAGGCCGTGGGCGGCGGCGCGCTCGAGGTCGACGAGCGCCACTTTACCGACGAGCCGGCCAGCGTCCGTGACGACGACGCCGCCGAGCCCCTCGCGCCGGCACTGCAGCGCCGCCTCGTCGACGCTGGTCGACAGCTCGACCGGCGGCGGCAGCGGCACGAGCGCGTCGCGCACCGTGCGCACCGGGACGATGGCGGCGGGCACCGCCGCGGCCACGGCCGCCGCGACTTCGTCCAGCGGCCTGTCTTTGACCACCGCCGAGGCGGCGGCGGAATGGCCGCCGCCGCCCACGACGGCCAGCGCCTTCGCGACGTCGAGGCGCCCGCCACGGCTCCGCGCCGTGACGAACACGCGGTTCTCCATGGCCACGAGGAGGAAGTAGGCGTCGCAGCCTGTGAGGTCCATGACGCGGTGCGCCACCACGCTCACGCCTTCCACGTACAGGTCCTGGCGAAGGGCCGAGAGGAGCACCGTCGCCGCGGCGACGGGGAGCTCCTCGGCCGCCTCGAGCGCGGCTGCCAGCGTACGGCGCTGGGCGGCGGTGAGCGCGTTGGCGAGCCACTTCTCGAGCAGCGCCGTGTCGGCGCCGCGCAGCATGCAGAGCGCCAGGGCCTCGGCGTCGGCGGGGGTCGTGGTCGAGAACGTCAGGGAACCCGTGTCCTCGTGGATGCCGAGGGCGAACACGGTCGCCTCGAACGGCGTGATGGGGATGCCCCGCTCGGCGACGATGCGCACGAGCAGCGTCACGAGCGAGCCGTCGGACGAGGTCACGAGGTTGTCGGGCGGGATGAAGGCCGGCAGGTCGCCCTTGTGGGTGTGATGGTCGAACGCCACTATCTGGACACCCTCGCGGCCGCAGAGGTCGCCGAGGTCACCCAGCCGGTTCGCATGGACCGTGTCGACGAGGATCAGCCGGCGCACGCTGTCGCGCTCGACGTCGCCCGGATCCACGACGGGGATCAGGTCCGCGTACAGCGCCTGGAACTCGCGGACGTTGCGGTTCACGGCGCCGCCGAGACTGATGGACGCCTCCGGGTAGAGCTTGCGCGCCGCGACCATCGCCGCGAAGGCGTCGAAGTCCGTGTTGGTGTGCGTCGCGATGAGCTCCGGAGTACGCATGTCTGCAGTATACGGGAGCGCGGCGGCGCGGCCCGTCAGGCCTTGAGCAGCCAGGCGAGCTCGTGGCCGAAGGCGCCGTCGACGGCGGCGCGCAGCGGCGCGTTGACGGGGTCGCTGAGGCCGGGGTCGGCGTGGATGATCTCCGTGGCGAGCTCGCGGGCGCGAAGCAGCGCCGCCCGATCGCGCGCCAGGCGGGCGAGCTTGAGGTCCGGCACGCCCGCCTGCCTCGCGCCCATCACCTGGCCCTCGCCACGGATCTCGAGATCGCGGTCGGCCAGCTCGAAACCGTCGTTGGTCTCGAGCAGGGCCTCGAGCCGCGCCTGCGAGGCGCCGGTCTCGGCCTGCGAGAAGAGCAGACAGTACGACTTGGCCGTCCCCCTCCCCACGCGCCCGCGCAGCTGGTGCAGCTGAGCGAGGCCGAAGCGCTCGGCGCCCTCGACGATCATCACGGAGGCGTTGGGCACGTCGATGCCGACCTCGATGAGGCTCGTCGAGACCAGGACCTGCACGTCTCCAGCCTTGAAGGCGTGCATGACGGCGTCGCGGTCGGCCGATTTGAGCTGACCGTGCACCACGGCCACGCGACACTCTCGGAAGGGCCCCGCCTGCAGGCGCTCGGCTTCGGCCAGGGCCGTGGCCGCCGAGATCGACTCCGACTCGTCGATGGCAGGGCACACCACGTAGACCTGGCGTCCTCTGGCGACCTGCTTGCGCACGAACTCGTAGCCCACCTCACGCTGCTCTTCGTCCACGAGACGCGTGACGACCGGCTGGCGACCCGCCGGCGAGCCTGCGATGGTGGTCACGTCGAGGTCGCCGTACACGGTCAGCGCCAGGGTGCGCGGGATCGGCGTGGCCGTCATGTGCAGGACGTGCGGCGCGCGGCCGCCGCGCTCGGCGCGCCGCACCAGGGCGTCGCGTTGCTCCACGCCGAAGCGGTGCTGCTCGTCGACGACCAGCAACGCCAGGCCGGCGAACTCCACGTCCTCCTGCAACAGCGCGTGCGTGCCGATCACGAGGCGGGCCGCGCCGCTCGCGATCCTCTCGAGCGCGGCCCGCCGCTCCTTTGCGGTGAGCGCCGCGGTCAGCAGTTCGGCCGGGGCGAGGGCGCCGGCGAGGCGCGCCGCCGTCTCGGCGTGCTGGATGGCCAGCGTCTCGGTCGGGGCCATGAGCGCCCCCTGGAAGCCGGCTTCCGCCGCCCGCACGAGGCAGTAGAGCGCCACGACCGTCTTGCCCGAGCCCACGTCGCCCTGCAGCAGCCGGCGCATCGGGACCGTATGCGCGAGATCCGCATCCAGCTCGACGAGCGCCTGGAGCTGGTGCGCGGTCAGTTTGAACGGCAGGCCCTCCAGGAAGGCCTGGCTCAGGTCCGACGGCGTGGCGAGGGCGGGCGCCGCGGCGCGGCGCTGCTGCTCGCCCTTGTGCAGCAGCAACCCTACCTGCATCAGCAGCAGCTCTTCGAGCACGAGGCGAGCGCGCGCCGCGGCGGCCTCTTCCAGGTCGCGCGGCAGGTGCACGGCCACGGTGGCGTCCGCGCGCGTCGGCAGCCCTTCACGCTCGCGGACCGCGGCGGGCAGCGGGTCGGGGAGCCGGCGCATCGCCGGCCGCACGGCCCGCAGGAGGCCGCGCAGCAGCCGCGCCGACACCTGCTCGCTGGCCGGGTACACCGGGACGATCCCCTCGGTGTGGACGGAGTCGCCCTCCTCTTCCTCGAGGATCTCGTGGCTCTTCACGACGAACGACGAGCGGCCGCCCTGCGGCCGGTACGTGCCCCTCACGCTGAGCCGCATGCCCTCCGCCAGGACCTTGACGAGATACCGCTGGTTGAACCACACCGCCTCGATGGCGCCCGTCTCGTCGGTGAGCACGACGCGCACGATGTCCACCCGCCGTCGCGCGGTGCGGTCGGCGACGACGCGCCCGACGGTGCCGCGCACCGTCGCCTCCTCGCCGAGCTTGAGGTCGCGGATGCGCTTGCGGTCGCGGAAATCCTCGTACCGTCGCGGGAAGTGGTCGATGAGGTCGCCCACGGTCTCGAGGCCGAAGGCCGCGAGGCGCCGGGCCACCGGCCTCGTCACGTGCTCCAGCTCGGCCAGCGGAGTGGCGAGCGTGGCCGGGTCGAAGAAGAGTCGCGGGGTGGGCGGCCGTTCGTGGTACCGGCCGCCGCCGAAGCGGAGCGGGAGTTCGGGCTCGGTCACTCCGCGATCATAGCAAACGCGGAGGTCCCCGGGCCGATGTGCGTGCCGACCACGGCGGCCACGTGGCCGTGCAGCACGAAGTGCGAGTTGGGCCGCAGCCTCTCGATCATCTCGCGGATGAGCTGCGGCTCCTCGTCGTTGATGGCGTCGATGGTCGCGAAGTACAGCTCGTCGTCCGGCTTGCTGTTCTCCTCGACGAAGCGCTGCATGGCGGCCATGGCCTTCTTGAGGCCGCGCACCTTGGCGTAGCCTTGAAGGGTGCCGTCGGCGGCGCAGATCAGCGGCTTGATGTCGAAGACGCCGCCGACGAACGAGGCGGCGCGGCCGATGCGCCCGCCGCGACGCAGGTACTCGAGGGTCGCGGCGTGAACCAGCAGGCTCGAGTGGTCGATGAAATGCCTGATGTAGGCGCGCGCCTCGTCGAGCGTGCAGCCACGCTCGAGGCGGGCGCGCAGGCGTTCTGCGCCGAGAGACAGAGCGCTCGAGACGGTGCGCATGTCGTAGACCTCGACCCCGTCGATCTGTTCGGCCGCCTGCTCGGCGGAACGCACCGTGCCGCTCATCTCGCCGGAGATGTGCAGCGAGAAGACGTGGTCGTAGGTCTGCCGGGCCTCCTCGTACACGGCGAGGAACTCCCCGGCGGTGGGCTGCGACGTGGTCGGCAACACTTCGGAAGCCTCGAGCTTGGCGAAGAACTCCTGGTACGTCATGTCGACGCCGTCGCGGTACGTCTCGTCGCCAAAGTGGACCTTGAGCGGCACCATGTACAGACCGGGCCTCTCGAAGAACCCGGGCGGCGGATCGCAGGTGGAGTCGAGGACGATGGCCGTGTTGCCCATCGTGAGGAGGTCGGTCATTCGGCGCTCGCAAGGATGGGGTACAGGGGCTGACCACCTTCGTGGAAGTGGACCTCGGCGTCGGGCGTGAGCCGCGCGGCCAGTTCTTCGAGCCGCTCGCGACTCACGCCCGACCCGTTGAGGGCCGTGAGGACGGTGACGAACTCCGCCTCGACCCGGGCGAACTCCTCGAGCACGCCGCCGAAGGCCTCTTCGAGCTCTTCGCCGGCGGCCACCAGACGGCCGTCCACGATGCCCATGGCCTGGCCCTTGCGGACCTCGACCCCGTCGAGCTCCGAGTCGCGCACCGCGCGCGTGACCTCGGCGGAGTGCACGTCTGCGATGGCGTCCTGCATCGCCCGCGCGTTGCCGACGGCGTCGCTGCCGGGGTCGAAGGCCACCATGGCCGCCAGGCCCACCGGGATGGACGTCGAGGGGACGACGGCGACGTGCCGCGGGCTCATGCCGGCTGCCTGCTCGGCGGTGAGGATGACGTTGCCGTTGTTGGGCAGCACCACGACTTCTTCGGCGCCGAGCGCGTCGACCGCTTCGAGCAGTTGCGCGGCGCTCGGGTTCATCGACTGGCCGCCGTCGACGATGGCGTGACAGCCGAGCTCGCGGAACAGCGCCTTGTTGCCCTCGCCGGCGACCACGGCCACCACGACCGTGCCTTCTGCGAGCCTGGGCTGGTCCTGCAGGCGCTCGTCGCGCGCCTTGGTCTGCTCGTGCATGTCGTTGATCTCGACCTCGCCGATGGCGCCCAGCTTGAGAGCCTCGCTGAGGACGACCCCGGGGGCGTTGGTGTGCACGTGGACCTTGACCATGCGCTGGTTGCCCACGACGAGCGCGCTGTCGCCGATGGGCAGCAGGAACGCCTCGAACGCGGCCTTGTCGATGGCCTCGCCGGTGATGAGTAGGCTGGTGCAGTAGCGGTACGCGGAGAGCTCGGACGCTGCGCTGAGCGGCGGCGCCTGCGGGGCGCCGCCCCCCTCCCCCGTGCGCAAGGCGACCCGCGCCAGCGAGACGGCGATGCCGGCGTGCATGAGCTCGGCGATGCCGGCCGCGAGGCCGCGGAAGAGCACGAGAAGCCCGTAGCCGCCGGCGTCGACGACGCCGGCCTTCTGCAGGGCCGGCAGCTGCTCGGTCGTCTTCTCGACCGCCACTCTGCCGGCCTCCTCGACCGCGACGAGCAGTCTGTCGATGCCCAGCGTGTCGGGCACGCTCTGCGCCGCCTCCGCCATCTTGCGGATCACGGTGAGCATGGTGCCCTCGACGGGCTCCTTGACGGCGCGATAGGCGCTGGTGGCGCCTTCGGAGAGAGCTTCTTTGAAATCGGCCGTGGTGAGGTCTGCGGAGCGGCCCCACACGTCACAGAGGCCGCGGACGATCTGCGACAGGATGATGCCCGAGTTGCCGCGCGCGCCCATGAGCGAGCCCTTGGTGACGGCGGCGGCTACGGCCGGAATGCCTTCGATGTCGCTCTGCTGGAGCTCTTCGAGGACGGCGCGCACGGTCAGCGCCAGGTTGGTGCCCGTGTCGCCGTCCGGCACCGGATACACGTTGAGGTCGTTGACGACGCCGCGCTCCGCCTCGATGGCCGCGAGGGCGGCGCCGATGACCGTGATGGCGGCGAGCCGGACGCTCAATCTTGCAGATCCTCCACGCGCACGCTGATCTCGCCCAACGGCACGCCGCCGACCTCACCGACCTGGTAGCGCACCTGCTCCTGCAGGTTGGCGGTGACCTGTGCGAGATTGACGCCGCGCTCCATGACGACGTGGAGGCCGATGTTGGCGGCGTCGTCCTCGATGTCGACCTCGACGCCTTCGGTGAGCGCGCCGCGGAAGAAGCGCGCCAGCTTGCGGATGGGCGGCTCCTGCATGGCGACGACGCCATACGTGGCGCGGGCGGCCTTGCCGGCGAGCTTGGCGATGACCTGGTGGGCCACCGTGATGCCGCCGTCGAGGCCCGGCGACGAGAAGGGGATGTGGAGGTCCGGGGACGACACGATGCGCGAACCCCCCGGCTCAGGACCCGGGGTCGCCGAGGCGGTTGAGCTCCTCGACGACGACCTCGGGGTCGACCTGGTGAAGGATGGCGCCTGCTTCGATGGTCTCGGACTGGGCCCCGATGCACAGGCAGCAGGCCATATCGTGGCTCTCGAACACCCCTCTCGCGCCGGGGTCTGACTCGAGGACCTCGAAGATGGACATCTCTTTGTGGAAACGGGCCATCACGCCTCGGCGGGACGGTGGACAGGGCAGGCTGGCCATGGGCACGCGTTTGCGTTGCCCAGCCGGGTGCAGCATACTAGCGCAGCTATTGACCAATCAAGTCGAGGAACGACCATGTCCAAAGTCTGCGCGACCTGCGGCAAAGCGCCCGCGACCGGCAACAACGTAAGTCACTCGCACCGCCACACCAAGCGGCGCTTCGACCCCAATCTGCAGCGCGTCCGCATCCTCGTCAACGGCCACCCCGAGCACGCCTACGTGTGCACCCGCTGCCTCAAGTCGGGCAAGGTCACGAAGGCCGTCTAGCGACGCCTGCCGACCTGCGCCGCTCGCGCCGGCGCCGCCGAAACACCACTCGCAGCCCTGCCGTCCGGCGGGGCTTCTGCGTTGACCGGACAGCCACGTCTATCGGAGAGGCACACAGCCATGACGATGCAGATGCGCTCCTGCCCGCGCTGCGGCGCGGAGTTCGATACGTTCGAGGCGCTCGACCACCATCTCTTCAGGACTCACACGGGTGAGGTCGAGACCCATTCCTACCGCTGCGCCAGCTGCGACGCCGAGTTCATGGCCCAGGCCGAGTGGCTCGCGCACGTGCGGGAAGGGCACTGACCCGGGACGTCAGGCCAATGGCTCGAACCGCGCCTGGAAGAAGCGCAGCTGCGGCGGCTCGTAGACCATCTTCAGGCCCTTGATCGCGTCGCGACGGTCGTACACCTCGGCGACGCTCTCGGCGGTCACGTCCAGGTGCGCCTGTGTGTACACGCGCCTCGGGATCGTGAGGCGCACGAGCTCGAGCCTGGGACGGCGGTTCAGCCCCGTCTTGGGATCGCGGCCCGACGAGACGTTGCCGCGCTCCATGGCGCGCACGCCGCTGTCGAGGTAGAGCTCGGCGGCCAGGGTCTGGGCCGGGTAGACGTCCTGGTCGAGGTGCGGCAAGAAGGCCTTGGCGTCGAGGAACACGCCGTGGCTGCCGATGGGCACGACGATCGGCACGTCGTACTCCTGCAGCTTGTGACCCAGGTAGGCGACCTGACCGACGCGCGCCTTGATGTGGTCGAACTGCACCGACTCGTGCAGGCCGATGGCCACGGCCTCCATGTCGCGCCCGGCCATGCCGCCGTAGGTGTGCAGGCCCTCGTAGACGACGACCAGGTTGCGGGCCGCGTCGAAGAGGTCGTCGTCGTTCAGCGCGAGGAAGCCGCCGATGTTGACGAGCGCGTCCTTCTTGGCGCTCATCGTGCAGCCTTCGGTGAGGTCGCAGAGGGCGCGCACGATCTCGGCGACGCTCATCTCCCCGCAGCCGGGCTCGCGCTCCTTGATGAAGTAGGCGTTCTCGGCGACCCGGGTAGCGTCGTGGATGATGCGGATGCCGTGCGCGTCGCAGAGTCCGCGCACGGCACGAAGATTGCCGAGGCTGATGGGCTGGCCGCCGGCCATGTTGACGGCCGTGGCGATGCAGACGTAGGGGATCTTCTCGGCGCCGTGCTCGTCGATCACCTTCTGCAGCTTGGCGAGATCGACGTCGCCCTTGAAGGGGTGCTCGCTGGCCGGGTCGTGGGCCTCGTCGATGATCACGTCCACGAAGGTGCCCCCGGCGAGCTCCTGGTGCAGGCGCGTCGTGGTGAAGTACATGTTGCCGGGCACGACGTCGCCGGGCTTGATGAGGATCTTCGACAGGATGTGCTCGGCGGCGCGGCCCTGGTGGGTGGGCACCAGGTGCTTGTAGCCGTAGATCTCCCGGACCGCCGCCTCGAGGTGGTAGAAGTTGCGGCTGCCGGCGTAGGCCTCGTCGCCGAGCATCATGCCGGCCCATTGGCGGTCGCTCATGGCGCCCGTGCCGGAGTCGGTGAGCAGGTCTATGTAGACGTCCTCGCTCTTCAGGAGGAAGGTGTTGTAGCCGGCCTCGCGGATGGCGCGCTCGCGTTCCTCGCGGGTCGTCATCTTTATGGGTTCGACCATCTTGATCTTGTAGGGCTCGGCCCAGGAGCGCCGGCGTGACTCGCTCATCGTTCCTCCATCGACAGGGCGTGGATATTGGGGCCGCGGCAGCAGTTTCCACACCTTATGGAACGAAGTCAAATGCTGGCCGGCGCGCCTCATCGGCCGGCGCTTGCGCGAGGCGCGCCGCGGCCAGGGGTCCACGCTCGACGACGTGGCGACCTCGGCGGGCGTCACCAAGTCGTTCGTGAGCGCCGTCGAACGCGGCGAGACGGCGCCCTCCATCGGCTCGCTCTACCGCATGTGCGAAGTGCTCGGCGTCTCGATGTCGACGCTGTTCGAGACGGTGGCGTCCCCGGACGCCACCGTGGTCCGGCGAGCCGAGGTCGAGGGCGCGTTCTTCGGCGGCCGCGGCGTCGTCAACTACGTCCTCTCCCCTCGCGCGAAGCGCCGCGCCCAGGTCGTCGAGGGCGCGGTCGAGTTCAGGTTCGGCGACCGCGCGACCGTGCTGCAGGCCGGCGACACCATCTCCTACGCACCGAGCGAACCGCACTCGTGGCGCAACCCGGACGCCGCCGTCGCCCTCTTCTTCCAGATCCCCGCCGAGTACTGAGCGCGGCCGCCGCTCGCCCGGCCGGCGGGCGCGCAGGCTCAGGGCAGCGTCTTGAGCAGGCTCGCCATCTCCAGCGCCGTGGAGGCCGCCGCCCAGCCCTTGTTGCCGGCCTTGGCGCCGGCGCGCTCCACGGCCTGCTCGATGGTGTCGGTGGTGAGCACGCCGAAGATCACGGGGACGCCGCTGTCGAGGCCGATCCTGGCGATGCCCTTAGCGGCCTCGCCGGCCACGTAGTCGAAATGCGGCGTCCCGCCGCGGATCACGGCCCCGAGGCAGATCACGGCGTCGTACTTGCCGCTGGCGGCCAGCTTCTTCGCCACCAGCGGCATCTCGAAGGCGCCCGGCACCCAGGCGGAGTCGACGTCGCCGTCGGCGACGTCGTGCCGCCGCAGGCAGTCGAGGGCGCCCTCGTACAGGCGCGAGGAGATCAGCTCGTTGAAACGCCCGACGACGAGGGCGAACTTCATCCCCTTGCCGTTGAGCATGCCTTCGTAGGTCGTCATCGTGCGGCTCCTTTGCCGTCGTTGCGGCGGTCTCTCGGGTGCAGCGACGTCAGCCCTCGACGCCTTCCTGCTGCCCGAACAGGTCCTCGTGCTCCAGCAGGTGACCCATCTTGTCCTTCTTGGTGCGCAGGTAGCAGACGTTGTCGTCCTGCGGCGCCACCTCGATGTGCTCGCGGCCGGTGATGCGCAGGCCGTAGCCCTCCAGCGCCACGATCTTCTTCGGGTTGTTGGTCATGATGCGGATCGTCGTGAGGCCCAGGTCGGCGAGGATCTGGGCGCCGATGCCGTAGTCGCGCAGGTCGACGGCGAAGCCCAGCTCCACGTTGGCCTCGACAGTGTCCAGACCCTCCTCCTGGAGCGCGTAGGCCTTGAGCTTGTTGATGAGCCCGATGCCCCGACCCTCCTGGCGCATGTAGAGCACGACGCCGAGACCCTCGTCTTCGATGCGTCTCAAGGCCTCGGCGAACTGCTCGCCGCAGTCGCAGCGCAGCGAGCCGAAGGTGTCGCCGGTGAGGCACTCGGAGTGCACCCGCACGAGCACGTCCTTGCGGCCGGCGACGTCGCCCTTGACAAGGGCGACGTGGTGGCCGCCGTCGATCACGGATTCGTAGCCCACGGCCTTGAAGTCGCCATACTTGGTGGGCATCGACACGGTGGCGGCCCGGCGGATGAGCTTCTCGTTGCGGCGCCGATACTTGATGAGGTCGGCTACGGTGATGATCTTGAGGCCGTGCTTCTGGGCGTACGGGACGAGATCGGGCACGCGGGCCATCGTGCCGTCGTCGTTCATGATCTCGCAGATCACGGCCGCGGGGTTCAGGCCGGCGAGGCGCGCGAGGTCGACGCCGGCCTCCGTCTGCCCAGCACGTTCGAGCACGCCGCCGGGGCGCGCCATGAGGGGGAACACGTGTCCCGGTTGCACGAGCGCCTCGGGCCCGGACTCCGGATCGATGGCCACCTGGATGGTGTGCGCGCGGTCGGCGGCGGAGATGCCGGTGGTGACGCCCTCGCGCGCCTCGACCGAGACGGTGAACGCCGTCTGCAGGCGCGCCTCGTTGTGGGCCGTCATCGGCGGCAGATTCAGCTCCGCACAGCGTTGCGGCGTGAGCGTCAGGCAGATGAGGCCGCGACCCTCCTTGGCCATGAAGTTGATGCGTTCGGCGGTGGCGAACTGCGCGGCCATCGTGAGGTCGCCCTCGTTCTCGCGGTCCTCGTCGTCGCAGACGATGACCATCTTGCCCTCGCGCAGGTCGTCGAGCGCATCGGCGATGGACGCGAAATGCCGTTCGCCGTGCCCGCCGGCGCGTTCCTGGTCGCTGCTCATCAGAATCCCGCTTCCGCTAACTTCTCCCAGGTGAGTCCGCCGTCGGGCTTACGCCCGGCGACGAACGCGTACACGTACTTGGCGATGAGATCCGCCTCGAGATTGACCCGCACGCCCGGCGCAAGCCGCGCCAGCGTGGTGACGGCCGCCGTGTGCGGGATCAGGGACACGCGCAGCCGGCGGCCGTCGACGGTGGCGATCGTCAGGCTCACCCCGTCGACCGCCACCGAACCCTGTGCGACGCTGACGTCGCTCACGGCCTGCGGCGCCTCGAGCTCCACGAGCAGCGCGTTGTCCTCCGATGTGACGCGGACGACCGTACCGACCCCGTCGATGTGCCCGCTCATGAGGTGCCCGCCGAGGCGCGACTGCAGGGTGAGGGCCCGCTCGAGGTTGAGGCGGTCGCCCGGCCGTCTGTCGGAGAGCGTCGTGCGCCGCACGGTCTCGGGCATCACGTCGGCGGTGAACCCTCCGGGGCGCAGCCCCGTGACCGTGAGGCAGACGCCGTCGCTGAGGATGCTGTCGCCGACGGCCGCGCCGTCGGTGACGACGGGGGCCGCGACGTCGAGCACCGCGCTCTTCTCGCCGACGCGCAGGCTGCGCAGTGTCCCGACCTCCTCGACGATCCCCGTGAACACCTAGACCCCGTCTTTCGTCAGGCTGCCGCTGAGCAGCAGGTCGTCGCACACCGGCCGCCACTCCACGTCGTGCAGGCGCCAGGCGTCGGCGACCGCGCCGACGGCCGGCGCCGCGAACAGGTCGGGCGCCCCGCGTCCAACGATGAGCGGCGCCACGAACAGCAGCACGCGGTCTATCAGGCCTTCGGCCAGCAAGGCGCCGGCCAGGGTGGGGCCGCCCTCGCAGAGGATGTCGAGCAGGCCACGCGCGGCGAGTGCGGCAAGGCCGGCGCGCAGCCCGCCCTCCCCCACCTCGACGAGTTCGGCGCCCCGCGCTTCGAGCATCCGCCGCGCCGCGCCGTCGGCGCGCTCGGCGAGGACGATCGTGCGCGTCTGGTGCGCCGTGCCCAGCACCCTGGCGCCCGCCGGAAGCTCGCTGCGATGCGTGACGATCACGCGCACGGGGTCGCGACCCTCACTGAGACGCACGGTGAGCTCGGGGTCGTCGCGACGCAACGTGCCCGCGCCGACCATCACCGCGTCGGCCGTGGCGCGCAGCTGGTGCACGGCGCGGCGGCTGTCCAGACAGCTGATCCAGCGGGCGTCCCCGCCGGCCGCGGCCACCTTGCCGTCAAGCGTCACGGCGGCCTTGTAGGTCACCAGGGGCAGCCCGCTGGCATGGTATTTCAGGAAGGGCGCGTTCTGCTTGCGGGCACGCGCCCCCCAACGCTCGTCCTGGAGCTCCGCCTCGACGCCGCCCTCTCGCAGGCGCGCGAGCCCGCGGCCGTCGACCAGCGGGTTGGGGTCGCCGAGCGCGACCACGGCCCGCCGGATCCCGGCCGCCACGAGCGCGTCGGCGCAGGGGGGCGTCTGGCCGTGATGGCTGCACGGCTCGAGCGTGCAGTAGAGCGTGGCGCCGGCGGCGCGCTCGCCGGCCGCCGCGAGAGCCATAGCCTCGGCGTGCGGCTTTCCGGGGCGGAGATGCCAGCCCCTGCCCACAACCTCGCCGTCGTGCACGAGCACGGCGCCGACCAGCGGGTTGGGGTGCGCGCTGCCTCGGCCTCGCTCGGCCAGCGCGAAGGCTTCTTCCATGTACCTGTCGTCGTCCATATGCAACAAAGCCCCGGAGCCGTGATCCAGGGCGGACGACGCCGAGGCGTCGCAGCATGCTTCTCTCATCCGGACTGTGACCGTCGGCCCAGGAGTTCCACCTGGTCGGCCTCCGAAGAGGCTCGCGGGCTGTTACCGCCGGTGGGGAATCTCACCCCGCCCTGAAGCAGCTTGATCGTGCTGTGCGATTATACGGCTTCGCCGGCCGCCTGCGCCAGCGCCGCGTACTGTTCCTCGATGTCCTGGCCGCCGAAGACGCTCGAACCGGCCACAAGGAGGTTGACGCCCGCCGCCACAAGAGCGCCGGCGTTGAGCGCCGTGACGCCGCCGTCGAGCTCGAGCGAGACGCCGGTGGGAAGGAAGGCACGGGCCCGCTCCACCTTGGCGAGCGACGTTTCGATGAACCGTTGTCCGCCGAAGCCGGGGTTGACCGACATCACGAGCACCATGTCGCAGTGCTCCCGTGCCTCGGCGAGCGTCTCGACGGGCGTCGCCGGGTTGAGCGCCACGCCGGCGGCCGCCCCGGCCTCACGGATCTGCATGAGCACCCGGTGCAGGTGCACGCATGCCTCTTGATGCACAGTGATCACGTTGGCGCCGGCCGCCGCGAACGCCTCTATGTACCGCTCCGGGTGCTCGATCATGAGGTGCACGTCAATCAGCGCCCCCGCCCCGTGCACGAGCGGCTGCAAGGCGGCGACGACCAGCGGCCCGATGGTGATGTTCGGCACAAAGTGGCCGTCCATGACGTCCACGTGCACGACGCGTGCCCCTGCCTTGAGCACCGCCTCCACGTCGTCGCCCAGACGTGAGAAGTCAGCCGACAGGATGGACGGCGCGATGTGGATCTCGTGCAGCAGGTCCGGCATGGTCTCCTCCGTGACGCGTAGTCGGCGCGGCTCGCGAGCCGCGCCGTCATTCTACCCCGCCGCGGCCGTGGTGCGACGGAGCCGGGCGACGAAGAACCCGCCGGCGCCGTGCGCCGGCGGCAGCACGAGCAGATAGCCGCCGGCCGCCGGGTGCGCCATGCCGGGCCACGCGGCGCCGAGGTCGTCCACCCGCCAGCCACCCTCGGCGAGGAGCGTGTCGACGACCCCCAAGGTCTCGGCGTGCGGCAGGGTGCACACGGCATACGTGAGGACTCCTCCGCGCCGCACGCAGCGCGCGGCGCGGCGGATCAGGCGGCGCTGGAGCTGCGCCAGGCGGGCGATGTCCGCCTGGCGGCGCCGCCAGCGCAGGTCGGCGCGAGAGGCCAGCGTCCCGAGACCGCTGCAGGGCGCGTCGAGGAGGACGGCGTCGAAGGCGCCGTCGAAGGCGGCGGGCAGCTCGAGGACGTCGCTCTGCACGATGTCGACGGCGTGCGCGCCGAGGCGGTCCAGGTTCTGGCGCATCGCCCCAAGACGCTGCTCGTCGGCGTCGACGGCGGTGACCCGCGCGTCCGGCGCGGCCGCGGCGAGCTGCGCCGTCTTGGTGCCCGGCGCGGCGCACAGGTCGAGGACCCTGGCGCCCGGTCCGGCGCCCGCGGCGGCGACTACGCCCGCCACCTGGGAGCCCCGCGACTGCGGCGTCACGAGTCCCTCACGGAACGGCGCTGAACGTTCGAGCGCCGGCCCGTCGTAGACGAGCGCCGCCGGCAGTCCCGGCACGCCCGTCGTCGCGTAGCCGGCGGCAGCCAGCGCCGTGCGCGCCGCCGGCACGTTGGCCTTGAGCGTGTTCACGCGCAGGCAGCGCTCGGGGGCCGCGTCGGCGGCCGCGAGGAACCGCTCCGCGGCGTCGTCGCCGAGCTCGCGGCGCAGCAGCTTGACCAGCCACACGGGGCACGAATGGCGCACGGCCCAAGCGCGTGCGCCGTCGCCATCGGACAGCGTGGCGAAGCTCGCCCGCCCGTCCCCCGCGACCTTGCGGAGCACCGCGTTCACGAACCCCTGCGTGCGCTTGCCCTTGCGCGCGACCAGCGCCACGGCGTCGTCGACCACCGCGTAGGCGGGCACCCGGTCGAGGAACAGGAGCTGGAACGCCGCCAGGCGCAGGGCTTCGAGCACCTGCACGTCGGTGTCGGCGAGCGGCGCCTTGGTGAAGGCGCCGAGGACCGCGTCGAGCGAGCCGCGACGCTTGACCGTCCCGATGACCAGCTCGTTGGCGAGCGCACGGTCACGGTCGCCCAGCCCTTCGAGTTCGGGGAACGCCGCCAAAGAGTCGTCGAAACGGCCGCCGCCGGAACGCACGCGCAGGAGCGCGTGCCATGCGGCGCCTCGCGCCGGGCTGACCGCGCCGTCGGGCCGGCCGCTCCCCCGCGCGGCCGTCACGGCCCCGCCAGGGCGCGGCCGGCGCCGCGCAGGAACTCGCCGGCCGCCATACGCTTGTGGCCCTCCTGCTGCAGCTCGAGCACGTCCACCCAGCCGTCGCCGGCCGGCAGAGCCAGCCGCTCCCGGCTTGGAGCCGGGAGCGGTCCGCTGCCGGCCGCCGCCCGCCAGATCCGCGTGCGCTTGCCGAGGAGGTCCGTCACGGCGCCGATGTACGGCGAAAGGGCGCGGACCTGAGCGACGATGGCCGTCGCCGGGCGCGCCCAGTCGATGAGCTTGTCCTGTGCCGTGATCTTGGCCGCGTAGGTCGCCGCGCCCTCCTGCTCACGCCACAGCAGCGTGCCGGCGGCCATGCCGCCCAGCGTCGCCAGCACGCCGTCGACGGCGGTCGGCGCCAGAAGTTCGTAGGCCCGGCCGGCGTCGGCGTCGGGCGGTACGTGGGCGAGGCGCGCGTCGCCCACGGGGCCCTCGTCCACACCGGCGGTCATCTTGAGGATGGTCACGCCCAGCTCGGTCTCCCCCGCCATGAGCGCCCGCTCCACGGGCGCGGCGCCGCGCCAGCGCGGCACGAGTGAAGGGTGGACGACGATGGTCGGCAGCGCGTCGAGGAGGCGTTGGCCGACGATCTGCCCGTAGGCGCAGACCACGAACACCTCGGGACCGAGCGCGAGGAGCTCGGCTACCGCCTCAGGCTCGGACACCTGCTGCGGCTGCAGCACGGGCAGGTCGCGTTCGAGCGCGGCGAGCTTGATCGCCGGGGGCTGCGGCGTGCCGTGGCGCCCACGTGGCCGGTCGGGATTGGTGACGACCGCGAGCGGCGCGGCAGCGGCGGCGATGAGCCCCGCGAGCACGAGCTCGGCGAACGGCGCGGCGCCCGCGAAGGCGAACCGCATGCGGCTCACAGACCTCCGCCGACCGCGCCGCGCAGGCCCGCGTCTTCGCGGTCGCGCAGCTCGCGCAAGGCGGCGGCGCGGGCGCTGCGTGACGTGCGGTCGACGATGAGCACGCCCTCGAGGTGGTCGAACTCGTGCTGGATCACGCGCGCCTCGAGGCCTTCGGCGCGGAACTCGAGCGGCTCGGCGGCGGCGTCGAGGGCCCGTACCCGCAGGCTCACGGGCCGGCTCACCGGCATCGTCACGCCGGGCACGCTCAAGCAGCCTTCGTCGGTCTCTTCGGTCTCTTCGGAGAACTCGTCGAGCTGCGGATTGACGAGGACCCTGGGATCGTCGTCCACGTCGTAGACGAGCAGGCGCTGGAGGACGCCTATCTGCGGCGCCGCCAGACCCACGCCGGGGGCGTCGTGCATGATGCGGATCATGCGCTTGGCGAGCTTGCGCAGGCCGCGCTCGAACGTGGTCACCTCGAGGGCGCGCTCGCGCAACACCGGATCGCCGATGACGCGGATGTCCCTGCGCGCCTCCCGCTCTCGGCGGCTCAGTTCGACCTGGTCGCGCTCGCTCTGCTTCGTCTGTGTCATTTCTCTATGGTACCTCAGCTCGCGGTCACAGCCACTGCGGGTCCACGTCGGGGACGAGCCTCACGCCCCGCGCGGCGAATCTGTCACGGTTAGCCCCGAGCCAGCCACGCAAGGTGTCCAGAGTTTTCCCTGTTTCGGAAGTCTTAACCACGATCCGGCAGGCGTGGCGGCCGCGCTCTCGCCACAACGGGCCGGGACCGAGGACGCTCTCGCCGTGAGTCAGTCGTGCCGTGAGACGCTCGGCCGTGAACCGCCCGGCGATGCTGACCTTGTCCTCCGACGTCCCGGAGAGCTCGAGGCCGATCAGGGTCCCGGCCGGGGGATAACCGAGCTCGCGGCGCCGCTCCATCTCCTCGGCGTAGAACCGTTCCTCCTCCCCGTTCGCCGCCAGGGCGATCGGCCGCGCTTCGGGGCTCAGCGTCTGCACGATCACGCGCCCCGGATGCTCGCCGCGGCCGCTGCGCCCGCCGACCTGCACGAGCATCGCAAAGGTGCGTTCTTCGGCGCGAAAGTCGGGGAAGTGCAGCGTCAAGTCGGCATTGACCACCCCCACCAGCGTGACGTCGGGAAAGTGGTGCCCCTTGGCGATCATCTGAGTGCCCACCAGCACCTTGGGCCCCGGCTGCGCGAAGCGCTCGAGGACCGCGCGCAGCCGCCCGTACGAGGACGCAACGTCGGAGTCGAGGCGCAGCAGCTCCACGCCGGGCAGCAGGCCGATGACCTCACGCTCGAGGCGCTCGGTGCCGAACCCGTAGCGCACGAGTTCGGCGCTGCCGCAGGACGGGCACGTGCCGGGCGCAGCCTCGACGTGCCCGCAGGTGCGGCAGCGCAGGCTGCGGCCGCCGAACAGCGTCAGCGTCACGTCACAGCGCGGGCACATCCACGTGAAGCCGCAGTGGTCGCAGACCAGGTACGAGGCGAAGCCGCGACGGTTGAGGAACAGGATGGCCTTGTCGCCGGCGTCCACGGTCGCCGCGAGCGCCTCCGCCAGCGGGCTGGAGAAGATCCCGTGGTGGTCGCGCATGTCCACGACCTCCAGCGCCGGCGGCTGCGAGCCGTCCACGCGCAGCCGCAGGTCCACGTGCAGCAGCACGCGGGCATAGCTCTCGACGCTCGGCGTGGCCGAGCCGAGCACGACCACCGCGCCGCTCTGCCCGGCCCGCCAGCGAGCCACCGTGCGGGCGTCGTAGGCGGGCTCGCTTTCCTGCTTGTACGACGTGTCGTGCTCCTCGTCGACGACGATGAGCCCCAGGTCCCGGAGGGGCGCGAACACCGCCGAGCGAGCCCCGACGACGATGCGCACGTCGCCGCTGGCGACGGCGCGATAGGCGAGCAGCCGCTCGCGCGCCGTCAGCCCCGAGTGCAGGACCGCGACCTCCTGGCCGGCGAAGCGTTCGCGCACGCGGGCCACCGTCTGCCCGGTGAGCCCGATCTCGGGCACCAGGAGCAGCACCGAACGGCCGCCCTCCAGAGCGGCCTGGGCGGCCTGCAGGTACACCTCGGTCTTGCCGCTGCCCGTGACCCCGTGCACGAGCACCTCATCGCCGGGGCGCGCCTCGCAGAGGATGGCGTGCAACGCGTGGCGCTGCTCGGGCAGCAGGTCGGGCGCGTCGCCGAGAGTGGCACAGGCCTGCAGGCGGGCGGCTTGGGCGACGACGGGCGGCGGAGCCGCAGGCTCCGCGCCGCCACCACTCTCCGCCTCCGCCCCGCCGTCCGCGCCGTCGCTCTGCACGCCGGCGGGAACAGCCTCGACGAGCGCGCCGGCCTCAAGCAGTCTTCTCAGCGCCGGCAGCGAGAGGCCGGTCGCGGCGCGCACCGTGCGCTCATCGACGATCCCGGACTGCTCCACGAGCTCCAGGGCGGCGCGCTGCCGCGGACCGAGGCGCGGCGGCGTGTCGCCGCCGCGCCTGAGCGCGCGGCTGGCCCGCGTCGCCCCGGCCACATGGACGCGATAGGCGATGCGCACCCAGCCCTTGCGCCGGTAGCGCTCGCCCAGCCTCGTCAGCGGGCCCGCGGGCAGCTTGAGGCCGGCGACCTCGTCGAGGCCTTCCTCACCGGCCTCGCGGGCCGCCCGCCCACCCGCGGTGAGCTCGTACTGGCGCGCGACCTTGAGGGCGCCGGTCGGCGGGCACACCAGAGACAACGCGGCGGAGAACGACGTCAGGTAGTAGCTCTCCACCTCGCGCGCGAGCTCCAGCAGGTCGGCGGGGATGGACGGAACGTCGAGGAGGTCGCGCACCGGCAGGACGCGGCCTTCGTGCGCGGTCGTCGGGCGCAGCTCGAGGACCACGCCGATGACGGTCTGGGAACCCAGCTGCACGGCGACGAGCGCCCCCGGCTCGAGCTTGCCGACGAGCTCGGGCGGCACGGAGTAGTCGAAGGCGCCCGCGAAGGCGCGCGTGCGCACGAGCGGGAAGACGGCGGCATAGCTCACGCTACGCCGCCGTCTTCCGCGCCGGGATGGCTCAGCCCTTGAGGCCGGCGGCGGCGCGGAGCGCTGCGGCCTTGTCGGTGCGCTCCCACGTGAAGTCGTGATCGTTGCGGCCGAAATGGCCGTAGGCGGCCGTCTTCTTGTAGATGGGCCGGCGCAGGTCGAGGTCGCGCAGGATCGCCGCCGGACGCAGGTCGAAGTGCTCCTTGATGAGCTGCTCGATGGTCGCCAGCGTGACCTTCTCGGTGCCCTGGCAATCGACCATCAGCGACACCGGGTGCGCGACGCCGATGGCGTAGGCCACCTGCAGCTCGCAGCGCTCGGCCAGGCCCGCGGCGACGACGTTCTTGGCGACGTAGCGGGCCGCGTAGGCGCCGGAGCGGTCGACCTTGCTGGGGTCCTTGCCGGAGAAGGCGCCGCCGCCGTGCGGCGCGGCGCCGCCGTACGTGTCCACGACGATCTTGCGGCCCGTGAGGCCGCAGTCGCCCATCGGGCCGCCGATGACGAACTTGCCGGTGGCGTTGATGACCGTGATGTCCTCGAGCTTCGAGACATCGTACATGTCCTTGGGGAGGATGGGCTCGACGACGTGCTCCAGCAGGTCGGGATAGATGATGCTCTGCAGGTCGGCGCTCTCGGCGTGCTGGGAGGCGAGCACGACCTTGACGATCTCCACCGGCTTACCGTCTTCGTACCTCACGGTCACCTGCGACTTGCCGTCGGGGCGCAGGTACGGCAGGATCTCGGCCTTGCGCACTTCGGCGAGGCGTCGCGCGAGCTTGTGCGCCAGCGAGATGGGCAGCGGCATGAGCTCCGGCGTCTCGGTGCAGGCGAATCCGAACATCATGCCCTGGTCGCCGGCGCCCTGCGAGTCGAGGACGTCGTCGTCGTTGACGTCGGTGCGTACCTCGAGCGCCTGGGACACACCTTGGCTGATGTCCGGCGACTGCTCGTCGATGGCCACCATGACGCCGCAGGTCTCGTAGTCGTAGCCGTACAGAGCGTTCGTATAGCCCACGTCCCTGACCGTCTCGCGGACGACCTTGGGGATGTCGACGTAGCACTCCGTGGTGATTTCGCCGGCGACGAAGGCGAGGCCGGTGGTGACCAGCGTCTCACAGGCCACGCGGCCGTAGGGGTCCTCGCTGAGGATCGCGTCGAGGATGGAGTCCGAGATCTGATCGGCGAGCTTGTCGGGGTGACCTTCGGTGACCGACTCCGACGTGAACAGGTAGTTCTTCTTCTCCATCGTACCTCCTGAGAATACGCGCGCGACACGGCGCGTGCCGGCGCGGGCTGGATAGCGGGCGTCTGGCGGCTGCGCGCAGACCGAAGGTGCCCGGAGGGCATGCGGAAACGGCGGCGCGCGGCCTCGCCGAGTCTACCAGACGGCCGCGACGGGCGACAACGCGGCGGCCGGCGCAGCCCCGCCGCCGCTCCTCGCGCCGGGCCCAGTCCGGCCCGCGACGGGGCCCTTCGGGCTCGCGGACCGCGAGGTAGCGCTGCGCCGATCAGTCCTCGTGCCGCTCCTTCTTCGGGGCGCGGCCCATGAGGTCGGCGACGCACTCCTGGGGAGTGCGCCGGCCCTCGAGGACCTGGTACACGTTCTCGGTGACCGGCATCTCGATGCCGAGCCTGCCCGCCAGGTCGTGCAGGGCGTAGGCGGTCGGGATGCCTTCGACGACCTGCCCGACCTGCCGCTCGACCTCGGCCGGCGAGGCGCCCTTGGCCAGCAGTTCGCCGGCCAGACGGTTGCGGCTGTGCCGGGACGTGCAGGTGGCGATGAGGTCGCCGATGCCGGCAAGGCCGGTGAAGGTCGCGATGTGCGCCCCCTGGATCATGCCGAGGCGCGTCATCTCCGCAATGCTGCGCGTGATGAGGCTGGCGCGCGAGTTGTCGCCGAAGCCGAGACCGTCGGACATGCCGACGGCCACGGCGATGGGGTTCTTGACGGCGCCGCAGAACTCGACGCCGACGACGTCGTCGTTGGTGTACACGCGGAACGTGTCGCTGGTGACCGCCGCCTGCAGGGCGACCGCCATGGCCTCGTCGGTGGCGGCGATCACCGTGGCCGAGGGCATGTCCTTGCTCACTTCCTCGGCATGGTTCGGTCCGGAGAGAGCGGCCGCGGGCGAGCCGGTCTCCTCTTCGATGACCTGCGTGGGGCGCTTGAGGGTCCCGAGCTCGTAGCCTTTGGCCAGCGACAGCTGCAGCGCGCCGGCGGCGCGCTTGGGCGCGGCCCAGCGCGAAACCTCGCGCACCGCCTGCGTCGGTACGGCGTACACCACGAGGTCCGCGGTGGAGATGTGGGCGTCTCCCATGGCGGCGAAACGGATTTCGGGCGGCAGCGCGACGCCCGGCAGAAAGTGCGGGTTCTCGTGCGTGGCGGTGAGCTGGGCCGCTTCATCAGCGGTGAGCGTCAGGACCTGTACGCGGTGGCCACGCTTCGCCAGCAGCCGCGCGAAGCCGCTGCCCCAGCTCCCCGACCCGACGACGGTGACCTCGAGGCTCACGACCCTCCCCCGCCGGCCAGCGCCGAGTTGTCGCGCGACCACGGAAGCTTGACGCGGTTCTCGCTGCCCGCGATCAGGCGCCTGATGTTGCCACGATGCGCCCAGAAGATGACGACGGTGACCAGCACCGCGGCGATCTCGTAGGGCAGCGGGTTGCCGAAGGCGAACACGAGCACCGGCACCAGGAACGCGGCGACCAGAGACGCGAGGCTCACGTAGCGAGTGATGAGGATGAAAAGCACCCACACCGCGATGAGGATGCCGAAGGCGAGCGGGACGAGCGCAAGCACGACGCCCGCGCCGGTGGCCACGCCCTTGCCGCCCGAGCCCTTGAGAAACATCGAGTACATGTGACCCACCACGGGGGCGCCGGCGATGAAGATCGCGAGCCAGGGGTTGAAGAAATGGGCGGCGATCACCGCCGGAACGCAGCCCTTGAGCATGTCGCCGACGAGCACCGCCACGCCCGCCTTCTTGCCCAGCACCCGGACGACGTTGGTGGTGCCCACGTTGCCGGAGCCGTGCTCGCGCACGTCGACGTGGTAGAAGACCCTGCCGACCACGAGGCCGAACGGGATCGACCCCACCAGGTACGCCAGCAAGAGCATGGCCACGAACGCCGCTATCCCCAGCGCGCTCATTTCTTGCCCTTGAAGTCGATCACCAGCGGCACCCCGTCGAGCTCGAAGCGCGCCCGCAGACGGTTCTCGACGAAGAACCCGAAGTCGCGCGTCACCAGCGTGCGGTCGTTCACCTCGATCGCGAACCGGGGAGGGGCCGTGCCGAACTGCGCGATGTAGTACATCTTCAGGCGCTTGCCGCGCTTCATGGGCAGCGGCCGGTCGGCGGCCAGCGTCGCCAGGGCGCGATTCAACTCGCCGGTCGAGATGTGGGCAAGATATCGAGCCTCGAGCGAGGCGACCACGGCGAGCAGCTGCCGCACGCCGCGGTGCGTGTGGGCGGAGACGGGGATGACGAGCGGCCTCTGGCGCAGCTTGCGCCGCGCGATGCCGGCGATCTCCTCGATGTCCGCCTCGGCGATATCCGTCTTGTTGACGGCGATCACCGTGGCGCAGTGGTTGCGCGCCGCCTCGGTGCAGATCGACAGGTCGAGCTCGCCGAACCGCATGGTCGCGTCGACGACGATCACCGCGACGTGGGCGCGGTCCAGGCTCTGCACGCTGCGGAGGTACGAGTAGTACTCCACGCCGCTCACCTTGGCCGCCTTGCGCATGCCGGCCGTGTCGATGAAGCGGAAGGCGCCCTCCTGCGTCGTCACGGCCGTGTCGATGGCGTCGCGCGTGGTGCCGGCGATCTCGCTGACGATGGTGCGCGGCTCGCCGACGATGGCGTT
>Ga0209913_1000770_pt1 | contig 23014 bp, 9 predicted proteins | sample PersoiDNA2013203_FD_185805 | JGI IMG/M metagenome (GOLD analysis project Ga0209913, IMG submission 185805) | Permafrost soil microbial communities from the Arctic, to analyse light accelerated degradation of dissolved organic matter (DOM) -... | ecosystem: Environmental > Terrestrial > Soil >... | reverse complement strand
TGAACCTTGAACAGAGTATGCGTGACGCCATCGTTGCCGGTAACCGCCTGCCATTCCTTGGCGATATTACCGCGCGCGTCGTAAGAGCTGTAGTGATTGACGCCACCGGCATCGGTCACTTGCGTGGCGTGGCCGAAACGGTCGAACTGCGAGAGCGTCGTGCGATCCTGTGCGCTCGCCGTCGGCACGGTGTAGCTCAACGCCGTGGCCGTACCGCTATTCGCGTAATCAATGCGCACCACAACATTGCCATAGGCGTCGCGCTGGAAGGAGGTCAATGGCACCAATGTGCTGCCGTCTGCGGTACTGCTGCGTGTCGGCGCTGCAACTGCCGTCACGCGTCCCAGGGCATCGTAATAGCTGTAAGTCGATGCACCGGCTGCATCCGTGGTGCGCGTCAAATTGCCAACAGCATCGTAACCATAGCTGGTTACCAGATTTCCGCGCGTGCTTGTCCCGTTGCCGGTCGTGCTGTACTCAACCGAAACACGTGTCTCGCTCAGTTTACGATTGCCCTGATCGAACGCATAAATGGTCGTGCGATCATCCGAGCTGACGCTGGCTTGTGGTGCCGATCCGGTGTAATACTTTCCGTCCCAGGTCGGGATTGCATTCGCAAACTCCGTATGCGCAACGATGTTGCCGGCACCATCAAATGCCTGCGTCGTCAAATATCCCAACGCATCCACCGTCGCGATCTGCTGGCTCGATTTGTTGTAGTAGTTATTGGTATAAATCCAGGTATTGGTGACAGCATTCTTGAGCACCGCCACCTGCGTCAGATCGCCAAACGCGTTATACACATTCCGGGTGGTCTTACCGGCAATGAAATACTGGGCGCCAACACCTGCATCCGCGTCGTAGACAAAGGTCTGCGGCTCGGTCACCGTGACCAGCCGGCCCAGATTGTCGTATTCGTTGAGCAAATTGCGGTCGCTGCCGTGATCTACGCCAGTGGCATTGATCGCGGCATTGATCGCCGCCACACTGAGACTGGCCGGATTGCCGGCAACCAGCGTCGTTGCCGCTGCATAGCGCACCAGGCGCGTCGTGTCGCCCCAGGCATTGCGCGTATAACCCGTCACATAGCCCAGCGCGTCAACGTCGTAGCTGACACGTCCCAGCTTGTCATATGCCTTGTAGCTCATGCTGCCGGCGACGTCGCGATTGGCGACCGCATCGCCGAATGCGTCATAGGTCACGACGCTATAAAGCGTCTGTACCGTATCGGTGCGCGTAGCCAGGCCGGTTGCGCCGTTGACCACCAAGTTGTCTGCGCCGGCGTTATAGACGCCAACTGCAGGATAAATGGTCTTGACCTGATGGCCCAGAGCATCGTATTCGTAGGTGGTGGTGCGCTCTTCTGCACGTCCGGCGGCCTCCGTGCGCGTGAGCAGGTTGCCCAGCGCGTCGTAGCTCATTCTGGTCACGATACTGGCGGTACCCGACTGCGCAGGCGCAACGACCAGATTGCCGTTAGCGTCTTGCGTCACCGCAGTAATGGCGACTTGCGGCGTGGTTTCACTGATAAGCCTGCCGGCAGCGTCGTAGTCGTAGTTCCAGACGGCGCCCAGTTTATTGGTGAAGCTTAACTTCTCGCCCAGCGCGTTATAGCTGTAGGACTCGCTCGCGCCCAGCGGATCGGTGCTTGATGTCAACCGGCCGGCATTGTCATACGCAAAGCTATTGATCTGGTCGCGCGCACTATCCGGATGGAGCGCTGCCTGAATTCCCGCCAGTGTCGGTGCTGTATTGGCCGGAACGGCAAGCGCATATTTCACGCTGCGCGTGACCCGACCGGCCGCATCGTATTCGTTGCGGACGACATAACCCAAGGCATCGACCGTAAAGATGGCCCGGCCATCGCCATCAAATACCTTATAAACGACACGGTCGTTGACAGCATCAGCCGCCAGACGGCTACGGATTTCTTGCGGCGACGCCGTCGCGGACAGCCCGGAGACGGCAATCTTCCTGCTATAGCTCTTGCTTTGCACGACATTGCCGGTTGCGTCGTAGGTATTTTCAACCACGGCGCCGGAGGCATCGACTGCCAACACCAGGCGATTGGCCATATCGTAGGCGGCCTGACTGGTGCGATCATGTGCGGTATCCGCATGCAGCGCCGACATCACCGACGCTACCGTCGCCTTTGCGCCCAACGTGGGCGCTGCGATCGCAGTCGCGTACCCGATGTGCCGGGTGGCGTTGCCGTTCTTGTCATAGACGACCTGCTCAACATTGCCCAGCGCATCGATCTGGAAGACCTGACGATTGGCCGCATCCCAGACCGTATCCGTCATGCGGTCGTTGGCGCTCGCCACAACGCTGGAAGCAAGCGCACCGTGGGCAACTGTCGTCGCGTAAGCGACGTATTTGATCACGTTGCCGTCGGCATCGTAAATACGCTGCGTCACAGCGCCTACGCCATTGACACTCCAGGTAAGACGATTGGCGGCGTCATAGACATTGCGGACCTGCATGTCGCGAACAGCATCTGCAACTACCGCAACTGCCGCTCCCAATGCTGCCGCAGTCATTGCCGTCGATGACGCAATGGCCTTGGCATAGGACGTTCGCTCGATCACATTGCCGTTGCCGTCGTATTTCTGCGCCGTGACCGCACCGCTGGCATCAACGCTGTAAATAGCGCGATTGAGCTGATCGTAGATCGTGTGTGTATGCCCATCATGCGCCGCGTCGGCGACGGGCGCCGGCATGGTGCCGCGCACCCAGCCGGCCAGCGTAATACGGTTGGCATAGACGACCGTTTCAGTCAGGTTGTCGTTGCTATCGTAGACATATTTAGAGACTTCTCCGGAGACGCCCCCGATCTCGCGTACCGTGGCAACCAGCCGTCCATTCTTGTCATAGACACGGTTGACGATGGCGTCGCCCGCTTGCGATGCCACTATCCGTGCCTGTATCTGCCCCAGCGTCAAGGCATTGCTCAGATTGGCCACATTGATGGCGTTGGCGTAGCTGACCGTGCGTACAACATGGCCAGCCGCATCGTAGTCGCTGCGCTGCACGTAACCCAGCGGATCGACCGTATAAATGAGCTGATCGTCGGCGTCGTAGACGTAACGCGTCTGATAGCCGTTGGCATCGATACTGCTGATGACATTGCCGTTCTTGTCGTAGGCGTAGCTCTTGGTCAGGTTCAGACCGTTCGGATCAAGCTGCTCCAGTATCCGGCGCCCCAGCTTGTCATAGCTGTACTTGGTCACCGTGCCGCCGGAAGACGTCACGGTGAGTGTCTTGCCACGGCCGTCATAGGTGTAAGACGTCGACAGATCCAGGCCAGCCGGATCGACGACCTGGCGCAGCAATTGCCCCTTCAGATCATAGGAGAATTGCGTCACGGTCCCATTCGGATCCGTCACGCTGATCTGCTGTCCCTTGGCGTCGTAGGCGTAGCGCGTCGTCAGGTTCAGACCCGTGGCATCGACGGTGCGCGTCAGCACGCGGTTGGCGGCATCGTAGCTAATCGTGACCTTGTTGCCGTTGGCATCCGTGGTCTCAATCAGGCGGCCCGCTTCGTCGTAGCGGCTGGAGGTGGTTGTCAGCGGCGTAGTGGTCGACAGCAGGTTGCCGTTCTTGTCGTAACTATAGGTCGTGACGTTGCCATTGCCGTCCGTCACCGACACCACCTGTCCGCTACGGTTACGCTGCGTGACGATGGTGATGTTTTCCGGGGTGGTGATGGACACACTGCGGGCTTGCTTGTCATACGCATACGTCGTGACGTTGCCAAGCGCATCCGTCTTGCTCAGTACGCGATCGAAGGCATCGTAGGTACTGCTTACCGATGCATTCAACGGGTCCGTGCTCACCACCACGCGACCCAATCGGTCGTATTGCTGCGTGCTGACGTTGCCGTTGGCATCCGTGCTGCTGATGACCCGGCCAAAGGCGTCATACTTCACTGACGACACGGCATTGATGCCGCCGGCATCCAGCGTGGAGCCAATCTGCAGGCCGCGATGATCGTAGGCGATGGTCTCGCCTACGCTCTGGCCGCCGCCAATTCCCTGCAAATGTCCAATCGCTTCGCCGAATGCATCATACGACCAGCTGCTCACGTTGCCCAATGCATCTACCGTACCCGCCAGTTTGCCGGTAACGCCATATGTAAAACTGGTCTTGCTGTCGAGTGTGCTATTGCGTGCCGCGGCAAACACGTTGAGCGATGCGGTTGTCTCCAGCCCGCCAGTCAACCCCGACGTATTGATTCTGGTTGCCAATTGAATCGTGGCCGTCAACTGGCCTAATACGTTGTACTGGCTCTCCGTCACTTCGCCCAGTGCATTGACCGTATGCGTCAGATGGCCATCGACGTCATAGAAATAGAGCGTCTTGTTGCCGTTCTGGTCGGTGCTGCTGAGTTTCCTGCCGGCGGCGTCGTAGGTATAGCTCACGCCATACTGTGCCCAGATCGCATCCAGTTGCGCCTGCGTTTCGTTGCCCGTCAGCAGTGCACTGCCCGCTGGCGTCAGTTGACCGACGAGACGTCCCTGCACGTCATAGCGTGCCGTCACCGTGCGGATCTCAGCCGTATCGGCGGCCGTCGATGTCTGCAAGACATGACCGTCGACGTCATACGTATAGCGCGTTACCGTACCTTCGCCGTTGCGCGTTTCTGTGACCCGGTTCAGACCGTCGTAGACGCTGGACGTCGCCATGTCTTGCGCGCTGGCGACAGGACGCAAGTCAGCTATCGTCGAATTGGCATTGATCGCTGCCGTCACCTTGTTCGCGTAACGAATCGTTTGCGTCAGGTTGCCGTTGGCGTCATAGACGTTCTCGGTGAGATATCCTTCGGCATCGACTTGGCCCGCCACCTGCCCCTTGTGATTGAGCAGCAAGGTTGTCACCGCGTCGGCTGCGCTGCCCGCAGGACGCAATTGCGCCAGCGTGCCATTGGCACGCAAGGCGGCATCCGTCGGTGTCGCATAGACGACGCGTCCATTCATCCGGCCCGCACTGTCGTAGCGCAGTTCCGTCAGATATCCCTCTGCATCGAGCGAGCCCGTCGGCAGACCATCCGCATTATAGAAGTTACGTGTCACCCGGTCGTCACCCGAAACAATCGGGTGAATATCTGCCAGCACCGGCGAGAAACCCAGCGTGCTGACATCGATCAGGGTCGCATAACCGGTCGTCCCGATTATGCGCGACGCTCCGTCATATCTTGTTTCCGTGACGGCGCCCCTGCCGTCGATGACCATCGCAAGGCGGTTGGCATCGTCATACAGACGCCAGCTTTTTTGATCGGACGAGCTTGTAGACGGACGCACTGCAGAGACGTCGACATTAGCCGGGTTGCCGTTGCCATCTAACAGCAACGCCAGTTTCGCAGGATCAACGGCATTGGCATAAGCGACTGCCTCCGTCAGCTGATTGCCTTGATTGTAAAAATACTCGACAAGGCTGCCATTGCCGTCGATGTCGGCTACTTTGCGCCCGGCGGCATCGTACAGCAACCAAGTTCTGACGCCTGTAGCGTCTTGGGTCATGCGCAGGCGGCCATCGGCATCGTAGGCGTATGTCGCCGAACCAAGGTTTTGCCCGGCACCGCTTTGCGCCACGCTTAACAGCCGCCCTGCCTTGTCATAAACGCTTGTCGTCGACAAACCACCTGCAGTAGTGATCGTTGACTTATTGTGCGCATCGTCATAGGTATTGACCGAGGCCTGGTTCAGTCCATTGGTGCTGCTCAACAAACGACCCAGTCCATCGTAGGTGAAACTCGATACCGTCCCGCGTGTATCGATCAGCTGCAACAATTTTCCGGTCTGGTCGTAGGTGTAGTGCAACAGCGACTGTGCACCATCGGCAATACCAGCACCACTTGCGTCGGTCGTCGCCCACACCGTCGCCGCCTGCAATTGGCCTCGGGCATCGTAGCTCATGTCTGAACGCGCAATCTTCGTCAAATCTTGCGCCGCCGCCCAACCAGCCATTGTCGCTTCGTCGGGAACGGTGGTTGCGGACAGGCTGCTTACGTCATACAAGGCGCCAAGATAGGAAATGCTGGAGATTTTTTCTCCATACGCGTTGTAGCGCATCTCCGTTACTCGCCCCTCCGCGGAGATGACAAACCGCGGCAAATCCTTGCCGGCAGCGTCGTACACATACCGCGTCGTCAACGACTGCGACGGTTGCGCCGATCCCGCACCATCCGGATCCGGCGTCAGATACGTCGTCTCCGTCAACAGCTGATTCTGCCCATTGTAGGTGCGGGTCACCGTGTTGCCCGCGCTGTCGCGTTGCAAAATCTGGTTGCCGTTGGTGTCGTACGCCATGTCGATCGCATGGCCCAACGCGTCAATCACGCGGACAACGTCGCCATTGGCGTTATAAATATAGCTGGCCGTTTGTGCCACGCCATTGACCGCTGGTCCGCTGACCTGTGTCAGCTGTCCGGATGCATCATAGCCATACACCGTAGCAAATCCCAGCGGATCCACGACCGTGGTACGCCGATTGGCCGTGTCGTACGTATAGCTGGTGACATTACCCAGTGCATCGGCAACACTCGCAACCTTATAGGAAGCGCCGACCTGGATATAGCTGATCGTCAGGCTGCTGCCGTCGCTCTGGCTGATCGATTGAAGCCGTGAGCTGCTGCCGTCATACGTGTAACTTGTTACATAGACATTACCGTCAGCCACGGAATTATCTTCCGGCGACAAATCAACGGTCACCGTCGACAGACGGTTTTGCGCATCGTAACCATAGCGCACGCGGGTCTGCGTTTTCGCCACGCCGCCATCCGTGGTTTGCGTGCGAATCTGCGTCAGGTTGCTTCCGACGTAATCGTAAAAAGTGGTGTTTCCGCTCGAATCAACGACCTTGCTCAACAGATCGTTGACGCCATAGGTATAGGTCAGCGTGTTGCCGCTGGCATCTGCCGACGACAACAACTTCCCGGCACCACCTGCCTCATACACCTCTTTGCGGCCGCTGGAGCCATCGGTCCAGACCAGTCGATTGGAAGCCGAGTCATATCCAATGCTGTCGTAGGCCCCGGCGCCATCGGTGCTGACGTAGCGCTGGCTTGCGGCATCAAAAACATAAGTCGCCTGAGAACCGTCCTGCCCCGTTCGCACTATGCTACTACCGGCAGCCATTAAGGCACCCGACACAACCATTTGCTGCCGATAGAAACCATTGGACCAGTTGTCACCGTTGTCGTCGTTCAACGCGCCCTGGCTATTGTAAGTACGTACTGCCGAATACCCATTGCCATGGCTGACCAGACCGTCATCGTAGTCTTGCAAAACAAGATTGCCGGTGGCTGTGTTAACGTAACTTTGCTCACCGCTTCGCCCCTGCCCGGCAGCTCCCTGGCTTGTCCATTTTGCGAGGGTTCCCAACGAGCTGAGGCTTACGCCAAGATTGTTTCCGCTAACGATCGCAACCATGTAGTCAATTCCTAGATGTCGAGCGCAAAGGAATTGAAGCAAAATCCCCCTGCCGCTACTTAATTTGTATTCTCATGAGTACATCCTTAAGTTAAAAAAATTGTTTAGCGCCTTACCCTCAACACCTCTTAGCAACAAGAACTAAACTTTTTCGCGTCCACATGGATATAGTCGTCAATCAGGCTCATTCCCTGGGCCAGGCCAAACGCCGGCTCCACACAGAATTCTTTTTGTAACAAAATAGTCTCGTCATTTCATGGATATCGGCCTACCACCCGCCCCCACTCATTTGTCCCGCAGGATCTGCCCCATTCTGGCGGGGGCGGCTTTAATTCGCGGAAACAAGCTGCTTTACAGAAGCGCATCAGAAAAACTGACCATATCGGCGCCAAAAGCATTTTTGGAAAAGATCTACGATTGGTGCGACGGCGAACGCCCGTTGAATGAATTGGAAGCGCTTGCGAGGGAAAAGTGGGGCGATACCAGCTTCATATCTTTTATTGCCTCACTCATGGATGCCGGCGTCATGGTAGATGCCTCCATGTATCTATGGCATGCAGCGTCTGCCGCAAATTACCCCAACTGGATGGGAATCCCGGCGGCGGAAGCTGAATGGCGGCAAGGAATAAGCAAACTTCCGGAGACAGCCGGACCAGCCCAGATCAGCCTTCCCGAGGCGAGACCCAACACCCTGCGTGCGCTGACAGAAAAGCGCTGCTCCGCCACGCTCTTTGAGAAAACAGCGCTTCCCGCCTCCGATCTCACCGCTCTGCTGCAAAGCGCGTATGGGCTATCAAAAACAGGAAAAAATCACCGGACGGTTCCGTCTGCAGGCGGTTTCTATGCACTAGGCATCCATGTCGTCCTGCTTTCCGAGCTGGAGTCCTTCTCCGCCGGGGTCTACCGCGTCTGCTATGCCCTGGATGGCTCGATCGGACTGCACCTGCAAAGCAAGAACATCAGTGATTTCACGCGTGCAATCTATCACCCCCAACTACTGCACAACGCCACCGGCCTTATCCTCGTGTCGGCAAAACTACAGCCAGTACATCTCAAGTACCGCAACCGCGCGTACAGATATGCGCTCCTGGAAGCCGGCTGCGTATTGCAGAACATCAGCCTTGCGTGCACCGATTTAAATATTGGCTGGCGGGTGGTCGGTGGATATGACGATCAAAAAATGGCCGCCCTCACCCGGATCGAGGATACAGAAACGCTCCTAGCCGCCGGCATATTCGGGAAATCCGCACCAGAAGAGGACAAAACCGTCGCACGCCTTCCCGTCGAGTTCAGTTGGTCTGATGATTTTCCCCAACTGAGTTTTCACATGGGCAAGGCACGATTGAAAAATATCGACTCTCACTTTTGCTGGGGGAGAGACAGTGATCCGGTCCGGGCATATGACAAGGCCGTCGCTGAGGCCGTTGAACGTCATGCCTACACGCGCCAAGCGCGAGACTATATAAACGCGGCGTATGCTGAACTGGACATTGCGATTGATCCTCGCACCATCGTCTCCTATTCCGAGCGGCAATATCAACGCAAATCCTTTCCGTTTAAAAAACTCAGTGAAACAGCCAACATGCGCTGGACCCCGGGAAAGGACCTGTTCTCCGGCAGGGAAGTATTGATCCTTGCAGATTGTGTCTACGACTTGGGGAACGACGCGCAATCCTTGCGCGACGGGCTCTATACCCACGCAAATTCGTCTGGATGCGCCAGCGGCGTCAGCTATGACAGCGCAATCGATTCTGCCATTTTCGAACTCATTGAACGCGATGCCTTCATGAGACACTGGCTCGCACAAAAAGCAGGGATGGCCATTGTGAAAACTTCCCTACCGGGCACGATTCAGGCCCGGATCTCGAGGCTGGAAAACGAGGGCTGTATTGTCTCCGTTCAATTGCTTACGGAAGGTATCTATCCCGCCTATCTGGTCTTTGTGCAAAACCTCGAACGCCATTTTTCAGTAACAGGAGCAAGTAGCGGATATGCGGACGGCGCTTTGGAATCGGCACTATCTGAAGCAGAAACTCTCGCTTTTTCACGCCTGGGGAATGTGCCTTACGAAAAGCTCAGACCCCAACAGATCCGCAAAGCCATAGAACATACCGATCTTTATGCGAACAAAGCCTATTTTCACAAAGCAGACGCCCTTCTTGCCTGCCGGGAAAGCTGCACCTATGCAGACGCCGACGACAGGTTTCTCTCAGAAAAAGACGGAATACTCGATTACCTGCAAAGGCGTGGCGACCATCACCCCATCGGGGTGGACATCAGCGTAGACAACGCCCCCCTCACTTTCGCCAGACAGACAATAGTCACGGTCCGGGCGATTATTCCTGGGTTGATTCCCATGAGCTTCGGCTATGGACGAATGCCAATGGGGATGGACCGGCATCATCTGCCGCAGGCTCACTTTCCACATCCGTTTTCTTAGAACGACGACATGGACTATCTTTTCAACGCATTTGGACATATCAAGTCGATCCGGGCCTGGGCAAAACAAAACAACGCGAAGTTTTCCATTTGCATGGACACCTTCAAACTTCGCATTTCTGCCGCCGGAAAATCTTACGAACTGATTCCACGATTCATCATCCGGACTGCGAACAAGCTTGCCTACACGCACGCCTACCTGGAAAGCGGCTTCAACTTTGTTGGTTGGCTACCTTATGAATTGAAGCGCTGGCCGCTGGCCTCGGACAAAATCACCTTCAAGGATTTCTGCCGTCGACATGGCCTGCGCGCGCCCCGCTACAGCATTCCGAACGAGGAACCGCCCGAGCTGGAGAATTTCATTGTCAAACAACGCCAAGGTTCTTTCGGTCAGTACATGAAAGGCCCTTTTCGGGCTTCGGACATACCGATGGAGAAAGTCGCGATTGCCACAGACGAATACTTCGACGAATATATTTTCGGCCGCTCAACCAAGATCTGGTACTGGGGCGCACAGGCAACCGCCATGGAAAGCCTTGATCCACCGTTCATCATCGCAGATGGAATTCACTCGCTGAAGGAGATTGCCGACTCTCGACGCGGCAGTTTTGACAAAAGCTATTCGCTGGACAGCTCAGCATCCATGCTCGCCTGGCAAGGCTGGAGCGCCGCGTCCATTCCTCCCAAAGATGAACGGATTTACCTTGATTACAAGCATTCAACAGCCTACGACCGCCCTACGCTACAGATGAGAAACGATCTTCCCGATCAGTCTGAAGCTCTCAAAGCCGAACTCCGTCGAATCGGCAACATTCTCATTTCGGCTGTTCCGGAACCGACACGGCACTTATGCATGTTCACACTGGACGCTATCCTGGATGACCAAGACCGACTGTGGCTGCTTGAAATGAATAGCCACCCCATGGTGCATGCATCCGTATATCCCGCCATGCTTGATGAGATGTTTTACCGGGAAACGAATAACAAAGCCTCGCCCCACCCGGGTTCATCGCCCCTACGATAAAGAGCCGAGACGACATAACCAATTACGATTGAGATAATCAAAAAGACAACAATGCAACTAAATGCAATAAAAATTAAACTTCACCGCGATTCTCTGGATATATGACTTAGGCACATTTGTAGCAAATATAGGCCTAAACACTTATTCGAATCGATACTGGAGAATTGTTATGACCCAACAAAAAAACGGATTGAAAAATCAAGATACATCTGAAAGTGTAGTCAGATTCCGCCCCGCTCCAGATAACGCTCCGATCTGGAATATCAGCAGCGCCCCACGCAGTCATGCGCTGTCGAACTCCACGGTACTGAACCTTGGTTGCGATAACAGCGGTGGATGCTGCGTCATGGCAGGAACGCTGGTATTGCTGGAAGACGGCAGCCACAAAACGATCGAGACATTTACCGGCGGCGAACGCGTTGTCACAATGAACGGCATCGCAACGGTGAAAGGCCTGGAAAGCGTCAAGCTCGGCGTCACCCGTCGCATGATCGAACTTGACGGCGGCGACGGTGACCCACTCTACATCACCGATGACCACTCGCTGTGGACGAAGTTTGCGGATGACACGCAATACTGGACGACGTACAACTACAACCACTTCCTGTTCACCAAAGAAGCCGGCCTGAGCTCGACGGTCCTGTCGCGTGATCCGAAAGCTGTCCGATTTGACATTCCTCACCAGCACGCCCACATTTCTGGTTGGAAAGAATTGCGCCCCGTCTATTGCAACCTGCCGATCGAAACACCGGTCTACCAGTTGGAGCTGGACGGCGGCAGCTACATCGCCAACGGCTTTGTCGTCATCTGCCATTGCCGTGACGAAGACGTCGCCACTGCAAGCTGGGACGGCCTGGAAAACGCCCCAAAAACCGACGTACCGGAAAGCGTCGAAATCGCCTAAATAATCCGGCGCGCGAAGGGGTCCTAGTTATGTGAACCGACAGGTGAACGCTAAACTTTTAGCGAAATACCGAGATATATTCACTGACACCTCGTTATCAAGCCCATTTTTCTCTCTCCCAACGGAGAAAGAAAGTGGGCTTTTTTACGCCTGAACAACAAGCTTCTCTTTTTATCACCAGCGTATGCACACCGAAATTATCAAATCGGAAGTTTTAGCACTGTTCCGTCAGACCTTGAAAAGCAATGACGTCACAGATTCGAGCAATTTCTTTTCATTGGGGGGGCAGTCCCTGCAAGCGGTGCAACTGGTCGCGGAAATAGCACGGACGCATAAAAAAGTGCTGTCGCTGCGGGATTTCTTCAATAATCCGAGCGTCAACGGTATCGTCGACCTATTGGAAAAAGAGACAAGAGCAGCAGATTCCTCACAAGACGCCCTGCCCCCCATGGCGATGGCAACACCTGCCTTCATCGGAGCCACCGGCAACGCGAACTTCGAACCGTTTCCGCTCAACGAAGTTCAACATGCCTATTGGATAGGACGCAGCTCATTTTTCGAAATGGGGAACATCGCCACCCATGTCTATGTGGAATTTCAATGCGACCATCTGGATATTGAGAAATTTCAGGTTGCATGGAACAAGGTATGCGCACGCCATGACATGCTACGGGCCGTAATTACGCCAGACGGCGAACAGCATGTTCTTGAATCCCATTCATACCAGATTGCAGTGCTGGATCTGACCCAGCATGATTTACCGGCAGCATCCGCCGAACAAATGAAAATCCGCGACAGGATGTCTCATCAGGTATTGGACAGCAGCAAGCCTCTATATGAGATCGTCGCCAGCCAAACCAATGCCGGCATTCGCCTGCATTGCAGTCTGGACCTGCTGATTGCCGATCTCTGGAGCACGCAGATATTGTTCAGGGATCTCGAATTTTTCTACAAGAATCCATCACGCGATTTGCCTGCTTTGGGATTTACGTTCCGTGACTATGTATTGGCGGAACAGACATTTGGCCGCGGCGAGAATTTTTCCAAGGCAGAAAATTACTGGCAGCGCAGAATTGAAGGCTTTCCACGCGGTCCGGTGCTGCCCTTGCGAAAAAATCCATCGTCGGTCAAGTCGCCAAAGTTCACCCGTCGTTCCGCTACATTAGAGCCCTCGACGTGGCAGGCACTGAAAAAATATGCCGAGATAAACAGCCTGACACCGTCGGGACTGCTGGCGGCAGCCTACGCGGAGATCTTGTCCCTCTGGAGCGGCAGTCGTCATTTCGCACTCAATCTCACACTGTTCAATCGCGCGCCGGTTCATCCCGACGTCCCCGATATCATCGGCGACTTCACCTCGTTGAGTTTGCTTGAAATAAATACCGCGTCTCAGGAAAGTTTCATTGACCGGGCAAAAACCATTCAAACTCAGCTATGGGACGATCTTGATCATCGCGAGTACAGCGGCTTGAAAGTAATGCGCGAGTATTCCAAATTCCACGGCCTCACGGAAGGTGCGTTTCCGGTTGTCTTTACCAGTGCATTGATGCATGGAGACACCGTATCCACCGAGTTCATCGGAGAGATTACCTACCAGATAAGCCAGACGCCTCAGATCTGGCTTGACCATCAGGTCTTTGAAGAAGCCGGCGCTCTGGTGTTCAACTGGGACGCGGTCGAGGAACTGTTCCCCGACCGCATGCTGGACGACATGTTTGATGCCTATCAGGGACTGTTGGATAAATTGATCCGGCAACCGTCTGAACTGCCTGACGTCCTGCCTCGTTGGCAAACGGATTTGTATGCCAACACGAACAGCACCGGTCAAGCCTTGCCGTCGGACACCTTGCTGGACCTGTTCCTGAAACGCGCTTCATCAGCCGGTGAGAATACTGCCGTTAAAAGCGGAAAGATGACCTTGAGCTACCAAGGTTTGCTCCTTCGCGCACGACATGTTGCCCAGCAATTGATCCTGGCCGGCGCAAAACGGGGCGAAATGATCCCGGTCGTCATGGTAAAGGGATGGGAGCAAGTCGTCGCGGTCATCGCTATTCACTACATCGGAGCCGCCTACGTGCCGATAGATGCAGAATTACCCGTTGAGCGGCGGAACAAGCTGCTGACCCAGATTGCGGCAAAAACTGTACTTGTACAAGAGCACAACAGCTTCGCCGCGGAACTTCCCGCGCCCCTTCAAATGATTCAGATCACATCCGACACCGCTATCGATCCTGATTCACTGCCCCCGGTCCGCGGAAATCCCGAAGACCTGGCTTATGTGATCTTCACCTCCGGTTCTACCGGAGAGCCGAAAGGCGTCATGATCGATCATCTTGGCGCGGTGAATACGATATTGGACATCAATCAAAAGATATCGATTACGCCCCGCGACACTGTGCTCGGCATTTCATCGCTCAGTTTCGACCTGTCTGTCTACGACATTTTTGGCACCCTGGCGGCCGGCGCCACCCTGGTTTTGCCTGAGTCCCATGAAACAAAGGATGCTCGCTGCTGGCTGTCGCTGATGGAGGACCATCACGTCACGATCTGGAACAGCGTTCCGGCACTCATGAATATGCTCGTTGAATATCGTCATGAAGCACATATCTCCGCGAAGCTGCCCTTGAGGGTCGCTTTGTTGAGTGGGGATTGGATACCTGTCGGTTTGCCGCAAAAAATATCCGATGCCGCGCCTGAATGTGAAATCGTCAGCTTGGGCGGTGCGACTGAAGCGTCGATATGGTCCATCTACTATCCGATACATGAAGTTGACGCCGCGGCGAAGAGCATTCCTTACGGATATCCTTTGTCCAACCAGACATTCCATGTCCTGGATGCAGAGTGCAAGCCTGTTCCGGTCTGGGTTCCCGGGGAACTCTACATTGGCGGAACCGGCCTGGCCAAGGGGTATCACGCGGATGAAGAAAAGACGGCGGCAGCATTTGTCTCCCTTCCCGAAAAATCCGGCCGCTACTACAAGACGGGCGATCTGGGGCGATATTTGCCGAACGGCGCCATCGAATTCCTCGGCCGCAAAGATGATCAAATCAAGATCGGTGGGCATCGCATCGAGCTGGGCGAGATAGAAGCCACGCTGTGTAAATTTCCCGGAGTAAAAAATGCGATTGCAAACGTCTATGGCGAAAAAAGAACAAAACAGAAACTGGCAGCTTTCGTATTTTCCGATGAATACAATGAAAGACTTCATCAACTGAAAACAGATCCGCTGGCGCCTGATGCACATTTTCTGAATACGCTTGAACAGGCTGGTATCGCCGCCTCGGACACACATCCAAACACCATCGACATGGAAGATTGGTCCCGTATCTACGGCAACCTGGATCGCCTGATCGCGTCCCGCTACATCAGCTTGCTGGCACGGTATCGGCTCTTTGAGACTAGGGGCAATACACATACCTTCGAGGAGATCCTGAGCGCAACCGGAACGCCCAAGCGTTATAAGGTTTGGATGCTGCGCCTGCTCGACGTGCTGGTCCAGGACAATTGGCTTGAACGTCAAGGAGATAGATACGTCTGTCTGCTTGCATTCTCTGACACTGCGCAGGAGCTGGAATGGGAAAAACTTAAAGAACAGGCAATCGCCAGTCGCATTCCCATATCCGGAATACAGTTCGCAGAACGCAGTGCAAAGGCGCTGGATGCAACCCTCAGCGGAAAACAAGAGGCGGTGAGCCTGCTTTTCGGCGAAGGAGAGTCGCAACAGGCCGTCGATATGTATGAGGACGAATTCAGCTATTGCAATGCCATTGTCAAGGCGCTGTTCCGGCAGTATTCAGAGAACCTCCGGCAATCGCCGAGGAAAGATAGAAAAATAAAAATACTTGAGCTGGGCGCCGGCATTGGATCGTCAACCCGCCATGTGCTGCCGGCGATATCCGACCTGGAAGTGGAATATCACTACACGGATATCTCGAAATATTTCCTGAGTTTCGGACAAGAACAGTTTTCTGAATACGGATTTATTGATTTCAAACTGCTAGACATAGAACGCTCCCCAGCATCCCAGGGATTTGAAGAGAATGGCTATGACGTCGTTCTTGCCGCCAGTGTGCTGCACGCAACCAGGGATCTGGAAGAAACACTTGGCAACGTCAAGAAGCTGCTCGCACCCGGCGGCTTGTTGGTACTGATTGAAGAAACCAAATTTCCCCGGATTTTCAACTTCACGATGGGATTGCAGCAGGGATTTGATCGTTTCACCGACACGCGCTTGCGCCAACACCACCCTCTTCTGAGTTTCCCGCAATGGGAAAACTTGCTCGCGTCGCAAGGTTATGGGGTCGCAAAGCGGTATGTAAATGAGAAAACAACTGCCGGAAACCTGGGACTTGAAGTCATAACTGCCCAGGGACCTATGGCTGTCTGCACTCTCCAGGAAAGAGCGTTGACGGCTTATCTAGAAAGCAACCTGCCCGACTACATGCTCCCGGAAAAGATCATCCAGATTGAACATATTCCGTTGTCGAGTAACGGCAAAGTACGCAAGGACATGCTACCTTCACCGTGGCTGGAAACGAAAAAGAAAACACTCATGAACCCGCCAAAAACAGTGCTCGAGAAACGCCTCGCAGCACTCTTCGAGGCCATGCTGGCAACTTCAGCCGTTGGTCTGGACGACAATTTTTTTGACCTTGGCGGAGACTCTTTACTGGCGACGAAGATGGTGGCGAAGATACGCACGGAGTTTAACGTGGTCCTCTCCATACGCACAATTTTCGAAACCCCCACTGTCTCCGGGCTGGTAAAGAATATCGAAAAAACCAGCGCGCTTGCGCGGGCCAGCGCTAGTTACCTAGATGCGTGATGTATTTGCAGGAGAAAAATATTGACAGTAGCGGCCGGATCTTGTCATGTGATGGCATCCATCTATGGTTGCTGAACTATGCGCAGTTTTCAGCGCACGACCTCAGCCCGGCTCTTCTGACAAATAACGAGTATGAGCAGTTTCTTGCCTATAGAGCGGAGAAGGACAGAGTACACTTCCTGACCAGAAGAACAATTCTGCGCAGAATCCTCGCCCTCTATCTTCCTATCGATGAGAACGACATCGTGTTGACAACAGGTGAATTCGGAAAGCCATTTCTGTCACCAGAACAAAACACCACTGATCTGCAGTTCAACTTGTCGCACTCACAGGGGATGTTCGCGATTGCGCTAATGCGTCAGTGTGCGATCGGTGTCGATATTGAATCCACGCAAATGGATATTGAGTATGAAAGCATTGCCGCGCTGACGTTCTCCCAGGATGAAACTCGACAGTTGGAACGGCTGCCTGCGCATCTTCAGCGTCGATTCTTCTATACCGTCTGGACCAGGAAGGAGGCGCTGGTCAAAGCCTCCGGAACAGGTCTGACCGATGAAATCCGCGCTGTGTCGACCGAACCGGACAGGGGAAAATGTACGGTTTCTCATGACGGATCGCTATTCCACATCGCCACCGTCGAGGTCGAAAAACACTACCGCCTATCGTTGGCCTACGAAAGTGGCGAAAACCGTCCCGTTGAACAGATCAATGTCTTCGGTGTATCGCGTCTCCCCACATTGCATCGCCCGGCAAAGACCGGACACCGTTCACCAGCCGGTTGCACCGCCTCATGAGTACACTAATCGATTTGCTGGCCCAACGAGCTCTCAAGACGCCCGGGGGCGAGGCCTGCACGAGTCTGAGCAGCGATCTTTCAATAAAAAACACTCTCACCTATTCAGGACTGCACACTGAAGCAACGCGGCTTGCGTTTCAGCTGCAAAGAATGCTGCCGGAGAAATCCAGCGTTGCCTTGTTGTTTGACTGCGGCGTGGAATTTTTGCCATTTTACTTCGCCGTGCAGATGGCAGGCATGCAGGCCATCCCGCTTTGCCCTACCTGGCGACGCTCAGAAACCCTCCTTGAAAAGCTGCTGCAGCAACTGAACGAGTTGACGATCATCGTGGCTGACAGTCATTCCAAAACCACGCTAAGAAGACTGCAGGAGAACCACCCCGCGGCTAAAGCATTCGCCGCCAGCCATTTCATTGAAAACGCAACGGACTCTCCGCCGGCAACAGCAGAGTTGCCATGCGTTCTTGCCGATCACACGGCGCACATTCAATTCAGCTCAGGCTCCGAAGGGGATCCCAAAGGGGTGGCGCTCAGCCACGCCAACGTGCTGGACAACCTTGCCCGCATCGAACGCGCCTTTGGGCTGAAGACAGGCGACAAAGGTCTGATCTGGCTACCGCTCTATCACGACATGGGCCTTATTGGCGGATTGCTTGCGCCGATTTATAGCGGCTTTCCGGTCTATACGATCAAGCCAGCGCATTTTTCTTCAGATCCGTCGTGCTGGCTTCGGGCAATTTCCACCTATGGCATCACGGTCAGCGGCGGTCCCAATATTGCCTACGATATCTGCACCAGAATTGATCTGGAAACAGGCACGCAACTTGATACCTGGCGAGTTGCGTTCATTGGCGCCGAGCCGGTACGAGCCGATACGATTCGCGGCTTCAGCAATAAATGGCAAACACATGGATTCAGCGAAACGTCCTTCATCAGTTGCTATGGACTGGCAGAGTCGACGTTGATGGTGACCGCCGGGTCCCGCCATCAACGGCCTCAATCTATCCTGGTGGAGCGCAATCATCTGGAGTCGGGCGAGATTATCGCCCAGGAGCGGCCATCACCATCGACGCTTGAACTGATCAGCGGCGGCAAGGAGGTCGAAAACGGCTCCGTGCAGATATTCGACACAGATAGGCAAGCTTGTCCACGCAATCGCGTCGGAGAAATCGGCGTTGCCGGCGCCAGCCTATCGGCGGGATATTTAAAAGACGGAGAAAACCGGTGGCGTACAGTCATGTGCAACGGACAGTCTTACTTCCTGACCGGCGACGAGGGCTTTTGGGACGACAATGACAATCTCTACATCCTGGCGAGGAATAAGGAAAAGATCCAAATTGGCGGACGCACTGTTTATCTGTCGGACATGGAATCCTGCCTGAAAGAAAAACTGCGCGACGACCGCCGCATTGCTGATCTGTACTGCGCCTACGATACCGCCGGCAATACAATCACGGTCTTCGCTGAAACAGTCACGCGATCAATTCGCGATCATGCAAAAGAAATAGAAGCAGCAACGTATGCCGAACAGCTGCGCACCCACTATAACCATGAATTTTTCATGCGATACGGCATTGGCATCGGCAATGTTCATCTTCTGGGAAAAGGAAAACTACCCAGGACATCCAGCGGGAAAGTGCAACGCCATCTTCTTGCAGGCGTATCGATGCCTCCCTCGTCGCCTTCTCTCGGCATCGTCCAACAGGAAACAAATACCCCGGCAACGCCTGCCGATTTTCTTTATCTTGAGGAAGAAATTGTCATCGCCGGCATATTTCGCGATGTCATCGGCATCATAAATTCCATCAGCCACGACGATACGTTTTATGCGGTCGGAGGATGCTCCATCCACGTAGCGCCCGTCATCTCTCGCATCAACAGCGCCTTCGGAACAAAGATAGGAATTAACGAATTCATGCAAAACAATTCCATCCGCCATCTTGCCCTGAAAGTCATTGCATCAAAAGAGCTCTCCTAAATGTCATCTATAGCCCCATCCAAATGGTTCGTACACGACCAAAATACAAAACCGGAAAACGTCCGTTTATTTGTCTTTCCTCATGGCGGCGGAAGTCCCTCGCAGTACCGCGAATGGCAAACCTTTCTTGGTGATGATTGCAAAGTCTATACCGCCTCATTGCCAGGCCGTGGCGCCCGTTTCCTGGAGGATCCAATAACGGACATGCCGACGTTGATCGCGTCACTCAGCGAATCCATCTTGCCCTTACTCGGGCCATGCAACGTCTTTTTTGGGCATAGTCTCGGCAGCATCATCGCTTACGAACTTGCCGCAGTTCTCGAGTCCGATCACGCCAAGAAACTACAGAAGTTGATTGTGTCCGCAAAGAACGCTCCACATGTCGTTCAAAGCACTCCTCCGCTGCATGAGCTCCCTGATGCGGAATTCATCGACTCTCTTCGTCAATATGGCGGTACACCCGATGAAATTCTGAGTAATTCGGAATTAATGGAACTGCAGCTGCCGATGTTGCGGGCAGACTTCGCACTCTCGGAATCTTATTTTTGCCAGGAGATTGCAAAATTGAAATGTCCGATTACTGTCTTCTCCGGCGACGAGGACCGATTCACAACGCAAGAAGGTCTTAGGCAATGGGAACAGTACTCGACTCCAGCTTTCAACCGGGAAGAGTTTGGAGGCGGGCATTTTTATTTTTTGAATGCACTGCCGGATTTTTTTAATTCGTTGAAAAGAGAAATATCTACCGTATTTCTAGGAAGTAATGCCTGAACATAAATACGATTTTAAAGATCTGTAAATTGCCAACGGTTGTTTAGCCACAGGAAAATTAGCTGGATAGCCAAGGGGTTCTGATATCTTTAATGATTACGCGTGGTTCGCGCAACGGCTAACCTATTTATCCGTACGCACTTAAAAACCGAGGCGGCTTATGCAACATCCACGCCCGAAAGACAATCAAACCGAACCCGCCGCCAACAACTTGGGGACAAAGGTCAGCGACATTTCCTGAATCTGCGTGACGACTTGCAAGATACTGATCAGGAGGCCGACAATCATGCTGAGTGCTAACACAGGCAAACAGATCAACAAGCCCGTCCACAACATATCAGCCATCATTTGCAAAGCCAGATCGGCGTGCATAAACCTTCTCGCCAAGCGAGCTCAATAAACAGTCAGGGGAATGTCAGAAATACGAGTAGATACCAAACTTACGGCGCTGAAAAATTAATGACCTTGTCGAAGCGTCAATATTTCGAATTACGACGTGTAAGCATTAGTAAATAATTGGAACTTTTCGTAAATTTTATTGACGCGCCTTGCTTAGCAAGTTTCGTTGCTAGATGCAAATAATTAAATGAAGAGGTTAACTAGTACGAACGTTGAAAAGAAAATGGGGTATTTCTGGCAACTTAAAAATACAGTCGTATATGCCGGCTATTTTTTCAGACATAGCCTATAAATCACATCACATCACATTTGCACAAACCATAAACGACAAATTCATATTTAATGCTAGATGAAAAAGGAGTCCTAGCGAAACCAATCACTTATCCGCTGCGTTCGCTCACTAATCTATTCACGCAGCATTCTCGAGAATGATTTAAACGATGAAGCGACAGAAAGTACGGTGGGCATATTTGCGCGTGATCTTTCATGATCCCACAACACAATTTCCGGCTCAGAGTCTCCCTGAAAACGGAAACAAAGAAAGTCTCCTGCGAACACTGAAGCAAATGGGACTAGTGAATCGTCCAAACGATCTTCTATTTGGCTCCAAACAACCTCAACATCATACATACCAAGCGGACTATCCCTATATCCATCTACTATGGACAAAATTCGCTCGACGACTTTCTCATTTCTTTCAAGGGAAAAATACTTACTAATGGGAACACCTCCATTTGTGTCATGCAAAAAATCCGTATAGTCCTGTGGAAAGGAAAAGCCCAAGTTTTTCTCAACTTTTCCTAGGCGGACTGCGGAAAGTTGAGGTGCAGAGCTGCCAGATTCAATATCTATAAGTTTTGTCATTTTACCTATCTTTCACCAAACGACCAGACAGTACGACCGCCGCTGTGGCTTGTAATGTTATGCACACCAAACGGAACTAACTGCATATTTCCAGGTTGTACGTCATGATGCCATGTTGTACCAGCGGGACGTCCGCCGATCAAGTCATCAAGGTAGTTAAATTGTTTTCGATCGCTTAACGACCAATATGATTCCGGTAATGGTATTTCACGAATTGCCACACTACTGAAATCAGCAAAATTCGTTACCGGATCTACTGGAATAGTAGGAATTAAACCGGACTGTTGAGCATAGCTTCTGATTTGTTGGCGCTCTGTTCGCCCAATTCCGTCGCCAATGTCACTCCAAGTCCACGGCTTGTTCGAATTAACCAACTCCGCATATTGATTAACGCGAGATGCGGTAACTTGATTTAAATTTGCTAAGACAGTAGATGCACTATTTGCCCCGAATGTCGGAGGAACCACATAACTCGAAAATCCAGCCCTATACGAATATTGTTCCCATCGGGCAGCGAATGTTTCGCCAAGCGAGCTCCTGAAACCACTGCTTGCATCCCAAGCAAGAGACAAACCAGTTCCAACGGGACGCAAAGCCATTCCGGCTATTTCACCTTGCACCGGCCCCGTGACCACATTGAATAGCAAACTTCCTCTTGCCTCACCACTGCCATAGATTAAATTGCTATAGCCTTTTTGTAAAAGATCAACTCCCGCACCTATAGTTGCAGAGACACCTTTGTCTCCCAACATATTAGCGACGTTCCACGTAGCGCCTACCAGACCTGGCACCGCACGAACCATATTATCGCCAAAATAGAGCCATTCCTTTGTAAAGCCAACTGCGACTTGACCGGCATTGCTGCCACCGATTGCATCTCGCATTCCATCCAATATCTTTTCGCGGATGGTTGGATTATATGAGGCGTAGCTGCCGCTCGGACTAGCGTCCAAGAATCGTCCATGCAAGGTCTCGTTTTGGATATAGGCCGAGTATTCTTCTGCGGTCTTTGGCAAAACAACGTTATATGGATTAGCACGCGTGCTATCAGGTATCGCGGGCATGGATGCCAAAGCAGGATTTGAATCCATCACCAATGCCAAACTGGCCCGCTCTTTGAATAGCTGCTGATACTGATTATCCCGAGCCAAATAATTACGCATCTGAGCATCACTTACCGAAATGTCCCCGAGAGCATCGAGACTCGGACTAATAATTTCCCGATTCGACGACACGTCATGTGGGCTGCTCAAGTTGTTGTAGCTCGCGTACTGAATCAGCTCACGAGGACTGGCCTCGTATCCGTAGTTTCGCTTAAACAGACTGGACAGCGTGTCCGCCGATTGCGTCACATCCCTCTTGTCGAAATCACCAGCTTGATAGGATGCCTTCTCTGAGTGCAAAAAATCGCTTTCAGCATCTGCATTATTCGAAGCGCGGTTGTTACCGTAGGCAAAACCTGCTCCTCCTCCTGCCTTAAATCCTTGGCTGGCTCCCATACCAGCAGCTAAGCTGTAATCTATTCCTGCTCGCGAAATAGGGATTGCACCAGCTACCTGTGCCATTGCAGCATCACGCGCATCCT
>Ga0209913_1000768_pt1 | contig 23071 bp, 18 predicted proteins | sample PersoiDNA2013203_FD_185805 | JGI IMG/M metagenome (GOLD analysis project Ga0209913, IMG submission 185805) | Permafrost soil microbial communities from the Arctic, to analyse light accelerated degradation of dissolved organic matter (DOM) -... | ecosystem: Environmental > Terrestrial > Soil >... | reverse complement strand
GGCGGCTCGTTGTTCTCTTGCATGGTCGCATCTTCGGTATAGAACGCCTCTACCGCTTCAACATGGGCATTGGCTTCGACGCGGGCAATGAAGTTTTCCAGTGTTTCCTTGCTAGGCATGTTTGTTCTCCTGTTCAGCCTTCGGTCAATTGGGCGTCATACAGCATGGTTACACCGTGCAAGTTGCATGACATGACGGCATGCTTGACGGCGTCGATGGCCGCGCTTCGGGTAAAGCTCTTGCGCCAGGCCAGTACCACCCGACGAGACGGCACCGGTTTAGCAAATGGCACGTAGCGCACCATGCCGTCTTTTGCATGCATGTCGGAGACCGAGGCCTGCGGCAAGACGGTGATGCCGATGCCAGAGGCGACCATGTGACGGATGGTTTCCAGTGACGAGCCTTCAAAGGTGCGGGCGATGCCATCACCGGCGGTCGAAAAGCGCGCCATTTCCGGGCAGACTTCCAACACCTGATCGCGGAAGCAATGGCCATTGCCTAGCAGGAGCATGGTTTCAGTCTTGAGTTCCTGGGCTGTGATTTCCTTGCGCTCGGCCCATGGATGATGCTTGGGCAGTGCCACGACAAACTCTTCGTCGTATAGCGGCTGCACCATCAGGCCGTGTTCTGGGAACGGTAGCGCCATGATGGCCGCGTCCAGCTCGCCCTGGCGCAGCAACTCGATGAGGCGCGTGGTGAAGTTTTCTTGCAGGATCAAGGGCATCTGCGGCACGGTTTCGATCATGGTTTTGACCAGCGAAGGCAGCAAATAGGGGCCAATGGTATAGATGATGCCCAGCCGTAGAGGGCCTGATAGAGGGTCTTTGTTCTGGCTGGCGATTTCCTTGATGGCCGCAGTCTGTTCCAGTACGCGTTCGGCCTGCGCGACAATTTGCGCGCCCAGCGGAGTAACCGATACTTCGGTACCGCCGCGCTCGAAAATGACGACGCCAAGCTCATCTTCGAGTTTCTTGATCGCCACCGATAAAGTCGGCTGCGCCACAAAACAGGCTTCTGCGGCATGGCCAAAATGTTTTTGCCGCGCGACGGCGACAATGTACTTGAGTTCGGTGAGAGTCATAGGGGGGATGCGAGCTGATATCTGCTGACTATAGCGCATTTGCCTGCGTCATGCAGCCTTGAGCAAGCATGATAAAGTGGCGCCGCTTGTATGAAAAGAGAGTCAATGGGAGCACAAACGTGAGCAAGAAAGATAGTCGGCAAGGCGTCGTAATAAGGCCTCTCTTGCTGGTGATGACGATGATGGTGATCGCAGCGATGCCGCAGGCTTATGCGGCCGGTGATGTGGCGGCCGGTCAGCGGGTGTTCAAGATTTGCGCCGAATGCCATCAGGTCGGGCCGTCAGCGCGTGCCGGATTCGGACCGCAACTCAATGGTATTGTCGGCCGTCGGGCAGCCTCGACCAAGGATTATCGCTATTCGACTGCGATGCAGAATTCCCACCTAGTCTGGACCGAAGACAAATTGCGCAGCTTTCTCAAAGGGCCGAGCGACTTGGTGCCCGGCACCAAGATGCGTCTGTGGGGACTCAGCAATGAAGAAGACGTGAGCAATCTGCTGGCCTATTTGCGCAGCTTTAGTTAGAACGTATTTCGCGTCTATTTATGAAATGAGTTCTAGCTTGCGCTGATCGCGGCGCATGATGCAACGTCGAGCTGCCAATGTTATTCAGTTGTCTGCTTTTGCAAACAAGGGTTTGAGATCAGACACCTCACACCTTGAGAAACTCTTCCTTGCCGCCGAGCCAGCGCTGGAGGTGCTGATCAACCACCACCGATTCCTGTTGCAACAGCGTCTGCGCCAGATTACGCGCCTTTTCCACCAGCCATTGATCGGTCTCCAGATCAGCAAAACGCAGCAGTGCCTGGCCCGATTGCCGGGCGCCGAGGAATTCGCCGGGGCCGCGAATTTCCAGGTCGCGCCGCGCGATCTCGAAACCGTCGGCCGTTTCGCGCATGGTCATCAGTCGTTGTTTGGCAGTGCCGCCCAATGGACTTTGGTATAGCAGGATGCAGGCACTGGCAGCGGCGCCGCGACCGACGCGACCACGCAACTGGTGCAATTGCGACAAGCCGAAACGTTCGGCATGTTCGATGACCATCAATGAGGCATTGGGGACGTCAACGCCTACTTCGATCACCGTTGTGGCTACCAGCACATGAATCTCGCCGGCCGTAAAGGCATCCATGACCGTCTGTTTTTCGGCTGGTTTGAGACGCCCATGCACCAGACCGATACGTAGCTCAGGGAGCGCTTCGGTGAGCATGAGGCAGGTGTCGGTAGCGGTTTGCAGCTGCAGTGCTTCGGATTCTTCGATCAGTGGACAGACCCAATAAATCTGTCGGCCTTCCTGCGCCGCCGCATGCACACGGGCGATCACTTCTTCACGACGGTTCTGGTCGATGGTGCGGGTGACGATGGGTGTACGTCCCGGTGGTAATTGATCGATCACCGACACTTCCAGATCGGCGAAATAGGTCATCGCCAGTGTGCGCGGAATCGGTGTGGCCGACATCATCAGTTGGTGCGGCACCGTGGCGACCTGTGCGGACACGCCTGGCTCGTTGCTGTCGAAACCTTTATTGCGCAAGGCCAGCCGTTGGCCGACGCCGAAGCGATGCTGTTCATCGACGATCACCAGTCCCAGTTTGTGAAATTGCACGCTGTCCTGAATCAGCGCATGCGTGCCGATCACCAGACGTGCTGCACCGCTTTCGATACGGGCATTGGCGGCGGCTTTTTCCTTTTTCTTGAGGCTGCCGGTGAGCCAGGCCACTTCCACGCCGAGCGGTTCCATCCAGGCGGCGATCTTGCGGAAATGCTGGTCAGCCAGGATTTCCGTGGGTGCCATCAGCACTGCCTGAAAGCCGCTGTCGATGGCTTGCGCCGCGGCCAGCGCGGCGACCACGGTCTTGCCGCTGCCGACATCGCCTTGCAGTAAGCGCTGCATGGGAAAGGCGGCGCGCAGGTCGCAGCGGATTTCTTCCAGCACGCGCTGCTGGGCGGCAGTCAGCTGGAATGGCAGTTGTTGCAGAAAGGCTTGCGAGAAGCTGCCTACGTTCGGCAGGGCGCAGGCGGTGCGCGCACGGCGTGCGGCCTGGGCGCGCTTGAGCGAGAGCTGCTGCGCCAGCAGTTCGTCGAACTTCATGCGGATCCAGGCGGGATGCGAGCGTTCCGTCAATGCGTATTCATCGACATCGGTCGGCGGGTTGTGCAGTAAGCGCACCGCATCTTCGAAGCCGCTCAGCTTGAGTTCGGTCAATAACTCGGGGGGCAGCGTGTCGCGCCAGTCGAGGCGGCTTAGCGCGCTGGTGATCGCTTTGCGCAGATAGGCTTGCGACAGGCCTTCGCCGGCCGGATAGACCGGTGTCAAGGCGCTCGGCAAGGGAGCGCCTTCGAGCACGACCTTGTAGGTCGGATGGACCATTTCGGCGCCGAAAAAGCCGTGTCGCAATTCACCGCGTACGCGTATCCGTATACCTTCAGCCAATTGCTTGGCCTGATTGCCGTAAAAATTGAGAAAGCGCAGCACCAGTTGGCCGCTGTCGTCCTGCATGGTGACCACCAGTTGGCGGCGCGGCCGGTACTGAATGTCGCTCACGCTGATGACACCTTCGACCTGCACCACCTGCGTGCCGCGCAGGCTGGCTTGCTGGATCGACATGATGCTGGTTTCGTCTTCGTAGCGCAGCGGCAGGTGTAAAGCCAGGTCCATGTCTGTGTGCAGGCCCAGCTTGGCGAGTTTTTGCGCACTCTTTTGCGCCATACTCAGCGGCGCGGCATTGGGCCGGGCACGTCCCTTGGCCTGGATGGCAAGGGTGTCGTCGATGGCGGCTTTTTTCGTCTGTGCGGGCATGCAGCGGCAGTTTGGATGGCGAGAAGGCGTAAAATAACGGGTTCGGCGTTATTTTACTGTGTTTAATCACAGTATTGCTGCTTCTATCTTGAATTTCCCATGTATTCACTTTCCGATTTCGATTTCGACTTGCCGCCTGCGTTGATTGCGCAGACGCCTTTGCCTGAGCGCAGCGCTTCGCGTCTGCTGCAGGTGGATGGCGCGGTATTGACTGACCGCAGCTTCGCCGACATCGTCGATTTGCTGACGCCCGGCGATTTGCTGGTTTTTAATGATACCCGTGTGCTCAAGGCGCGCTTTTTTGGCGTCAAGGAAACCGGCGGCAAGGTTGAGGTGCTGGTTGAACGGGTGCTCGACAATCGTACTGTGCATGCGCAGGTGCGCGCGTCCAAGTCGCCGCCGCCGGGTACCCGTATTCGTCTGGCCGAGGCTTTCGAGGTGGTGGTGGGTGAGCGCTTCGGCGAGTTTTTCACGTTGCAGTTCCCGTCCGAGGTCTTTGATTTGCTGGAGCAATACGGCAGCTTGCCTCTGCCGCCTTATATCGAGCATGCTGCCGATGCCTTCGACGAAACCCGTTATCAGACCGTGTACGCCCGTGAACCGGGTGCGGTTGCGGCGCCGACTGCCGGTTTGCATTTTGATCAGGCACTGCTGGCCCAGCTCCAGGCCAAGGGAATTGAGCAGGCTTTCGTCACCTTGCATGTGGGCGCTGGCACCTTTCAGCCGGTGCGCGTGGAAAATCTGGCCGAGCATCAGATGCACAGCGAGTGGTATACCGTGTCAGCCGAGACGGCAGCGCGGGTCAGCGCGGTCAAGGCCGCTGGCGGCAAGGTGGTAGCGGTCGGCACCACCAGCATGCGCGCGCTGGAGTCGGCTTCCCAATCCGGTGTGTTGATCGCAGGCAGTGCCGATACGCGTCTGTTTGTGACGCCCGGCTATCGTTTCAAGACGGTCGACCGTTTGATCACCAACTTCCATTTGCCGAAATCAACCTTGCTGATGCTGGTGTCGGCTTTCGCCGGCTACGATCACATCCGTGCGGCCTATGCCCATGCCATCAGCCAGCAATATCGTTTTTTCAGCTATGGCGACGCCATGCTCCTAACCTGTGACCATCATGCTTGAATTTACTCTTCTCAATACCGACGGCAACGCGCGCCGCGGCCGCGTCAAACTGAACCATGGCGTGGTCGAGACGCCCATCTTCATGCCGGTCGGCACCTATGGATCGGTCAAGGCGATGTCGCCCTTGGAACTCAAGGAAATCGACGCCCACATCATCCTCGGCAATACCTTCCATCTGTGGCTGCGTCCGGGCCTGGATGTGGTGGCCAAGTTCGGCGGTCTGCATGCGTTCATGGGCTGGGACAAGCCGATACTGACCGACTCCGGCGGCTTTCAAGTGTTTTCGCTGGGGGAAATGCGCAAGATCACTGAAGAGGGCGTGCACTTCGCCTCGCCGATCAACGGTGACAAGCTGTTCCTGTCGCCGGAAGTATCGATGCAAATCCAGCGCGTGCTCAATTCCGATATCGTGATGCAGTTCGACGAATGCACGCCGTATGAGATCGAGGGTCGTCCGGCGACTCAGGTTGAGGCGGCGCAATCGATGCGCATGTCGCTGCGCTGGGCCCAGCGCTCCGGTGACGAATTTGCGCGCGGCGAGAACCCGAATGCGTTGTTCGGTATCGTTCAGGGCGGTATGTTCGAAACCCTGCGCGACGAATCCCTGGCCGGGCTCAACGAGCTTGGTTTCGATGGCATTGCCATCGGCGGTTTGTCGGTGGGCGAGCCCAAGGAAGACATGATGCGCGTGCTGGAACACATCGGCCCGCGCTTGCCGGCCGACAAGCCGCACTATCTGATGGGCGTGGGGACACCGGAAGATCTGGTGGCCGGGGTGGCCAACGGGGTGGATATGTTTGATTGCGTGATGCCGACCCGCAACGCACGCAACGGCTGGTTGTTTACCCGCTTCGGCGATATCAAGATCAAGAACGCCCGTTACAAGGAAGATACCAAGCCGCTGGATGAAAGCTGTGAGTGCTATGCCTGCAAGAACTTTTCACGCGCTTACCTGCACCATTTGCACCGTACCGGTGAAATTCTCGGCGCTCGCTTGAACACGATCCACAATCTGCATTACTACCTGCAACTCATGAAAGAGATTCGTGCTGCCATCGAGGTCGGTCAGTTCAGCCAGTTCGTCATCAAGTTCAAGCAAGAGCGCGCACGCGGCGCCTGATCCCTGCGCCCGGAGTTGCCGTGCAGCAGTTCGGGTACGGCCATCGTTACTCAGGCTGCAAGCATGCAGTCTGTCAACCACCTTGCCGCCACGCGGCAGGGCAATCCCCCTTTAGTGCCAACATTTGGTCGCCATATTTCCAGATTTAAATAATTGGTCCAACCAATTTATTCATTCCTTCTTCAATTCAATTCCCCTTTAACACTGTACTTGCGGCCTGTAAATTTGTTTTTACGTCACAGTCAGAGTGCATCATCGTTGACATGGTTGGACCAAAATGAGAGCATCTTTCAAATTGGTTTGCCATGGATTGCTTTGACTGCTGATTTTCTATACAGTGGATGGACCAATTCACAGCCAAAAAGAGGGTTTTATGGCAGATCGTCAACCTCGATCCGCAGACGCAAAAAACGATGCAACAGTGCGTAAGGCAGCTCGCCCCGAGTTGTCGGAGGTAGTCGGGGAGCGCTCCTACCAGCGGCTGGCGGAACAGATTGCCGAGTTGATTCTGGGCGGGGAATTCAAGGTTGGCGAACGCCTACCCTCCGAGCGTAGTCTGGCAGAGCGTTTTGAGATCAGTCGCACCTCGGTGCGTGAAGCCATCATTGCCCTGGAAGTGCAGGGGATGGTTGAAGTGCGGGGCGGTTCGGGCATTTATGTCTGCGAGGCAGCGGTCAAGCCGATAGGTTTTATTCCTGACGGCGGCGCAGGGCCGTTCGAGTTGCTGCGTGCACGTTGGGTGATTGAATCCGAGGTGGCGGCATTGGCGGCACAGAATCGCACCGATGCAGATATTGACAAGATTTATGCGCAACTGGCGGCAATGGGGCGCAACTTCCGTGACAAGAGCGCCAACGAAGATGATGACCGGTTGTTTCATATCCGTGTCGCCGAAGCCAGCGGCAATAGCGTGATGGCACAGGTGGTCACGGCGTTGTGGGATCAGTTGCGTGCAGTGTTGTGGCAGCGCCTGGAGCAGCATTTCCACACGCCGATGTTGCGTGAGGCTTCGCTGGAGGAGCACCAGAAGGTGTTTGATGCCTTGCTGGCGCGTGATCCGGTAGCTGCACGCGATGCCATGCGTGAGCATCTGGAGCGGGTGATGAATGAATTTAAGAAGGCGTGGCGTTAAGAAATATGACCGCGTTGTTGGATTGGTAATTATGGTTTTGAGTCGGGCCTTTTCTGATGAGGCCCGATTAATTTAACGCGGAGCGATACCGCAACCATCAGTAAGTAATCAGTACATAAATCAATTCGCATAAAAAAGAGGAGAGCATATGAAACTACGACACAGTGTTGTAATGGTAGGGTTGGCATTTGCCACAGCAGGCGTATCGGTACAAGCTTTTGCGCAAAGCAGTGTGACAATCTACGGCGCCGTCGATGATGCGTTGGTCTACAGCAGCAATCAAAACGGTCCCCACAATCTGTACGTGCGCACCGGTAATCTGGCGGCCAGCAAGATCGGTTTCAAGGGAACCGAAGATCTGGGTGGCGGAACGCTAGCGCTCTTCACTCTGGAAAATGGTTTCGACATCAACACCGGCGCCATGAGCACCGCGAACACCTTGTTCAATCGGCAATCCTTCGTCGGTCTGAGCAATCCATCCAGCGGTACTTTCCTGGTCGGTCGTCAATACACACCTTACTTCATGTTTGTCGGTGCACTGGGCCCAACCAATGTGTTGACCGGTGCTACTGGCGCGCATCCAGGCGATGTGGATGATCTCGATACCTCCATTCGCATCAGCAATGCCGTGACTTACAACTCGCCAGTGTTTGGTGGTGCGCAAGTCAGTGCCTTGTACGGTTTCGGTGAAACTGCCGGCAATACATCGGCTGGTAATGCATACAGCTTGGCGGTGAAGTGGGATGTCAGTGCCTGGAATTTCGCGCTGGGTTATCAACGGCTGAAGACTGGTGTCAGTAGCGCGACCTGGGCTTCTTCCGGTGCTTCCAGCAATATCCCGAGCTCGGCAGTCAACTTTGGCTATCAGACCGCAGATAATGTGCAGATGGTCGCTGCAGCGACACGCTATACCGTCGGCAAGCTGATGGTCGGCGCAAACGCCAGCCTTGCACAATATCGTCCAGGCACAAGTTCATTGTCAGGATTTACGCAAACTGCGAATTTCCAGTCACTGGGTTTGATTTCGACCTATCTGGTGTCGCCGCAGATTACGGTTGCCGGTGGTTATAGCTACACCGCTGCCAAGGCTGCCAACGGCATCACTAGCGCGGCCAAGTATCAACAGCTGTCGCTGGAACAGACTTATGCGTTCTCCCCGCGCACCTCGATCTACTTCCTGCAAGCGTATCAAGTCGCAGGTGGTAAGACGCTCAATGCATCGGGTGCTATTGTCAATGCGGTGGCATCGGTTGGCGATTCGCAAACCGGTACCACTCAAGCATCTTCCGGTCGCAGCCAGGCCGTGCTGATGTTGGGCGTACGTCACTTATTCTAAAATTCTAAGGCGCGGAGAAGTTACTTAACATCCGTACTAATAGCTTGAGGTTGCACTCGGTCGTTGATTCGACCGGGTGCTTTTTTTTGCGCCGATCAAGACACCACTGCTTGCTGGCGCCAATGGTTGACCTGCTCGCGCAGCGTGCGCCGGATCACCTTGCCAGTGGTGGTCATCGGCAACTCGTCGACAAAAAACAGCTCACGCGGATATTCGTGCGCGGCCAGGCGTACCTTGACGTGTTCCTGAATCTCACGCTTGAGCGCATCCGTTCCTTCGTGGCCATCATTGAGCACAATCACCGCCACCACAATTTCGGTACGCAGAGCGTCGGGAGCACCGACCACGGCGACCATGCGCACCGCTGCGTGCTGCAGGATGTTGTCTTCGATTTCTCCAGGCCCGATGCGATAGCCAGCGGAGGTAATCACATCATCATCACGACCGACGAAGCGGATATAGCCATCCTCATCCATGCGACCGGTGTCGCCGGTCAGCAGCCAGTGGCCGACATACTTGTCGGCAGTTGCCTGCGGGTTGTTCCAGTAGCGTAAAAACATCACCGGGTCGGGGTGCAGCACGGCAATATTGCCCTCGTCGCCGACCGCGACGCGCTGTCCCTGTGCGTCGACGATGGCCACTTCATGGCCGGGCGCGGCGCGGCCGATGGCGCCTGGGCGGCCATCCATCACGGCGGCGCAGGACGATATGGTCATATTGCATTCGGTCTGGCCGTAGAACTCATTGATGGTCAAGCCGAAGGTCTGGCGGCCCCAGTCCAGCAACTCGGCGCCGAGTGACTCGCCGCCACTGGCGACTGAGCGCAGTTGATAGCGCCAGCGTTGTTGTGGATCGCGCACCGTGCGCATCATCTTGAGCGCGGTCGGCGGTAAGAAGGTGTTGCGCACACCATGATCCTGCAAGAGTTGGAACGCCGCTTCGCCACTGAACTTTTCAAAGCGGTGCGCCACCACCGCCACACCGTGATGCCAGGCTGGCAGCAGCACGTCGAGCAGGCCGCCGATCCAGGCCCAGTCGGCCGGTGTCCAGATGCGGTCAGCGCTCTGCGGAAACAGATTGTGTGACATTTCAACCCCCGGCAGATGGCCCAGCAGCACCCTGTGCGCATGCAATGCTCCCTTGGGCTGGCCAGTGGTGCCGGAGGTGTAAATGATCAGTGCTGGATCGTCGGCGCTGGTTTGTAGCGGCGTCAGATCATTGCTGCTGTGCGCCAATGCCTGGTGCAGGTCGATCGTGCCGGACAAGGCGCCGTCGATGCTGAAGATGGTTTGCAAGGCTGGCAGGCGCTCGCGAATGGCCGCCAGTTTGGCAGCGCCGCTGGCATTGGTGATAACGACCCGGGCCGCGCTGTCGCGCAGTCGGTATTCCAGCGCTTCCTCACCGAACAGAGCAAACAAGGGAATCGCAATGGCACCGATCTTATAGGCGGCGACATGGGCAATGGCGGTTTCGGGCGCCTGCGGTAACAGAATGGCAATGCGCTCGCCGCTGTCGACGCCGTGGTGTCGCAGCAAATTGCCAAGCCGGTCGGATTGTTCCTTGATTTCGGCGAAGCTGTAATGGCGTGCGCTACCGTCGCTGGCGACATGAATCAGGGCCAGTCTTTGCGGCTCGCGCAGCGCCCATTGGTCGCAGACATCGATGCCGATGTTGAAGTGGCTGGGTATGTTCCACTGGAAGGGAGTTTGGAGGTCGGCATAGGACTTGGCGATTGTTGGCAGCATGATAAGACTGGTCTCCTGATTTTTATTGAGGTCATTATTGAATAATTTCTTGTTAATGTAGTGCTGTGTCTCCATATTGAGGAAGTTGCACAAGTGTTTTTTCTTGGCGGCAAGCATTTTTCTTGTAATAGCGGCGTTTGCGCGTTCAGGTCTTGCCCGGAAATAGGGGAATGGCCCGCCGCAATGCTAAAATGCGAGGCTATTTTTTTAAACAACCATTTTGGAGCGACACGTGTTTATTTCCGATGCAATTGCACAAACCACTGGTGCAACAGGCGTAGCAGGCCTGATGGGTAATCTGACCAGCTTCCTGCCTATCATCCTGATGTTTGTGGTGCTCTATTTCCTGATGATTCGTCCGCAGATGAAGCGTCAAAAAGAACAAAAAGCCATGATGGATGCCTTGGGCAAGGGCGACGAAGTCGTCACCTCCGGCGGTCTGCTGGGCAAAGTCGTCAAGGTCGCTGATGCTTATGTGACTGTGGAAGTCTCGGAAGGCAATGAAGTCGTGGTGCAAAAATCAGCAATCACGACCCTGCTGCCTAAGGGCACTCTCAAGGGACTGTAATCGGTCTGGCCGCATAGGCTGACATGAGCGCATCCGCAACCGTATGGTGCGGATGCGTTCTTGCTTATGTCGTGCCGCCCGGATGTCCCCTCATGTCGTCTACCGGATTTCATCCTCAACGCTGAATCAATATGAATCGTTATCCTCTCTGGAAGTACGCCCTCATCGTCGTCGCCCTGTTGTTCGGCACGCTCTATACGCTGCCCAACTTCTTCGGCGAATCGCCTGCCGTGCAGATCAGCAGCGCCAAATCCACTATCAAGGTCGATAGCGCGATCGCCGAACACGTGCAGCAGTTGCTGCAGCAAGGTGGCCTGGCGCCAGAGAGCGTTGTGTTCGACAACGGCGGTGCACAGCCTTCCGTGCGTGCCCGTTTCGCCAATACCGATATCCAGTTCAAGGCCAAGGCCTTGCTCGAAAACGGCCTCAATCCGGATGCGACCGATCCGACCTATGTCGTCGCCTTCAATCTGCTGCCCAATACCCCGCAATGGCTGCAAAGCCTGCATGCCTTCCCGATGTTTTTGGGGCTGGACTTGCGCGGCGGTGTGCACTTCCTGATGCAGGTGGATGTGCAGGCAGTGCTCAACAAGCGCCTGCAAGGTTTGCAGTCGAGCACGCGCAGCATTTTGCGTGACAAGAATATCCGCCACAACGGCATCAACCGTGATGGCGCGCAGATCATTATCCAGTTCCGCGACGAAGATACCCGCGCCAAGGCCAGAGAAGCGCTTGCTTCGCAATTGGCTGAACTGGTTCTGCAAGACAGTGGCAGCGGTGACGATCTCAAGCTGATTGGCACGTTGCGTCCAGATGCGCTCAAGCAGACGCAGGAAGAGGGCATCAAACAAAACATCTCGACCTTGTCCAAGCGCGTCAATGAGCTTGGTGTGGCCGAGCCGGTGATCCAGCGCCAAGGCGCAGACCGTATCGTGGTGGAGTTGCCTGGTGTGCAGGACGTCTCGCGCGCCAAGGACATCATCGGCCGTACTGCTACGCTGGAAGTGCGCATGGTCGACGAATCCGTCACCCGCGGCACCGAAGCGACTGCACCGGTGCCGTTTGGCTCGGAACTGTTCAAGGTCGGCAAGGGTACGCCCGTAGTGTTGTACAAGGACCCGGTCATCACTGGCGATTACATCTCCAACGCTTCGGCCAGTTTTGACCAGAATCATCAGCCCTCAGTGAGCATCGACCTCAACGGCGACGGTGGGCGCAAGATGCGCGAGGCCACTCGTGACAAGGTCGGCAAGTCGATGGCCATTGTGCTGTTTGAAAAAGGCAAGGGCGAAGTCCTGACTGTTGCGACCATTCGTGACGAACTGGGCTCGCGCTTCCAGATCACCGGCATGGGTTCGGCCGAAGCCGCCAGCGACCTGGCCTTGCTGCTGCGCGCCGGTTCCTTGGCTGCACCGATGGAAATCATCGAAGAACGCACCATCGGCCCGCAACTCGGTGCTGAGAACATTCATAAGGGTTTTAATTCGACCTTGTACGGCTTTGCCGCCATGGCCGTGTTCATGATCATCTACTACCAGTTGTTCGGTCTGTTCAGCGCACTGGCGCTGTCGGTCAACGTGCTGCTGTTGATTGCCGTGCTCTCGACCATGCAGGCCACGCTGACCTTGCCCGGGATTGCCGCGATTGCGCTGGCGCTGGGTATGGCCATCGACGCCAACGTGCTGATCAACGAGCGTATCCGCGAAGAGCTGCGTAACGGCAATTCGCCGCAGGCAGCCATTGCGATGGGTTTCGAACGTGCCTGGGCCACTATCGTCGACTCCAACGTGACGACCTTGATCGCCGGTCTGGCGCTGCTTATTTTCGGTTCCGGTGCGATCCGCGGTTTCGCGGTGGTGCATTGCCTGGGTATCCTGACCTCAATGTTTTCTGCGGTGTTTTTCTCGCGTGGCATCGTCAACCTGTGGTACGGCCGCAAGAAAAAACTGAGCGGCCTGGCCATTGGCCAAATCTGGAAAGGCGCCGACAGCACGTCAGCGCCAACCAAGGCCGCGAAGGTAAAGTAAGTCAGAACGATCACAGGCGCCGGCATGAGCAACAGACTCTGCCAGCGCCGCACAGAAAGGTAAGCGATGGAATTTTTCCGGATTAAAAAAGATATCCCCTTCATGCGTCACGCGCTGATATTCAATATCATCTCGGGACTGACCTTCCTGCTGGCAGTGTTTTTTCTGTTCAGCAAGGGTTTGCATTTGTCGATCGAATTCACCGGCGGTACGGTCATGGAAGTGGCCTATTCCAAACCGGCCAACCTGGATGAAATTCGCAAGTCGGTCGAAGGCCTGGGTTTTAACGATATCCAGGTGCAAAGCTTCGGCACTGCCCAGGACGTGATGATTCGTCTGCCGGCACAACACGGCGTCAATGCCACAGCGCAAAGTGAGCGTGTGGTGGCCGCCTTGAAGACGCAAGATGCAGACATCAAGTTGCAACGCGTGGAGTTCGTCGGACCGCAAGTTGGCGACGAACTGGCGCATGACGGTCTGATGGCGCTGGCCATGGTGGTCATCGGTATCGTGATCTACCTGGCGTTCCGTTTTGAATGGAAGTTCGCCGTCGCAGCCGTGATCGCCAACTTGCATGACGTGGTCATCATTCTTGGCTTCTTCGCTTTCTTCCAGTGGGAGTTTTCGCTCACCGTGCTGGCGGCGGTATTGGCGGTGCTGGGTTACTCGGTCAATGAATCGGTGGTGGTGTTCGACCGGGTGCGTGAAGCTTTCCGCGACCGTCGTTACGGCAAGCTGAGCCCGCCGGAAGTATTGAACCATGCAATCACCAGCACCATTTCGCGTACCATCATCACCCACGGCTGCACGGAAATGATGGTCTTGTCGATGCTGATTTTTGGTGGCCCAACGCTGCACTTCTTTGCTGTGGCGCTGACCATCGGTATCTTGTTCGGTATTTACTCATCGGTGTTCGTGGCTGCCGCCATTGCCATGTGGCTCGGCGTCAAGCGTGAAGACCTGATCAAGCCGGTCAAACCGAAGGATGAAACCGACGGCGCTGTCGTGTAAGACGGGGCCGCAGCACTTCGCTTTATTTTGCAGGCTGTTTCTTCGGAAACAGCCTGTTGTACATTGTTGGCTACATAAAAAAAATATGTCTATCGAAAATAACAACAACATCGACTTTGATCGTCGATTCGGCGGTATCGCACGCTTGTATGGCGCGGCGGGGCTGGCGCGTTTTCGTCAGGCGCATGTGTGCGTGGTCGGCGTCGGCGGGGTCGGTTCCTGGGTGGTGGAAGCATTGGCGCGCAGCGCCATCGGCAAGATCACCATGATTGACCTTGACAATCTCGCCGAGTCCAATATCAACCGCCAAATCCACGCACTCACCGATACGCTCGGCAAGGCCAAGGTGACGGCGCTGCATGAACGCATCCTGCAGATCAATCCGACCTGTGAAGTGACCGAAGTCGAAGATTTCCTGACGCCCGACAATGTGGCCGAGATGATAGGCACCGACCGTTTCGATTATGTCATCGACGCCATCGACAATGTGCGTGCCAAGGTGGCGCTGATTGCTTACTGTCGTGAGCATAAAGTGCCGCTACTGACCAGCGGCGGCGCCGGTGGTCAGATTGATCCGACCAAAATCGAGATCCGCGATCTCTGCCGCACCGAGCAGGAACCCTTGCTGGCCAAAGTGCGCAAACGTCTGCGTGCCTGGCATGGCTTTCCGCGTGGAACCAAGACCAAGTTCGGCATCGATGCGGTCTTTTCGACCGAGCCGCTGCGCTTTCCCGAAGGCGAAGCTTGTGAAATCGATACCGAAGACGCCGCCGATGGCTTGGCCGGCGTCAATGCCGATGGTTACAAGCAGGATGCGGGCATCACCGGCCTCAACTGTGCCGGTTTCGGCTCGGCGATGGTGGTGACTGCCTCATTTGGCCTGATTGCTGCCGGATTTGTTTTGAGGAAACTTTCCGAGACGGCAATATTAATTGCCTAGCTGCTTATAACTGGCGAGGCTGTCATTTTGTGTTAAATTGGTAAATGGATTAATTTATCTATTCATATATCTATTCACAAATCTATTCCCGATATGACTGCTTACGCCGATCAAGTACGCTTTCAGCTCTCTCAAGGGCCGCTTTCTGCGCGCCAACTCATTGAAAATATTGGAATTAGTCAGCCTACGCTTTCGCGGGCGATTACCTCAATGGGTGGCGACTTGGTGCGTATTGGTGCTGCGCGATCTATTCAATATGTCTTGCGTGACAATCGGCGTGCGCTGCCGGACATAGATATTTTTCGAGTCGACACAGATGGCAAGCTTGGGCGTCTGGGATTGCTGGTGCCGGTCTGCCCAGAGGGTTTCGTGATGCAGGAAGTCGGCGGCGTGGCTCACCATAGTCACAGCCTGCCCTGGTGGCTTCTGGATATGCGCCCGCAGGGCTTCATCGGACGCGCGTATGCCGCCCGGTATGCCGCCATGCTGGGTTTGCCCAACCGCCTTGCCGATTGGAATGATACCCATGCGCTGCGAGCGTTGATGGCGCATGGTCATGATGCGGTGGGTAACCTGCTGCTCGGCCAGCTAGCTTGTGAGCGTTTCCTTAATGTTCCAGCCGCCTTGCCGATAGTAGAGCAAGACAAAGTCCAGGCCTATGCGCGCTTGGCTCAGGAAGCCGCCAACGGCGAGCAGCCAGGATCGTCTGCAGGAGGCGAACAGCCGAAATTTGCCGCCTTGGCGCAGACAGCACATGGTGTGCGTCACGTCTTGGTCAAGTTTAGTCTGGCCGACATCAATCCTGTCACCGAGCGTTGGCGCGACCTGCTGCTGGCCGAGCATCACGCGCTGAGTACGCTCAACAGTGGCGGTGTGCCGGCGGCGCGTTCCTGCGTGATCGATCATGGCGGTCAACGCTTTCTGGAACTGGAACGCTTTGACCGGATTGGACTGTCGGGACGGCGAGGCCTGTTTTCTCTGGCGGCGCTGGAGGCGGAGTTCGTTGGCGATGCCAGCGCACCCTGGCCGACGCTGACCAGGCGTTTGGCCAAGGATGGTCATATCGCGCAGGAATGTGCAGAAGGGGCGGCGCTGCTATACGCATTCGGTAGTCTGATTGGCAACACCGATATGCATCACGGTAATTTGTCATTTGTCAGCGATCAAGGTCGTCCTTATCTGCTGGCGCCGGCCTACGACATGCTGCCGATGGGATTCGCGCCAGGTTCCGGCGGCAGCTTGCCGGTTCACCTGACGCCGCTCAATTTGCGCGCCGAAATCGCGGCGGCAGTCTGGAGTAGAGCACTGATGCTGGCGGATGATTTCCTGGTCAGGATCAATGCTGATGCGCGCTTTACGCCAGGTTTTCGAGATTGTCTCACCAGTCTGGCGCAGCATATTGAAGACGCGCGCAGCAAGCTCACCCGTCTAGCTTAAGTACTTTCCCGCACCGCCAGCTGGAAGCCCAGATCAAGCCGCGACTTGGCGATCGGTTCGCCCTTGAGTTTTTGGATCAGCAATTGCGCCGCCTGGTAGCCGATGTCATAGCGCGGCGTGACGATGGTCGTGATCGACGGCGTGGCGCAGGCGGCCCAGGACAAATCGTTGAAGCCGGCAATGGCCATTTGTTGCGGCACCTTGATGCCGCGTCGCTGGCATTCAAACAACGCGCCCAGCGCCAGATCGTCGTTGCAGCAGAACACCGCATCGCAATCGGGCACCATCTCTAGAATCCGGCTCAGCAATAGCGCGCCCATGTCGATGGTGGTCGGTTGCGTCAACAGCACTTCCACATTGGGATCGAGACCAGCTTCGATGAGGCCTTTGCGGAAACCGTCACGGCGTTTCATCATGCGTGGGTCGAGTTGCGCGGCCAGAAAGCCGGGGCGGCGATAGCCGCGTTCAATCAAGTGGCGCGCCACCGTATAACCGGCCTTGATCTGCGAAAAGCCGACCGACATATCTTCATTGCTCTTGCCCAGATCGAACATGCGCACCGCCGGGATCGCGCGAGTGGCCAACTGCTGGCGCAGGATCTCGTGCTGATCCACACTCGACAACAGAAAACCGGCTGGCGCATGGGCCAGATAAGTGGCAATGAGCTGGCTCTCTTTTTCGCGCGAATAACCGGACTCGCCAATCAAGAACTGATAACCGGCCAGCGCCAGATAGTCGCGGATGCCGCTCAGGGTTTCGATGAACACAGTATTGGTCAGCGACGGTACCAGCACAGCGATCACCTGTGAGCGCGCCGATGCCAGCGTACTAGCGGCCTGGTTGGGTACGTAGCCGAGTTGCTTGATGGCCAGCGCAATGCGCTCTCGTACCTCCTGCTGCACCAGCGCCGGCGTCTTCAAGGCGCGCGACACTGTCATCGAACTGACCCCGACATGGCGCGCCACATCCACGATGGTGACGCGACCGGTGGCGCGGCCGGTACGGCTGGGCTTGGCGGCGGGCTTGCTGAGGGCGGACGGGGTGGCGACGGACTTGCTCACGGATGGCTTGGCACAATGACGACGATAGAGAGAAATTCTGTTAGCCCACATGATACCTGCAGATGCAGCGGTATAGCTGATTCCAGGCGGCAGCAAGCTATGCTGCGGTGCGAGATATTCATATAAATGATTTGACAGCCAATTTTTGTTAGCGTTACCATCCGGCCAATGTTAACGCTAACATTGATCCATGTTGCATTAATCCCGACATGTTCGATGTTGCCCGTAGACAGATAATTTCTTCTAAAACACTACAAAGATAGTGCAATGCGCGGCTTGCGCACAGCGGCCGCCGACACTAACGCCATGGAGACTCCGCATGTTCGGATTGAGTAACGACGCAAATCTTTTGTTGAACGCCATTCTGGCGATCGTAGTGCTGATTGTCATGATCACGCGTCTGCGCATACACCCCTTTATTGCCCTGATTATCACCTCAGGTTTTCTCGGCCTGATATCCGGCATGCCCCTGCCGCAAATCGTCAAGTCCTTCCAGGACGGCTTTGGCGGCGTGCTCGGCTTTGTCGGTATTGTGCTGGGCTTGGGTACCATGCTCGGCAAGATGATGGCCGAGTCCGGCGGTGCCGATCAGATCGCGCAGACCCTGGTGCGCGCTTGCGGTAAGCAGCGCGTGCATTGGGCCATGATGATCGGAGCCTTTCTGGTCGGTATTCCACTATTCTTTGAAATCGGCTTCGTGCTGCTCATCCCGCTGGTGTTTATCGTCGCCCGCCGTTCCGGCATGCCGCTGTTCAAGATTGGCATGCCAATGCTGGCCAGTTTGTCGGTGATGCATGGTCTGGTGCCACCGCATCCGGGTCCCTTGCTGGCCATCGGCATCTTTGGTGCAGATATCGGCAAGACCATTTTCTACGGTCTGATCGTTGGCTTGCCGACCGTCATCATTGCCGGCCCGATGTTCGGCTCCTTCATTTCCAAATACGTCGACATCAAACCATCGGAAGAGTTGATGGAACAATTGGCCGGAGAGCCGCAAACCAAGCAACTGCCTGGTTTTGCCATCACCCTGATCACGGTGCTGGCACCGGTGTTGCTGATGTTGCTCAAGACGCTGGTCGATGTGGCTCTGCCCGACGGCAACAGCATGCGCAACCTGATGGATTTCATCGGCAACCCTATCGTGGCCTTGCTGGCGGCATTGCTGCTGTCGCTCTATACTTTCGGCACGGCACGCGGATTTACCCGCCAGCAGGTACTCAAGTTCGTCGACCGCAGTCTCGCGCCGACCGCTGCCATTGTGCTGATCATTGGTGCCGGTGGTGGCTTCAAGCAAATGCTGGTCAATAGCGGCGTTGGTACTGCCATTGGGCAACTGGCCGTGCATGCACAGATTTCGCCCTTGTTGCTGGCCTGGTTTGTGGCTGGCGTGATTCGTGTGGCAACCGGTTCGGCGACGGTGGCAACCATCACCGGTGCCGGTATCGTGGCGCCACTGGTGGCCATGATTCCTGGCACCAACCGTGAGTTGCTGGTGCTAGCCACCGGCGCCGGTTCGCTGATGCTGTCGCATGTCAACGATGCCGGTTTCTGGCTGGTGAAGGAATACTTCAACATGAGCGTTGGTGAAACCTTCAAGACCTGGACTGTGATGGAAACCATCATCTCGGTAGTGGCCATCATTTTTATTATGTTACTCAATCTGGTCGTCTGATCAGCTGCGCGTCATCGCCGCCACAGGATGGCAGCAACCTGCCGGCGATGACCGAATAGGAAATTTTCATGTCTACCTTCATGCTCGGCGTCGATATCGGCACCACCAGTACCAAGACCGTGGTGTTTGCGCTGGACGGTCGGGTGCTGGCCCAGCACGCCGTTGAATATCCCTTGCTCTGCACCGCGCCGGGCATGGCCGAGCAGGATCCGCTACAAATTTATGCCGCGGTGCTGGAATCGATTGCCAGCGCCGTGCGCGCAGCCAATGCGACGCCCGCGCAGATTGCACTGGTGTCGTTCAGCGCCGCCATGCATAGCCTCATTGCACTCGATAGTGACAACCAGCCGCTGACCAACAGCATCACCTGGGCCGATAATCGCGCCAGTGTCTGGGCTGGCCGTATACGCGACGAGTTCGACGGTCAGGCGATCTATGCCCGCACCGGTACGCCGATTCATCCGATGTCACCGCTGTGCAAGCTGATGTGGTTGCGTCATGAACATGCCGCTATTTTTGCGCGCACGGCGCGCTTTGTCGGCGTCAAGGAATATGTGTTTTTCCGTCTGTTCGGCCGCTGGCTGGTTGATCATTCGATTGCCTCGGCCACCGGGCTGTTGAACTTGCAGCAACTGCAGTGGGACCGCGCTGCCCTAGCCTTGGTCGGGGTCGATGCGACACAGTTGTCGCCGCTAGTGCCAACCACCGAAGTGGTGCAAGGACTTGATGCAACGCTGGCCGCACAACTAGGCTTGCGCAGCGATACACCGTTTGTGGTCGGCGCCAATGACGGCGTGCTGTCCAATCTTGGCGTCAATGCCATTGCGCCGGGGCAGGTCGCGGTTACCATCGGTACTTCCGGCGCCATGCGCAGTGTCATCGACCGACCTGTCACGGACCCGTCCGGACGCACTTTTTGCTATGCCTTGACACAACAGCATTGGGTGATCGGCGGTCCGGTCAACAACGGCGGCAATATCTTCCGCTGGGTGCGCGATGAACTGGCAACAGCAGAAGCGCAAGCCGCGCGCGAGGCCGGTATTGATCCCTATGAAGCACTCACCCAGATTGCCGAGCGCATCACACCGGGGGCAGAGGGCTTGTTGTTTCACCCCTACCTGGCCGGTGAACGTGCGCCGCTGTGGAATGCCGATCTGCGCGGTTCCTTCTTCGGTCTGGCGTTGCATCATCGCAAGGAACACATGATTCGCGCCGCGCTCGAAGGCGTGATCTTCAATCTCTACTCCATCCTGCCGGCGGTCGAAGACCTGATCGGGCCGACCACACGCATGATGGCCACCGGCGGCTTTGCGCGTTCGGCGTTGTGGCGTCAGATGATGGCCGACATTTTCAATCGCGAAGTAGAAGTACCGCAAAGCGTCGAATCGTCCTGTCTGGGCGCGGCCGTACTGGGCTTGTATGCGTTGCGCATGGTGCCGTCGCTGGCGGTGATTGCCGACATGGTCGGTTCCACCAATCGCCATGTGCCAATTGCCGAAAACGTTGCCGTCTACGAACGCCTGCGGCCGATTTTCATGGCCATTCCACACAAGCTGACGCAGCAATATCAGGCATTGGCTGCATTCCAACGCAGTCAACATTAATCAATCAAAAAAATCAGGAGGCTGCATGAGCATTTCACTACCCGCAGGTTTGCAACAATTTTCCCTGCAAGGCCGTCTGGCCTTGATCACCGGCTCCACCGGCGGTATCGGTCTGGCGCTGGCGCGTGGTCTGGCTGCGGCCGGTGCCGCGGTCGTCCTCAATGGCCGCGATGCTGCCAAGCTGGCAAGCGTAGCAGCGCAATTGCGTGCCGAGGGTTACACCATTCACGAATCCTGCTTTGACGTCACCGCGTCAGCCGCGGTACAGGCAGCGGTGGCAACGATAGAAAGCGAGATCGGCGCCATCGACATTCTGTTCAACAATGCCGGCATCCAACGTCGCGGACCACTGGAAGAGTTCAAGGAAACCGATTGGGACGCGCTGATCCAGACCAATCTAAGCAGCGCCTTCTACGCCGCCAAGGCGGTCGCGCAAGGCATGATCAAGCGCGGACGTGGCAAGATCATCAACATCTGTTCGGTGCAAAGTGAATTGGGTCGTCCCAATATTGCACCTTATACCGCCACCAAAGGCGCATTGAAAATGTTCACCAAAGGCATGGCCATCGACTGGGGCAAGTATGGCCTGCAAGTCAACGGCATCGGCCCCGGTTATTTCAAAACCGAAATGAACATGGCGCTGGTGGCCGACGAGAAATTCTCCGACTGGCTGATCGGCCGCACACCGTCACGCCGCTGGGGCGATGTCGAAGACCTGGTTGGCGCGGCGGTATTTCTCTCCAGCGACGCCTCGTCTTTCGTCAATGGGCACATTCTGTACGTCGACGGCGGCGTCACCGCCACTTTATAAGGAAGCATCATGCAACAAGGCATCGTTATTCATGCGCCGCACGATCTGCGCGTACAAGCACTTGAAACTCCGGCCTTGCAGCCGCACCAGCTCAAAGTCAAGGTCACCGCCGGCGGCATCTGCGGGTCTGACCTGCACTATTATCACAATGGCGGCTTCGGTACGGTACGCATCAAGGAACCAATGGTGCTGGGCCATGAAGTGGCCGGCGTAATTGCCGAGACTGGTTCGGCAATCAGCGACATCACGCCCGGTACCCGTATTTCCATCAGCCCCAGCAATCCTTGCGGTGTGTGTAAATTCTGCCAGGAAGGCAAGCATAACCACTGTCTGGACATGCGCTTTTACGGCAGCGCCATGCGCATGCCGCATGTGCAAGGTGCCTTCCGTCAAGAAATCATCATCGAGCGCGCGCAGGCGCACGTGGTCGCCGACAGCGTCAGCGATGGCGAAGCTGCCATGGCCGAGCCTTTGTCGGTGGCGTTGCATGCGGTGCGCCGGGCTGGTCCGCTGTTCGGAAAACGGGTGCTGGTGACGGGCTGTGGCCCGATCGGCGCGCTAGTCGTGATTGCCGCGCGTCGTGCTGGCGCATTACAGATCGTAGTGACCGATGTTGCCAAAATGCCGCTCGAAAGCGCCTTGAAAGTCGGTGCCGATCAAGCCATCAATGTCGCCCAGGAACCCGAAGCACTGCAAGCTTTTACGCCAGACAAGGGGAGCTTTGACGTCTTGTTTGAAGCCAGCGGCAATGAACAAGCGCTGCGCTCTGTGCTCGATACGCTGCGCCCAGGCGCGGTGATTGTGCAGGTGGGGCTGGGTGGTGATATCAACTTCCCCGCCAATCTGCTGGTCGGCAAGGAACTGGAATGGCGTGGCGCCTTCCGTTTTCATGAAGAGTTTGCGCTGGCGGTGGAGTTGATGAACAAGGGGCTGGTGGACGTGAAGCCCTTGATTTCCGCCACCTATCCGTTTGAGAAATCGGTGGAAGCTTTTGAGATTGCCGGTGATCGTTCGAAGATGATGAAGGTGCAACTGAGCTTTGCCTAAAATAGGCAGAATCACGTGTTGCACCAGTAAGTCGCCAGAACCTATTACATAAAAAAGACTGGTGTATCGTTGCAAACTACGAAGAGCTCCGTATCCGTTCTTCGTAGTACTTAGCGCCGTGTTCCAACAAAACTTAACTGTTTGTTGGAATCGGCCGCTTTATTTGGGACGTGGATGTTCGTGCCGGGCCGGGGCCAGCAACATGCGGATGATGTTCGTTCGACCCTGGTTCACGGCACTGCTCAGCTGCTGCCGATACGGCTCATCCTCCAGCCGGACAGCCAGCCAATGAACAGGCTTAACGCCTGCGCGCCGAATTCAACCACCAGCGACACTACCTTAGCCTTGTCCTGCGGCGACAGGGTTTCTCTCGCTGTCGCCACAAAACATTCATTTACTGGCAGTGAATGATTTCTCGGGACGTGCCACATTGTAGATTTGACACTATTTCAAGAGTGAGCTTCTTTCATTGAATGAAGCATATTCAATACCTGTCAAGAAATAACAACGAATAAACCAAATATTTAACTAAAAAACCAAAATAATTAAATTTATTTG
>Ga0209913_1000766_pt1 | contig 23097 bp, 17 predicted proteins | sample PersoiDNA2013203_FD_185805 | JGI IMG/M metagenome (GOLD analysis project Ga0209913, IMG submission 185805) | Permafrost soil microbial communities from the Arctic, to analyse light accelerated degradation of dissolved organic matter (DOM) -... | ecosystem: Environmental > Terrestrial > Soil >... | reverse complement strand
GTCTTCTGATGTAGCAAATTTGCTTCAACAGAATGGAGACGTGGCCGAGTGGCCGAAGGCACATCCCTGCTAAGGATGCATACGGCTTATACCTGTATCGTGGGTTCGAATCCCACCGTCTCCGCCAGTATTAGGAAAGAAGCTCCCCCTCGTGGGAGCTTTTTTTTCGCCTCCTCATAGGGGAAAGTCAAACTTTCTCGTCCAGCCAAGGTCTACACTGTCTAGCACTATCCTGATATCAAACATGGGTAGGAACGTGGGTAGGCACTGATGGGCGCGAACTCGAAAAAACTCTCCGCCATACTAGTTTGCAAGCTCGGTTCGCCAGGGCACTACGGCGACGGGGAAGGGCTTTGGCTGCAGATTTCCGGGACCGGATCGAAGAGCTGGGTATTCCGTTTCACGCTTGCAGGAAGGTCGCGAGAAATGGGGCTCGGATCCCTCAATGCTGTCACCTTGGCCATCGCACGCGAGAGGGCGCGCGAATGCCGTCTCTTGCTTAGTGAGGGCAAAGACCCAATCGTCGCACGCGATGCGAGTCGCACTGCGAGCGCGTTGACTGCGGCTCGGTGTAAGACCTTCGATCAATGTGCCGCGGCGTATATTGGGGCTCATCGGGCCAGCTGGAAAAACGCCAAGCATGCTGCGCAGTGGAAGACCTCCCTCGCAACCTATGCGTCCCCGGTGTTCGGAGCACTGCCAGTTTCGGAAGTTGATACCGACCTCGTCGTGCGGGCGCTCCGGCCGATCTGGGAGACCAAGACAGAAACGGCGACTAGGCTGCGGGGGCGGATCGAAAGCATCCTCGACTGGGCAGCGGTGAGCAAGTACCGCCAAGGCGATAATCCGGTCAGATGGCGCGGGCATCTGGAAAATTTGCTCGCCAGCCCGAACAAGATTGCCCCGGTAACGAACTTTCCTGCATTGCCATGGCGCGAAATGGGCGAGTTCATGGCGCAACTCGTTCTGCGTGAAGGCGCCGCCGCGCGCGCCGTGCAGTTCGTCATTCTTACCGCGTGCCGGTCGGGGGAAGTGCGCGGCGCAACCTGGTCAGAGATCGATATGGGAGCGAAGCTGTGGACCATTCCAGCCAAGCGCATGAAAGCCGGCAAAGAACACAGGGTTCCGTTGTCGGATGCTGCCATCGATCTTCTGCAGAAGGTGCCACGCGATAGCGCGTTTGTTTTCTCCGGTCGTTCTCACAAAACGGCGCTGTCCGACATGAGTCTCACCGCAGTGCTTCGGCGCATGGGCAGGGGCGACATCACGGTTCATGGCTTTCGCTCGGTATTCCGCGATTGGTGCGCAGAGGCGGAGGGTAACTCCTTCTCGCGTGAGGTTTGCGAGCACGCATTAGCGCACAGCCTGCCGGACAAGGTGGAAGCGGCATACCGCCGGGGCGACTTGCTTGATAAGCGGATCTTGCTGATGGAGGCCTGGGCGCAATACTGCGTGACAAACGTCGATCGGTGAGAGGGTCTTCCGGTTAGCTGAGCATACGCATTCCGTTGTGCTGCAATTTTGATTTGCCGGAGGGAGGTCTGCCAGACGCACAACGGGACCGGGCGCTCTGGTCCAAGCACAGGTGACCCATATCAAACGTGGGCCCACTTCGTAGCGTTACGCTGTAACGATGGTTCATTTCACTCAACTTCGAGGATGACTGACGGCGAACTTGAATGTCCTGGATAGGTAGAAGTAGAGGCCAATTCATGCAACCTGCTGCTGGTGCGGGCCGATAGCGGTCACTTGAGCTAGTTCGGCTAAAACAACTTGATCGATCCGCTCCAAACTTGGGTTGTTACCAACAAGTTCACCAATGCGGACAATAGTCGCCAGCGGTGGCAACCGCAACTTTCGCAGTTCCGTGGTATTCACCTGCGTACTGCCGGCGAGTGCGCGAAAGTGGGCGTCAACGGCACTGCTTGCGAGAAACGCCGCCAGACCACGAGCTTCAGACGGAGTCACGTGGCTTCCGCGGCGGTAAATATAATTCAAGTGATTTTCAAGTCCAATAGTCTCGCCAGGGAGATGCCCAAGGTAGGCGGCGCAGGTAACACGGCGGGCGTCCTCCTTTGATGAAAATCGACGCATCACGACCATCGGCGCGTTCGGTACCAGCATCCATGCGCTTTGCGCATTCGCCCGCAAATGCTCACGCTTCTTTTGTATAGGCCAGCTAATCTGTTGCTGGCGCACGTGCTGAAGCCAGAGCAGCGGAACAATATCGGCGTCAGCAAACATGTGAAGACCAAGATCGTCCACCATGCAGGAATGGATTTACCTGCTTGGATGCAGGAGGTACATGTCAGGCTGATCAAGATCGATTGACGACGAAATAGGTTGAGAGTTTGAGTGAAACAAAATTCTGACAGAGGTGGCCGCTGTCCAACACGCCGATTCAGTTGTCGCCCGCGGCCGAGCCGAGTCGACCAGGTCGTGGCCTACGCACGGTAGTGGGTGATCCTGCGTATCTCGTCGTTATCCCAACCTGGCAGACCCACAGATTTAGAAGCGTATCGCCCTAACGTCCCGTCAACAATTTGGCGTTTACAAATGGCCTGCAAAAATAAACGGCCTGCAAGAACTTGTTGAACATACACCATATTTTCTATTGAAAGTTTTACTGTTGAGCCGAACTAATTTGCTGTCTTAGCTGCACTTTTCGGTCAAAATTTGGCAAAAAGCGGTGAAAAAGGAGGTGGTCGCGTAACTCATTGATTCCAAACGCGCTATACGGCCTGCAAAGCCGTTTAGACGGGTTCGATTCCCGTCCTCGCCTCCAGAATCGAAAAAATAGCCCACCTTCGCGTGGGCTATTTTTTTGTGCTGACTGCAATAATGTAGGCCGGAGTTCGCTCGATGTCACCTTCAGCTGTCCAGTGGACCTCGACGGCAAGCGTGATGACTGAATGATGCCTGGCGCCCGTAGCAGGAGGCGGATTTTCACGACGTCTTTTTGATTTGCGTTTCTCGGCCTGCGGTACGGCGCGCTCGTGCTTCCTTGACGCGATATGAATTCCTGTCGATGGCGATGATCGCGGCGTAATGCATGAGCCGGTCGACCAGTGAGACGACGCATCCGCCATGTGGGAAGCGCAGGTCCGCATGCGTTAAGATGAATGGTATCTAACAGTTTCGTGCGCCTCTATCGCACCACCACATGGAATTTCGCCAGATTCACTACTTCATCTCCCTCTTCGAAGAAGGAACGGTGACCCGGGCCGCGCATCGCCTCAACATCGTGCAGCCTGCGCTGAGCATGCAGATCGCCAGGCTCGAGGAGCAGATTGGCCAGCGATTATTCGAGCGCAGCAAGCGCGGAATGGTGCCAACCGCGGCAGGCCGCCAGATGTATCGCCTGTTCTTGCCGATCATGCGCGACTTCTCGAATGCGCACGCTCAGTTACTCAGCAACGACGACGCGATCCGTGGCCAGGTCAGTATTGGCCTGATCGCCTCCATTACCGAGGGCGTGCTGGCCGAAACCCTCGGCGTATTTTCGAACCAGTACCCGGATGTCAGCGTCAAGGTGGCCGACGGCTACACCAACACGCTCATCGACTGGGTATCGGGCGGACAGCTCGACGCGGCCATCGTCAACAAGCCGCGCCGTCCGCTGGCGCTGGACGTCGAACACATCGTCGATGAAGAGATGGTGCTCATTACCAGCGCGGCGCATGAGGGCGCCGTGCCGCCGCGGCTGACGCTGCACCAGCTTTCCGCGCTCGCTCTGCAATTGGTATTGCCGACGCGCGGCCACGGTCTGCGAAGCAATATCGATAGTTTCGCGCAGAACGAGAATGTCGAACTGACCCCAAAGTTCGAGATCGATTCACTGGTGACGACGGTCAAACTGGTCGAACATACCCAGCTTGCCACGATCGTCCCGCATATTGCGGTCCACCGTCAACTGAGCGCAGGCAGCCTGCGCTCGCATACCATCGTGTCGCCGCGCCTGATCCGGCAAGTGGTCAGCGTCGCTCACCCGCGCCGTCCGCTGAATCCGGCCACCAAGCTATTCATCGCCATGTTGGCGCAGAACATGCTTCTGCGCAGGCAAAAGCATGAGCCGGAGCCGGCCGAGGCAAGCGAAGGCGCGCACCAGAGCGCGTAGTCAACCCGCCGCTTTACGCGAGCCCGGCGTTCCGAAAGATGTGCTTGGTTTCGAGGAAGTCCGCCAAGCCCTCGTAGCCATGCAGGCGACCGATCCCGCTGCGGCGGTAGCCGCCGGTCTCCGCTTCCGCAAACAGGCGGTTGTGGTCGTTGATCCAGACGGTGCCATTGCGCAAGGCGCGCGCAATGCGCATGCCGCGGTCACCATCGGCGGTCCAGACGCTGGCCGATAAGCCGAACACGGTGTTATTAGCGCGCGCAACGGCTTCCTTCTCGTCCTCGAATTTCTCGAGCACCACGAACGGACCGAAGATTTCTTCCTGCGAAAAGAATGCATTCGAATCGTCGTGGGCCACCAAGGTCGGCGTCAGGAAGTTGCCAGCTGCCAGTTTGCCGCCCGGCCGCCTGCCTCGTACAACAACTTCATCGCAAACATCGAGCGCGCGGTCCATGGCGCCGCCGACGCTGGCCAGCGCTTGCGCGTCGATCAGCGGGCCCATGCCGGCGCCTGCAGCATCGCCCGGCGCCACCACGATCGATTCGAACGCGTGCTTCAGCGTCCGCTTCATGTCGTCGTAGCGCGATGCGTGCACCAGCACCCGGCGTGCGGCGGTACACTGCTGGCCTGAGATGACGGTGGCTGCCGCCGCGATGCGCGTGGCGATGGTGGCGGTATTGGCCAGCGCATCCGGAAACACCAGGCAGCATGATTTGCCGCCCAGCTCCAGCGACATTTTCTTCATCGTCGGCGCCGCTGCCGCCATGATGCGCTGGCCGGTCCCGTTCGATCCGGTAAAGCTGAGCACGTCCACTTCGGTGGAGGACACCAGCTCCTGCGCGACTTCGCTTCCGCTCTCGAGCACCAGGTTCAGCACACCGCGCGGCAAGGTCGCGATCGCCGCAAGTTCGCGCAGCACCTGCGCGGTGATCTGCGCGGTCTGGTACGCAGGCTTGATCACCACCGTGCAGCCGGCGGCCAGTGCCGGCGCCAGTGAGCGGATCAGCAGGACGACAGGCGCATTCCATGGAATGATCAAGGCGGCGACGCCAGCCGCTTCGCGCAGCGTGGCCGAATATGCGCCGGGTTCGACTTCGATGAAGTGACCCGGCATATGGCGGGTCAGGCCGGCGTAGTAGCGGATCTCCGAGATTGCCGCGGCCATTTCGCCGCGCGACTGCGCCATCACCTTGCCGTTTTCCTGGGTCAGCAGCGCGGCCAGCTCGGGGCGCCGCTCGAGCCCGTCGGCCCATTGCAGCAGGATCATTTGGCGCAAGCGCGCATCGTGCGCCCAAAGCGAGGTGTCAAAGGCCTCCCTGGCCGCCGCGATGGCAAGGCGTGCATCCTCGCGGCCGCTGTCGGCATACGTGCCGATGGCGCTTGCGTCGGCCGGATTGACGCTCCGGCCGGTGGCGCCGTTGCCGGCCGCTTGCCACTGGCCGCCGATGAAATTGAGTGCGTTCAGATTGCTCATGTCGGCAAGTCTTCCTTGGTAATGTGAGTGGCCCTGCCTGGGCTGGTTGTTCAATGCACGACGCTCAGGATTGCTGACCGGCTATCGGCGCCTGTTTTTGCATTCCTTCCCAGCGTTGCACGAGGCCACTGTGGGCAATCGAGAACAGGTCGAGCAGGCGGCCGACGGTATGGTTGACGATGTCGTCGATCGTCTGCGGCTGCGTGTAGAAGGCCGGCACCGGAGGGAAAATGATGCCGCCCATCTCGGTCACACCGGTCATGTTGCGCAGGTGTGCCAGGTTGAGCGGCGTTTCGCGCGCCAGCAGTACCAGGCGGCGGCGTTCTTTCAGAATGACGTCGGCGGCGCGGCTGACCAGGTTGTCGGCCAGGCCGTTGGCGATGCTGGCCAGGGTCTTCATCGAGCACGGTGCGATGACCATGCCGGCCGACTGGAACGATCCGCTGGCGATCGTGGCGCCGATATCCTTGACGTTGTGGACCACGTCGGCCAGCGTTTCGATATCGCCGCGCTTCATCCCCAGCTCCTGCTGCGCGGTCATGACGCCGGACGACGAGATGACAAGGTGGCTTTCGCAGGCCCCCGATGCGCGCAGCTGTTCGAGCAGGCGCACCCCGTAGATGGCGCCGCTGGCGCCGGTGATGGCGACGATCAGGCGTGGCTTTGGCGCAGTCGCGTTCATGTCGGCGTCGCCGTGCTGTCGGCCCAGTTGACGGTGGCGCCGCTGACCACTTCCTGGTCGAGGTCGATCTCGTCTTCGCCGGGAACCCGCACTTTGGTAAACACATGCCCGTGGTAGGAAACCGGTTTGGTGGCGTCCAGGCCCATCTTGGCGCTGATGCCCTGCTGGTGCGCCGGCGGGGGCGCGCCGTCGGGACCATCCATGCCGACGGTGGTCGAAGGATCGAGCACCGAGCCCTGGGCGCCGGCGATGACGATCAGGTCACGGTCGGCCTGGAACCGCGTGGCAACCGCCCATTCGACCTGCAGTGGATCGTGCACGTCGACGTCATCGTCGACTACCGTCACCTGCTTGATATCGTAGTGGGCACCGAACGCGCACAGGATCACGTTCTTCGGCTCGCCCTCGCGCCGCTTGCTGAACTTGACGAACAGGTGGTAGCGGCCGACGCCGCCGATCGACAGGTGCACGTCGAGCACGGCCGGGAAGCTGCGCTGCAGGTGCGCCAGCAGCGTCGCTTCGCGCGGGATCGATCCGAGCAGCAGGTGCTCCATTTCGGCCGGCACGATGGTGTGAAAGATCGGGCTGGTGCGGTGGGTAACGGCCTCGACGACGATGACTTCGCGGTTTTCCCGGGCGCTGTAGTACTTGGGAAATTCGCCGAATGGTCCTTCCGGTTCGCGCACCCGCGGCAGCAGCTTGCCTTCGATGACGATCTCGGCATAGGCCGGCACGCGCACCTCGCTGGTCAGGCATTTCACGACTGGCAGCGGGGCGCCGTGCAGGGCGCCGGCAATCTCCAGTTCGTCATGGTCGATTGGCGTAATCGCCTGGGAGGCGAGCAGGGTGAGCGGGTCGGCGCCGATCACCACTGCCACATCGAGCGGCTGGTCGTTCGCTTCGGCCTGCTGGTAGAACGCAAACAAGTGACGCGGCAGCATCAGGATCGCCATCCGGTCCTTGGCGTGTACCTGGATGCGGTTGATCGACACATTCTGGACCCCGGTCACTGGATTGCGGGCGATCACCAGGCCAGCCGTGATATACGGGCCGTTGTCGTGCTCGCTATGAGTGGGAATCGGCAACAGCGCCTGCATGTCGATGTCACGGTGCACGACTTGCTGGCATGGCGCGTCGACGCCAGCGACTTCGCGCCACGGCAGAGGGTTGTCGGCGGCGCGGCGGAACGTGGCCAGCAAGGCCGACTGCTCGACGTTCATCGCTTCGGCGATCCAGGCGCGGCGCGACATGAAACCGGAGACGACCGGAATGGCGTGTCCATCCGGTTTGGGGAAGAAGGCAGCCTGCTTGCCGTCGAGTCGCTTGGCAATCGCCGCCAGCCGGTGCTTGAGCGGCACGCCATCGCGGATGACCGCCAGGCGGCCGGTAGCGCCGAGGTGCATCAGCCACTGCCGCAGGTCGGCTGGCTTGCTCAGAGGCGAATTACTGTTATTCATTATCGGTGTCCTTATTTGGGATGCGGCGGCTGGCGTTGCCGCGGACTCGCCATCGTCCGCGGCGAGCTTGCGCCGTAGTACTTGATGCTTCACGCGGCCGGGCGCTCAGGCTCGGCCTGGTCCCGTTCATCGATCCCGACGATACGGCGTTCTTGCGCGCCCATCTTGTCGTGTCCGCTACCGTGAAACAGCGTTCCCAACAGTCCTTTTTCCAGGTCGCTGGTACCGAACAAGGCATCGCAAATCGGGAACGTCAGGTTGAAGTTGCGTGTTGCCATCAGTTCCGGATGGTGGTGGATCACATGCATGCGGCGCACCGAGTTCACCAGCGGGACACTGTCGAGGAACGGGCTGTCGACCACGTGCGAGAGCGTGTGCAGCGCTTCATACATCAGGAAATAGCCGGCCATGGTGATCATCGCGATGTAGCCGGCGTTGGCCGACCATAACCAGCCGATCAGCAGCGCCGGCGGCAGGGCGGCCAGCACGAACATCACCGGTGCGAATGGCGGAAACAGCAGGGCGCGCCATGCCTTGTGGCCTTCGTATTCGAGCGTCACGTGGGTGAAGAACTGGTGATGCGTGGCGCAATGGCGTTTGTACACCGCGTTGAAATACTTGCTCGGGCGGTGCAGCAGGTAGCGGTGTGCGGCCCACTCCGCCCAGTTGCCAAACAAGAAAATTGGTATCGCGACCAGCCATTCCTGCCAGCTGGTAATTCCGAGCTGAAACAGGCACCAGGCAATAACGCCACCGGTAAACAGCAGGGTGAATCCAAGGTGCATTTCCCCCCGGTACCAGCTCGGGGTGTCAGCCAGGTATTCATCGCGGTAGCGGTTCGACCGCTGGCGGATTTTCTGATCTTTAAGATGCATGATGTGTCTCCTCTAGTAGATGGGTGCCGCATCGCCGCGTGCCCAAGGCCATGCGGCGGCGGGGCGGTTCAGGCAGCGTCCGGTTTGTCGAGGTTGCCGATCGTCTCGGGCACGACCAGCGCGCCGATCAGAAAGATGACGCTGATCGCACCCAGGAACAGCGCCAGCGTCATCGGCACATCGGAGGCCATCGGCGAAGCGAGCGACACGAAAGTGGGCAGGATGCCGCCAATGGCAAAACCGATATTCCACGACAGCCCGGTGCCGGTGGCCCGGATAGCGGTCGGGAATCGTTCATTGAGGAAAATGAGGACCGGCGCGTAACCGGCGCTTCCCAACATGCTGAACAGGACGACATATAGCGCCAGGGCCACGGTATCGGTCACGCCCGGCAAGGTCAGTGCGATCCATGGCAACAGGACCAGGCGCAGCACGCCCGTCAGCAGGAAGGTCTTCTTGCGGCCGATCAAGGTACTCAAGTGACCGGCGCTCACCGCCGTGAAGATGACGGCCACACTCGAAATCATCATGATGAAGCCGGCGGTTGTCCCAGGCGTTTGGTTGACCACCTTCAGGAAGGTCGGCAGGAAGCCGGAGGTCAGATAGTACCCGCTGCCGGCGCCGATGGTGAGCAAGAGGTTGACGAACAGGATCGAACGGTAGTCGCGCGAAAACAAGGTCCTGATCGGCGAACGCTTAGCCTTGGCGAGCTTCTTGGCCGCCTGCATTTTTTTGAACATCGGCGATTCTTCCAGCTTGCTGAAGATCGTGATGCCCAGCACCGCGCTGATAATGCCGGTGAAAAACATGCAGCGCCAGCCCCACTGATCGAAGGCGTCGCCCGGGAAAATGGCCGACATGGCGTAAAACGCGAGGGACGCAAGCAGGGCGCCGAGGCCGGAGCCGCCCCCGCCGATCAGGCCCGACACGGCGCCACGCCAGCGCGGCGCGACCGATTCGGTGCCGATCGTATGGGTCGATGCGACGACGCCGCCGACGAACACGCCCTGGATGAGCCGCAGGATAATGAACAGGATGGGAGCGGCAATACCGACCATATTTACCGTTGGCAGCACGCCGAACAGCGCGGTCGATATACCGACGCCGACCATCGACACGATCATGGCGCGCTTGCGGCCATGGACGTCGGCGAAAGAGCCGAACAGCGCCGAGCCGAGAGGGCGCATGAGCAAGGTGACGCCGAACGAGGCGTAGACCGCTGCCAGCGACCACATCGGATTGTCGGAAGGGAAGAACAGGCGGCCGATCACCGGCGCCACGAACAGCAGGATGAACAGGTCGAACAGGTCGAGCGACCAGCCGACACAGGAGGCGATCACCGCCCTGAGCACATGGCGGTTGGTTTCCCGCTCGGCGAGTATGTTTTGATTGGTGATTACAGCCATTTCCGTCTCCTGATAGTTGTATTCGCGGCGCCAGGCGGCACCGGAATGGTCTTCGATATCGACCGTCGCTTTTTTACGATTTTTTAAAATCAGCGATCTTGGGTGCACTCTTCCTGACCCAGCGTGTTGCGCGCGCGACGGCGCGCAACAATTGCGTCAGCAATCTTTTCCGCCATCATGATGGTGGGGATGTTCGTATTCGCCGAAGGCAGGCTTGGCATCAGCGACGCGTCGACCACGCGCAGATTCGCCACCCCATGCACGCGTCCTTCATGATCGGTGACGGCGCTGCGGTCCGCGGCCGGCCCCATGCGGCAGGTGCCGCTTGCATGCCAAACCCCAAACACGTTGTTGCGAATGAAAGCGTGGAGCGCCTGCTCGTCGGCCAGTAGCGCCGACATGGTTTGGCCCCCGGTGACGAAGGTCTCGATGATCCAGCGCCGCAGCGGGGCCGGCGTGTCGAGCATGGCGCCCAGGACCGTGGTCAGGGCCGCGTTGGTGTTAGTGAAACGGCTCAGCGCCTTGACGCGCGGCGAGAACGCGGCCGGGAAGAAATCGTCCGGGTGGCGGTGCAGTGCGGTGTGCTCGACGACCTGGGCCAGCTTGCGCACGCCAATGGCGAGACGGCGCACATCGCGTTCGTCGGAGAGCAGGTTCAGGTCGACCTGGGGCGCCGTCATCGGATCGCGCGACGTCAGTTGGACCTGACCGCGCGAGTACGGCCGGTTGCACCACAAGAAGAACAGGCCGAGCCGGTTGCCCAGCTTATGCCAGGCGGCCCGGGTGGCGCTCGACATGTACATGTCGGAAGCGTCGCAACCGGCCAGGTTTGAAGAGAAACGCGCCGCCGTCATGCTGGCGCGGCGCCGGGCGAGCGGCATGCGAAACTCGGGTTCCAGGAAATGGCAGAAGGTCAGCGATGGGTGGTCTTGCAGGTTGCGGCCGACGCCCGGCCGGTCGGCGACGACGCGAATACCCAACCCGGTCAGCGCCTTTGCATCGCCGATGCCGGCGTGCAGCAACAGGGCGGGCGACTGCAGCGCGCCGGCACAGAGGATCACTTCGCCGGCATTGAACTGCACGCGCGTCCCCTGGGCGCCGAACGCGACCACGCCGCACGCAACACCGTTTTGTAGCGCAATGCGTTCGACCCTCGTATCGGCAAGAATCGTCAGATTGGGACGCGCGCGCGTCGCCGGGTCCAGGTAGGCCGCGGCGGTCGAGACGCGCTGGTCGTCCAGGTTCGAAAATGCGGCGGAAAACATGCCGTCGCCGAAGTCGCCGTTCTGGTCTTCCAGGAACGGCAGGCCGGTGCGCCGCAGGCTGTCGGCGAAGGTGGTGCAAAATGGCGGCCAGGCGTCCGGATGGATGCGCCGGATCGGCACCGGCCCGCTGCCGCCATGCAGCGCGGTGTCGCCGAAGTCGACGTCGCGCTCGAGCTTGCGAAAGTACGGCAGCACATCCTTCCAGGCCCAGCCGGCAGCGCCGTGCGCAGCCCAGTCGTCGTAGTCGCGCGGCAATCCGCGGTTCGCGGCCTGGACGTTGATGCTCGATCCGCCGCCCATCACCTTGCCCTGTTCGTAGACCTTGAGCGGGGCGGCGGCGGTCGCCTTCGCCTTCAGCTCCGGCCAGATATAGCGGTCGCCGCAGAACACCGGCATCGGATAGCTGTCGAGAATCTCCTTGGGGACGGCGCCCGGCGGGGTGTCGGCGCCGGCTTCGATCAGTGCGACCCGTACGCCGGGGTCAGCCGAAAGTCGATTTGCGAGCACGCAGCCTGCCGAGCCGCCACCGACGATGATGTAGTCGAATCGTTCATCCGCCGTCTGCAAAATAGTCTCTCCTGTATGTTCGGATGTGCGGGTGGGCTGCCTGCGCCTGAGCTCGGTACCGCCCGCTGACGACACCAGAGTAGCGCGTAATTATCATCTGTTCTAATAATGATTATTTATGTCTGTCATCACACACAATGATGGATGATCGGTTCCCGCAGGCGCGGATGCGCCGGCGCGATCGAAGCTCGGTATGCGGCCGCTGTCCGACCTCGCGGCAAAATTTGTGCGATGATTTGTGACGCAATCGGCGGCGGGATTGCGCAAGCCATACCGAAGCCAGAAGAGTAATGAACGATTGGACGCGGCGCGTGTGCGCCGGGTTCGACGCCAGCGGTGGGGAGAGAAAATGTCGGCTGCAGTACGCATTTTGCAGGGAAAGTTCGGACGGGTCGCCTTGCTCGACATGGATCGGCCGCTGGTTACCCACGGCCATTCCCAGTGCCATGTTCTGATCAAGGTGAGCGGCGAAGACACATTCTTTTCGGTGCGCGACAGGCTCTACCCGCTGACCGACAAGACGGTCGTGCTGGTGAACTCCTGGGAGCCGCACGCGTACACCCACCACGACCCCGATGCACCCGGCACCGTCATCCTCGCCTTGTATATCGAGCCGATGTGGCTTGGCGAAATCGAAAAAGCGTTCATTGCCAGTGGCAGTTCCGGGTTTTTCCCGCAGGCCTGCGTGGAGATATCGAAGCCGGTCAGCGCGCTGGCGAACCGGCTGGCCATGCAGATGTTGCACGGCGAACAGCTCGGTACGCAAGCGCTCGAGATGCTGCTGTCGAACCTGATGCTTGCCGTGATCGATTCGTTTTCGGAGTGGCGCACTTGCAACACGCCGCGCAAGGTCGCGCTGCCGCATGCGCCCGACGCGCGCATCCGGCGCTCGCTGTCGTACCTGCGCGCCAACGTCGGCGCCGATCTCGACATCGACAAGCTGGCCGCCGAGGCGTGCCTGTCGCGCGCCCACTTTTTCAAGTTGTTTCAACAGGATACGAGCCTGACGCCGAACCTGTACGTCAACGTGCTGCGCATCGAAGCGGCCATCGACGGGGTGAGCCATACCCGCGATTCGCTGATCAGCCTGTCCGACAGCCTCGGCTTCAGCGCCCAGAGCCACTTCACCCGCTTTTTCCAGCAGCACCTGGGCGCGCTGCCGAGCCAGTACCGCAAAGTGGTCGACCTGTACGACCATCCAACCTGAATTCGCGAAAAAAAAAGACTGTACGGTAATTCCCCGCACTCCCCGGTAACGCGCTTGCGACGAAGCGGGCGTACACTTTTTGCACGAACCATGCTGCAAAAAGGCCACCACCGTGAACCAGATTATTGTATTGCCCGCCGAGGCTGACGCCGGCCCGGCGCACGCGGCGCCGCAAGGCCACCTCGGCCGGGCTGCGCTCCGCGTCGAGGACGCCGCGCTGCTCACTGGCCGCGGCAGCTTCACCGACGATGTCGGCGTCAAGCCCGGCACCCTTCATGCGGCCATCCTGCGTTCGCCGCACGGCCACGCCGAAATCTTATCGATCGACAGCAGCATGGCGTTGAGCCTGGCCGGCGTGCGCGCCGTGCTGACCGGCGCCGACGTTGCCGCCTGGGCGACGCCATTCGCCGTCGGTGTCAAGCAGCCGATGGAACACTGGCCCATGGCGATCGAGCGCGTCCGCTATGTCGGCGAGCCGGTGGCGGTGGTTATGGCCGAGAGCCGCTACATCGCCGAAGATGCGCTCGACCTGATCAGGGTGAGCTACCGCCAGCTGGCGGCGGTGGTCGATCCCGAGCTGGCACTGGCGGCCGAGGCGCCGGTGCTGCATCCGGCGGTCGGCTCGAACCTGGTCAACGACCGCCATTTCAGGTATGGCGAGCCGGAAGCGGCGTTCGCCGCCGCCGCGCGCACGGTCTCGATCAAAGTCCACTATCCGCGCAATTCCTGCACCCCGATCGAATGCTTCGCGGTGGTGGCGGAATACCTGGCCGGCGACGAGGGCTACGACGTGCTGTCGAACTTCCAGGGCCCGTTCGCGCTGCACCCGGTGATGGCGCGCGCACTGAAGGTACCGGGCACCAGGCTTCGGCTGCGCGCGCCGCGCGACTCGGGCGGCAGCTTCGGCACCAAGCAGGCGGTGTCGACCTACGTTGTGCTGCTGTGCCTCGCTTCGCGCAAGGCCGGCGCGCCGGTCAAGTGGATTGAAGACCGGCTCGAACACTTGCAAGGTTCGGTGTCGTCGACCAACAGGGTGACCACGATCGAAGCGGCGTTGACAAACGACGGCGAAATCACCGCGCTGCGCTACCACCAGATCGACGATTGCGGCGCCTACCTGCGGGCGCCCGAACCGGCGACGTTCTACCGCATGCACGGCATGCTGACCGGCGCCTACAAGGTGCGCCACCTGGCTGTGCACAACCAGGTCGTGTTGACCAACAAGACGCCGTCCGGCCTGGTGCGCGGCTTCGGCGGACCGCAGGTGTACTTTGCGATCGAGCGCCTGATGCAGCGCATCGCGGTCGAACTGGCGATGGATCCGCTCGACGTCATTCGCCGCAACCTGATCGGCGCCGACGCCTTCCCGTACCGCGCGCCGGCCGGCTCGCTGTACGACTCCGGCAACTATCAGCTGTCCCTGGCGCTGGCGGTCGAGCAGGGCGGCCTGGCCGAACTGAAGGCGCGGCGCGACCAGGCGCGCGCCGAGGGCCGGCTGTACGGCATCGGCTATGCCGCCATCGTCGAGCCGTCGATTTCCAACATGGGCTATATCACCACAGCGCTGACCCCGGACGAGCGCGCCAAGGCGGGACCGAAGAACGGCGCCAACACCAGCGCCACCGTCGCCGTCGATGCGCTCGGCAGCGTCAGCGTGATGATCGATTCGTTGCCGCAAGGGCAGGGCCACCGCACCGTGGTCGGCCAGGTGGTGGCCGACGTGCTGGGACTCGACCCGGCCGCCATCATGGTCAACGCCGAGCTCGATACGCAAAAGGATGGCTGGTCGATTGCCGCCGGCAACTATTCGAGCCGCTTCGCCGGCGCAGTGGCGGGCACCGTGCACCTGACCGCGCTGAAGGTGCGCGCCAAGCTCGCGCTGATCGCCGCGCCGATGCTCGACGCCACGCCGGACCAGCTGGTGTTCGCCGGCGGCAAAATATTTGCGCGCGACAATCCCGAGCGCAAGCTGCCGTTTCACCGCGTGGCCGGCGGTGCGCACTGGTCGCCGGCCAGCCTGCCGGACGGCATGGCGCCGGGCGTGCGCGAAACCGTGTTCTGGACCCCGGAGCAGCTGCAGGCGCCGGACCAGAACGACGTCATCAACAGTTCGGGCGCCTACGGTTTCGTGTTCGACATCTGCGCCGTCGAAGTCGACAAGGCTACCGGCAAGGTGCGCATTGACCGCTACGTGACCTCGCACGACGCCGGCCGCATCCTCAATCCGGCCTTGGCCGACGGCCAGATCCGCGGCGCCTTCGCGCAGGGCCTCGGCGCCGCGCTGATGGAAGAATTTTCCTACGGCAGCGACGGCAGCTTCCAGTCCGGCACCTTCGCCGACTACCTGGTGCCGACCGCCTGCGAAACGCCCGAGCCGGTGATCGTGCACATCGAAACGCTGTCGCCGTTCACGCCGCTGGGCGCCAAGGGACTGGGCGAGGGCAACAACATGAGCACCCCGGTGTGCATCGCCAACGCGGTGGCCGACGCCATCGGCTTGGCCGACCTGCGCCTGCCGCTGACGCCGTCGCGCCTGCACGCCCTGCTCAAGTTCGACGATCCGGCGCCGAGCAAGCCGCGTGCCGCGCCGGCGCTCAAGACGCCGCAGGGAGGCCACGCGCTGGCGATGTCCGGTTCGGTCGAATTGCCGGCCACGCCGGCACAGGTCTACGCCGTGCTGCTCGACCCGGACGCGCTGGTCAAGGTGATTCCCGGCTGCCATGCGCTCGAACAGGTCGGGCCGAACCACTACCGCGCCGACGTCACCATCGGCATCGGCCTGGTCAAAGCGCGCTATGCGGCCGAAATCCGCCTCGCCGACCTCGATCCGCCGCACGCTCTCTCGCTCGGCGGCAAGGGCGTCAGCTCGCTCGGTTCGGCCGAGGGCGCCGGCCAGATCCGCCTCGAAGCATCCGGCAGCGGCACGCGCCTGTCCTACGATTACAGCGCCGCGGTCAGCGGCAAGGTGGCGGCGGTGGGCGGGCGCATGCTGGAGGGCGCCGCCAAGATCGTGTTGCGCCAGCTGTTCGAACAACTTGGCCGTCAGGCCGGCGGCACCGGCGCCGCGCCACCGCGATCGTGGTGGCAGCGCCTGCTGCACGCATTGGGAGTCGCGAAATGAAGCCATCCGCATTCGATTACATCCGCGCCGACAGCGCCGAGGAAACCGTCAGCCTGCTGGCCCGGCATGGCGAGGAAGCGAAAATTCTCGCCGGCGGCCAGTCGCTGATGGCGATGCTCAATATCCGCCTGGCGCAGCCGGCGATGCTGGTCGATATCTCGCGCTGCCGCGATCTCGACTACGTCCGCGTCGACAAGGGCCAGCTGGTCATCGGCGCGGCCGCCACCCAGGCCAGCGTCGAGAACCGCGCCACCCTGGCGGCCGAGGTGCCGCTGCTGGACCTGGTGTTCCCGTATATCTCGCATTTCCAGATCCGCAACCGCGGCACCGTGTGCGGCTCGGTCGCCCATGCCGACCCGAGCGCCGAGCTGCCCTTGTGCCTGACCGCGTTGCAAGGGGAGGTGGTGCTGCGTTCGAAAGCGGGGCGGCGCGTGCTCAAAGCCGATCAGTTTTTTCAAGGGATGCTGGTCACGGCGGTCAAGCCCGGCGAGATCGTCGAGGAAGTGCGCTTTCCGCTGCGCGAGCAGGGCGCCCGCTACGCCTTTCAGGAGGTGTCGATGCGCCATGGCGACTTCGCCATCGCCGCGCTGGCGGCGGCGGTGACCAATGACGCCATCGAGCTGACGGTGGGCGGTGTCGCCGACCGGCCGCAACGCATGCGCTGGCCGCGCCTGGCCGGGGCGGACCTCGACGGCGCGATCAACGATTTTGCGTGGGGGCTCGAGGCTCAGAGCGACGCCCACGCCAGCGCCGAGTACCGGCGTCACCTGGTGCGCCGGCTCGGCCGCCAATTAATTACAGAGGCAAGCGCATGAAACTCTACGAAAAGCACACGGCGTATCCGGTGACGCTGATCCTCAACGGGGTGCGGCGCAGCGCCCCGGCCGAAGCGCGCATGCTGCTGTCGGACTTCCTGCGCCACGAGCTGGGCGCGACCGGCACTCACGTCGGCTGCGAGCATGGCATCTGCGGCGCCTGCACCGTGCGCGTCGATGGCGTGGCGCAGCGCTCGTGCATGCAGCTGGCAGTGCAGGCCGACGGCCGCAAGGTCGATACCGTCGAGGGCCTGAACCGCGGCGCCGACAGCGAGCTGGGTGACCTGCAGCAGGCGTTCAAGCGCCACCACGCGCTCCAGTGCGGCTTCTGCACGGCCGGCATCCTGATGTCGAGCAGCCACTTCCTCGAACAGGTGCCGGATCCTACCGAACAGCAGGTGCGCGAGATGCTCTCGGGCCACCTGTGCCGCTGTACCGGCTACACCAATATCGTCAATGCGGTGCTGGAGGTTGCAGCGCTGCGCAAGGAAAGGAGCGAACATGCTTGATCTGGGCCGCAGTTTCCTGGCATCGGTGGAACGCAGTCCGGACCAGCTCGCGCTGGTCGATGGCGACCTGCGCCTGAGCTACGCCGGATGGTTTGAAAAAGTGAAGCCGGTGGCCGGCGGCCTGCAGGCGAACGGTTTGCGGCGCGGCGACCACGTGGTGGTGCTGCTGCAGAACCGCTGGGAGATGGCAACCCTGCATTGGGCCTGCCAGTTCGCCGGCGTGATCGTCACGCCGCTCAACTGGCGCGCCAAGCCCGATGAAATCGACTATTGCGCCAGCGACGCCGAGGCGCGCGCGATCGTGTTTCAGGACGTCTCGGCGGACGCCGTGGCGCAGTCACTGGTAGCGCAGGGCCTGCCGCGCATCGCCGTCGGCGAGGTCGATCCGGCCGCCGGCGCCACGCTGTCGTTCGAGCAGCTGCTGCAAGGGCCGGCGCCGACGCAGCTGCTGGGCGCCGGCTGCGACGACTGGTCGCTGATGCTGTACACCTCGGGCACCACCGGCAAGCCGAAAGGGGTGCCGCGCCGCCACCGCCATGAGCGCGCCGCCGCGCTGGCCCACGTCGCCCAGAACCTGTACGGGCGAAACGAACGCACGCTCGGCGTGATGCCGCTGTATCACACGATGGGAGTGCGCTCGCTGCTGGCGATGGCGCTGGTCGATGGTTGCTTCGTGTGCGTGCCGAAGTTCGATCCGGCGGCGGTGCTGGCGGCGATCGAAGCGGAGCGCATCACCAACCTGTACCTCGTGCCGACCTTGTACCACGACGTGGTGGCGCACCCGGACTGCGCCGGCACTGACCTGTCATCGGTGCGCAAGCTCGGTTTCGCCGGCGCCTCGATGAACGAGGCGCTGCTCAAAAAGCTCGATACTCTCTTTCGCCCGGAGCTGTTCGTCAACCACTACGGTTCGTCCGAGGTCTATACCTTCAGCATTGAGCCGGACGCGGTGAAAAAACCGGGCAGCGCGGGCAGGGGCGGCATCAACCAGCGGATCCGGGTGGTACGCCTCGACGGCGGCGACCCGGAGCTGGCAGCGGCGCGCTACGAGGAGGGCGAGATCATCGCCGACCTGGCCGGCGACGAGTCGTTCGAAGGCTACTGGAAGCGCCCGGACGCCGACGCCAAGTCGCTGCGCGGCGGCTGGTATTTCACCGGCGACACCGGCTACGTCGACAAGGACGGCGACCTGTTCGTTTCCGGGCGCACCGACGACATGATCATCAGCGGCGGCGAAAACATCTCGCCGGTGGAGATCGAGAGCCTGCTTTCGTTGCACCCGGCGGTCGACGAAGTGGCGGTGGTTGGCTTGGCCGATGCGCGCTGGGGCCAATGCGTGACCGCTTTCATCAAGCGCCGCTCGGCGGTAACCGAGGCCGAACTCGACGCCCACTGCCGCGCCTCCGGCCTGGCAAATTTCAAGCGGCCGCGCGCCTTCGTGTTCGTGGTCGAGGTGCCGCGCTCGCCGGTCGGCAAGCTGTTGCGCCGCAAGCTGGTGGCCAACGAGTACGAAGCGGAACCCAAGCAGTAGACATTTTCTGTCCATTCCAATACCCCATTGAACTTCCAATCGCATTCAGAAAAAAAGGACTCACCATGACCCAGCTATCCCACCCTGCGCAAACCCTGCTTGAACAACTCGACGGCTTTTCGGTGACCATTGATGCCGAGCGCGAGCGCGCCGACATCGTGCTCGACCGTCCACCGTTCAACATCATCTCGATGGCGCAGCGAGATCAGCTGCGCTTGGTGTTCGAGTCGCTCGACGAGAATCCGGCGGTACGCGTGATCGTGCTGCGCGCCGTCGGCGAGCACTTCTCCAGCGGCGGCGATATCCGCGGCTTTCTCGACGCGACGCCGGAGCACGTCTCTAAGCTGGCCTGGAACATCGCCGCGCCGGCGCGCTGCAGCAAGCCGGTGATCGCTGCCAATCGCGGCTTCTGCTTCGGCGTCGGCTTCGAGCTTTCGCTGGCGTGCGACTTCCGCATCGTCTCCGAAACCGCGCGCTATGCGCTGCCCGAGCAGAAGCTGGGACAGATCCCCGGTTCGGGCGGGTCGGCACGGCTGCAGAAAATGGTCGGCATCACGCGCACCAAGGATGTCGTCATGCGCTCGCGCCGGATTCCCGGCCAGCAGGCATACGAGTGGGGCATCGCTACCGAGTGCGTGCCGGATGCTGAACTCGAACGCGCCACCGATGCGCTGGTCGAGGAGCTGCGGGCGTTTTCGCCGATTGCCCAGCGCACCGCCAAGAAGCTGCTCAACGACACCGAAGACTCGACCCTGGCGATCGCCATCGAGCTCGAAGGCCATTGCTACAGCCGCTTGCGCGCGTCGGACGACTTCCGCGAGGGCGTCGAAGCGTTCCACCAGAAGCGCAAGGCCAACTTCAGCGGCAGCTGAACGGAGCGGGGCAGGATGTTGCAGCGCGTGCTCATCGAAGCGGCCGGCGGGCCGATCGAGCTCGAAGCCGAGCTGATCGGCTCTGGCGCGCGCCTGATCGTCTTCCTGCACGAAGGCCTCGGTTCGGTAGCAAGCTGGAGCGACTGGCCGCGCACGCTGTGCGCAGCCGCCGGTTGCCGAGGCCTGGTATTTTCGCGCTACGGCTACGGCCGCTCCCAGCGCCGCCCTCCTGGCCAGGTGTGGCCATCCGATTACCTCGGCATCGAGGCGCGCGAACACTTGCCGGCGCTGTTGCACGCGCTCGCCATCGATCCGGCGCGTGAGGCCCCGATCCTGTTCGGCCACAGCGACGGCGCCACGATCGCGTTGCAGTATGCGGCCGCGTTCCCGCAGGCCGCGGCCGCCGTCATCGTGCTTGCGCCGCACTTGTTCGTCGAACACATTGCGCGCGCCAGGATCGAACAAATGCGGCAGGGATGGCAGGACGGTCGGTTGCGCGCCAGGTTGGCGCGATTGCACGACGACCCGGAGGGCGTGTTCATGGGGTGGAGCGGCTGCTGGCTGGAGCCGGCGTTTCAAGGGTGGAGCATCAGCGGCGCTCTCGCGGCGATCCGTTGCCCGACGCTCGCCATTCAAGGCACGCTGGACCAATACGGCAGCCTGGAACAGCTATTCGAATTGCAGCGCCGGGCGCCGCACGCCGAACTGTTGACGTTGAACGGGTGCCGCCACGTTCCTCATGAAGAACAACCCCAGACGGTGCGCGATGCGGTTGTCGAGTTCTTGTCGCGCCTGCCGGCCTGAATGCAGTGGAGCTATCGCCATCCGTATTCGTTGCCTTACCCGCGCGCCAGCGCGTGGTTGTAAAGGGAGGGAAACATGCCACGAGTAGCGACGTACCAGCGGAGGCAGTCGAACAATTCGATTGTCGGGTAGATCGCCGGCTGCAAACTGCTGCGCAAGACCCGACTGCGCACTAGCATTCATCCCACCAGGCACAGCCAGATGCGCACGCCACTGCGGCGGAGAGTGGCCCCGGTGAAGTAGATTGCCGCGTCGGCCGTATTCCATACCGCATAACGCTTCCTACGTAATTTTTCTGGACTGTGCCAGCGGCGGCAAGAGGAGAAGTGGCGCTACCAGCACAGGCCTGTTTGCTGTAGTCTAATTTGCCCGTACACCTCGATAGGGGGAAAATCCACCATCTGAGGAAAAAGCATGACAACAAGAATTCGTAGAACCTTCGATCCGAGCCTGAAACTGGAAGTGGTCCGGATGATCAATGAACAGGGCCAGAGCGTCCAGAACATCAGTGAAAGCATGGGCATCGGCCAGACCGCCAATCATTGCCTTTCTTCGATTGGTGCATCTCCGGATCACCCTTGCCGTCCTTGTTTTTGGTCGACGGTGACGCGGCGATCAACGTCGCGTCCGCGATGGTCCCCTCGCGCATACTGCCCGGGACGCAAGGAGGCGCGGTGCCAATGACTAACGAAACTGATGACGCCGATTCCAGAAGTGAATCCAACAATGACCGGCGCTGGAATGAATTTTATGACGCCGCCGAGTTTGGCCAAGCCCATAAGAACGAGCATATAACCTGCCATCGAGGTCGCTGCCAGCAATCCTGCAACGCAGTACTTTGCCGTGCTTCCTGGAATGATAGCGATGAACGTTCCGATGGGCCTCGCGATCGGCACCCGACGGCCGCCAAGGCGTGAGACTACAAGGCCATCGATAACGGCCTGGTATAGCCCCTGTTTTGGCCGTGCGCCCGAGGCGATGCCCAAAGCAATGGTGAGTGGCAAACCTACAACACCCCGACGATGCCCCCTGCAACGATGTTCTGTGCGCAAAGTGGGTGGGCACACAAACCTGAGCGGTAGCTCTCGAAAACGGCACTCATTTTTCACTCCAAGGTGCTTACCCATTCGTCGTCGCGCCAACGCTCAAAAGGTCTGAACCTTATTGATCAAAATCAAACTAGAACGATTTTTTTTCTGCACAATAAGAGTCACCTTCTGTAAGGAACAAGATATGTACCGCCATATTCTCGTGCCCGTCGATGGTACTCCATTATCGATCGATGCAATTGGGCAGGCCGTAGTGTTTGCCAGCGAAGTCGGCGCTAAAATTACTTTTTTCTACGCAGATCAAGGTTTCACCCCATTCATACGGAGCGAAGGGATCCCCGAGTCCACAATATCGCCGCAAATCTTGCCGAAAAATCTGCTGAGCGCACGAAAGCAATTTTCGCCAAAGCCGAGACTGCGGCGCGAGCAGCCGGGGTGAAAACCAACTCAGTTTGCAAAGAAAGCGACCGCCCTTTCGAGGCGATCATCCAGGCTGCGAAAGAAAACGGTTGTGATCTTGTTTGCATGGCATCCCAATCCCGTCGCGGAATACGAGGCCTTTTAGGTTCCCAAACAGAAAAGGTACTGCGGTACTCCGAAATCCCAGTGTTGGTCGTGACAACAGAAAGTGGGGCTTCGAAAATCTCGAAAGCAGTCGCCATCATCCAGGACGAGCATCGTTCGTTGGCCGTGGTACTTCAAGCAATGCAGTTTCTTGTTAAACAGATGACAGAGCAAGGGTGCAAACCAGACTTGAAGCTGCTGAGTGCGATATTGCGCTATATTTCGGAATTTCCCGAAACCTTTCATCACCCAAAAGAAGATCGTTACTTGTTCCCGAAGCTGCGTGATCGGACACCTGAATTCGACGAAGTCATTACCGAACTTCAACGTCAGCATGTTGAAGGAAGGCAGCATGTCAGGAACATGGTATTGGCGCTTTCTGATATTGAAAATGGTGTCGCGAACAGTATTTCCGTGTTCGCGGGTGCGGTGGAGTTATTTGCGTACGCTCAATGGCAACACATGCGCATTGAAGAAACAGTCATTCTGCCCGCCGCGCGAAATTATTTGAGCGAGGCTGATTCGACCGAACTTGCAACTGCCTTCGGAAAAAATGGGGACCCGCTCTTCGGCGCCATAACTGATGAGGACTTCCGAACACTCTTTGCAAAAATATTGAACTTGTCTTCCTATTTCGAACGGACAAGCAGAACGTGATGCGGAAACGCCACCGAGCACAGCGCCGCAGTCCTTAGCGCACGTGGCGATCATGCAACTCAAAGATTTCCAGTTTAACCTCTTGCGCACCGCGTTTTTTCGAGACGGGACAAGCACGCACGGGTTCA
>Ga0209913_1000764_pt1 | contig 23240 bp, 16 predicted proteins | sample PersoiDNA2013203_FD_185805 | JGI IMG/M metagenome (GOLD analysis project Ga0209913, IMG submission 185805) | Permafrost soil microbial communities from the Arctic, to analyse light accelerated degradation of dissolved organic matter (DOM) -... | ecosystem: Environmental > Terrestrial > Soil >... | reverse complement strand
CTTGACCGGCCAGCCCCGCGCTCAGGCTGGGCCCATCTGCACCACTTTCCGCATATCGACATCGGAAACCGTGCTAACGCGGTGGGCCAGGGCTTTCTAGAATTTTTGGGAGCCACCAGCGGCTTGCTCGCGGGCTTGCTTTGCGTCCGTCTGCTTTTCGTTCCCCCTCGTTTGCCTCCCATCCCCCACGCCTCCAACCGGGCCTGCTCGCAGGCCTGACACCATGAGCCTCACACCCCCCGCATCCCCCGATACATCGACCCCTGCCGACCCGCGCCTGCGCATTGCGATTGACGTGGGCGGTACCTTCACCGACCTGGTGCTGCTGCACGGCGCGAACAAGCTGACCACCAAACTGCTGACCACGCCGGGCGCGCCCGAAGACGCGGTGCTGGAAGGCATTGGCGAGCTGCTGGTCCAGGCCGGCCAGCCCTGGCAGGCGGTGGATCTGCTGATCCTGGGCACCACGCTGGCTACCAATGCGCTGATCGAGCGCAAGGGCGCCCGCACCGCGCTGATCACCACCGAGGGCTTTCGCGACCTGGTGGAGATCGGGCTGGAAGACCGCTTTGCACAGTACGACGTGTTTCTGCAAAAGCCGGCGCCCCTGGTGCCCCGGCAATGGCGCCACGGCGTGACCGAGCGCTCGGATGCCAGTGGCCGCACCATCACCCCGCTGGATGAGGCCCAGGTGGTGGCGCTGGCCCAGCGCCTGCAGGCCGATGGCATCGAGAGCGTGGCGGTGTGTTTTCTGCACGGCTATGCCCACCCCGCGCACGAGCGCCGCGTGCGTGCGCTGTTGCAGCAACACGCGCCGGGCCTGTGGGTGTCGCTGGCCAGCGATGTGTGCCCCGAGATCCGGGAGTACGAACGCCTGTCCACGGTGTGCGCCAACGCCTATGTGCAACCCCAGGTGGCGGGCTACCTGCGCCGGCTGCAGCAGCGGCTGCAAGAGCGCGGGCTGCGCCAAGAGCCGTTTCTGATCACGTCGGGCGGCGCCATCACCACCCTGGCCACGGGCGTGGCCGAACCGGTGCGCCTGGTCGAGTCGGGCCCGGCCGGAGGGGCCGTGCTGGCACGCCAGGTGGCCGAGCAACTGGGGGCGCGCCGCGCGCTGTCGTTTGACATGGGCGGCACCACGGCCAAGATCTGCTACATCGACGACTACCAACCCCAAATCAGCCGCAGCTTCGAGTTTGGCCGCGTGCACCGCCACCTGAAGGGCTCGGGCCTGCCGATCCGCATCCCGGTGATCGAGATGGTGGAGATCGGGGCCGGCGGTGGCTCGGTGGCGCGCATCAACCACCTGGGCGTGGTGCAGGTGGGCCCCGACAGCGCGGGCTCCAGCCCCGGCCCGGCCGCCTATGGCCTGGGCGGCACCCACCCCACGGTGACCGACGCCCATGCCGCGCTGGGCCACATCGACCCGGCCCGCTTTGCCGTGGGCAAGGTGCAGCTGCAGCCCGGGCTGGCCCGCCAGGCCTTGCAGGCCGATGTGGCCGCACCCGCCGGGCTGGCCCTGGAGCAGGCGGCCCAGGCCGTGCTGGACGTGGTGAGCGAGAACATGGCCAATGCCGCGCGGGTGCACGCCAGCGAGTTGGGCAAGGTGGCCGACGAAAGCACCTTGATCGCCTTCGGTGGTGCTGCGCCCCTGCATGCGGCCGCGCTGGCGCGCAAGCTGGGCATTGAGCGGGTGGTGATCCCCAACTCGGCCGGCGTGGGCTCAGCTCTGGGGTTTTTGTGGGCCCCGGTGGCCTACCAGGCGGTACGCACCCTGCACCAGCGCCTGCGCCAGATCGACCACGCCGCCGTGCAGGCCCTGCTGGATGCACTGCGCGAGCACGCCCAGTCCGTGGTGCGCGCTGCCGCGCCGGGCTCGGCCCTGCGGGTGCAAGGCCAGGCCTACATGCGCTATGCCGGGCAGGGCCATGAAATTGCCATCGAGTTGCCCGAGGGCCCGTTTGATGCCGCCGCCAGCGCCACGCTGCTGCAACGCTTCGAGGCCCGCTACACCGAGCTGTACGGCCGCCACCTGCCGCACATTGCCGTCGAGGTGGTGAGCTGGACGGTGTCGGTCGAGGCTGCCGACCGCCCCCGCCTGCAGGCCGATGCGCTGCCGCCCGACCGGACCGCCGCGCAGCCCACCGGCACGCGCCAGGTGTACGACGCCGAGCAAGACCAATGGGCCGCCGTGCCGGTCTATGAACGGCGCGCGCTGCAGCCCGGCCTGTGGCTGAACGGCCCCGCGCTGGTGGTGGAGGACGAGACCACCACCCGGGTGTTGGCGGGTTTTCAGGCCCGTGTGAGCGAGCAAGGCGCCCTGGTGCTAAACGACACATTGAGCGACACCCTGGCCGCCGCGCAGGACGAACAGCAGGGCAGCGCGGCATGAGCGCGCACGGCACAAGCGGCCAGCCCGGGCCGTTGAACCGGGCCAGGCCCCTGCAGTGGCAGCACCAGTTGGTCTGGAGCCGGCTGTTGGCGGTGGTCGAAGAACAGGCCCAGACCCTGATCCGCACCGCCTTCGGCACGCCCACGCGCGAGGCCGGTGATCTGTCGGCCGGCGTGTTCCTGCCCGACGGGCGCATGGTGGCCCAGGCCGTCACCGGTACGCCAGGCCATGTGAACTCGATGGCCGATTCGGTGCTGCATTTTCTGCAGGCCTTCCCGGCCGAGCAGATGGCCGAGGGCGATGTGTTCATCACCAACGACCCCTGGAAGGGCACGGGCCACCTGTTCGATGTGGTCATGGTGACCCCGGTGTTCCACCTGGGGCGGCTGGTAGCGCTGTTTGCGTCGACCGTACACGTGGTGGACATCGGCGGTCTGGGCGCCGGGCCCGATGCCCTGGAGATCTTTCATGAGGGGCTGTTTCTGCCCATCCTGCGCTTCATCACGCGGGGCCGCATCGAAGACTCGGTGCTGGCCATCGTGCGCGCCAACGTGCGCGAACCCGACCAGGTGGAGGGCGACCTGCACGCCCTGGTGGCCTGCAACGAGGTGGGCGCGCGGCGCCTGCAGGCCCTGCTGCGCGAGTTTGGCCTGAGCGACCTGCAGTCCCATGGCGAAGCCATCATCGAGCGCTCGGCCCAAGCCATGCGCAGCGCACTGGCCGACTGGCCGCAAGGCACCTGGCACCATGCGATGACCGTCGACGGCTACGACCATCCACTGCACCTGCAGGTGGCCGTGACCATCGGGCCCGAAGGCATCGCGGTGGACTACGCCGGCAGCGCCGGTACGGTGGCGCGCGGCATCAACGTGCCCAAGGCCTACACCGATGCCTATACCTCGTTCGGCATCCGCTGCCTGATCGGGGCCGATGTGCCCAACAACACCGGCTCGCTGGCGGCGATCCGCGTCAGCGCCCCGGTGGGCAGCATCCTGAACGCTCAACCCCCGGCCGCCGTGGCCGTGCGCGCCGCCATCGGGCAACTGCTGCCCGATCTGGTGTTTGGCGCGTTGCGCCAGGCCCGGCCTGACCGGGTACCGGCCGAAGGGGCCTCCTCGCTGTGGAACATCCGCCTGGTCGGTGGCCAGGCGATTGAAGGCGGGCCCAACGAGGCGTTGCTGCGCTCGCAGCGCTTTGGCATCACCAGCTTCAGCACGGGCGGCACCGGGGCGCGCCCGGGGCTGGACGGCCTTTCGGCCACAGCCTACCCCAGCGGAGTGCGCAATGTGTCGCTGGAGATCCTGGAAAGCCAGGCCCCGGTGCTGTTCCGCCGCAAAGAGTTTCGGCCGGATTCGGGGGGCCGCGGCCGCACCCGGGGCGGCCTGGGCCAGATCATCGAGGTGCAGCACGCGCGCAACGAACCCATGCTGCTGGCCGCCACCTGGGACCGCGTGCACTACCCGCCGCGCGGCGCCTTGGGCGGCGAAGACGGCGCGCCCGGCAAGGCCTGGCTCAAGCCCAGCGGCCAGGCCCTGCGGGGCAAGGGCCGCCAGTTGATCCCGGCCGGCCAGGTGCTGGTGGTCGAGACCCCTGGCGGCGCCGGTCTGGGCCCGGCCAGCGAGCGCAACCCGCAAGCCCTGCAAGCCGACCTGCTCGCCGGCCTGGTCAGCGCAGCGCCAACACCCAGCCACCCCACAGTGAACGCCACCCCCCGCACCGAAAGCCCTGCCCCATGAGTCAACCCAGCCCGCAGCACACCCTGCGCTACCAACTGGCCTGGAACCGCCTGCTCTCGGTGGTCGAAGAACTGGCCCAGGTGCTGATCCACACCGCCTTCGGCACCCCCACGCGCGAGGCCGGCGACCTGTCGGCCGGCGTGTTCCTGCCCGATGGGCGCATGGTGGCCCAGGCCGTCACCGGCACGCCCGGCCATGTGAACTCGATGGCCGAGGCGGTGAAACATTTCATCCATGCCTTTCCGCCGGCGCAGATGCAGGACGGCGACGTGTACCTGACCAACGACCCCTGGAAAGGCACGGGCCACCTGTTCGACATGACCATGGTGACGCCAGTGTTCCAGGGCGATCGCCTGCTGGCGCTGTTTGCCTCCACCCTGCATGTGGTGGACATCGGCGGACTGGGCTCCAGCCCCGATGGGCTGGAGATCTACCATGAGGGCCTGTTCCTGCCCATCCTGAAGTTCATCCGCCAGGGTGAGATCGACCCTGCGGTGCGCGCCATCATCCGCGCCAATGTGCGCGACCCCGAGCAGGTCGAGGGCGACCTGTTTGCCCTGGTGGCCTGTAACGAGGTGGGCGGGCGCCGCCTGCGCGCCCTGCTGCGCGAGTTCCGCCTGGACGACCTGCAGGGCCTGGGCGACGACCTGATCCGCCGTTCGGCCCACGCCATGCAAGTGGCCCTGCGCGACTGGCCACGCGGTACCTGGCACAACACACTGGTGTCGGACGGCTACGACGCGCCGATCACCCTGCAAGTGGCCGTCACGCTGCACGACCATGGCATCGAGGTGGATTACAGCGGCACCTCGCCCAGCGTGGCGCGGGGCATCAACGTGCCCAAGGCCTACACCGATGCCTATACCTCGTTCGGCGTCCGCTGCCTGATCGGGGCCGATGTGCCCAACAACGCCGGCTCGCTGGCGCCCATCCGCGTCAGCGCGCCACCGGGCTCGATCCTGAACGCCCTGCACCCGGCGGCCGTGACGGCGCGCCATGTGATCGGGCAGTTGCTGCCCGACGCAGTGTTTGGTGCGTTGCGCCAGGCCCGTCCTGACCGGGTGCCGGCCGAGGGGGCCTCGTCGCTGTGGAATCTGCAGCTCACCGGGGGCGACAGCCTGGCCGGCGCCAGCGCCGCCGACAACGCGGCCCTGCTGCGTGGGCCGCGCTTCAACGCCATCAGCTTCAGCACCGGCGGCACCGGGGCCCGCCCCGGGCTGGACGGCCTGTCGGCCACGGCCTACCCCAGCGGGGTGCGCAATGTGTCGCTGGAAATCCTGGAAAGCTCGGCCCCGATCCGGTTTTTGCGCAAGGAATACCGGCCCGACTCGGGCGGGCGCGGCCAGCAGCGGGGCGGCCTGGGCCAGCTGATCGAGGTGCGCCACGCCCAAGACGATGCCGCCCTGGTGATTGCCGCCGCCTTCGACCGCGTGGACCACCCGGCCGCTGGTGCCCTGGGCGGCCTGCCCGGTGCGGCGGGCGAGTTGCACCTGGGCTCGGGCCAGCGCCTGCGCGCCAAGGGCCGCCAGGTGGTGCCGGCGGGTGACACGCTGCGCGTGGGCACGCCGGGCGGTGGCGGCCTGGGCCAACCGGCCCAGCGGCCGACCGAACAACTGGCCGCCGACATCCGGCAGGGCCTGGTCACGCACTGGCCCGAGCTGCCCGAACAACCGCGCCAGACGCAACCGCCGCAACGGCCAAAGCCATCCGCTGCCACGGCCTGAGGCCGAGCCAGGGCGCGCTTTCTATTCGACCCTTCTTTGACCTTCTCACACGGAACCTGCCATGCCCCACTTCAACGTCAACCGCGTCCAGCGGACCGGCACCCGCGCGGCCATCGCCGCCCTGCTGCTCAGCCTGCAACTGGGCGCCCAGGCCGCCCCGCCCCAGCACGAGGGCACGCTGACCCTGCTGCTGCCCAGCGAGCCCACCTCGCTGGTCACCATCAACAATGTGGCCACGCCCATCCTCAGCGTGAGCGCCAAGGTGACCGAGGGCCTGCTGAAGTACGACTACGACGTGAACCCCCAGCCCCAGCTGGCCACCAAGTGGGCGATCAGCCGTGACGGCCTGAGCTACACCTTCACCCTGCGCCAGGGCGTGAAGTGGCATGACGGCAAAGACTTCACCTCGGCCGACGTGGCCTATTCGATCGAGCTGCTCAAGAAAATCCATCCGCGCGGGCGCAACACCTTTGCCAACCTCAGCGAGATCGAAACCCCTGACAAGCACACCGTGGTGCTGCGTCTGTCCAAGCCCGCGCCCTACCTGATCCGAGCCCTGGTGGCCACCGAGACCCCGATCGTGCCGCGTCACATCTACGAGGGGACCGACCCGGCCAGCAACCCCAACAACACCGCGCCCATCGGCACCGGCCCGTTCCGCTTCAAGGAATGGGTGCGCGGCAGCCACATCGTGTATGAGCGCAATGCGGATTACTGGGACAAGCCCAAGCCCTTCGTCGACCAGTTGGTGGTGCGGGTGGTCAACGACCCGGCCGCGGCCAGCGTGGCCTTCGAGACCAACACGGTTGACCTGGGCTACCGCACCCCGGTGCCCCTGGCCGACCTGGAGCGCCTCAAGCAGCTCAAGACCCTGCGCTTCGAGACCAAGGGCAACAGCTACTCGCACAATGTGACCCGGCTCGAGTTCAACCTCGACAACGAGTACTTCAAACGCCCCGAGGTGCGCCAGGCCGTGGCCCATGCGGTGGACCGCAGCGTGATCCTGAAGGTGGTCAACTACGGCTATGGCAAGGTCAGCTACTCACCCATCGCCCCGGGTCTCAAGGCCTACCACGACCCGGCCCCCACGCCCTACCCCTACGACCTGAAGAAGGCCAACGCCCTGCTCGACGCAGCCGGCCTGCCACGCGGCGCTGGTGGCGTGCGCTTTGCCGTACCACTGGATTTCAACCCGATCGCCAGCGACGGCGCCCGCCTGGCCGACTACCTGCGCACCGCGCTGGCCCGGGTCGGCATCGCGGTGACGGTGCGGGCCCAAGACCCGTCCTCCTTCATCAAGCGCATCTACACCGAGCGCGACTTTGCCTTCACCACCAACGGCGCCAGCAACCTGTTCGACCCCACCGTGGGCGTGCAGCGCCTGTACTGGTCGAAGAACTTCATCAAGGGCGTGCCCTTCTCCAACGGCACCCATTACAACAACCCGGTGGTCGACAAGCTGCTGGAAGACGCCGCCGTTGAGAACGACCCGGTGCGCCGCGTCAAGCTGTTCAAGGACTTCCAGGACACCGTGGCCCGCGACGTGCCCGACCTGAACCTGTTCCAGCCCGAGTTCATCACCATCGCCCACCAACGCGTGCACGAGCACTCGGTGACCGCCGACGGCGTGGAGGGCAACCTGGCCGACGCCTGGGTCGACCCCAAGTAAAGGGCAGGTCCCGGGCCGAACAAGCGCCCGGGCCTGATCATTTGCCCGACAGGCCAGAGGCCAACAAAAAGGGCGCCCGACGGGGCGCCCTTTTGAGGTTTGGAGCCGGCGCTCAATCAGCGGTTAGGCTGCGGCGTCAGGCGCAGATAGGGCCGCACGGCCTTGAAGCCCTTGGGAAAGCGCTGGGCGATCTCGGCCGGGTCTTGCAGGCTGGGGATGATCACCACATCGTCGCCATCGCGCCAGTTGGCCGGTGTGGCCACCTTGTGGCTGTCGGTCAGCTGCAGCGAATCGATCACGCGCAGGATTTCGTCAAAATTGCGCCCCGTGCTCGCCGGGTAGGTCAGCGTGGTGCGGATCACCTTCTTGGGGTCGATGATGAACACGCTGCGCACCGTGGCATTGGCCAGCGAGTTGGGGTGGATCATGTCGTACAGCGTGGCCACCGTGCGGTCGGCATCGGCCAGGATGGGGAAGTTGACCGTGGTGTTCTGCGTGTCGTTGATGTCGGCCACCCACTGCTGGTGCTTGTCCAGCGGGTCCACGCTCACCGCGATGGGCTTCACGCCGCGCTTGGCAAACTCGCCCGACAGCGCCGCCGTCTTGCCCAGCTCGGTGGTGCACACCGGCGTGAAATCGGCCGGGTGCGAGAACAACACCACCCACGAGTCGCCAGCCCAGCTGTGAAACTGGATCGGCCCCGCGGTGGAGTCCTGGGTGAAATCGGGGGCGGTATCGCCAAGGCGCAAGGTGCTCATGTTCCGGGCTCCGTGAGGGGATGACAAGAAAAAGAAAGGGTGGATCCCATTGTGGGAACACCCGCGCGGGCGGGAAACGAAGAAAAGTGTGCTTGCTTATGTGGGGAGGACGTTAAACGCTGCTCAACCGGCGCGCCACTCGACGGTCACACGCAGTCCATGCCCACCGTCACCTTCTGCCAGCACCACCTGGGCCCCCAGCAGCCGGGCTGCCTCGTGCACGATCGCCAGCCCCAGGCCCGAGCCCGGGCCGGCGCCCTGCCCCCGAAAGAAGCGCTCGAACGCCCGCGCGCGCTCCTCGGCGGGCATGCCGGGGCCGTTGTCATGCACCTCGATCCGATACTGCGCTCCCTGCTGTGCAAGCAGCAGTTCCACCTGCGAGCCTGGCGGGCAGTGGTTGAGGGCATTGCGCAGCAGGTTATCGAGGATCGAGTGCAGGGCCGGCACCATCACCGTGGCCTGGCATTGGTCGGGCGACTCCAGGGCCATCTCGATGCTGCGGGCATCGGCCAGTGGCGTGAGGTCGATCAGGTGCTGGCGACACAGCACCACCAGATCGATGGTCTGGGTGGGTCGGGCTGTGTCGGGGGATTCCAGCCCCGCCAAGGTCAGCAGTTGCTCCACCAGATGCGATGTGCGCTGCACGCCACGCGCAATGCCCTGCCGGGCCTGCTCCACCGCCGCGGCGTCGGTCGCAGTGGCCAGGGCATGGGCCTGCGCGGCGAGCACCGCCAGCGGCGTGCGCAGCTCATGCGCGGTGTTGTGCGTCAAGCTGCGCTCATGTTCCAGGTGCCGACGCGCACGCGCCAGCAGGCTGTCGATGGCACCGACGATGGGCTGAAGCTCGGCATAGCGCAGGTCGAGTTGCAAGGGCGTCAGCGTGGCCGCATCGCGCCGGGCCAGGGCTGAGACCAACCGACGCAACGGCGCCAACCCGGACCGGACAGCCCACCACAGCGGAAGCATCAGCAGGGGGACGGCCACCAGGATGGAGGTCAGCATTCCACCGCCAAGCCAGCGCAACAAGAGGCTGTCCCGCACCACCGGCTCCAGCAGGATGACACGCCAGCGGGCGGTTTCATACAGATAGGGCCAATAGGCATGCCCTGGCACCTGCAAGACTGACTGCCGTGCCTGCTGAGGTGTCAGCGCAGGCTGACCATGCAGCGGCGCCGAAGCGTAGATGGGCCTCCCGTCGGGCGTCTGAAGCTCGAAGGCCAGGTCTTCGATGTCGGGCAAGCCGGCAGCGCGCCGCGATCGATTGAACTGCAGCTCTGTGGCCCGCACGATGGCGGCGGCAACGGGCTCGTCCACATCGGCCAGCGCTTCGCCCAGGGCCTCGGCCGCAGATCGCTGCGCCACGCGCTCATGGATGTTGGACCTGAACGCCAGGTAGTCCACGCCCACCAGCACGGAAGCGGCCAGCACCACCGCAACGAGCAGCACCCGCAACAGACGCCATTGGAGCGAAGTTTGTGACGTGATCATGGTCTGAGCTGGTAGCCCACGCCACGCACGGTGCGGATGCGCTCAGCGCCAATCTTGCGGCGCAGATTCGACAGGTGCACCTCCACGGTAGCCGCATCGACCGGCTCGCCCAACGGCTCCAGCAACTGCCCCAGCAACTGCTTGGGCACCACCGTGCTGCTGTCTTTGGCCAGGGCCAGCAACAGCTGGAACTCACGTGCCGACAAGGGCAGCAACTCGCCCTTCAACCAGGCCTGGTGAGAACGCGGTGATACCGTCAGTTCGCCCAGTTCCCACACATCGCTGGCTTGTTGGCGATGGCGCCGGTACACGGCCCGCACGCGCGACAACAACTCGGGAATCTCGAAGGGTTTGACCAGGTAGTCATCAGCCCCTTCGTCCAGGCCCTCGAGCCGGTCTGTGAGCGCGGACCGCGCGGTGATGACGATCACCGGGATGGTGATGCGCTTCATGCGCCAATGGCGCAGCAGGTCCAGCCCCTCCTGGCCGGCCAGAGCGCGGTCCAGCAACACCAGATCCACCTCGGGCCCGAGCGCGGCCCTGGCATCGGCGGCGCGCCGCACCCATTGCGCGCTGATGCCCTCGGCCTTCAGGGCGGTCAACAGCGCGGGGCCCAGATCAAGGTCGTCTTCGACCAACAGGATGTGCATGGCTTGGATTCTAGGGGTCCGACCTTTGGGAAAGCCAAAGCCGCCGAACACGGCCATAGGCGAGCCGTGCCCCCGAAATTTGGCCTGCCTTTGGCTTGCGCTGCGCACACTGGTGCCCTTCGCAACTTCAAGGTCGTCGCATGACGAGTCACGCCACTTCTTCACCCTTGCGCCGCCGTTCGGTGCTGCATCTTCTGCTGTCCGGCAGCGTGGGGCTTGGGCTGGACCTTGAGCTGGCGGGGTGCGGTGGGGGCGCTGACAGTTCGGATCAGAGCCGACCCAACGCCCTGCTCAAGACCCAGGCTGATGCCGGGATTGCTTCAGGCCTGGTCGGGATGGTGCTGGGCCAGGTGAGCGGCACGCCCAGCAGCGTGGCCGTGGCAATAGCCGGCAAGCGGCGCCAAGGCCAGAATGCCTCGGTAGAGTCGCAGGATCGCTTTGCCATCGGCTCGAACACCAAGGCCATGACCAGCGCCGCCATCGTCGCTTTGGCCGAGCGTGGCGGCCCCGCCCTGTCAATGACCTTGCCACAGGCATTTCCAGGGTGGGCCGGCGAGATCCACCCGGCCTACGCCCAAGTGACCGTAGCCGATCTGCTGCACCACCGTGGTGGTCTGCCCGCCTTCAACGGCAGCGGCCCTGAAGAGAACGCCTTCATTGCAGCGGTCAGCGCCGACAGCCGCCCTTTGCCCGACACACCGGTGGGCCGTCGCCGCTACTTCGCTCGGTGGCTGCTGACCCAGGCGCCAGCGGGCGGCGTCGTGCCGGGGCGCGACTTCCAGTATTCGAATGCCGGCTATGTGCTGGCCGCCGCCATCGTCGAGGCGCGCACGGGCAAGGCCTTCGAGGCCGTGTTCGACGAAGTGCTGGTGCAGCCCCTGGCACTGCAGGGGGCCTGGCGTTCCTGGGTGCCCAACCCCACCGACCTGCTTTGGGGGCATGAGGGCCCGGCAGGGGCCCTGGCCGTGGTCGAGGCCACCCCTGACAGCCTCGCCACCAAGGACTGGCTGGACATCATCGCACCCGCCGGCAACTGGGCCTGCACCGGTGAGGCCTACGCTCAGTGGCTGCGCTGGCATGTACTGGCGCTGCGGGGGGAGCGCACGCCTCTGCCGAAGGTCTACGTCAACGACCTGCTCGCAGCCTCTGATGGCCGCTATGTCTGGGGCTGGCAGGCCCTGGCCACACCGAAGCGGATGCTGCTGGCCCACACCGGCCATGTGACCGGCTTCATGGCCGAGGTGGCGCTAGACCGGGCTGGCGACTTTGCCCTGTTCGGTCTGAGCAACACGGGCTACTTCGCCCAGGACGGCAGCAGTTGGGTACTGGCACGCATCGACCAGGCCCTGAGCGAGGTTTTGAAGCAGCAATCGATTGCGCTGTGAACCGGTGGCGTCCAGTAGGATTTCGGCATGTCTCAATCCCTGACTTCTGCCCTGCGCGGCCTGGGCCGCTGCAGCGGGTTGGCCGCGCTGATGTTGGTGGTGTCTTGTGCCTCGCCGCCCAAAACCGGCCTTGCACCAGGCCCCTCGGCTGCACCGGCCGACCCAGGCGAGCCGCTTGCACAGCTGGCCCGGAAATACCCCATCTGCGCTGTGGCGGTGGCAGTCATCCGGCAGCGCGAACTGCAGTCTGTCACGACCGCATCGGGTTGCGACCCTGCGCTGCAGGTGCAGCCAGACAGCGTGTTCCAGGCCGCATCACTGAGCAAACCGGTGTTCGCCTATGCCGTGCTGAAGCTCGTGCAACAAGGGCGGCTGGCGCTGGACGCGCCCGTGCTGCAATACCTGCCCCAAGGCTATCGGCATGCCTTCAATCCACTGCACCCCGAACTGGCCACCCAAAGCGATGAGGTAACTGACCCGCGACTGGGCGCCGTGACCGTGCGCATGCTGTTGCAGCACACGGCCGGGCTGCCCAACTGGGCCTCGGGTCCGCTGCGCTTTGAAGGCACGCCGGGCGAACGCTGGTCCTATTCCGGAGAAGGTTACGTGCTGCTGCAGCGGGCCGTCGAGACCGTGATGCAGCGCCCGCTGGACGAGGTGATGCAAGAGCTGGTCTTCATCCCGCTGGGCATGGGCCTCAGCAGCTACCGCTGGACACCCCGGATCGGCGACCACCTGCTGCCAGGCACCAAGGCCCATGGGGAGCCGCGCAAGCAGGTGATCATGACTCAGCCGGTGGCAGCGTACAGCCTCTACACCACCGGGGATGACTATGCACGCTTTGTGATCGCCTGGTTGCGCGATCCGGCGCTCCAGGCGATGACCGCAGAGTCGCCCGTAGACGTCGACGCGGGCTTGAACCTGGCTTGGGGCTTGGGCTGGGGCCTGGAGACATCGGCAGACGGCACCCGGTTCTGGCAGTGGGGCAACAACCCGGGCTACCGCGCGTTTGTGCTCGCCATGCCGGCCTCGGGCGACGGGCTGGTTCTGCTGACCAACAGCGACGCCGGGCTGAAACTGGTCGAGCCACTGGTTAAGGCCAACCTTCCAGGCGAACACAAGGTCTTGCGCTCGCCTTTCTTGTCGGCAGGCGTGTTCGATACGCTCTGCGAGGTCTTGCGGGTGTGTCTTTGACGATCCGCCCACCACAACCAAGCCAGGCCGCGGTATTGGATGTCGATCATGCCCGAAGCGATGGGTTTGCGGAACCCGCGAGACCTGGGGTCGCTGCGGTTCTTCCTGCTGCCAGAACTCACACCTCAGCCAGAAACTCCTCCAGCAAGCGGTTCACGGCATCAGCGCATTCCAAGGACGGAAGGTGGCCCATACCGGGCAGGCAGAGACCATCGCCATTGGGCAACTGATCTGCGGCCATCTTTGCGCGTTGTTGAATGTGTGGAAAATCCAGATCGCCCCAAATCACACGCGCAGGACATCGAATGTCGGCCAAGCGGTCGTACACGGCATGGCTGTCGCTTTCACCACCCCGGTTTCTGTTGGCGATGGCGATCGCATTCATGGCCAGGAACAAGCGGCGGGCATCCCCACCAACCCGCATTTCCGATGAAAGTGGTCCATCCAGCCACAGCCGCGCTTTGATCTCATTCAATCGCGCCCAGTCCTCTGCCTCTTGCGCAGCTTGCTGTGTGCGGAGCATTTCTTCGATCTCAGGCGGATAGGTCGGCGACGGCGCGCCGCTGAGAGATGGCGCAATCAAAAAGAGCCCACGTATCTGAGAGGGGTGTATCAACGCCGCGTCCAAGGCGATGCGGCCACCCTGGGAGCAGGCGATCAGGAGCACTGGCTCCACCACCCCGAGCGCTGCCAACACAGTCTGCAGATCAGTGATCGAGGAAGAATCTTCGACGCGCGCGGGCGATCCACCAAACCCCGGACGGTCGTACGCAATGACCCGATTCGATTTGGCCAGATGGGACATCTGTTCAAACCACATGCGAGAGTCGCACACAGCCGCATGAACGAACACGATGGGCATGCCGCGTCCCTGGGTATGCGCCAGCAGGGCTGACCCCTGCGATTCGATCAGCACCATTTCTGTCATTTCTACCCCTGCTCGTTAAGTTGTACCGGTGCCATCGGTGACAGCCACGGCTGTGTGCGGCCCTTCGATGCCAGGCGATGAAACCAGCGGCAACGCATACCGCGCATACGACTGCGCCCCGATCTGATCAACGCTGTTCAAGGAAAAGCCGAAGTCCTCATAAAGGCTTCGCAGCTTTTGGCGGTCGGCAGCGCAGTCGAGGCGCAGGCAGTCCCGGCCGAGCTGCTGGGCGTGCATTCGGGCATGGGCCAACAACGCCGTTGACACCCCCCTGTTTGCCCAGCACCGGCGCACGGCCAGCTTGTGGATGTAGACAGAGGTGCCCGGCGGAATTTCAGGCCAGAAATGCACGTCTTCCAACTCGATCTTGATCACACCGATCGCCTGATTGCTGGCCTGATCATCTTTCCAGGCGATGTGGAACAGGCCCTCGTCCGTGTCCCGCTGTACCCGTTCCGGGCTGATCTCAGCAGCAGACCAAAGAGGCTGCCCCGCCTCAGCCAGCCACCGGGCCGCCTCTTGCAGCACGGAGCCGACCACGGCCGCATCAGAGCCACGCGCCAAGCGAATGTTCATGAGATCAATGGAAGTACGGCAAGACATTGGAAGGGGATTTGGCTTTCGACTGCCTTATGACGCAGAGGGCAGACCCCACGATACTCATCGGAAGCTGGCTGGGATAGGGGCTGATGTCAACGGCGGGGCCCGCGCATCACCCTCAAGGCTGTCCGTGAAAGGCCTCCACGTCGTCGGGCAAGACTACCCAGGGCAGGCGCCGCTGCGTCCAGATCTGGCGCTTGGGCGAGCCGAGTTCATGCCGCTGCTTGAGCGTGCCAACGCGCAACGAATACGCCGTGGGTGCTTCGACCGCACAGGCATAGACAGGCGTGCCGCAATGGCCGCAAAACGCCAGCACCCGACGGGCACCGCTGGCGGCCGTCTTGATGTAGGTGTTGGGCGTGCCGCTGAGCAAGCGAAAGCCGTCAGCCGGTGCAGAGATGTTGGCCCGAAAGGCCGAGCCCGAGTGGATCTGGCAGTCGTTGCAATGGCAGACCGTCATGCTGCCGGCCTGAACTTCAGCCTCAAAAGCAATGGCGCCACAATGGCATTGGCCTTCAACTTTCAATTGATTTCTCCTGATGGGGCAAACCACGCCCTCGGCAGCATTTTGCGATGCAAAAGTGCAGCCACCCCTGGCACCGGGACCTCCCGTGCAACAGCGAGTGGCCACAAATCGAGGCCCCTTGCAGAGCGCCTGTTTCAATCCATGCGGGTTTCAGACCCAGCGCCCTGCGCGGCAATGGGTCTCTGTTCCGGATGGGCCCTGTCGGCTTCACCTCGATGCATCCAGCTGTAAAGCATGGGCAACACCAGCAGCGTCAGCGCCGTGGACGAGAGGATGCCGCCAATGACCACCGTGGCCAGAGGGCGCTGAACCTCCGCGCCGGTGCCTGTAGCCAGGGCCATGGGCACAAAGCCCAGCGAGGCCACCAGGGCGGTCATCAAGACGGGGCGCAGGCGTGTCAAGGCACCATGTTCGACAGCCGCGTCCAGGTTCATCCCGTCCTCGCGCAGATGGCGGATGAAGGACAGCATGACCAGCCCGTTCAGCACCGCAACGCCTGAGAGCGCGATAAAACCCACGGCGGCCGAGATGGACATCGGGATGTCGCGACACCACAAGGCCAGGACCCCGCCAGTCAAGGCAAAGGGAATGCCTGTGAACACCAAGAGCCCGTCTTTCACGTTGCCGAACATGGCGAACAACAGCACAAACACCAGCGTCAACGACAACGGTACGACGATCTGGAGTCGCTGAGTGGCCGATTGCAACTGTTCGAACGTGCCGCCCCAACGGGTCCAGTAACCCGATGGCACCTTGACCTGATCGATCGCGGCCTGGGCCTGGGCCACAAACGAGCCCAGGTCTCGCCCCGTCACGTTGGCGCTGACCACCACGCGGCGCTTGCCGTTTTCACGCAAGACCTGATTGGGCCCTGGGGACAGATCCAGGCTGGCGATCTCGGCCAGTGACACATAGAGGGCTTTGCCGTCCACACCCGCCTTGGGCAAGGGGATGGGCAAGCGCCTCAGGGTATCCAGATCTTCACGAACCGCGTCTGGCAGGCGCACCAGGATGTTGAAGCGCCTATCCCCCTGGAAGAAGGTGCCGGCCTCTCGCCCACCCACCGCGATGGCCACTGCATCCTGCACATCGCTCATGTTGAGGCCATAGCGCGCCGCCTTGGCGCGATCAATGGCCACCGTCAACATCGGCAGGCCCGTGGTTTGCTCCACCTTCACTTCGGTGGCGCCGGGGATGGCCTGCAAAACCTGAGCGATCTGGCTTGCGGTCTGGTTCAAGACTTCGTTGTCGTCGCCAAAGACCTTCACGGCCACATCGGATCGAACACCCGATATCAGCTCGTTGAATCGGAGCTGAATCGGCTGCGAGAACTCGTAGTTGTTGCCGGGTACCTGCTCAGCCTCCAGTCGGATGGCGGCCAGCAATTCGTCCCGGGTTTTGCGCGGCGCGGGCCATTGATCCGCTGGCTTGAGCATGATGTAGCCGTCTGAGATGTTGGGCGGCATGGGGTCGGAGGCGATCTCTGCGGTGCCGGTTCGGGCAAAGATGCGCTCAATCTCCGGGAACTTGGCCAGCAGGTGCTTTTCAAGCTGCTTTTGCATCTCGACCGATTGGCTGAGGCTGGTGCCGGGAACCCGCAGCGCCTGGATGGAAAAGTCGCCCTCATTGAGGTTGGGCACAAATTCGCTGCCCAAACGGGTGGCCACCACGCCGCAAAACACGACCAGGGTCGCGGCCAGCGTGACGACCACGGGCGCGTTGGCCAGGCTGCGGGCCAGCAAGGGCTTGTAGCGCCGCTCGGCCCAGACCATCAGCGGGTTGTGCTTTTCCGACACGCGCTGGCCGATGAAGAGGGCCACCGCCGCCGGGACAAAGGTCACCGACAGCAGCATCGCGCCCAACAAGGCCAACAGCACGGTGTAGGCCATGGGGTGAAACATCTTGCCCTCGACACCGGTCAAGGCCAGGATGGGCACATACACCACCATGATGATGGCCTGACCAAACAGCAGCGGGCGTCTTGCCTCTTTGGCCGCCGCAAACACCTCTTGAAATCGCTCGGCGCGGGTGAGCGTACGGCCTAGGCTGGACTGGGCTGCAGCCAGCCTGCGCACGCAGTTCTCGACGATGACGACGGCGCCATCCACGATGATGCCGAAATCCAGCGCCCCCAGGCTCATCAGGTTGGCACTGATGCCCGTGCGGACCATGCCCGAAAAAGTGAACAGCATGGACAGCGGAATCACCATGGCAGTGATCAAAGCCGCCCGGATGTTGCCCAGGAAGAGAAACAGCACGGCCACCACCAGCGCGGCACCTTCGATGAGGTTTTTTTGCACCGTGCGCACAGCCTTGTCGACCAGATGGGTTCGGTCATAGACCGTGACCGCCTTGATGCCTTCCGGCAAGGATTTGTTGATCGAGGCCATCTGCTTGTCCACGGCGCGCGACACGGCTCGGCTGTTCTGCCCCATCAGCATGAAGACCGTGCCCAGCACGACCTCTTGGCCGTTTTCGGTGGCAGCCCCTGTGCGCAGCTCGCGGCCAATGTCCACCGAGCCAATGTCACGAATCCGGATGGGCATGCCCTGTGCTGTGCCCACGATGATGTCGCGCAGCTCGTCCATCGATTGAACCTGCCCAGGGACACGCACCAGGTATTGCTCGCCCAGGCGCTCAATGTACCCGGCGCCCTGGTTGGCGTTGTTCTTTTCCAGGGCGTTGACGATGTCCGTCAAGCCAAGCCCATAGGCGGCCAGGCGCTCCAGGCTGGGTGCCACGGCGTACTGCTTTTCGAAGCCGCCAATCGAATTGATTTCGGTCACCCCTGGCACATTGCGCAACTGGGGCTTGATGACCCAGTCCTGGATCTCGCGCAAGTCGGTGGGGGTGTAGAGGCTGCCGTCAGGCTTTCGGGCCCCTGGCGCCGCCTCCACCGTCCAGAGGTAGATTTCGCCCAGACCGGTCGAGATCGGCCCCATGGTCGGGGTGATGCCTGCGGGCAGCTTCTCGCGGGCCTCTTGCAGGCGTTGATTGACCAGTTGGCGGGCAAAGTAGATGTCTGTGCCATCGTCAAAAATGACCGAGACCTGCGACAGCCCATAGCGGGACAGCGAGCGGGTTTGCTGCAAGCCCGGCAGGCCGGCCATCACCGTCTCAATGGGGTAGGTGATGCGCTGCTCGGTCTCCAAGGGCGAATAGCCCGCAGCGCTGGTGTTGATCACCACCTGCACATTCGAGATGTCGGCCACGGCGTCCACCGCCAGCCTGCTGTAGCTGAACACGCCCAGGCCAGCCATGGTCAGCACGGCCAACATGACCAGCCAACGCTGGTCAATGCAAAAGCGGATGAGTTTTTCAAACATGTGGCAGCCCCCGCTCAATGGCCATGCTCGGCACTGGACTTGCCCAGTTCCGCTTTCAAGACGAAAGCGTTTTCTGTGGCCACCCGGTCACCGGCCTGAAGCCCCTGCAGAATCTCGACCCGCGTTCCGTCAGAGCGCCCCGTCTTGACTGACACGGCGCGAAAGCCCCCATCGACCCCGAGAAACACGCTGGGCTTGCCCTCCACCGTGTGGACGGCGGCCAAAGGCACAGCCAGCGCAACGGGCTGCTCCGCACCCAGCACACTCGCGGTGACATACAGCCCCGGGCGCCAGGCCCCCTGAGGGTTGGTCAAGGTCACTCGGGCGCGGGCAGTGCGGGTCTGTTCACCCAACAAGGACCCCACATAGGCCACCTTGCCTTCGGCCTGCTCCGGGAATGCGGTAGAGCTGACCATCACCCTTTGCCCCACGCGAACCACCGCAAGGTCTTTGGGAGCCACCGCGAACTCGGCCCAGACCGTGCTGAGATCGGACAAGGTGAAGATGTTGGCATCCTCACGCACGGCCTCACCCAAAGCCAGGTGCTTCTCGACCACAGTGCCATCAAAGGGCGCTCTGATTTCAAAGCGATTGAGGCTGGCCGCTGTGGGCAAGGCCCCAACGGCAGCCAGCTTTTGCTGCGCATTGGCGACCGCAATGTCGGCCTCGCGAAGCGCGGTCTGCGCCTGCAGGTAATCTTGCTCGGCAGAGATTTTTTCTTGCCAGAGCTTTTTCTCACGCTCATGGGTCACGCGGGCGGCCTCTTGCCTGCGCTGCGCTGTCAGCAACTCACTGCGCTGCTCCGACAAGGCCGTGCTGGCGATGACAGCAAGCACCTGGCCCTTTTTGACCACCTGGCCCAGGTTGGCGTGAACGGCCTCCACCACGCCGGCCAGGCGGGGCACCACGTGCGCGGTTCTGTCTTCATTGAAGCGAATCTCGCCCTGGAAATCGCTGGCGGTTTGCAGATGGGCAGGCCCCACCGCAGAGACCCCCAGGCCCACCGCCTTTTGCTGCTCAGGGCTCAGCCTGACCAGGCCTTCCTGCGCTGCATGCGGCTTGGCCTCTGGGCCTGCTGGCGCCTGGACGCTGGCCTTGTCGGTGCCGCGGCCAGTCTGACCTGATGCCTCGTCCTCATGTTCGTGGGCGGCCTCGCTGAGGGGCTTGGCAGCGTCGGTCTGGGTCCCTATCACGGCGGCACTGCCCGCAATCCCGGCGATGACGATGCACAGAATGGCAATGCCTTGTTTGGGGGTGATGTTCATGTCTGATCCTTTCTCAGCGACCGACAACGCGGTCAATGACCGCAGCGGCTTGATAGGCCCCGGCCAAGGTGTTCAAGTAACGTGCGCGGGCCTGAAGCAAGGAGCGCTGGGCGTCCAGCACCTCCAGAAAGCCAAACTTGCCGGCCTCCAGGCCTTTGCTGGCGGCTTCAAAGCCTTGTTGGGCGGCGGGCAGAACCGTCTCTTGCAACGTTTGAAGGGATTGGCGGGCCATCCCCAATCGGTTCGAGGCCTCCTGCAGTTCCGCCATCAGCCGCAGGCGAACCGCGTCCAGTTCGTCGCTGGCCTTTTCTGAACGGCGCAGCGCCTCCAGGATCGCGCCCTGGTTGCGATCAAACAGGGGCAGCGGGATGGCCAGGCCGACCACTGCCTGGGTCAGCCCCTGTTCGTTGTTCTTCTTGGCGCCCAGGCTCACCGTCAGGTCGGGGGTGGCCTTGCTTTGCTCGACCGCGACCAGGGCGATGCGGCGTTCGCGCTCCAGGCGCGCGCTGCGCAGGCTGGGCGAGTCTTCCAGCTGCGCCAGCAGGGTCTCCAGTGCAGGGCGCACGGGGGCTGCGCCCGCATCGCCGCCAACCTGGTCAAAGCCAGGCAGGCTTTGCCCCAAGATCAGGGCCAGGTTGTAGCGCTGGGTCTGCAGGTCGGCCTGGGCTTCCGAGGCCTCCAGCCGGACGTTGGCCAGGTCGACCGTGGCGCGGGTGTCCTCCACGGGGGAGGCCTTGCCGGCCGCCACGCGCTTGCCGATCGCCTCCTTGGCGCCTTGGGCTATCGTGACCGAATCACCAGCCAGCTTGGATCGCTCTTGCGCCACCAACACGCTGAAGTAAGCCGCAATGACCCGGGCACGCAACTCCGAGCGCGCCAGATCCAGATCGGCCACGGCCAGGTCTTTGGAGCGCTCAGCCGCCTGGACCCGCGCAATGCGCTTTCCACCCAACTCCAGGGGCAATCCGATGGTGCTTGTGGTGGTGCGGGTTCGGGCGCGAAAGTCCTCGATCGAGGTCGTCAGCTCCGGGTTTCGGCGCAGGCCGGCCTGGCGCAAGGCGCCGTCGGCCGCGTCGATCTCCTTGGCCGCAGCGGCCAGGTTCGGGCTGTGGAGGGTGGCAAGCTCAAGGGCTTGCTCAAGTGTCAGTGAGGTTTGCGCCCATGAAGGCGCAGGGCTGAAGCAGGCTGCCGCCAGCCCAAGCGGCAATAAAAGTTTTTTCATCGAATCTCATGGTTAAAACCTGGGGATTCGGCGAAACGTTGCTGATCTGGTGGGTCAAAAAAACGTCTCGCCGGCTAGGCGAGACGGAGCCACTGAGGCCGGTCAGGGGTGCGCTGAAGCGCTGAGGCGCCAGGATGGCTGAGCGATGAAGGTGCACTGGGCGCCGCAGATGGGGCCGGCATGTCTGCCCATGCCGGCAGCATGGCCAGCAGAGAGGCGTGGCAAACCCCGCAGTCCATGTCGGTCATCAGCTTGGCCGCACTGACCTGGGGGTCGGCCTTGGTGTCAGCTTGGCTGTCTGCCTTCACGTCGGTGTGAACATGGCTGTGATGCCCGAAATGATTGAACCCCTGCACCGCCGGTTCATGCTGGCAATAGCTCGCAGCCACGCCCCAGGACAACTGGAGCGGCAGCAGAAAAGCCACCAGGAATGCGATCAGGATCCTCATCGGGCGGGATTATGGCTCAGAGGAGTGACTGAAAAAATGGCCTACAAAGCCTGGGTTCAAAAATGCCAAAGGTAAGTGACCCGCACCGAGCGCGGCTCGCCCGGGTGCACCACCTTGCCATTGACCGCTGTAGCTTCGCCGGGCAGTTGCGAGGCGTAGTAGTACTGGATGTCGTCCACCTTGCGGTTGAAGAGGTTGAAGACATCCACCGTCAGGCTGGACGGGCGGCGGGCTAGGTCCAGCAGATCGCGGCTCACGCGCAGGTTGAAGGTAGAGGCGGCATTGGAACGAACCGAGTTGTCCTCGACCAGGGCCCCACTGCCCAGGTAGCGCCATTGCAGGCTGGCCGACCAGCGACCGATGTCCTTGACGGTGGCCGCGATCGAAGCCACGGAATCGACCGCATTGGGGATGCGATCGCCGTTGGCGAAGCGGGCATGGGTCAGAGCCAGGTCGGCGTCCAGCAAAAAGTGCGGGCTGGGGGTCCAGCGGTTGTTGAACTCGATGCCGTGGCGGCGGCTGGCACCGCTGGCCTCAGTGCTACCGGCGTCGCCCACATAGACCAGCTCAGAGTCCGAGTTCAGGCGCCAGAACGCGAGCGAGCTTTGCAGGTTGGCGATGGCCTCGGTGCGCAGGCCCAGTTCCCAGCCACGGGCGGCCACCAGGCCGGGCACGGCCTGCACGGGGTCGCCAGTCTTGGGGTCGACCTTGGCCGTGGTGCCACGTGCGTCATTGCTGTGGAAGCCCTTGCCGGCGTTGAAGAAAAACTCGGTCTGGGCCCAGGGGCCGGCGACCAAGGTGAACTTGGGCGAGAGCTGGCTGGCCCGGGCGCTGCCCGAGTTGGCCGGGTTGCTCAGGCTGTTGACAGCAAAACGCGCCGTGTCACCCCGCATGCCCACCACGCTGCGCAGCCAGGGCGTCAGTTGCACGGTGCTCTGGCCATACACGCCGAGCAGGGTCTCGCGCACATCGTCGAGTCGGGTGGTGGCCAGGATCTGGCGCGCCTGGGTGTCGTACAGGCCCACATGGATGCGGTCGTTGCGCAGTTGCACGCCCACCTCGGTGCGCGCGTCCAGGCCACCTAGCGTGTGGTTCCAGGCTCTGGAGGCCTTCCCGCCATACACGTTGCGGTCGTCCTGCTGTGAGAACTGATCGCCGGTGGCGGGGCGGTCCATGGCGTAGGTGAAGTTCGAGAACAGCTTGAGCGAATATTTCATCGCGTAGGCAGAGACACGGGTCTCGCCTGTGCGGTCCCGGTCGTGCCATTCGCCCGACAGGCTGTAGCGCGAGGTGCTGCCGCCATCGGTGGGGTCCACCGAGTCGTAACGGCCAAAGGGGCGGCCGTTGTAGCTGCCGGCATCGATCAGGCGCTGGGGCACCTGATCGGTGGAGTTCCAGCGGGCTTCATACGCCATCAGGCTCAGCGTGCTGCCGCGCTCGCGCGTGCCCTGGGTCAGGCGCAGCACCGCGTTCTGACGGTGCAGGCCCTCGGGCACGGTCCAGGGGCCGTTGTTGCCCATCCACTCGACCGCGCCCAACAGCGTCACATCGTCGCGCAATTGACGGGTATCGGCCACCACACCCCGTCGGTAACCGTTCTGCCCCACTGAGACCTGAGCAAATGGGGCGTCCAGCCGGTTCTTGTAGAGGATGTCGGCCGCGCCGGCGGCGGCAAAGTCGCCATGGGTGGCAAAGTACGGCCCCTTGCGGTACTCGATGCGCTCGACCAGCTCGGGGATCAGAAAGTTCAGGTCCGAATAGCCTTGGCCATGCCCGTGGGTGGGCATGTTGACGGGTACGCCGTCCACACTGGTGGCGAAATCGGTGCCATGGTCGAGGTTGAAGCCGCGCAGAAAGTACTGGTTGGCCTTGCCGTCACCCGAGTGCTGGGTGACGATCAGGCCGGGCACAAACTCCAGCACCTCGCC
>Ga0209913_1000763_pt1 | contig 23397 bp, 23 predicted proteins | sample PersoiDNA2013203_FD_185805 | JGI IMG/M metagenome (GOLD analysis project Ga0209913, IMG submission 185805) | Permafrost soil microbial communities from the Arctic, to analyse light accelerated degradation of dissolved organic matter (DOM) -... | ecosystem: Environmental > Terrestrial > Soil >... | reverse complement strand
CAGGGCGCCCGCCTCGCGGGCGGCCCGCACCTGCCGGACTCCCGCGCCTGGGCGCTCGTGAGCTGCATCGTCTCGCCCGGGTTCGAGTGCGAAGACTTCGAGCTTGGCGAGCGGGACGCGCTGCTGGCGGCGTACCCGGAGCACGCGGAGATCATCACGGCGTTCACGTAAGGGTGCGGGGCCGGCCGGCGCGCCGCCCGGCCCCGGTCGCCGCACCCGCCGCCGGCTCCGCCTGGGCCGCGTGATACGCTCGGCGGCACGATGACGGCGGGGGACGATCAAACACGAGGGCTGCTGGTGAGCGGCCGCTTCCCGGAGCTCGAAGACGCGCTCTGCGAGCGCGTGCAGGAGCTCCGGCGGGGCCGCCCGCTCGCGCCTCTCACGGTCGTGGTCGGCTCGTCGAACGTGCGCACGCGCGTCGGCGACCTGCTGGTGCGGCGGCTCGGCGCCGTCGCCAACGTCTCCGTGGTCACGGTCGGCCGCCTGGCCGCCGATCTCGTCGCCGCGGTCCGCGGGGCGCCTCAGCCGACGCTCGCGGGCAGCGCCCGCGAGCGCCTGCTTCGGCGCCTCATCGCCGCGCGTGAGCTGGCCTACTTCGCGCCGGTCCAGGACCGGCCGCACTTCCCTCAGGCAGTGGCCGCGACCTTCGCCGACCTGCGCGAGGCGCGCGTCGCAGCGGCGTCCGGATGGGCGCGGGCCGCCCTTGGCCAGGGTGCGGTTGCCGACACGCCGTCGGGCGCCGCAAAGGCGGCCGATCTTCAGGGACTGTACGGCGCCTACTGCGACGACCTCGCGCGGCGCGGGCTCGCGGACGGCGCGCAGCTGCTGCTCGACGCGGCGTCGGCCGTCCGGGGGGCGCACGCGAAAGCGGGCGCGCCCGCTGCGCCGGGCGCGTTCACAACGGCAGACGACCCGGCGGCCCGCCCGCGGGTCGTCCTGTACGGCATCTACGACCTCAACCAGGCGCAGGAGGCGCTCGTCGCCGAGCTGCTCGGCGCCGGCGCCGACCTGTTCGTGCCCATCCCGCGCGGTGGTTCCGGCGAAGGCGCCGGCGCCCTGGAGGCGGCGCGCGCCGCCGGACTCGCCGAGCAGCGCCGGGAGACTCCCGCCGCCGGCGCCGACCTCGAGCGACTCGCCGAGCTGTGGCGCGCGTCGCGGCCGGTCTCCGGGCCCGTCGTCGAGTTCCGTGGCGACGGCACGCTGGTCGTGGTGTCGGTGTCCGACGAGCGCGCGGAGATGCGCGAGGCGGCGCGCGCCGTCCTTGCGGCCGTGGCCGCCGGCGCCGAGTCGTGGGACTGCGCCGTGGTAGTGCCGCACGGCGACGACGTGGAGCGTGCGGCCGCCGGCCTCGAGGCGGCGGGCCTCCCGGTGGCCTGCCGGCGCCCCGACCGCTCCGCGGGGCCGCGGCTGCTGCTGCGCCTGGCCGACTGCCTGGCGCCGCCGGCCGGCGAGCCGTTCGCGCGGCGCGCTGTCGTCGATCTCCTGAGCGCCGCACCCTTGCTCGGGTCCGACGCGTCGCAACGCGAGATCGCCCTGTGGCTCGACGAGGCCCGCCAGGCCGGGGTGGTCAGCGGCCGCGAACAGTGGCAGGAGCGTATCGGGCGGCGGCGTCGCGGGCTCGAACGTCGCCTCGCGGATCTCGAGGTCAGGGGGGAGGACCTCGCGTCAGACGACGATGAGGTCGCAGAGAAGCTCGACGTCGTGCGGCTGCGGCTTGCCGCGGCGCGCAGCCTGGAGGCCGCCGCCGGCGCCCTCGGGCGCGCCTGCGGCGGCCTCCCGTCCCGCGCCCGCTGGGGCGCGTGGGCCGGCGCCGTCAGCGACGTGGCGGAGGCGCTGTTCGAGGTGGTGGCCGCCGCGGCGGTGCGCGATGCCGCCGGCCGGCTCGCGGCGCTCGACGTGCTGGATGAAGAGGTCGACGTCGCCGAGATGACGGCGGCGCTGCGCGAGCAGCTGGCCGAAGCGCGCGTGCCGCAAGGCAGGGTAGGCCGCGAGGGCGTCGCCGTCCTCACGCCGCTCGAGACCCGCGGTCTGCGCTTTCACACGGTGGCGTTCGCCGGCCTGGCTGAAGGGGGATTCCCCACGCGCGGCCGGCCGGATCCCCTGCTCGGCGACGCCGAGCGGCGCCGGCTCGCTGAGACGTTCGGGGCCCGCCTGCCGCTTGCCGAGTCGCGCGACGCCGAGTCGACCCTGCTCTTCGCCTTCGCCTGCGAGGCCGCGCGAGAGCAGCTCACGCTGCTCGCGCCGCGCACCGACGCCGCCTCGGGCCGGCCACGGCTGCCCTCGCGGCTGCTGCTGCGTCTGGCCTCGCTGGCCGCCCGCCACCCGGTCGGCCTCGACGAGTTCCTCAGCGGCGCGCCGCTGGTCGCCGTGTGGCGCCACGTGGGCGGCGCGCCGGCGTACGTCGGCGCCGCCTCGGCGTCCGGCGCCGCCGCCACCCTGTGGATGGACGCTCGCGAGTACGACACCGCGGCGCTCCTTGCACTCTCCGAGCGCGGCGCCGGACCCGCGGCGCGGGAGTACCTCGGCGCCGTGCTCGGCGAGCCGGGCTCGGCGCAGCGCCGTCTGGGGCAGTGGCGCTCCGCCCGCGAGAAGGAGCCGGGCGCGTGGGACGGGCTGCTCGGCGGCGAAGCCCGTGCCGCGCTGGCGGCGGGGCACCCCTTCGCCGCCGAGATGCACCCCACGCGCCTCGAGCGGTACGTGGGCTGCCCCTTCGCCTTTCTGCTGCGCGACGTCCTCGGCCTCGAGGTCCCCGAAGAACCCGGCGAGAGCCTCGAGATGGACGCCCGCGAGTTCGGCACCCTGGCTCACGACATCCTGCAGCGTGCCTACGAGGCGGCGATCGCCGGCGAACTCGGCCTCGACGGCGCGCTGGCCGCCGTCGCCGCGGCGTGGCAGTCGTGCTGCTCCGAGGCCGAGCGGCGCGGCGTCACCGGCGTCGCCCTGTCCTGGGACGTGCGCCGCGCGATGCTGCTCGAGGACCTGCTCGAGTCGGTGCGCCGCGATCCGGTGTTCGCCTCGGGCGACGGCCGGCCCGTGGGCGTCGAGTGGCGCTTCGGCGAGGCCGCCGGCCGGCTGGTCACCCTCGACTTGCCGGGCGGGCAGACCATCCGCTTCGCCGGCCGTCTCGACCGCGTCGACGCCACGCCCACCGGCGCCCGCATCGTCGACTACAAGACCGGCAAGGGCACCACGGAGGAGAAGCGCCTCAAGGACGGGCTGTGCGTGCAGCTGCCCGTCTATCAGCTGGCCGTGCGGCAGGCCGGGGAAGAGGACTACGGCGAGATCGCGTGCCTGTACCGGCTCGTCACGCGCCGCGGCGGGTTCGACGAGCTGCCCCTTCGCGACGACGAGGAGGCCGCGAGCCGGCGGCTGCGCGACCTGGTCGCCCAGGCCGTCGCGCTGGTCGACGCCGGCCTGTTCCCGCGCTCCACGGCCGGGCGCTGCGACTACTGCGACGTCAACTATGCGTGCGGAGCCACCGACTGGACGCGCGCCCGCAAACGCGAGCACGAGCTGCTCGAAGACCTCGTTAGCCTGCAGCGCCACGGCCCCAAGGAGGTGAGCGACGATGCCGGCGCCTGAGCGCGCGGTCTGCGACCAGGACGTCCGCGACCTCGTCACGGGCGACCTCGGCGCCACCTTCCTGCTCGAGGCCGGGGCCGGCACCGGCAAGACCCGCGTGCTCGTCGACCGCTACGTCAAGTGCGTGCTCGACGACGAGCTGGGCACCGGCGACGTGCGCACCGTGGCCGCCATCACGTTCACCGAGAAAGCCGCCGGCGAGCTGCGCCAGCGTGTGCGCGAGGAGTTCGAGGCGCGGGCCGCCGAGGCTGAGGCAGGCTCCGACGCGGCGGACCTGATCGAGCGCGCCCTCGCGGCGCTCGACGACGCGCCCATCAGCACCATCCACGGCTTCGCGGGGCGCCTGCTGCGCGAGTTCCCCGTGGAGGCCGGCGTGGACCCGGCCTTCGAGCAGCTCGACGGGCTCGGCTCCGACATCGAGCGCGCCCGCCTCTGGGAGGAGTGGCTCACCGAGCTGGCCGCCGGGGATCCGTCCGAGGAGGCCGTCGAAGAGGCCACCGGGCGGCGCGTGCGCGACTGGCTCGCCCGCCTGCTGCGCGTGGGCGTGCGCCTCGACGCCGTGCGCGAGCTCGCCGTGGGCCCGAAGGGCGTCTTCGGCGAGCGCTACGACCTCGACCCGGCGCCCGGGCCGCCTTCGGAGCCCGACCTTGCCGCCGGCCTCAACGGACTCGCGGCTCCTCTGGCGAGCCTGCGCGCGTTCTGCGCCATCGCCTGCTTCCACCACGCCGACAAGGGCTTCGCCGCCGCCACGAACCTCGCCGAGGCCTGCGAGGCGCTCCTCGCGGAGCCGCCTGCCGACCTCGACCTCCTGGCGGCGGCGCTCTATGCCCTGCCGGCCAAGACGAACCCCACGGCGCCCGGCGGCAACAAGGGCAACTGGGACGCCGCCGCCGGTGGCAAGGACGAGCTGCAGGCGCGCTACCGGGCCGCGGTCGCCGTCGTGACCGCCCAGCGCGACAGGTACGCCGAGTACGTGACGGGCCTCGCCGTGGCCGTCGCCGACTCGTTCGCGCGCTGGGCCGGGCACGTGCAGGTGAGCCTCGGCCGCCTCGACTTCACCGATCTGCTCGGGCGCCTGCGCGACCTTCTCACCGGCGACCTCGCCGCACGCCGCGCCCTGCAGCAACGCTTCCGCTACCTGCTCGTCGACGAGTTCCAGGACACCGACCCGCTCCAGGCGGAGATCGTCTTCCTGCTCTGTGAGCAGGAGCCCCGAGCCGTCGACTGGCGTGAAGTGGTGCTCAAGCCCGGCAAGCTGTTCGTGGTGGGCGACCCCAAGCAGTCAATCTACCGCTTCCGGCGCGCCGACATCTCCTTGTACGACCAGGTGAAGAGGCGGGTGGACGGCCAGCCCGGTGGTACCGGCGTCGTCACCGCCATCCGCCAGAACTTCCGTACCACCCCGGCAGCTGTGGCGTGGGTCAACAACGTGTTCGCCGACGTGTTCGACGTCGACAAGGCCGAGGGTCGCCAGCCCGGGTACCAGTGGGTCGAGGCGTACCGGCCGCCGGCCGACGGGCCGCGGGTCGCGGTGTTGCTCGGCCGCGAGTACGGCCCCGGGGGGGCGGGCGAGGCCGACGCCGCCCGCCTCGACGAGGCCCGCGCGCTCGCGGCGCTGCTGCTCCAGATGAACGGCCCGGACGCGGCGCGCTGGTACGTCCAGGACAGGGGAGTCGCCGGGGCCTCCGGGGCCGCGGGCGCCGCGGAGGCAGCGGGCGCAGCGGGAAGCGCGCCGCCGGAGGGCGAGCCGGCGCGCCCGCCGCGCTGGGGCGACGTCGCCCTGCTGTTCCGCGCCACGACGGGGCTCGAGACCTACGAGCAGGCGCTGCGCGAGGCCGGCGTGCCGTACCGCGTCGACGGCGGCAAGACCTATTTCGCGCGGCGCGAGGTCGCCGACGCGCTGCTCTGTCTGCGCGCCGCCGACGACGCCGCCGACGGGCCCGCCCTGTACGGCGCCCTGCACTCGTCGTTGTTCGGGTTCAGCGACGACGACCTCTTCCTCTTCTGGGCGGCCGGCGGCCGCTTCGACCTCTTCGCCGCCGAGCAGCCGTCCGGGCACGAGGCGATCGTCGCCGCCCTGGGCACGCTGCGCGCCCTCCACGAGCGCCGGGTCGAGTGGGAGCCTCACGAGATGGCCGCCGAGCTCGTGCGGCTCGCGCACGGCACGGAGTTCCTCGCAGCCACTGGCGCTGGGGCGCCGCAGGCGATCGCCAACCTGGAGAAGCTGGTCGAGCGGGCCCGGGCGTTCTCGGGCGCCGGCGGAGGCGGCCTGGGGGCGTTCCTCAGCTGGGCCGCCAAGGCCGGCGACGCGGCCGGCGAGGGGGAGTCGCAGGTGGACGACGAGGGCGACGTGGTCCACCTGCTCACGATCCACAAGGCCAAGGGCCTCGAATTTCCCATCGTCGTGCTGGTCGGCGGCGCTCTTGGCGGTGGCGGACGTGGGGGAGAGCCCATCGTCGACCGTGCCGCTCGCCGCCTGGCGATCAAGCTCAAGGCGGAGCTCCCCGGGGCGGCCGCGCGCGATCTCGAGCCCCGGGTCTACACCGACCTCAACGCGAATGAGAAGAAGATGTCTGCGAGTGAGGCGCGGCGGCTGCTGTACGTGGCGGCCACGCGCGCCCGCGACCGCCTCGTGGTGTCGTGCTTCGGGAAGCTGACGACCAAGGATGGGGAGCCGGCCGGCGTACTTCTCGGCGCCATCGCCGGGGCGCTCCCGGCGCCCTCGTCTGCGGCGCCCACCGAAGAGTCCGAAGAGGGCGGCCTGCTGGTGTTGCCGCCGAGAGAGCCGCCGGAGCGCAGCGAGCTCGAGGCGCCGCCGGACGCCGCCACCATGATCGCGGCCCGCGGCGCCTGGCTCGCCGAGCGTGAGGCGTTGCTCGCGGAGGCCCGCCGGCCGGCACGGGCCACCAGTCCGAGCGGTCTCGAGCACGTCGACGAAGAGGTGCGCAGCGGCGGCCCCGGCGCGCCGCCCGGCCGCGCCCGTGCGCTGGCGCTGGGCTCGGCCGTGCACCGCGTCATGGAGCTCTGCGACCTGGCCGACGGGTCCTCGATCGGGCGGAAGGCGCCGGACGTCGCGCGAGAGGTCGGCCGGCCAGACCTAGCCGAGCGCGCGGCCGCGCTCGCCGGCGCCTGCTGGCGTGCGGCGCCGGTGCGCGTGGCCGCGGCCAGCCCCGACGTGTTCCGCGAGCTGCCCATCGGCGCGCTCCTGAACGGCGCCGTGGTGAGCGGCGCCGTCGACCTGCTCTACCGCGACGGCGACGAGTGGGTCGTGGTCGACTACAAGACCGACCGCGGCGCCGACGCCGGCGTGCTGCGCAAGCGCTACACGCCGCAGGGCGCCGCCTACGCCGTCGCCGTCGAGGCTGCGACCGGCGGCGTGGTGCGCGAAGTCGTGTTCGTCGCCGCGGCCGCGGCCGACGGGCTGGTTGTCACCGTGCCTGTCGACGATGCGCTGCGCGACCTGGCCCGCAGCGAGGTCGACGAGGCGGTGGGTGAGGGAAGGGCCGTCCGCGCCGACGAGCTCGCCGCGGAGGTCTGACTGCGTCAGCCCGCGGCGGCCCGCGGTCCGGGCTCAGGGATCTCCAGGCCCTCAGCCTGTCGGTAGCTCACGTAGTCCGCGAGACACTGGCGCAGCGCGGCCGCTGCCTCTTCGCGAGACGCGCCGTCGCCGACCACTTCGGGGATCTCGCCAAGGCGCACGACCCAGTAGGGCTCGGCATCGTCTTCGCGCCACTCCCACACCTGGTCGTAAGGAAGGCCGAGGTAGAACTGCGGGTCTCTGTTCACTCTGACTCCTGAGCCTCAGTTGCCAACAGCTGCCCGATCAGACTGACGGCATCGGCCACGAGGTACGGTCGCAACCTGCGCGTGCGCGGGATCGCGAGCGCCAAGCGGGGGTGCCTAGGATGACGATAGAACGTGTGCGCACCGCTGTCACGCTTTGCGAACCCGAAACCCAGGAGAAGCGTGTCGACGTGACGCGGCGACCAGCCGGCGTGGCTGCGACTCATCGCCAGCAGCAGCCGGCCGGCGCTGCGAGGGTAGTCGTCGGGTGGGTGTGTGGGCATGCTGCCGAACGTAGCAGGGCGCATGGTGCCCATGAAAGGGTGACGAGGGGTTACGTTGCGCGGCGTCTCGCCGGCCTGCAGGCGAAGCACGACGCGGTGTACGGCTCGGTGACGGCAGCCGCGCCGGCCGGCGTCAAGAGGCGCCGACCAGCTCCGGGTGCTCTTCGGCGAGCCAGGCGAGCGCCTCCTCCTGAAGCTCCCGTACTGTGGCGAGAAGCGCTCGCGATTCGGCCAGGGTGATCGCCTCGACGTGTTCGTACTCGGCGACGTCGCGCTTGCGCCGGCAGGCGTCGAGGTACGTTGCGCCACGACGCTGCTGGTCGCCCAGAAGGACCGGCAGAAGCTCGATCGTGAGCCGGTGATGCCCGGGCGCCTTGGCTACCCGGTACCCGCCGGCGCGCACGGTCGCGGTCGCCAAGGTGAGGGCGGCGCCGTACGCGGCGGCGAACCGGCCGTCTGGAGAAAGCCCTGCTGCCGAGGCGTCGGCGAGTTGGCGCTCGGCCAGGGCCAGCAGGTCGCCGGTCTCCGCGGGGGAGGGGCTGTGCCTCTTGAGCCGCCCGGTGGCGAGGAGGTCGTCGAGACGCGGGCGCTTAGGCACTGGCGGGCTCGACGTCGTCCAGCAGGGAGCGCAGCTCCGCGTCGTCGCCGAGCAGCCAGATCTTGGCTCCGTCCAGCACGCCGGTCAGAAAGGGCCGGCCTGCGGCGACCCTCGCGCGGAACTCATCTGTGGTGTACGCCGTGACGTTGACCTCACAGCCGAGCTGTTCGCTCGCCTCCGCAAGGACGGTCGCGAGCACGCGCGGGTCGTGGCCGGAGACGATGAGCACGTCGACGTCGCTGGCCGCCAGCTCACGTCCGCCGGCAACAGAGCCGTACGCGAACGCCAGGTCGATCCGGTCGCGCAGCGGCAGCAGGGGTACGCGCAGTACCTCGGCGATGCCGACGGTCTTGGCGAAGACCGCCTGCAGGTCGGCGAACGCCGGGTGACTGCTGCAGACGCGGTAGTAGACGCGGTTGCCGTGCCGGCGCCGCGCGACCAGACCGGCGCCCTCGAGGCGCAGCAGGTCGCGCTGGACCTGCACGAGGCGCGACCCGGTGAGGCCGGCGAGCTCGCGCTGGTAGAAGTCGGCGTCGGGCCGGGCGAGAAACACCCGCAGCAGGCAAACAAGCGTGGGCGAGGCGAACAGAGCGGCGAAACCGCCGCCGGCGGGCGCGCCATGCATGTGACCATACTCCTTAGTCGATTGACCAAGAATAGTAGTCATCATGCTCGTGGGCTGCAACGCATAGATCGACATGAGACAAGGGTAGGCGCGCCGTTTACGGGTTGGTAGGCTGACGATCGGGCGGCCGGGTCGACGATCGCAGAACGTCACCCGGCGACGGCGCGGGCCGCGGGAGGCGGGCCCGCGGGCGCCGCCCACGCGCGTCGTTCGTGCCGTCGCTGCGCTCCATGGGTATGGAGATGGCGACGGAGCCGGGGCGCGGCCTCGACGGCGGGCGCGGCCTCAACGGTGCCCGACGGCGACTAGCACGACGCCGACGAACACGAACGCCGTGCCGAGCCACTGCGGCACCTGAAATGACTTGTTGAAGATGAGATACGCCGCGAACAACTGGGCCGAGACGAAGGCGACCCCGATGCCGATGACGTTGGCCGACGCGGCGAAGCGGGCGGTGGCCCCGACGTTGACGGGCTGGTTGACGAGGATGAGGGCGAGAACGATGACGACGCTCACGCCGGTGATCGCCGTCAAGGCCCGTTTGGTGCCTCGTACGGCGGTCAGAAAGCGATTGCCCATCGGCGTCCTCCAGTCGTCGTGGGTCCCGCAGGGATTCTACGCCGGGCGATCCGGGGAACAGCCGTCATGAATCTGCGACTGCGCGTACCTGGCGACCCGTGGCTGTACGCGTTCGCGCGCGTGCTGCTGGTGACGGCGGTGCGCATCTACGGGCGCTTCTGCCTGTTCGGGGCCGGCAACCTGCCGGCCACCGGCCCCGCCATCGTGGTCGCCAACCATCCGAGCGACGTGGACCCCATCCTCATCGGTGTCGCTTTTCCGCGCACGCTCCACTTCATGGCCGACGTGGTGCAGTTCCGGCGCGGCTTCGTGGGGCCGGTGATCGAACGGCTGGCGGCCTTCCCGATCCACAAGGGCCAGCCAGACAGGGTCGCGCTCGAACGGGCCCTGAGTCTGCTGGCCGACGGCGAGGTGGTGGTCCTCTTCGCGGAGGGCGACCTGTACCGACGTGCGGACCCGACCGCGTTCCACTCCGGGGTCGCCTTTCTGGCGGCGCGCAGCGGGGCACCGGTGGTGCCGGTCGCCATCGTCGGGGCCGAGCGCATCTGGGCGGGTGGCCGCGTGCACTGGCCTTGGCTGCGGCTCACCGTCGGCCAGCCCATCACCTTCAGCGGGGCGCCGCGTAGCAAGGTGGCCTACGCGCGTATGGCGGAGGAGTTGCGGGACGCCGTGATCCGGCTCCGCGACCGCGTCCCGGAAGGTGAGGGACTGCAGCCGTAAGGGGCGGGGAGGCTCAGCCTCCCCGCCCCTTACCTGCGCATGAGGTCATCGGAGTATCAGGCCGCCGCCGGCGGCGCCCGGGCCAAGGCGCTGCCCGCGGACACCCGGTCGGAGGGCGCCGCGGGCACGCCGACGCATGCCGACGCCGTCTCGGCGTCGTCGCGGTGGTGTCGGGGCAGCGTCGCGGCCTCGCCGCCCCCCTTCGTCTCGACCGACTGCCGCGACGTGGCGGCCTCGCGGGCCTGCGAGGCGGGAGGAGCACGGGGGGTGCGCCAGCCCATCGCGGGCGAATCGCACGACCACGACGGCCGCGTCGCGGCTGCCGGCGGCTGGGTGATCGGCCGTCGCGGCGGCCGCGGGCGCCGCTGTCACGAGGGGCGCCGCGACGACCGTGAACACGACGATCAGCTTGCGCATGCGGCACCTCCTCAGCAATCGGACTCTACGGGCAGCAGTCTGCTACGCGCGTCTGCGTGCAGGCTGAGAGCCGACTGTGCACGTGCTGTGAGGTTCGCGGGAGGCTGGGCTTGGCGGAAGGGCGGGGCTTCCGCACTGTAGGATGACGATGTCGCGGGTCTTGTCGGCGACATACCGGCTGTCATCCCCGGCCACCGTCCACAGGCGTGGAAGGAGACGCGGTGCAGCAGATCCCGGAGCGTGCGGACGTGGTCGTGGTCGGTGCGGGCATCATGGGCGCGGCCGCAGCCTGGGCCCTGTCCGGGCGCGGCCACGCGGTGGTCGTGCTCGACGCGCGGCGCGCCGGGCACCGGGACGGCAGCTCTCACGGCAGCTCCCGGGTCTTTCGCCGCGCCTACCGCGAGCCCCACTACATCGCGATGACTGGTCTGGCGCAGGATCGCTGGCGCCGGCTGGAAGCTGAGGCCGGCAGGCCTTTCCTCACGCTGACGGGTGGACTCGATCACGGGCGCGACCCGCAGGGTCTGTACGACGGGCTCCGCGCCGGCGGCGTGGAGTGCGAGCTGCTGTCATCGGGCGACGCCGGCAGGCGGTGGCCGCACATGTGCTTTGACGGCCCCGTCGTCCGCTACGGCGCGGCCGGGATCTTCGACCCCGAGCTCGCCACGGCCGAGATGCTGCGGCTTGCCGTCCAGCGCGGAGCCTTCGTCGCCCACGAGTGCCCCGTGTCGGTCGTCGAGCCGTCAGCGTCCGACGTGCTGGTTCGCGTGGCGGGCGAAGCGCTGCGCGCGGCGACCGTTGTGGTCGCCGCGGGTCCGTGGTCCGAGGGCCTGCTGCGAGGCGCGGTGACGCTGCCGTCGCTCACGGTCACCCAGCAGCAGGTCTTCCACTTCGCGCGCCGCGAGCGCGACGATGACTCAGTCTGGCCGATCGCCCTGCACGACGAGGATCCGGCCGTCTACGGATTGCCCGGTGGCCGAGACGGCGGTGTGCCCGGAAACATGAAGCTGGGCGAACATGACCCGGGCAGGATCACGACGGCCGACGGCCGGGATGGGGTCGTCGATCCCGGATCCAGGCAGCGCATGATCGACTACGTGCGGCGCTGGTGGCCGGGCCTCGAGCCGTCGCCGACCGCCGAGTTCAGCTGCCTGTACACGTGGACCGACGACCATGACTTCGTCATCGACCGCGTCGGTCCGCTCGTGGTCCTGTCGCCGTGCTCGGGTCACGGCGCGAAGTTCGCCCCCTTGATCGGCGAATGGGCCGCCGACCTCGTCGAGGGAGGCGACTTGCCGTACGACTACTTCAGTCTCGCCCGCCGCGGCTTCGCCTGACGCCGGCCGACGAAGGCCCCTGGAAGGGGGCGAGCGCGGTGGCACGGGCGGAACGTCAGGGTCTCGCTTCCGGAGTCGCGCCCTACGGCATCACGGAGAGCAGCTCCTCCGCGAAGCCGACCATCGCGAGGGTGCACTCGTGGCGCAGCGCGGTCGAGTCGACGTCGTAGGCGCCGCCGCCGAGGCGCACGCGGTCGAGGGCGTCGGCGTCTTTGAGCAGCCACAGGATGCGAAGGGCGCGCTCCGGGTCGTCCTGGCCGGCGGCGCGGAGCGAGCCCTGCCCGTCGTCGCGACAGTGGTAGCGGATGGCGAACAGGGCAAGCTGTGCGTCCGCCTCAGGCAGCGACTCGTGCAGGCCGAGCTCCACGACGCGCGCGGCGCCGAGCGCGCCGTGCTGCGGGTCCCAGCCGTCGTTGACGCGGCCGATGTCGTGCCACAGGACCGCCGAGAGGACGACGGCGGCGTCGTCCTCCGGCCAGCGCAGCTCGCGGACCAGCCGCTGCGCGTGGATGTGCACGCGTTGCGTGTGGCGCACGCCGTGCAGCCACGAGAAGTGCGCGAACCACTCGGCCGGCACGTCGGCGGCCTGGCCGGCCCAGGCGCCGGCGTCGTCTGCGTGGGGGGCGGGTCCCATGCCGTCAGGATAGCGGATGGTGGGGACGGCAGGCATCGGCGGCGGCCGTGCACGCCTCAGACTGCGGAGGATCGGGTACATCTTGGGCGGTGAGACCTCGAGCGAAAGGATCCGCAGTGCCCAAGCCTCAGTGGAGCGACTTCGGCGCCATCTGGAAGACCATCCGCGAAGTTGACATCAACGCCATCCGCCACGAGGCGGAGCGCGGTGTTGCCATCGTCTGCCTCGGGCAGCCGGCTGCGCTGTGGTGGGTGGACCGCTTTCTGCGCGACGGGCCCAACCGCTATCCGCTGCGCCCCGACCCTCTCGCGCTCGTGCCGCTCGCCGAGGCGGGCGACTACCTCGACCTCCTGCGCGCGGCCGACCTGCTGATCGTGGCGCTGGACGCGGCGTCACGGCTCGGCGACGAGGAACTCGCCGGGCTCCAGCGCCTCTCGACGGCGCCGCGGCCGAGCCAGGCCGTGCTGCTGTTCGGCGAGGATCCCGGCGCGCCGACGCCGTGGTCCGCCTACCTCGACCGGCGCGCGGCGACGCTGGTAGACCCACAGTCCCTGGCTGCGGCCGCCATCGTCGGCGGCGCCGTGCTCGACGCGCTGCCTGCGGAGGCTCGTCTGGCCGCCGCGCGGCGCCTGCCCGGCCTGCGCCCATGGTTCGCCGCCCGCCTGACGAGCGAGGTCTCGGTGTCGAACGCGGCCTTCGCCCTGGCCTCCGGCGTGCCGTCGGTGGTGCCCATCCTCGGCATCCCCATCTCGGCTGCCGACACCATCATCCTCACCAAGAACCAGGCGCTGCTCGTCTACCGGCTGGCTCTGGCCTGCGGAGCGCCGCCCGACTTCCAGCGGCGCATGATCGAGATCACCCCGGTGATCGGCGGCGCCGTGATGTGGCGGCAGATCGCCGGGGCCCTGATCGGTCTCGTGCCCGGCTACGGCATCGTGCCGAAGACCGCGGTCGCCTTCGGCGGTACCTACGTGGTGGGGCTGGCGGCGACCCGCTGGTACGAGACCGGCCTGCTCACCGAGGCCGAGCGCAAGCGCATCAGCGCCGAGGCGACGACCAAGGCCCGTGAGGTCGCCACGACCATGGTGGAGCAGGCGCGCGCCGCCGGCGGCAAGGCCGGCGCGCAGGCGCAAGGCGGGCTGCTGAAGGTCGCGCAGGGTGCTGCGGGCGCCAGGGCCCAGGCCGGCAAGGTGGTCGATGGTGCGCGCACCGCGACCGGCAAAGCCGGCGCGCAGGCCCAGCACGCGGCGCAGCGTTTGCGCGATGGGAGCAGGAAGGTCGTGCGGCGCAAGCGTCCCGCGGTGACCGAAGCCGCCGGGGAGGTCGACCAGCCGGTGCAGTCGCCGGACGGCTCCGCGGACGGCGGCTGACGCCCTCAGGCGCGCCCAAGGGCGTGCAGACTCGCGCCGGCTCTGCATCATCACCGACGGCGATGCCGACTGCGTCGAGCTGCGCTTGCCGCACGGCGAGCGCGCTACGGCGACGCGATTCGCAGCTCGGCGCCCAGAGCGCGCGCCAGCGCGCCGATGGTCTTCAGCGTGGGGTTGCCGTTGCCGCTCTCGATGCGGCTGATCTCATTCTGGCGGATGCCGGACGCGGCGGCGAGCTGCTGCTGGGTCATGTGCAGCACCTGGCGGCGGCCGATGAGATCGGAGGCGAGGCGGTAGCGGTCTTCGAGCCGGTGCAGCTCGGCGACCGCCTTTGGCCCCTCGGCTTCGGCCTCTGCAACGACTTGCGCGTAGAACTCTTCAAACGTCGAGCTCGCTGATCTCGCCTTCAAGTGCGACGATCCTGCGAGCGTGGCTGCGCAGCGCGGCTTTCGTACCCTGCAGCGCGTCGCCGAGCCGCTGCCGATCAGGCCGTAAGGCGGCACAGGTGTTGACCAGCGGCACGGTGTGAAGATGGTCGAGAGCAGCGCGTAGCTCCACTGGCGCGCTGACGATCATCGCCTTCAGACCGTTGAGCGCCGCGCCGCGAGCTTTCACCGCCCCCGAGCGCGCCGCGCGCAAGGCCCGGATCGACTCGACGATGCCGCGACGGTCCTTCGGCGGGACCGTCGCCGTACCGGCGAGCACCGCCCTGGCGGCGGCCTCGGCGTCGATGGGGTCGCTCTTGCCACGCTGGCGCCGCAGGCGACGGTTGGGGCGATCAACCTCGACTACTGGCACGCCTTCAGCCAGAAGATGGCGAGTCAACCCGGCGCCGTAGGTGCCGGTGCCTTCGACCCCGATCTGGGCAAGCTCGCCGTGACGACGCATCCAGGCAAGCAGACGTCGATAGCCCGCAGCGCTGGCCTCGAACTCAGCCGAACCGAGAACCCTGCCGGCGCTGTCGATCACCGCCGCGTGGAGGCTGTGACCGTGGGTATCGACGCCGCCGATGACGCACGGCACGTTTGCTGTCATGCTGGACCTGCCTTCCCGTGAAGGCACGCACCGGCCGGGCGGGCGGACAGGACAGTGACGGGCGCCTGAGAGCGCAGGCTCCTATGAAGTCACGGCCGCCCGTTCCGGTTGCGTGCACGATGGACAGAGCCCCGCCGGCGGGCCGACAGATCCCGCTGATGACACGAAGTCAGTCAACTCCTGAGTCAGACCGGTAGGCAGGACTCAGCACCATCGTCACAGAGACGGGTGCCGGGGACATCTTCACTGTCAACTCCAACCACGTTGCGTTGGTGCGGTTCACACGCTGGGTGCTTCTGCAGGGTGACCGTGTGACACGTTCCGCTCGCCAAGACCGGTGTCAAGCTGTCCCGCTAGGTTCAGCCGCGCTTGATCGATGCGTCGGATAGCACGTCGGCAGCCTCGTTGAGGTGCATGCTCACCGACTCCAGGCGCCGCAGAAGTTCCCGTTGCTTGAGCAGATCCGTAGAAACCTGCTGGCGTAGCAAAGTGGCCATGTCCGCCTGATACAGACGGTGAATCCTGGTTGCGGCTTTCTTCGCCATCAAGGCCGCCTCTACGACACCGTCTGGCTCTCGCACGATGGCATCCACCGCCCTGCGCAGTTCCCGAACGGCCCGAATCACCGCGTCCAATGGCAGGGATAAAACGTTCGAGTCCTTCATGCCGTAGAGGTTCCACTCGCGCATGAAGTCCCGGAGATCGTCGAGCACGTCATCGATCGAACGAGACAGCCGAAAAAGGTCCTCCCGGTCAATCGGCGTCACCAGTGCCGTGCTCAGTTTACGGACCAGCTGGGCTCGGATGGCGTCGCCTTCGTGCTCCATCTCCTTCATGCGCTCGTAGGCCCGCTTCTGGCCGATTCGCCCAGCTAGGGCGTCGCTGACCACTATGGCCGCTGACGTGGTCACGTCAACCTGCTTGCCTAGCAGGTTGACGAACGCCTGATGCGTTCCCCAACCCAAGCCGTGCATGTGGCTGGCCAAGAACTGCCTGGTCAGGTTCGCACCGCTCTTCACAAGTCGCCGCCTCATCGCAACAGCCTCAGAGTGCCGCTGCCTAGGGCGGCCAGTCCGATTGACGCCGGAAGGGTCAGCACCCACGCCAGCCCGACGGCGGTCGCCTCGTCCCAGCGAACTCGACGGGACCCTGCGCTGAGGCCTGTTCCTACAACAGCGCCGGTGGCAACTTGGGTCGAGGAGGCGGGCATACCGACGGCGGCGCTGGCGAAAACGACGCAGGCCGCGGAGAGCTCGGCGGCGATGTTGTCGGCGCTTCGAACCCGGACTATCCGCTCGCTAATCCGGCGGCCGACGCGGCGCACGGCCAAGATGGTTCCCAAGGCAAAGCCCACTGCCACAACCGTCTGTCCCGCGACCCGGACGGGCACGGGAGCGAGCGATGCACCAGCAGCCACAGCAAGAATCGCGACCAACTTCTGAGCATCGTTCGCTGAGTAAGCGAGGGCTTGAGCCAGAAACCCCGCCCGCTCCAAATGGCGGGCTGAACGCCCGGCGGTCAGGCGTCGGGGGAGTCGACCCACCGCTCGGGACGCCATGAAGGCCACCGCGACGCTTGCCACGGGGGCCAGCAGACCGACGGCGAGCGCTTGGCCTACCACTCCCCAGTTGACGGGGAGTCGGCTGCCGAGCCCAGCTCCGACGATACCTCCGATCAGAGCCAGTGTAAGACTGGTCGGGAACCCGCGCCGGGTGAGGCCAAACACCACGACGAGTGCGGCGAGCACGGCCGTCAGCAGTGCGGTTCCGCCACCGTCAGATTCGAACGCTACCAGGCGGTCGGCGAATGTGGTTGCCACAGCAGTGCCGAACAATACCGGGCTGACACCGACAAGGAAGGCCAAAAGCGTAATGGCCACCGGCGGCGTCACAGCGTTAGTGCGGGTGCTGACAGAGACCAAAGTGCTGCCGTCGCTAGCCCCGCTTCCAATTGCGAACGCAAACGCTGCAACAAAAAGGAGCCCAACTTCGAGGCCGCTCATTCGGTCACGGTCGAGCAGAGCGAAGGATGTTTCGGGACCTGGTTACTGGTATGTACCATGGAAGCGTATACTATGCTTCAGAATGCCCGTCCGCAAGGCATTGGACGGTCCGGCCCCCGTGGATTCTCTACTTCGTTGCTTTGGAGGGTGGTCATGGTGGGGAACATACGGCGCACGCCGGTTCGATCAAGTCCCCTGTACATGTGGGTTGCTTCGCTGCTGCGCGACCAAATCGAGGCAGGGCATCTGGATCCTCACGGGTCGGTTCCGTCTGAGCGGGTCCTGAGTGAGCGGTACGACATCAGCCGGATGACCGCTCGCCACGCGGTGGAGACCCTCATGCTGGAGGGATACGTATACCGGAGTCCCCGCCGGGGGACGTTCGTCGCCGAGCCCCGGTTGCGATTCAGCGTAGGAAGTTTCACGCGGATCATGACCGAAGGAGATCACATGCCTGGGACCGAGGTGCTGGCGGCTAGCACGCTGGACCCGGACCCTCTCATCTCCAAGATGCTCGACATACCGGCCGGAGGCCGGGTCCATCTTCTACAGCGGCTCCGGATGGCGAAGGGCGAGCCGATCGCCATTGAAAACATTCACGTGTCGGCAGAGCGCTTTCCAGACCTGTTGGAGTACGACCTCACCGGCTCGTTGTGGGAACTCCTGCGATCCCGATACGACGTTCACCCGATGAAGGCCGATGCTCGAGTCGTGGCCGTCACGCTTGACCGCTTCGAGGCCGAGACTCTGGGGGTGAAGCCGGGGAGTCCGGCCATCGTCCTGACTCGGACGGTGTTTAGCGCCGAGGACGAGATTGTGGAACTGGCCCGGGACGTGTATCGGGGCGACCGGACCGAGTTCTACGTGACCGCGCCGGTAGAGGGAATCGCCGTCTCGGTGCCTCGGCGCGCCCACCGCTGACTTCCATGAGGACGCGGTTGCTCCGGCTCCTCCAACATGACAACCCAACAGTTCAACATTCCCGGTAGCCGGGGGGTGTTATGCCCGCTCGGCCAGCAGCAGCGGGACAAGGTCTTCTGGAGCAAACCCGTCCGGCCAGTCCGGGTTGTCCCGGCCAATACCGGCGGCGATGACAAAGGAAGCACGTTCCTGCGGACTGTCGTTGCCATGTCCGCCTACGTCTGTGAGCCCGTGGTCCGTGGTGACCACCATCAGCCACTGTTCTCCGGACTTTTCCGCGCGTTTCGCTACTGCTGCGCGCAGCCGAGCAAGGTGGGCGTCGATGCGGCTGATGGCTTCGAGATACTGCCCGCCCAGCGCCCCGCTGAGGTGCCCGGCGTCGTCCGCGTCGCAGAAATAGACGAAGCCGACGTCCGGGCCGAACTTTGTCACTGCGTACACGGCGACTTCCGCAATCTCGGCGTCGACTCTCTGATAGCCGTAGATCTCGCCGTCGCGCGCGATGACGCGGTGCTGGTCCGCGCGCTGCTGTTCACGGCGCTCGTGGATGACGGGGGCGACGCCGGACGGATCCACCAGCGCCGGCCAGCCGGCCGCCGCGAAGGTAGTGGTTGACTGGTCCTGGTAGAAGGCGCGGCTGAGTAGATCGGGGTAGTTCAGCCGGTTGTGCCCTACAAAGAGGTTGTCCGTGACCGCATGCTGGGCGTGAGTGGACCCGGTGAGCAGGGTTGACCAGCCGGGGCCGGAGATGGTGGGAACGTCCATTGTCAGTGCCGTGAAGTACCCCGCATTCTTCAGTGCTTCCAGCGTCGGCGCCCGCCCGGAGTCCAGAGCGGTGCTGAGGTTCAGCCCGTCGATCCCTATGAGAAGGATTTTGGTCTTCATGCTGCGTCCTCTTCCTCCAGTGCCGCGTTGGAATTGCCCACCAAGGTTGTGTCCCGGCGGGGGGTGATGACCACTCGGTGGCCCACGGTGAACGACACCGCGTCGTGGGCCGGCATGTCGATGCGCAGCGCCTGGTCCGGTTCCTCGGACCGTACGTTCACGCTCGTGATTGCTCCGCGAAGCACCAGGGAAGTGACCAGGGCGCTGCCGGCGGAATCATGGCTGAGCGCCAGGTCCGCTGGTCTGATCAGCGCCTCCAGCGAGGGGCCGCTGCTCCCTGCCGCTGCCAGATTGTCGATGCCGAGATTCCGCCCGAACACGCGGATGCGGTTTCCGTCCAGCACCACCGGAATCCGGTTGGTCACGCCGACAAATTCTGAGACAAATGCCGATGCCGGGCGCCGGTAAATGGCTTCGGGGGTGTCCAGTTGCTCAATCCGCCCGTCATACATCACGCCGATACGGTCCGCGATGGTCAGAGCCTCTTCCTGGTCATGGGTGACCAGCAACGTGGTGGTGCCGGCGTCGGTTTGGACATCGATAGGGCCACCGTCGCCGCCCTCCTCGGCGCCGACATGCAGGGCTAGGAGTTCGGCACCCTTCGAGTACTTTCTTATCTGAGGCAACGAAGCGCTTTCGAGTACTTTCTTTGTGAGGCAATGCGATGCCTTGCGGACGGGCACTCTGAAGCATAGTATACGCCTCCGTGGTACATACCACTAACCAGGTCCCGAAACATCCTTCGCTCTGCTCGACCGTGACCGAATGAGCGGCCTCGAGGCTGGGCTCCTTTTTGTTCCGGCGGATTTCCTCCCGGAGCCGGACACGGACCTTGGCGTCCAGCGCGGACAAGGGCTCGTCGAGCAACAGCACCTGGGGCTCGATGGCCAACGCCCGCGCCAGGGCCATCCGCTGCTGCTGGCCGCCGGACATCTCGTGGGCGTATCGCTCGGCCTCTGCAGAGAGGCCCACGAGGTCGAGCATGTCACCGGCCCTGGCACGCCGCTGGGTTTGGGGCCCGCGGTGCAGCCGAAGCCCGAACTCGATGTTTCTGCCGCGCAGCCATGTGTGGGCAGAGGCTGTAGGCTTGGAACACCATCCCCATGTCGCGTTTGTTGGCGGGGAGCATGGTGATGTCCACGCCGTCGATCTTGCCGCAGCCCGAAGGTTCCAAGAGCGCCACGAGCTCACCCGGAGCCAAATCCAGGGTCAGACCGTTCAGTGCGTGGACCTGACCGTAGCTGTGGCGCAGGTCCGCGAGCAGCACGCCAACGGCCCGGTCAACGTTGGAAACAGGTGCGACGGCCGTGAGGTTTGGGTGCATCAGCTCTCCTTGGACGATCGACCGTCAGCCGGTCGACGACGACCGTTGCCCACGAACGACATGACGAACAGGACGCCGAACGCGAAGATCAACGAGCTCAGGGCCGCGGCGATCGACATCGACGCGTTGCTCTTTCCCACCATGAAGATGGCGACCTGCAGGTTGTTGCGGCTGAGCAGGTTGGCGACCGTGAACTCCCCCAGGACCAGGGCGACCGAGAGGAACGCTGCTGACAGCATGGCTGTGCCCATGTTGGGCACAACGATCGCGCGGAAGACCATGAACCAGCTCGCGCCCAGAGACCGTGCCGCCTCCGACAGCGTCTTGACGTCGATCGCGCTCAGGCCGGCGTCCAAAGCCCGGTAGGCGAAGGGCAGGATCAGCACGACGTAGGCAAAACACAGCCAGATCGTGGACTCTCCCAGGAAGTAGGTCACCCAAGCGTAGACGGGGACGAGGCCGACCACCAGCACGATGGCCGGAATGCTCAACGGCAGCAGGCAGAGGAACTGCACGGTCTTGCCCAGGCGTGGAAGCCGTAGGCGCACCCAAGTCATCGTGGGCAGCAACAGGACCAACATGATGCTGACCGCCACCGCCGCGAGCCCAAGCGAAACCACGATCCCGTTCTTGAGATCGGGGTAGCTCTCGTTCATCTTGCTGAAGTTGGTCAGCGTGGCCCAGGTCTCCAGCGTGCGTCCTCCACGACCGTTGCGCGTCGTGAACTCCGCCATCGCCACGAGTGGAAGGCCGAAGAACAGGCCAGCGATCGCGAAGGTAACCAGCCGGAATACAGCCCCTCCACGGGGGCGACGTCGTCGAAGGTTCGCCCGACCCCGCCCGTCCCGGGTGCTCACGAGGCCAGCCACTTGCTCGTCCGGCGCTCAACGAGCGCCTGCAGGGTCATCACGAGGGCCACCACGACAACCATGGCCAGGGCCATCGCCTTGGCCACGTTCGCCTGGCCCAGGACGACCTCAGAGCTCATGGCTCCGGCGATGTTCAGCGTCAGGACCGGGGAAGCCTGTGAAATCAGGACCGCCACGGTGGCGTAGGCGCTGAACGCGTTGGCGAACAACAACAGTAAAGCTCCGATGAAAGGAGGCGTGAGCACGGGACCGGCCACATGCCGCCAGTAGCGCCATGAGCCGCCTCCCAGGGTCTGGGTCGCCTCGCGCCACTCCGGTCGCAGCCCTTCGATGGCCGGCAGGAACACCAAGACCATGAGCGGGATCTGGAAGTAGAGGTAGACCACGACAAGGCCCTTGTCCCACTCATAGACCCACTGACTGTCCGAGATGGTCATGCCCATCCGCTGCAGCCAGATCGTCAACAGTCCCTGGGCTCCCACCGTCGCCACGAAGGCGAACGCGAGGGCGACGCCGCCGAACTGCGCGAGCACTCCGCAGAGCGTGGTGAACACCCGCCGCACCAGACCGTCACGGCGGCTGGTCGCCACGGCATACGACAGGAGCGACCCGAAAACGGCGCCGATGACTGCGGTGACGCCCGCCAGGATCACCGAGTGCAGTAGAGAGGACGCGATCTGCGGCTGGGCCAGCGCCCAGATGTTGTGCGTGGTCAGGCCCTGCGGCCCCATGAAGGCGCCGAACGCCACGACCAGGGTGGGGACCAGGAAGAAGACGGCCACGTAGGCGAAGAACGGAACAACGCCCAGGAAGGCTACCAGTGACCTGTATACCGAGGATGCGCGCCCCCTCTTCGTGGGGGGCGCGCACCTGGTCGTTACCGATCCGTCAATCAACGGCCTTATTCCAGTTGGCGGCGAGGTAGGCCGTGGCCTTGGCGGTCTGCTCCGGGGTCATGAACAGCGGAGTCCCAACAGCCTTGGGCAGCGCCGCCAGCGCTGCCGCGTCAACCGTCCCGGCCTTGGTCATCGAGTCGAGTCGCACCGGCCGAGCCGCACCCTTGAGGAACCAGTTCTGGCCCTCGTCGGAGAACAGGAACTCCTCCCACAGCCGCGCGGCGGCCGGATGCGGCGCGTCGACGTTGATTGCCTGCACGTAGTAGGAGCCGACAACTGCGCCGGCGGGGATGACAGTCCTAAAGTCCATCGTGCCCTTGAGCTTGGCGCCCTGGGCAACGTTGAGGTAGTCCCAGTCGATGACGACCGGCGTCTGCCCCGACTGGATGGTCGCCGGGGATACGTCGGCCACCAGGAAGTTGCCCGCATCCTTGAGCTGCTTGAAGAAGTCGACGCCCTTGGAGATGTCGTCAGCCGAGCCGCCGACGCCGAGCGCGACCATCACCACGCCGTTGAAGCCAGCTCCGGACAGGGTCGGGTTGCCATCCATGGCGACCTTGCCCTTGTAGACCGGCTTCAGCAGGTCCCTGATGCTGGACGGAGCCGGCACCTTGGCCGCGTCATACCCGATGCTCTGGTACCCGCCGTAGTCGTTGACCCACCCACCGTTGGCGTCCTTGAACTTCGCCGGGATGTCCTGGAACGTCGACACCTTGTACGGCGCGAACATCGCGGTGTTGGCAACGGCGACGTTGCCGCCGAGGTCGAAGACGTCGGGAGCCTTCGACTGACCCTTGAGGTTCTTGGCCGCGGTGATCTCATCGGCGCTCGAACCCTCCGGATTTGCGCTGTTGACGGTCAAGCCGTACTTGGCCTTGAAGGCGTTGATGATCGCGCCGTAGTTGGCCCAGTCCGGCGGCAGCGCGATGACGTTGAGCGTGCCCTCCTTCTTGGCCGCAGCAACCAGTGCGGCCATGCCGCCCAGGTCCTGCGCTGAGGTAGCCGTGGCTGCCTTGCTGGTGTCGCCGGCGGTCTTGTCAGGAGGTGTGCCGCAGGCCGTGATGCCGATCGACAGGGTCGCAGCGACCGCTGCGATGGCGGCACAGCGAAGGGCGGAAAGGTTCACATCATCCTCCATGAAGGCGTTGTCCGATTGTCCAGAAGGACATCGGCGTTGCTGTAGCCGGCGGGCAGTTGAACCGCCGCTGCGTTGGGGATCCAGTCGGTGACAAGGCCTCCCATCTGACGAGGCATCGATCTCACCGGGGCCGGTGAGCGGTGTCCAACAGGTCTAGGACCGGACTCAACATGACTTCGTCACGGGGTGAGGCTACAGCGGTCCTCGCGAACGGTCAAGACCCGGGTTTGGGTGTGGTTGAACCGCCCCGGGTTCAGTGAAGACTCATGTATTTGAGTGCTGTCTACACCCTCGCAGATCTCGTACTGGATTGGAAAGGGATAGGCGCTGGCATTGCGGACGTCACCAGGAAACCCGTAGACGTCGTCAACAACGACGATTCCGATCCCCATGCCGTA
>Ga0209913_1000762_pt1 | contig 23426 bp, 22 predicted proteins | sample PersoiDNA2013203_FD_185805 | JGI IMG/M metagenome (GOLD analysis project Ga0209913, IMG submission 185805) | Permafrost soil microbial communities from the Arctic, to analyse light accelerated degradation of dissolved organic matter (DOM) -... | ecosystem: Environmental > Terrestrial > Soil >... | reverse complement strand
ACACTCGATACAGTGGTGGAGCAGATCAGGAACATTCAGCACAACGCCCGCGTCAATGGCGACCTGACACGGCCGCGCTGGCCGATGATCGTTCTTAAGTCGCCCAAAGGTTGGACGGGGCCGAAATCGGTCGATGGTATTCAGATCGAAGGCACGTTCCGTGCACATCAGATACCGCTCGCTGTGGATGCCGAACATCCGGAGCATTTGCCCAAGCTGGAAGACTGGATGAGAAGTTATCAACCGGAGGAGCTGTTCGACGAATCAGGCCGCCTTAAACCTGAACTGGCCGAACTTGCGCCGAAGGGCGAGCGGCGTATGGGCGCGAATCCTCACGCCAACGGCGGCATTCTGCTGCGCGACTTGGTCATGCCAGACTTCCGTGACTTCGCGGTGAATGTGCCATCACCCGGGTCTGTAACTGCGGCTGATGCACACGAGCTCGGTGTATTCCTGCGTGACGTTATTAAACTCAATCGGGAACAGCGCAATTTCAGAATCTTCGGTCCAGACGAAACGCTTTCTAACCGCTTGAATGCCGTTTTTGAGGTAACTGACCGACAGTGGGACGCGCAGACGGAAAGCAACGATGAATTCCTCGCCCTGGATGGCCGGGTCATGGAAATGTTGAGCGAGCATCAATGCGAAGGCTGGCTTGAAGGCTACCTGCTCACCGGACGGCATGGGGTCTTCAACTGTTACGAGGCATTCATTCATATCATCGACTCGATGTTCAACCAGCATGCCAAGTGGCTGAAGGTCTCTGCGGAACTGCCATGGCGGCGAAAAATAGCGTCGCTTAATTACTTGCTTGCTTCTCATGTCTGGCAGCAAATGCATAACGGTTTTACGCATCAGGACCCTGGCTTCATCGACCATGTGGTCAACAAGAAGGCGTCAGTTGTGCGAGTGTATCTGCCGCCGGATGCTAACTGCCTGCTTTCGGTCTGGGATCATTGCCTGCGCAGCCGCCATTATGTCAACGTCGTCATCGCGGGGAAATATCAAGCACCGCAGTGGCTGACGATGCAGGAGGCCGTCAAACACTGTACTGAGGGTATCGGCATCTGGCAATGGGCCAGCAACGACCAAGGCACTGCTCCTGACGTGGTCATGGCCTGCTGTGGCGACGTGCCCACGCTGGAGACGCTCGCCGCCGTCTCCATCATGCGTGAGCACCTGCCCGACCTGAGGATCCGTGTGGTCAACGTCGTTGACCTCATGAAGCTACAGCCGCAGACTGAGCATCCGCATGGCTTGAGCGACAAGGATTTCGATGCGATATTCACCAAGGACAAGCCGATCATCTTTGCGTTTCACGGTTATCCGACACTGATTCATCGGCTTAGCTACCGACGCACCAATCACCACAACATCCACGTCCGTGGCTACAAGGAAGAAGGCACTATTACTACGCCTTTCGACATGACGGTGCTGAACGATCTGGATCGTTTCCATCTGGTGATGGACACCATCGATCGTCTGCCGCAGACCGGTAAGAAAGGCATCAATCTGAAACAACAGCTTAAAGATAAGCTGATCGAGCATAAGCAATACATCAACAAGCACGGTCAGGATATGCCGGAGATCCGTAACTGGAAGTGGAGCAACCCCAAATGAATGCACAAGAGCTTGTAGACACTGCAAGGAGACTGGTTGCCGATGATAAAGGCTTGCTGGCGATGGACGAGAGTAGTCCAACTTGCAACAAACGATTTGCCGAGCTGGGAATTCCCCAAACCGAGGAGACTCGCCGCACTTGGAGGGAGTTGATTCTAACCACTCCAGGTCTAGGTGAGTGCATCAGTGGCGTAATTCTCTACGACGAGACGATTCGTCAGAAGAGGAAAGACGGTACTCCTTTCATTAAAGTCATCACCGACGCAGGAATCATTCCTGGCATCAAAGTGGACACCGGTGCAAAGGACATGGCTGGTCATCCCGGAGAAAAGTTAACCGAAGGTCTGGATGGATTGCGCGACCGGTTGACTGAATACGTTCAAATGGGTGCGCGTTTTGCTAAGTGGCGCGCAGTAATCACTGTAGGTGCTGGATTACCTAGCCGGGCGTGTATAGAGAACAATGCTCAGGCCTTGGCTCGTTATGCTGCGCTGTGTCAGGAAGTCGGACTGGTGCCTATTGTTGAGGCAGAAGTGCTAATGGATGGAGAACATACTTTAGAACGTTGCTATGAGGTAACCGAGGAAGTTCTACGTACGGTTTTTAACCAGCTTTATATGGAACGAGTGCTACTGGAAGGTATCATCCTGAAACCTAATATGATCCTTCCAGGATTGGCTTCTATTAAACAAGCAACGATAGATAAGGCCGCTGATGCTACGGTAAGATGTCTGCTGCAAGCGGTTCCTGCAGCCGTTCAGGGTGTTGCGTTTTTGTCGGGCGGCCAGCCTGCAGAGTTGGCTTCATCACGTTTGAATGCTATGAATGTTCGTTTTAAGTCTCAATTGCCTTGGGCATTAGCCTTTTCATTTAGTCGCGCTATTCAACAACCGGCATTGAAGATTTGGCTAGGCAAGGAGGCCAACGTATTGGCTGCACAGCAGGCTCTGTATCATCGAGGCATGTGCAACCAGGCTGCCCGCCGTGGTGAGTATACTGCCATGATGGAGATGGCTGACAGGAGGAATCTGGCACAAGATGGATCTTATGATTCAAGCTTCGTGGGCAAACAAAATAAATCGAACATGCGCCAGAAATTTGTTATCGGCAACTGGAAGATGTATACCACCGCCGCTGAAGCTAGTCAGTTAGCTAAGGCAATCGTGGATGGGCTGAAAAGTGAGGGTAGTGTATCCGTTGTCATCTGTCCGCCGTTCCCCTATCTGGCCCTTGTTGGTGAGATTCTCAAGGGCAGCGCTGTTGTGCTGGGTGCGCAAAATCTGTTTCCAGAAAAGGAAGGTGCATTCACCGGCGAGGTCAGTCCGACGATGTTACTTGATCTTGGCTGCAAGTACGTTATCCTCGGTCACAGCGAGCGTAGACACAATCTAGGTGAATCCGATACGTTCATTAATCAGAAAGTTCTGATTGCGCTTGCTGCCGGTCTAGATGTGATTTTATGTGTAGGCGAGACTCTGGATCAACGTGAGTCCAAACAGACTAAATCAGTGCTCGACCGGCAACTTATTCAGGGATTGGCCAACCTTCCAGTAGATATGTTGGCGCGCTTGAAAATCGCCTATGAACCCGTCTGGGCAATCGGCAGTGACGGGCATCAGGCGACTCCACAACAGGCAGAACAGGAGGCTGTGGTTATCAGGATGTGTTTTAGCCAAATGTTTGGGGATAATGCAGCGCAGAATCTTGTCATACTCTATGGTGGCAGCGCCAATCCGGAGAATGCCGCTGCGTTGTTTAGCCCGCGATGGGTAGATGGCCTCCTGATCGGCGCCGACAGCCTGAATGCCGATCAATTTCTGGCTATCGTCCGGGCTGGTATCGCTGAACCGCAAACCAAAGGGAAGTCGGTATGAACGTAATCATATTAATAGCGTCGGCGAATGAGGTTCTAGCAAAAGAGAAGATGATGCCAAACAGTAAACAGCAAAGCATCTGGAGTAACTAGTGGAAAATATGAGCTGTAAACCCATCTCTCAGAACCTCGGCTCGGTTGTCTCGGTGCGCGGCGGCGTTGTGGATATACATTTCGATGAGCATTTACCGCCCATCTACACTTTGTTGCACGCGATGGAAGGGACGGTTTCTATCGAGGTTCTCGCGCAACTCGATAGCCATCGAGTGCGCGGCATTGCACTGACCCCCACTCAAGGTCTAGCACGCGGCATGATGGTGGATGACACTGGCGGATCGTTGAAGGTGCCCGTCGGCAAGGAAATTCTTTCGCGCATGTTCGATGTTTTCGGAAACGCCATTGATCGCCTAGCGCCACCGACAGATGTCCAATGGCGCACAGTCCATCGAGCCCCACCGGCGTTAGCAAGGCGCTCCACAAAGTCCGAGCTCTTCGAGACGGGTATCAAAGTCATTGATGTGCTTATGCCACTGGAGCGTGGCGGCAAAGCGGGCTTGTTTGGTGGGGCTGGCGTGGGCAAAACGGTGTTACTTACCGAGATAATTCACAACATGGTCGGGCAACAAGACGGAGTGAGTATTTTTTGCGGCATCGGCGAACGTTGTCGCGAAGGGGAGGAACTCTACCGTGACATGAAAGTCGCTGGTGTGTTGCCGAACATGGTGATGGTTTTCGGTCAAATGAACGAACCCCCTGGTGCCCGTTTCCGTGTCGGTCATGCAGCGTTGACGATGGCAGAGTATTTTCGTGATGAAGAGCATCGCGATGTTTTACTGCTTGTTGATAATATTTTTCGTTTCATCCAGGCCGGCATGGAGATTTCCGGCCTGATGGGGCAGATGCCGTCGCGCTTGGGATACCAGCCGACCATGGGCACCGAGTTGTCACAGCTGGAAGAGCGCATCGCCAATACCGATACAGGTGCTATTACCTCGATTCAGGCGGTATATGTGCCGGCAGATGATTTCACCGACCCTGCGGCGGTACACACTTTTTCACATCTTTCTGCGTCTATCGTGCTGTCTCGCAAGCGGGCGAGCGAGGGACTTTATCCGGCCATAGACCCTTTGCAGTCTATGTCCAAGATGGCTACGCCCGGCATCATCGGCGAGCGACATTATGCCCTCGCGCAGGAAATCCGGCGTACATTGGCGCAATACGCAGACCTGAAAGACATTATCGCGATGCTAGGTATGGAACAATTGTCGCCGGATGACCGCAACGTGGTTGCCCGCGCTCGGCGACTGGAGCGTTTTCTCACCCAGCCATTTTTTACGACCGAACAGTTTACTGGCCTAAGCGGCAAGTTTGTCAGCCTAAAGGACGCGCTAGATGGCTGCGAACGCATCTTGCGCGACGAATTCAAGGACGTCCCGGAGAGTGCGCTTTACATGATAGGGGCGATAGACGAAGCGCTAGACAAAGCCAAGCGAGAACCTGAACCAAAACCAAAACCAAAACAAAAACCTCAGACGGAAGTGGACCATGCAGCCAGCACGCATGAATCTTAAGATTCTCCTGCCCTTTATGATATTTGCCGACAAGACAGGTGTGTCGCGCATCGTTGCGGAATCTCGCGATGGCTCCTTCGGACTCTTGCCCCACAGGCTTGACTGCGTGGCGGCACTTGTGCCTGGGATACTGGTTTTCGAGACAGAAACAGAAGGCGAGGTTTGCATGGCCATCGATGAAGGCATGTTGGTTAAAAACGGCGCCGACGTGCTGGTCTCCGTGCGCAATGCGATCGGGGGAACGGACATCGGACAACTGCGCGCGACGGTAGAGCAGGAGTTTTTGAATCTGGACGAGCAGGAGAAAAGCGTGCGTTCGGTATTGGCGAAATTGGAGAGCGGATTTGTTCGTCGTTTAACGGCGTTTCATCATGAGTAAAAAACCAGAAAGAAAATCTGCATCAGGCGAGACGAAATTCAGCCTTCAGGTAGGCGAGAAGGCGGCGCGAAAACTCAAGGCTCAACGTCATGTCACGCATACCGTGTGGTCTGGATTGGGCATGATGGGTTTGGTTGGCTGGTCGGTGGTGGTGCCGACGCTGCTCGGCGCGGCACTAGGAATCTGGCTGGACAATCGCTATCCAGGGAGCCATTCCTGGACGCTCATGCTGCTGGCCATCGGACTGGGGCTCGGTTGCTTCAATGCGTGGCATTGGGTGGCCAAGGAAGACCGGGAAATACACGAGCAAGAGGAGAACGGTAATGAATGAACCATTGAGCTTGGCATTCGCATTGGTAGCTGGCATTTTGCTCGGCGCGATTTTTTTCGGCGGCCTGTGGTGGACTGTCTGTCGCGGCGTTAGCTCCAAACGGCCGGCGCTTTGGTTCACCGGCAGCATGTTGCTGCGGATGTGCATCGTGGTGCTGGGGTTCTATCTGGCCTCTGGGGGTAATTGGCAGCGCTTGCTGGCATCCCTACTCGGATTTGTCGTTGCGCGCCTGATTGTTATGCGCCTCACCCGCGCAATGGCACAGCCCGGCCAATTGGCGCAGGAGGCTGGCCATGCACCTTAGCCCTGATGACATCATCTTCTGGCAACACGGCTTTTTAAAACTCAACGCCACGATCGTTTTCACTTGGGGGCTGATGTTGGTGCTGGCAGTCGGTTCAAAACTCGTTACGCGTAAACTTTCCACCGGTCTGCAACGTACACGCTGGCAGAATTTACTTGAAATCGTCGTCACCGGCATTGCAAAACAGATTGAAGAGGTAGGGATGAGCCAGCCGCAGAAATATCTCGGCTTTTTGGGGACATTATTCCTATTTGTCGCGATGGCGAGCCTCTTTACCATCGTGCCCGGTTATGAGCCACCGACAGGTTCTCTCTCGACCACCGCAGCGCTGGCAATCTGTGTTTTTGTGGCGGTGCCGCTGTTCGGCATTGAGCAGAGCGGGCTGGGCGAGTATCTTAAGGAGTATGTGCAACCGACGGCTATCATGTTGCCGTTCAATATCATCAGCGAACTTTCGCGCACCCTTGCACTGGCCGTCCGCCTATTTGGCAACATGATGAGCGGGACGATGATACTCGCCATTCTGCTGACTATTACGCCATTTATTTTCCCGATCGCGATGAGCGCGCTCGGACTGCTCACCGGTATGGTGCAAGCCTACATCTTCAGTATTTTGGCAGCCGTTTACATCGCGGCTGCCACGCGGGTTCGCAAGCACAAGCCTGAACCTGATACGGCACATTAAAGTATGAACTACGACAACCAAAGGAGATATTATGGATAGCCTAACTATTATTGCGGTGGCATCAATTATCACGGCTGGCATGACCATAGCCATAGGGGTCGTAGGGCCTTCACTTGGCGAAGGAAAGGCTGTTGCAACGGCGCTGACCTCCCTGGCCCAGCAGCCAGATGCTTCCGCCACTATCACGCGGACGCTATTCGTCGGTCTGGCGATGATCGAATCTACGGCGATCTACTGCTTCGTGGTGTCGATGATTCTCCTGTTCGCTAATCCGTTCTGGAATCACGTCATCGCACAAACTGCGGGAAAGTAAGTCATGCTGATCGACTGGTTTACTATCTTAGCGCAAGTCATCAATTTCCTCATTCTGGTGTGGTTGTTGAAGCGATTCCTATACAAGCCCATTCTCAACGCTATTGATGAACGGGAGAGGCGAATCGCCAAGGAGCTGGCAGACGCCGATGCGAAAAAGACCGAAGCCAAAACAGAGCGCGACGAATTCCAGCATAAGAACGAGGTGTTCGATCAGCAACGCGCCGCGCTGTTAAGCAAAGCAACGGATGAGGCTAAAGCCGAACGTAAGCGGCTTCTGGACGAAGCGAGGCAGGCAGCCGATGCCTTGAGTGCCAAGCGACAGGAAACGCTGAGAAATGATGCACATAACTTAAATCAAGCCATCAGTCGCCGCACCCAGCAGGAAGTATTCGCCATCGCGCGCAAGGCGCTGACGGATCTTGCCGGGACTAGTCTGGAGGAACGCTTGGCAGATGTGTTCATTCAACGTTTGCGAGCAATGGATAGTCAGGCAATAGCAGGCCTCGCCGAAGCGCTTAAGGCCGCCTCTGACCCTGCACTTGTGCGTAGCGCGTATGAGCTGACTGCAGAGCAACGTGCGATGATACAAAATGCGCTTAACGAAGCCTTTTCGGCTGACATCCACGTCCGCTTCGAGACTGCGCCAGAACTGATCAGCGGCATTGAACTGACCACGAATGGACATAAGGTGGCGTGGAGCATCGCAGATTATCTGGTGTCGCTGATAAAAAGCGTCGATGAACTGCTGAAAGAGAATGATAAAGCTGAAGCACAAGCCCAGGCAAAGATACCGTCAGCCTTGACACAGCAGATCGGCAAGCGAGCCTATGAACTCTACGAGGAGCAAGGCCGCAAGACCGGCCATGCAGTTGAGGACTGGGAGAGGGCGGAGCGCGAGATTCGGAAAGCAAGTCTTGATCCTGTCAAAACCGAGCCTCAGCCTGAAGCCAAAGCCAAGCCTAAACCTGAAGTCAAATCTGAAGCAAAAGCGGAACCTGCAATAGAAGCCAAAGCTAAGTCTGAAAAAAAAGTAAAGCCTAAACCTACAGTTAAAGTCGGCTCTGAATCTGCATCCAAAGCCGAGTCCAGGCCTGAAATCAAACCTGAAGAATCCAAATCTGAAGAACCTAAACCTGAAGCAAAGACCCAATGACCGTGGAATCTGAAAGCCTGCAGAGTGTTTTCGACAGAGCTTTTGCTGAAGTTAGCCAGGCGCGGGAATTTTATACACCGCAACTTGTATCGCGAGAAGTTGGCACGATTATCAGCATCGCCACAGGCATTGCAAAAGTATCCGGTCTCCCGGGAGTAGGTTTTGAGGAGATGCTGAAATTCCCCGGCGATATATATGGCATCGCATTCAACGTCGATGAAGATGAAATCGGCGTTGTTCTGCTTGGAAACTATTGGCACTTGCATGCAGGCGATGAAGTTGAACGCATGGGGCACGTGATGAATGTGCCGGTGGGAGAAGGGTTGATCGGACGCATTATCAATCCTATGGGCCAGCCTCTGGATGGCAAGGGGCCGGTGAATTCCAATATGCACCTGCCTGTAGAACGCCCCGCCCGGTCCATCATGGATCGAGCTCCCGTCGTCGTGCCCTTGCAAACCGGCATTAAGGTCATTGATGCGCTCATCCCCGTTGGACGCGGTCAGCGTGAGTTGATTCTCGGCGATCGGCAGACGGGAAAAACCACCATTGCAATCGATACCATTCTTAATCAGCATGGTAAGGATGTCCTGTGCGTTTATTGCGCTATCGACCAGCGCGCATCCGGTGTTGCCAAAGTGGTCGCCACTTTGCGTGAAAAAGGCGCAATGGACTATACCATTGTGGTCGTCACCGAAGGCAACGATCCGCCCGGCCTCGCCTACGTTGCACCTTATGCCGCAACCAGCATCGCGGAGTACTTTATGGAACAAGGCCGCGATGTGCTGGTGGTTTACGATGACCTCACACATCATGCACGCGCCTACCGTGAGTTGTCGCTGCTGCTGCGCCGCCCCCCCGGCCGGGAAGCTTTTCCCGGTGACATCTTTTACATCCACTCACGGCTGTTGGAGCGCGCAACGCACTTACGCACTGAACTCGGCGGTGGATCGTTGACGGCATTGCCCATTATCGAAACCGAAGCTGAGGATATTTCCGCCTACATTCCGACCAATCTGATTTCCATCACTGATGGGCAAATTTATCTGTCGCCGTCGCTGTTCGAACTTAGCGTATTGCCTGCGGTCGATGTCGGAAAATCCGTTTCACGCGTCGGCGGCAAGGCGCAACGCGCGGCTTATCGTGCCGTGGCAGGCGACCTTAAGCTTGCCTATGCCCAGTTCGAGGAGCTAGAAACCTTCGCCCGCTTTGGCGCACGGCTGGATGAAGATACCCGAAAAATTATCGAGCACGGGCGACGAATTCGCGCTTGCCTCAAACAGTCGGAATTCGCCCCGGTGGCCGTGCCCGCTCAAATCACTGTCCTGCTGGCGTTGACCTCTGGACTCTTCGACCCAGTGCCGATTGATCAGATGACTGATGCCGAAAACGCCGTTCATGAGGCTGCGGCGAACATCCCGGCGGAGGTTTGCGCGCGATTCGATACCGCCGAAAAATTGAGCGACGAAGACCGGACAGCGATTAACCAGATCGCCCGCAATGCACTCGCACGGTTCCAACCCAAGCCTGAACCAGAGCCTGTAGCTAAAGCAGTGGTCGAATCTAATCCTAATGCGGCATCCAAGGAGCGGCATCCACGGAGCGGCATCCAAGGAGCGGCATCTAAGGATAGCCATGAGTAACACCACCGCGAGCTTGCGCCGAAAGATCACCAGTGCCGGAGATTTGCAATCGGTGGTGCGCACGATGAAGGCGATGGCCGCGTCGAGCATCGTGCAATACGAGAACGCGGTGCACTCCCTGGATGATTATTATCGGACAGTGCAGCTAGGTTTGATCGCGTGTTTTAGGCAAGGTGAACAATCTGGCTTTATGACGAAGATGGAGCAGAAAAATGAAGGCACGATTGGCGCTGTTGTGTTTGGTTCTGATCAAGGGCTGGTTGGGCAATTCAATGAGGTAATGTCTGAGTTCGTCGTGAATACGCTGGAAAATATGCCGGGCAAAAAAACTGTCTGGGCCGTTGGTGAGCGCATTCATTCGCGCCTTGCGGAAACCAGCCTAATGCCTGGAGAAAGCTTCATGCTGCCGAATTCCATTGCGGCGATTACACCGTTGGTTGGGCAGATTCTGGTCGAGTTGGAATTGCACCGTGAAAGAGGCGAAACTGCTCAGGTATACCTTTTTCATAACCGTCCCAAGTCCGGAGCGATTTATACACCCGTGTGTCAACGGCTGTTGCCGCTGGACAACGCATGGAGGCGTGATCTGGCAACAATCTCCTGGCCCACTGGGAATTTACCCGAAGTGATGAATTGCCGGGAGGAGACCTTACTGGCTTTCGTTCGCGAATATCTTTTTGTCTCACTTTTCAGGGCGTGTGCAGAATCTCTGGCAAGCGAAAATGCCAGTCGCTTGGCCGCGATGCAGCGCGCTGAAAAAAATATCGATGAACTGCAAGAGGATCTGAACCGATCGTTTCACCGCCTGCGTCAGAGCGGTATCGACGAGGAGCTGTTTGATGTTATCTCTGGCTTTGAGGCGCTGGCAGGGCATTAACGATGAAAGAAAGGATCGAGATGAAAATCAATTCAAAGGATTTCCGAGTGCAGGAAGGCGAAAAGGTCAAGCTAAAGAAGTGGCCAACGCTGGTGAAGCCAGTTTACAAGTCGAAGAAGCAATACAGCAAACTGCTCGCAGAACATGTGGATGAGTTGAGTGTGCTGCAACGCCTGCACTATGCCTCCAACCGCTATGCGGTATTGCTGATTTTTCAGGCTATGGACGCGGCCGGCAAGGACGGAGCCATTCGCCATGTGATGTCTGGCATCAATCCGCAGGGCTGCCAGGTGTTCAGTTTCAAGCATCCGAGTGCCACGGAACTTGAACATGATTTTTTGTGGCGTACTTCCCAGTGTCTGCCGGAACGCGGCCGGATCGGCATCTTCAACCGATCCTATTACGAGGAGGTGTTGATCGTACGTGTACATCCGGAGATTCTACTTGCTCAGGGGCTGCCGGATGGGGAACTCGACGAGGAAACTATCTGGCAGGAACGCTACCGTTCCATCGTGGATTTGGAGAGCCATCTCTACCGGAACGGCACACGGACCATCAAGATCTTTCTGCACCTTTCCGAGGAAGAGCAGCGCAAGCGTTTTCTCGATCGCATAGATGAGCCCGAAAAGAACTGGAAATTCAGCCTTGCCGACATTGAAGAGCGGAAATTCTGGGAACAATACATGGAAGCCTATGAAGAATGCCTGAGCGGGACCAGTACGAAAATAGCCCCCTGGTATGTAGTACCTGCGGATAACAAAGAGAATGCCCGGCTGATTATTTCCCAGATTATTCTCGACACGTTCAAAACACTCAATATGCGCTACCCAGTAACCGACGAAAAGCGCAAACAGGAGTTGCTGTCGATCCGCCAACGGCTGATGAAGGAAGGACCAATAGGCAATAAGGCAGGTAAATCTGACCAGGCCTAGTCCATTGATGGAAGCTATGCTGCAAATCACCTAAGCATTACAACTACTTTTAAGGAGAGAATTAAATGGCAAAAATAGAACAGTTGGAATTGGAGGCACATCGCAGTGAAATCATCGCCGATGTGAAAAACTTGGTAGAAAAATATCGAGCTATATTTGATTGGGATGTGCCTGATATTGATCAAGGCTATGCGGATAAACTAATACTGGTGGAAATAGGCAAGGCCTTGGATGTTATAGAAAAGAAATTGCTAAGCTAAACTGAGCTGAACTTTGATACCAATGTACTTGGCTTAGCCACCATGCGCGCACTGACGACAGAGGATCCAAGTTTATACTCAGTATTTTTATTTTCTCTATAAATATGCACGTATAGAACTAATGCTATGGAAATTTCAGTGAATAATATCAGATAGTACACTTTGTGCGCGCAACTCTCTGGACTTCACATCTCTGGACTTCGCATGCTTTTGTAGCAAAGAAAACTAGGTAGATTAAAGTGGCACGAAGCGTCTATGATTCGGCGATGCTAAATGATTTACCCGACGCGAAGCGCCTCCTTCTTACGCAAAGCGAGTCCCCTGCAACACAGCTGCTCGTGCTGCGAGGAGTAGCGAGCTTGCGAGTGTTTAGCGCACACGTCGAAGCCGAACGGAGCAGGACAGTTTAATCAAATAACTCTAATGTGAGCGGCTTGCCGTATGGGTGCAAATTTATAGCTAATGTGCTTTTTGGATTATCTTCCCGCCCTCAACGCCGCGGTATGTACGGGGCTATCCCAGTGTTGTTTAATTTCCTCGTCCAGTAAACATAAGGTGATAGAAGCGCCAGCCATGTCGAGTGCGGTGATATAGTTGCCCACCAAGGAGCGGCTGATTTGAATGCCATGTTCGCTGAGTAATTTAGCTGCCGAGTTGTACAGCAAATAAAGCTCCATTAGCGGGGTTGCGCCAAAGCCATTGATGATTAATAAGGCTTCACTGTTATCGGCTGGTTTTAGGTCGCTTAAAATGGCATCCACACAGTCTCGTACAATTGCATCGGCTTCGCGCATCACTTCACGTCTGCGCCCAGGCTCCCCATGTATACCCACGCCCATTTCAAGTTCGCTATCATCAATATCAAAAGTAGGGCGGCCAGCAGCTGGCACAGTACAGCTAGTCAGCGCCACGCCGATACTGGCGGTGCGACTATTCACTTTATCCCCTAGCGTTTTGCAGGCTTGCAAGTTCGCGCCAGTTTCGGCCAAGCTACCGACGCATTTTTCTACGATGACCGTGCCTGCCACGCCGCGTCTCCCATTAGTATAGGTGCTGTTGATGACGGCGCAATCATAGCTGGTGATTACGGTGGCGCTTTCAAAGGGCAGCATTTCTGCGGCCATTTCAAAATTCATCACATCGCCGGCGTAATTTTTAACGATAAACAATATGCCTTTATCTGCATGTACGGACTCGGCCGCCATGAGCATTTGGTCTGGTGTGGGCGAGGTGAATACATGGCCCGGGCAGGCAGCGTCCAGCATGCCAAAACCAATGTAGCCGCTGTGTAATGGCTCGTGCCCAGAACCCCCGCCAGAGATGATTGCGACTTTATTGACTGCCTTATTTTTACGGGTAATAAAGTGCGGGTCTAAATGTAATGTCACTAAATCAGCATGGGCTGCGGCAAAGCCACTTAAGCTCTCAACTAGGACATCATCAATGTTGTTGATAAATTTTTTCATTTTAAGCATCCATCGCAAGTTTACACACAGCTTCGATCATTAATTGGCAACTCTTGGCGCCAGGGTCAATATGGCCAATTGCGCGCTCACCCAGGCCAGCAGCGCGGCCTTTGGTGGCGATTAAATCTTTGGTTGCCAGCATGCCTTGTTCGGCCGTCTGTGTCAGCATGGTGCAAATCTGTTTAACATCGCAGTTTTGTGCCGCCAGTAATATAAATTGATTTGACACCGGGATCAGCACATCTAGCATGGTTTTTTCGCCAATATCAGCTTTGCCACGCTGAATAATGGCTTGCACTCCAGCAGCAAAAGCAGTGGCAACTTTTAATGCAGATTCATCGCCATTCTCTTTTAAGGCATTATCTTCGCGTGCTTGTGTTTCAAGCACTTTAGCCATGGCCATAAAGAAACTGGCCAGTAAAGGCCCGGAAGCTCCGCCAATAGTGCTTAGCAGCTTCAAGCCAATTTTGTTGATGGCCTCGCTTGGGCTAAGCATCGCCAATTCTGCCTGCATATCAACAATGGCATTGGCCCCGCGTTTCATGTTGATGTAATGGTCGCCGTCACCGATTGCGCGATCTAACGATTCCAGGGTATTTTCATTGGCTAAAATTGTACGCTGAACTGCCTTGGCAGCGCTTAAGATAAAGTCCGTTTTCATCGCTTGCCTATATCATGAATAACACTATGTTGTGATTTGCTTAAAGTTGTTAAACTCTACACATGTTAATCCATCTTTTCAATTCATGAGTTTACGCTTCCGCTTAAATCTACTGATTACATTGCTGTTGCTACTGTTTATGGTGGCCGTGGGATATGTGACAATTAAAGGCACTAAATCATCTATACAAGAAGGTGTGGAATCAGCGACACGTGTTACGACGCAGTTGCTGGATACGGTCATTGTTAGCTCTGTGCAGAATCCGGATTGGGGCTACACACACGATGTATTAAGGCGTTTTTTGCAGTCATTAGGGCATGTGCGCAGTAATCAAATCAAGCTATATAGCCTCAGCGGCGCTTTATTGTATCAATCACCACCTTCTCAATATCGCGCCAAGGAGAATCCGCCGCAGTGGTTTGTGGATTTGCTTGATCCGCATGAAAAGTCGGTGACGCGATTAGTCCGTTTTGGTAAGTTAGAAATCATTCCGGATCCATCCGGGGCCATTCGGGAGTCTTGGGGTAAAGTCCGTTATTTATTTTGGCTAGGCCTTACATTTTTTATTTTGTTAAATGGCATGGTGTATTGGATGCTAGGGCATTGGTTGCGACCCCTGCAGCCTATGCTAAAAGCCATCAACAAAATGGAGCAAGGCGATTTAACTACCCGTTTACCTGCATTCAACCTGCCTGAGTTCGAGCGTATCGGGCATAGCCTTAATCGCATGGCTGAATCGCTTACCGCAGAGCGCCAGTTAGAAGAAAATCGTCAGCTCACACATTTGATTCAAAAACACATTGAGGATGAGCGTAGAAGTCTGGCGCGTGAACTGCACGATGAGTTGGGTCAGTATGTGACGGCTATTAAAACCTTTGCGGTGGGAATCGCCAATAAAACCAAGGCGAGTAAAGATAACCCCGGCATCCCTGATATTGAAGCTAATGCCCGCGTGATTGTATCCGCTGCGAATGAAATCTATGATGGCATGCATAACATCATTCGTCAGTTGCGCCCTGGTTCTTTAGACAACTTAGGTTTGGCGGAAACATTAAAAGATGTCGTGAGTGTTTATCAAACACAAAACCCAAACGTTAAAATTAATTTGCAATTAAAAGGTGATTTACAAGGCTTAGGTGAAACTGTCAGCATTAATTTGTATCGAATAGTGCAGGAGTCGTTGAATAATGCTCTTAAGTATGCAGGCGCAACGACAATTGACATTGAGTTATGCAAGACAACAACAGGTGATTTGCTGCTAAATATTAAAGATAACGGAGTCGGCATGGATGTTGACGCAGTTGATCAAACAAAACATTTTGGCTTGTTAGGTATGCGTGAACGAGTGCAAGCCTTGCATGGTAGTTTTAATATGGAAGCCGCAATTAATCAAGGTACGGCGATTTATATCAACATTCCTAATCACCCTTCGAATCAATTGTAGGTAAAATGCCGAAAAAATTTAAGTTAATCAATAATATCAAATTACCAGAAAATGGAAGAAGGCAAGCAACATGAGTCAAATTAACGTCATGCTAGTAGATGATCACGCCGTGGTGCGCATGGGTTTTAAGATGTTGCTGGAGATGGATGCCGATATTAAAGTGGTGGCAGAAGCAGAAAGTGGTGAGCAGAGTATTCAACGCTATATGGAGTTCAAACCTACGGTGGTGGTGATGGACATTACCATGCCGGGCATTGGTGGTTTAGAAGCAATTGAGCGCATTCTGGCAAAAGATAGCTCAGCTAAAATTTTAGTGTTATCAGCGCATGAAGACTCAGTACATCCGAAACGTGTGTTGAATGCGGGGGCTATGGGTTATTTAACCAAGCGCAGCGCGGCTGAGGAGATGATTAAAGCAATTCGCACGGTGGCCAGCGGTAAGAAATATTTAGAGGCTAGTGTTGCGCAACAGATGGCCATTCAGCAGTTGTCAGGTGATCAAAATCCAGTGGATGTTTTGTCGCCGCGAGAGTTTGAAGTATTTATTGCACTGGCTAAAGGAAAAACTACCAACGAAATCGCTGAAACCTTGTTTTTAAGCCCACGCACTGTGGGTACGCATCTTTACAATATTAAGCAAAAACTCAATGCCAATAATTCAGCTGAAATCGCGCTGATTGCGATGCGAAGTGGATTGATAGACCCTTGATTTAACGCCCCTTGATTAAACAGTTTTGATTGAAAAGCTGTTACTAGATAGCCGTTCAATTAACCGCATAGCGTGCGATACTCAGCTCACCCGCGTTTGATAACTCAACCAATACTTTTTCACCACTGTGCATCTTTCCAATTTCTGGAGGAATCAAAAAGGTAATGGGTTGTTTGTTGTTTGATTGCTTATTGTCAGCAGCGCCAATCGCAATTTGCCATAATTGCCATTGATCTTTGGGTGGAATTTCTGTTGAACCTTGTATTCTGGCCTTTTCAAGGATGCGCTGTTTCTCATCGCCGACCAGCAAGATCCAAACCTCCACTTGCACCAATGGTGCTTCATTAATTGTCTGATTTGGCTTTTCTTCTTCAATCGAGGATGCCGGTAGCGGTTCGACTTGAATGGCGACTTTTTCAAAACCAGCGTTCAAAAAGGCAATTTTATAAGGGTCAGGCGCGGTATCTTTCAGGGCTACCTTTTGCGCAGCTATTTTTTCGTTGCGATCGTGCGCATCCATCGCGGCTGCTGTAGCTTTATCTGCCCCTTGCATTAAAACTGATCGCGCTATTTGCTGTGTGACAGTTCCGCCTAGGCAGCCAGTCAAGCAGCAAGCCAGACAGCAAGCCACACAGTAAGTAGGTGCCATAGAAACTAATCCTGAAGTCAGCCACTTACCTATAGACCATTTATTGGAGCATCGCATCGCCATAAAAGCTCTGTTGAACACTACGTTTTTAACGTCGGAAGATTAGATTACTGCTGAATAAGGTGCTTGTCCACTATATTGTTACTTAAGTGCTTGTACTGAAAATGATTTTCAACATAATTGCAAAGCAATTATTGTGTAGTCCTCACACTAATCACACCACTTAAAATAATCAAGCCAATGGCGAAATAGGCATCTAGGCTTAAATGCTCATGCCACCACATTACACCAAATAGGCTTGCTAACACTACTGTTACATAGGCCAGACTTGCGACAACTAGCGTATCACCAGTTCTATAGGCGCGTGTCATTGCCAATTGTGCGATGGTGGCAGACAAGCCTAAACCGAGTAAAACAGGTAAATCTTGCCATCTAACTGGATGAAATTTATCAAAAAACATCCAAAGCCCTGCGCCTATTGTTGATATAAGCGTGAAATAAAAAACAGTACGCCAATCAGGCTCATTAGCCTTGCCCAGCTGTTTGACGTGCATATAAGCAAAAGCGGCGCCTAGGCCGGACAGTAAGCCTAAGCTGCCAGCGAGCCAGTCTGCGCTGCTTAAGCTTGGTTTAAGCAGCAAACTGACACCAATAAAACCAAGAATCAGACCAAAAAATAATGATTTTTTAGGCTTTTCATTTAGCATAAATGGCGTAATCACGGCTAAAAATAAGGGCGAAGTGTAGTTGAGCGTGATTGCTGTTGCTAATGGTAGGTGCGCAATAGCATAGAAAAAAAGTACCAGTGAAGCAAAACCCACCAATGCACGCGACATTTGTTTGAACATCACGGGAGTCGCTAGTGGTAATTTTTTGTTGAATATATATAACCAAATGACCATCAAGCCAAATATTGAGCGGTAAAACACCAGTTCGCCACTGCTGAATTTTTGTGCGCCGACTTTAACCAATGCGCCCATGATAGCAAAGCCAAGTGCAGCAACGAGCATCCATAGGCTACCTAAATTAGGTAAGGTAAAATTAGGTAGTTTAATTGGAATGTTTTTCAGCATGAATGTAATTGGTAAGTGTGTTGAATCTATGCGCTGGCAGGATGCTCAGGGTTGCCAATGAATGGGTTTTAAGATAATCTCACATATATTGTATGATTTAAAAGTTGCATCAAAAATAATTAGAAATCATGGAGATGCATCGCATGCAAAACCATTAGATTCAATAATAATTATCGCAAGTTTGTCACATCGAGAAAACATAGGCTTTAATTTTAAAGTTTTTTTAAATTTAAGATGATGGCATAACGGCGGCAGTAGCCGCCGTTTGCGTTTTGACACGTTAAACTTGCTAAATTAATCATAATTAACAGATTCACTCTATTTAAAATATAAAGTTATCCATGACAAATCATTTAATGAATACCTACATGCGTCAACCTATCACCTTTGTGAAGGGTGAGGGCGTCTGGCTGTGGGACGATAAAGGCGAAAAATATTTAGATGCGCTAGCCGGTGTTGCTGTCAATGGCTTAGGCCATGCGCATCCTAAACTAGTGAAAGCCATCAGTGAGCAAGCCGCTAAGCTTATTCATGTGTCCAATATATATAACATTGCAGAGCAAGTCGCGCTGGCGGATAAACTGTGTGAAATTTCAGGCATGGATAAGGTGTTTTTCTGTAACTCTGGATGTGAGGCAAATGAGGCTAGCATTAAGTTAGCGCGGTTATTTGGCCACAATAAAGGCATAGATAATCCTGAAATCATTGTTATGGATCAATCGTTTCATGGTCGTACCTTGGCAACGCTTTCGGCTACGGGTAACCGTAAGGTGCAAGCAGGCTTTGAGCCCTTGGTCAGCGGTTTTATTCGTGTGCCTTATGATGATATTGAAGCTATTAAGCACGTGGCTGCACACAATGCTAATGTTGTGGCTATTCTGGTCGAGCCTGTGCAGGGTGAGGGCGGCATTAATATTCCAAAAGATGCTGGTACTTATCTGGAAACATTACGCCAAATTTGTGATGCCCATGACTGGTTGTTAATGTTGGATGAAGTGCAAACTGGCATTGGCCGTACTGGCACCTGGTTTTCTTTTCAGCACACCACCATCATGCCCGATGTGATGAGCTTGGCTAAAGGTCTAGGCTCCGGCGTGCCTATTGGCGCTTGCCTTGCGCATGGTAGGGCTGCAGAAGTGTTTACTTATGGCAAGCACGGCTCAACTTTTGGCGGTAATCCTTTGGCTTGTGCGGCTGGTTTAGCGACGCTTAAAGCGATAGAAGAAGAGGGTTTGCGCGAAAATTCTGAGAAAATAGGTCATTTGATTCATGCAGGTTTCGATGCTGAATTTAAGAATACTAAAGGTGTGATTGCGATACGCAATGCTGGCTTAATGATAGGTATCGAGCTTGATCGGTCATGTGCCGACTTAGTGAAAATGGCGCTAGCGGCTAAGTTATTGATTAACGTAACCGCTGACAATGTGGTACGTTTGCTGCCGCCATTGGTGATGAACGAGGCCGAGGCAAATGAGCTGGTACTACGCTTAGCCGCCGTGATTAAAACGTTTTTAGCTGGCTAGAGTTTTTAGCAGCCGTTGTGAATCAATAAAAAACATCTATACTATTTATTAAAAACTAAAGCAATAGAAACTACTGCGGTAAAACATTATGGCAATAAAACATTTTTTACAGTTCAATGACTTAAATCGAGACGAACTTGAGTACGTGTTCGAGCGTGCGCGCTGGATTAAAAGCCAATTCAAAGCTTATCAGCAATACTGGCCTTTGCAAGACCGCACATTGGTGATGATTTTTGAAAAAGCCAGTACACGCACACGCCTGTCATTTGAAGCGGGTATGCAGCAATTGGGCGGTTCCGCTATATATTTAAATACGCGTGATTCGCAATTAGGTCGTGGTGAGCCCGTTGAAGATGCCGCACAAGTGATTTCACGTATGAGTGACATTGTGATGATTCGTACATTTGAGCAGGAAATCATTGAGCGTTTTGCGGCTAATTCCCGTGTACCTGTCGTGAATGGTTTAACCAATGAATATCACCCATGCCAAATTCTGGCGGATATTTTTACTTTCATCGAGCATCGAGGCCCTATTCAAGGCAAAACCGTAGCGTGGATTGGTGATAGCAACAACGTTTGCAACACATGGTTGCAGGCTGCTGAGGTGTTGGATTTTAACGTGCATGTTTCTACACCACCGGGTTACGAGGTTGAAGCTGAGCGGGCTAATCTATACGGCAATGATCATTACGAAGAGTTTGCCGACCCAATGGAAGCGGCTAAAAATGCGCATCTGGTCACTACGGATGTATGGACTAGCATGGGTTTTGAAGCTGAAAATGAAGAGCGTTTGCGTGATTTTGTGGATTGGCAGGTCGATGCAGATATGATGCGAATTGCCGCCAAAAATGCACTCTTTATGCATTGCTTGCCAGCCCATCGCGGTGAGGAAGTTTCTGCAGAGGTGATTGATGGTGCCCATTCTGTGGTGTGGGATGAGGCTGAAAACCGCCTGCACGTTCAAAAAGCATTGATGGAATATTTGTTGTTGGGAAAAATTGAAGTCTAGATAAAGTTTAATTGAGGAAAAGTTTAAGCAATGAGTAACGTAAAAAAAGACGGCCTTAAAGGCGTCAAGAAAGTAGTGTTAGCCTATTCAGGCGGTCTGGATACCTCAGTAATTTTGAAGTGGCTGCAAGATGAATACCAATGTGAAGTGGTCACGTTTACCGCAGACTTAGGTCAGGGCGAAGAGTTGGAACCTGCGCGCGCAAAAGCGAAAGCAGCTGGCGTAAAAGAGATTTATATTGATGATGTACGTGAAGAATTCGTGCGTGATTTTGTGTTCCCTATGTTCCGTGCGAATACCGTGTATGAAGGCGAATACTTATTAGGTACTTCAATCGCCCGCCCATTAATCGCTAAGCGTTTAATTGAGATTGCAAATGAAACCAATGCCGATGCCATTTCACACGGCGCTACCGGCAAAGGTAACGATCAAGTCCGTTTTGAGTTGGGCGCCTATGCTTTAAATCCAAATATTCAAATCATCGCTCCCTGGCGTGAGTGGGATTTATTAAGCCGTGAGAAGCTCATGGCCTATGCTGAGTCGCATGGCATTCCAGTTGATATGAAACATAAACAAGGCGGCAGCCCATACAGTATGGATGCTAACTTGTTGCATATTTCATACGAAGGCCGTCATTTAGAGAATCCAGCCGCAGAACCGGAAGAATCTATGTGGCGTTGGAGTGTTAGCCCAGAAAAAGCACCGGATGCTGCTGAGTATTTAGATATTGAATATGTAAACGGTGACCCGGTAAGCTTGAATGGCGAAGCCATGAAGCCTCACGAGTTATTAGCGCACCTCAATAAAATTGGTGGAAAGCACGGTATTGGTCGCCTGGATCTAGTTGAAAATCGCTATGTCGGCATGAAATCACGCGGCTGTTACGAAACACCGGGCGGTACCATCATGCTTAAAGCGCACCGTGCAATTGAGTCAATCACGCTAGATCGTGAAGTCGCACATTTAAAAGACGACCTCATGCCACGCTATGCCAGCATGATTTATAACGGTTACTGGTGGAGTCCTGAGCGCCTTGCACTTCAAACGCTGATTGACCATACGCAAACTGTCGTTAACGGCTGGGTGCGCGTTAAACTCTATAAAGGCAATGTGATCGTGACAGGGCGTGATAGTAAAACCAACTCGCTATTTGATTCAACTATTGCCACCTTTGAAGATGATAAAGGTGCTTATGATCAAAAAGATGCAGGCGGCTTTATTAAGCTAAATGCATTAAGGTTGCGAATTGCTGCAAATTTGAAGAATAGGCAGTAAACATTGCTGATAAAAAAAGGGGCATATTTGCCCCTTTTTTTATTGAAATTTCCCGATTACCGAGCTTGGGAAAGTTGTACTCTACGTAATGTGCTCCAACAATCGAGAAAATTCTCTGTCCGTAAAATTACTGCGACATATTATCTGACCCATCTCTAAACATCTTACTTGCAGCCTCTGGATTGCCCGTCCAGAAATGATAAAACTCGCGCACTACTGTCAAGAATAGGTATTTAACATCTTTGTTATGAAATAGTGGCAAAGTCATATCAACGGCTGTGCGATAAGACTTGTGGTTCTTTATGGGGGCATCTCTCAGGCGGATTAATATGATTTTTGCAAATTTAATCCGCGTTTCTACTACTAGCTTATCCGCCCCCTCATCGCGCAGTGCTTGTGCATAAGCTTTTAACGGCCAGTTTTCAGAAGTGTCAAATTTTTCTGTTTCCAGACTATCGGTTAATGATTTGAGTGAGGCGGGCAGTGGTTTCCATTGAATGGTGTCAATATCGAAACCGTAATGTAAATTAAAAGCAGCAATCGCTTTTATATCTTTTACCCAAAATGGATAAAACTCACGGGCGGCATTCAGGTTTGTATGCCAATCATCTTCGGCAACCTTGCTCATGACAATGTCTAAGGCCTTGCCATACTCAATGCCATTAAGTGATTTATCCATAAGGATTTCACTTAATTGATCTAGAAATAGGGAGCGCTTGTATAACATGCCACTCGTGGCACCTTTGGCTTGCAGGAGTTTTAAATAAGCGCTGATGGCTTCTTTTTCACGCGTTAGATTCATGAATTTATTACATATCCTAATGGCAACATTAATCTATCAGAGATAGCTTAACGGTTTAGATTTAGTGTTGTGGGAGTGGGAGTACAACATAAACACGCATAATGCATTTTTATTAGGTGCAGAAGCCCATTATAAGTTCGAAACTTTCTATTTTTTATGCTTTTCACCAATATGCATTTCGCCGCGTTGCTTGGCTAGAATCACTTGTTTTTGACGCTCAGTCAGGCTGGCGCGTTTTTCTTCAGAAATTTTGTCGTAGCAATAAGGACAAGAGATACCGGGTGTATATTGCGTACTTTGCATCTCGGTGGGTGATAAAGGGTGGCGGCACGCGTAACATTGGTCAAACTCACCGACTTCTAAATTATGTTTTACTGCCACACGCTGGTCGAATACAAAGCATTCACCTTCCCACATACTTTGTGCTTCAGGTACAGTTTCAAGATATTTTAAAATACCGCCTTGCAGGTGAAATACTTTTTCAAAGCCTTGATCCATCATGTAAGATGACGCTTTTTCGCAACGAATGCCGCCAGTGCAAAACATCGCGACTTTTTTATGTTTAGTTTTATCAAAATGCTTGGCAACATATTCTGGAAACTCACGAAACGTCGTGGTTTTTGGGTCAATTGCCCCTTTGAACGTGCCTATATCCACTTCATAATCGTTGCGGGTATCAATTAAAACAACGTCCGGGTCAGAAATCAGCGCATTCCAGTCTTCAGGCTTGACGTAAGTGCCGACTAGCTTGGTGGGACTGACACCAGCTACGCCTAGCGTAACAATCTCTTTTTTGAGCTTCACTTTCATGCGGTAAAACGGATGTTCGCTAGCAAATGACTCTTTGTGTTCTAAATCGATAAATCTATTTT
>Ga0209913_1000761_pt1 | contig 23445 bp, 17 predicted proteins | sample PersoiDNA2013203_FD_185805 | JGI IMG/M metagenome (GOLD analysis project Ga0209913, IMG submission 185805) | Permafrost soil microbial communities from the Arctic, to analyse light accelerated degradation of dissolved organic matter (DOM) -... | ecosystem: Environmental > Terrestrial > Soil >... | reverse complement strand
AACGTTTAAATGGTAAGTTTGACCGCGTATTGGTTGATGCGCCATGTACTGGTTTAGGTACGCTACGCCGCAACCCAGACCTTAAATGGCGCCAAACCCCGCAAGATCTAGCCGAGCTTACAGAAAAACAAGCTAGGATTTTAGCGCGGGCCGCTAAGTTAACTAAGGCTGGTGGTCGTTTAATCTACTCGACATGTAGTTTATTGCGCGATGAAAACGAGCAGATTGCCGAAAACTTTTTGGCCACGCACCCGGAATTTAAATTGCTCAATGCCGCTGAAATTTTAAGCCAACAGCAAATCAATTTAGATACAGGTAAATATTTAAAACTATTGCCGCATTTACATCATACCGACGGCTTTTTTGCCGCAGTATTTGAAAAAATAGATGCGGCAAGTGCGCCAGCGAAAAAAACTACGCCAGTTGTTAGCACTGAGGAAGCTAAAGAAATAGTACCTCCAGTAGAAAAATCTACATCGGTAAAAAAAGCAGCCGCGCCAAAAAAAGTTAAAGTAGCAAAAGTTGATGCAACGGATGAAACAGCAGCTGTACTTGAAAAACCTGCAAAGGCAAAAACCGCAGCAAAACCTAAAGTTGCTAAAGAAGCCGTGGTTAAAGAAAAGCCAGTTAAGGAAAAAGTAGTCAAAGAGAAAGTGGCTAAACCAAAAGCCGTAAAAGCTAAAGTAGCCAAAGAGTAAGTTGCCGATGAAGCTTCCTAGCCTCAATGTCCAAATTTCATTAGGTGCGGTTTTGGGTGTTGCGGTTGGGCTGTATTTTCATACTTTGGGTACAGGGCATTATTTTGTCCAAAGTGGTTTATATACCGCAAGCTTAGTAGGCACGCTGTTTATTGATCTACTTAAGATGATTTTAATTCCGCTGGTATTCTGCTCAATCTCTGTGGGCATCGCTAATTTGCGGCAACACCAACAAATGCATCGTGTCTGGGTCATCACGCTGCTATTCTTCATCAGTAGCATGGCCATTGCCATTGCATTAGGCATGCTCGCCAGCCTTTATTTTAAACCTGGCACCGGCTTACATTTAGCCATGTTTGACCATGCCATGCAGAACTTCCAGGCCAAGCAGTTACCCTTACCTGAGTTTTTCGCACAATTTTTACACGGTTTATTTGTAAACCCTTTTACTGCGCTTTCTCAAGGCAATGTACTTGCCGTTGTGACTTTCGCGCTTATTTTAGGCATCTCGCTAGTGGTGGGTGGTGAACGCTTCAATAACATTCGTATGCTATTGCAAGAAGTGCTAGAAATCACCATGCTGATTGTTGGCTGGGTGATGCGCTTAGCGCCGCTAGGCATTATGGCGCTGCTTATCAAATTAGTGGCTGTGCAAGATGTAGCCATGCTAAGCACGCTGGCTAAGTTTGTGGCGGTCATCATTGGCACCACTTTATTGCACGGCGTGATGATATTGCCCTTGATTTTGTATCTGTTTACGGGGAAATCGCCATTATGGTTTTGGCGCGGTGCGCGTGAGGCTTTGGTCACAGCATTCGCCACCAGCTCCAGTTCGGCTACCTTACCTGTTACGTTGCGTTGTACCACGCAGCATTTACACGTCAAACCAGAAATCGCTGGTTTTGTCATTCCGCTAGGTGCCACTATCAATATGGATGGCACGGCGCTCTACGAAGCTGCCGCAGCCCTTTTTATTGCCAATTTAGCGGGCATAGAACTTAACCTGGCGCAGCAACTCATTGTATTCTTCACCGCTATGATTGCCGCCATGGGCGCGCCGGGCATTCCAAGCGCTGGCATGGTGACCATGGTGATGGTATTACAGTCTGTGGGTTTGCCCGCTGAGGCGATTGCTATTTTGTTGCCGATAGATAGACTGCTTGATACTGTGCGCACCGCAGTGAATGTTGAGGGCGATATGGTTGGGAGTTTGGTAGTACAAAAGTTAGTTTAAAACAAAACCTAGACTCAAAAGAACAATGTCAAATTAAAGTATTTATCATTTAAGTATTTAACCGCAATGATTTTGCTCTTTTAAAAATGGAACAATGCGCGCTTTGGTATCAGGGTGTGATGAAATTATCTCAGGTACTGATGAACCACCATGACTTTTTTCTAATCTGTATAAAATCGCTGCGAATGATTGAGTCGGAATACACGCTGTTTTAAGTGATTGTAGCGAGTAATTATCCGCTTCTGTCTCAAATTCTCGCGTATAGCTCATATTCAACATCAGTGCGGGCAAACCAGAAGCAACGCTACTCACATCGCCAGTAATGGCAATAATAATCAGTCCGGAAAGCGTACCTTGCAAAGTTTGTCGTAAAGCATGGCGACCTCTAACGTGGCCTAGTTCATGTGCTAGCACCGCAACAATCTCATCATTATTTTTGGCCAGTGTAACTAATTCATCGGTTATGACCATATAGCCACCAGGCAAGGCAAAGGCGTTAGCTCCAATGGCTGGGCTTTTTCTAAAATTCAGTTGGTAGCTTGGGCAGTTTGCTGTTTTGGCACACATAGATGCAAGTGCCGCTTTTATGTCTTTTTGTTTTACCAGCGGCACTTCTGAGGCTTCAAAGTAGCCTAGCTTTTTCTGGTCTAAAGTTTCTAGCGTTTGTTTACCAAGATCATTTTCTACACTTGCCGGAGTAACTATTGCGGCATACTTTGCCAGCATAGGCACACCAAACTGAAGCAAGATTAAACTGCTTGCGGCAATGCCAATAAACGCCAAAGCAATCACTAATCTGTGTGTTTCAGCATAATGCACCAATTGCCAAAAGGTGTTTGATGACTTGGCTGGTAAGTAGCGCTCCAGATCTTTAAAGTCAGTTTCTAAACGACTGCCGTCAGGTAAATCAATCAACCGTTTACCGCCTCCAAGCTTGACTTGAACGGTACAGGCATTGATCGGAAAGTTAAATTTTTGAGTCGCTAAAAATTCATCGGCATTGGTAGATGCAACGCTAAATAAAAAGTGCTCGTCATCTATGGTCACCAGCACCCGCTTGGCACGGGGGCTGATACCATCGTAAAAATCCGATTCAAACTGCATACTTGGCCTATTAATTAACCGAATGAAATATCAACATCAAACATATCGGCAATCTCTTCTCCTAAGGCGCGAGTCGCTTCTTTTTTCTCACCGACAAATTTATCCCAGTCAGTTTCACCTGAAATTGCGAGATGTTCTGCGCGGTAACGTGCCATGCGAATTTGCGCCCATGGCGTTGCTAAACCAAGGGTAAATATTAATGCAATGGCGTTAGACAAATATAAGCCGACTAAATCACGCATACGTAGTGTGCTAAAAAACCTGACCTGTTCAAGTGTCGTGTTGTTCCATAGTAAATTATGGACACGTGATTGCATATAAGCCGTTACCGAGAAAATAACCGTAGCATACAACAGCACTGCGCCAAAAATGATGGCATAAATCACTGGACCTAACTGCGCAGCTTTTGGCCCAAATATTTTTTCCATCGGGTTTACCTTTTTAGCCTTTGCATTTTTATCAGGTTCAGATTGAACTGCCTGCATCTCATACGTTTTCATCTGTGCGTTAAATACAGCACGCTCTTCAGGACTTAAGTCTTTCAAATAATCTTCTGGTATAGGCGCATCCGCCGATGAGCCAACATCAGCGACTTTAATGAAGCCACCTTGTTTAGGCTGAGCTATTGCTGATTGTGTGTAATGTGGTTGATTTATGCTAGCGTGAGCTGGCTTCTTACCGCCAGTTAATGCAGGAATGGCAATGGCCAGTAATAAGCCAATAGCAAAAATTACGCCCAATAACTTGAGGTAAATCATATAAAAATCTTTAACGAGTGCATTCATTTGAAAATGACTCAAACCAAATTTATGATGATCAAAAATAAACTTTTGGCTACGTTGCGCCACAAAAGGTAAAGCTAAGCCCAGCGTTATCAGAATCAAAAATGGGTAGCCAATAAAAATACGTATGGCCTGACTATATTTCCCATCAAAATCAAAGCGTAAGCCACGATGGCTTGAATTTCTGGCATTAAAAGTCATGCCGCGCACCACAATCCATGGAGTAGCCAAAAGGAAAGCAATCATTAATATGCCAGCAAATATTGGGCTGAATTTTGATAAAACCGTGTAGAGGACAAATAAAACAAAAGCGATAATGCGGCCTTTTAAAATAGCGATTGGGTTGGCGTGATAATCAAAACCTACGCCATCAACCAGCATATTGTTGTAAAAGTATTTTTTACGGCGCACTTTTGCCCAGGCGGAGTAAATGCCGAAGGTGACAATAGAAAGCAATAAATTCACGATCCAAATGCCAAAGTACTCACCGGCTTTGCCTGTAAATACGACGGGCGTTTGATTTTCTGACATGTTTTATCCCTATATTTATATTTGTTTTTAAAGTTATACTTTTAAAAGTAAGGCGTATTTAAGAACTAAACTGCAAGGAGACCGCAACATGATAGTAGCATCTAGACATTTCTTGTTCAAAATAGCAGTCATTGAAATGCTAATGTAATCACCTATAATCATTGTAAATTTTTGTTAAGGTAAATATCCGGGGCGAAAAAAGTCATTTTAAAAACTTGCTTAAAACGATCCTAATCTGACGCTCCTAATCTAATATATGCTCACTTTTCGTAAAGCCATAGTAAGCGATGCAGATGCCATTGCACAGCTCGTCAATTCTGCCTATCGCGGCGAGTCTAGCCGCGCAGGCTGGACAACAGAAGCAGATTTGCTTGATGGCTTAAGAACCAGCGCAGATGAAATTCAGCAACTGATTACAGCTGAAAGTGCCATCATTTTACTATGCTTGAATGGCACAGCTTTAATAGGTTCAATTTGTATTGAGAAAGCGCAAGACACTGCCCATATTGGCATGTTCGTGGTGAATCCAGCTTCGCAAGGTCAAGGAATCGGCAAGCAACTATTGGCCGCTGCCGAAAATCTGGCGCAACAGACTTGGGCCGTTCAAACATATCAGATGCATGTCATTACGCTACGCCATGAATTAATCGCATTTTATGAAAGGCGTGGCTACCAACGTACCGAAATCTTAACTGAGTTTCCAGTTAATGACGCGGTCTGGCAGCCCAAGCGCGCAGGTCTTCAATTAGCAACACTAGAAATAATCATCAAGAATCAAAGTGACTCTTGACCTGATCTTGTTGCGCGGGTAAAGTTCGCGTTCTTATGACACACAACAACCACATTTCCGCATCAGCGGTCATTAACAACCGAAAAGCATTATGGCTACTGGCCATCAATTGCTGCGGTTGCTGCTTGTCATAAATTTAGCAACCGCGGGCTCTCCGCGGTTGTATCGTTACACTTCATCCCGTTGAGCCCATTTTAAAAGGGCAACAACATGCACTCTCAAACACAACACGCTTCTAAAAATACCTTCATAGGCATATTGATGGTGCTGGCTGCGGCCGTCACCGTATCCTCTAAAGCCATTATGGTAAAGCTGGCCTACGTCTATGCGGTAGACGCATCCACCTTAATTGCATTACGCATGGCATTTTCTGCGCCATTTTTTATCGCATTAGCGTTGTGGGCGCGGACATCGGCATCGAAGCTGACAAACCGAGATGGCTGGATGATTGCTGTGCTGGGCGTATTGGGCGGCTACGGCCCGATGCTGCTTGATTTTGCTGGCTTAGCTTATGTCACAGCAGGCTTGGAGCGAGTTATTCTCTACGTATATCCTACCGTAGTGGTAATACTCAGCGCCATGTTGTTTAAACACCGGATTGCAAACCGTGTATGGTTTGCATTGCTAGCCACCTATGCGGGCGTTGGCTTGGTAGTTGGGCATGACATACTTATTCTAAAATCAGGTTCAACTGACACCATGCTAGGCGCGGCGCTGGTGTTGGCTAGCGCGATTGCCTATGCAGGCTATTTAGTTTGCAGCGGCTGGCTGATACCTCGCGTAGGCTCGTCATTATTCACGGCTTACACCATGCTTGCGGCCACGGCTGCAAGCGTCCTGCATTACGCAAGTACCGCTCATGCCATCAGCATATTTCACTTGCCTAGGTCGGTTTATTGGCTCGCGTTGTTGATGGCGGTGGTTGCTACTGTGTTACCCGCTATTTTATTGAATGCCGGCATACATCGCATAGGCAGCAGCAAAGCGTCATTAGTCAGCTCCATAGGCCCTGTTTCTACTATTTTTTTAGCCTATATTTTTCTAGGTGAAAATATTACCTTGTTACAGTTAGCCGGTACGGGTCTGGTACTGATAGGTGTAATGGCGATTAGCATGGGTAAAAAGTAGGTTTAGTGCAATTTACTATGTTTGATAATACGAGAGTTTGATAATACAGAAATTTAAATAGGAGCCGCTAAATAACGTCTCCTATTTAAATGCTTATTAATGATTCAAGCGCTAGCAGTCAAGTACGGTTATTTTCTCCGAGAGCCTGATCATACGTTCTGTTGGTGTTACCCACACAATGCCATCGCCTACCTGTCCGGTATGACCGACTTCTACCAGTATCTGTAATACGCCCTCGACAAGATCATCCGGCGTCACCATCTCTATGCGTACCTTGGGGCTGTAGTCGGTCAACTCTTCACGAATGCCTATGGATGGTTTAGCCAAATGGTGGCCGCAGCCCTCAACCTTACTCACCGTCATGCCGGGGAAGCCTTTGATATTACGCAGCGCAGAACGAATTTTAGGCAAACGGCTTGGTTGAATAACTGCTTTAATTTCTTTCATTATTTTTTTCCTTTAGAGTCTTTATAAAGTTAAGCCTCAATTCTGGCCTCTTCAAACTTACGATATAAGGTTGGCACCACTAGCAAGGTTAACAAAGTTGATGTGATTAGGCCACCAATCACCACGATGGCCAATGGGCGCTGAATTTCGGAACCAGGTCCTGTTGAAAACAGGAATGGCACCAAAGCTAACATCGCCACCGTTGCTGTCATCATTACCGGCCTGAAACGTTGCTTGCAACCCTGTACGATAGCCTCCATCTGACTTAAGCCATCATCGCGCAGATTTCGTATGTACGAGACCAACACCACGCCATTGAGTACGGCGATTCCCCAAAGTGCGATAAAGCCTACCGATGCCGGCACAGAGAGATACTCACCCGTCACAAATAAGGCAAAAATGCCGCCTATTGAGGCGAACGGCAACACCATGATAATCATGGTGGCATAACGCAAAGACTTGAACAGCAAAAATAGCAGGAAGAAAATAGCGCCGATAGTGATTGGAATAATCACCGCTAAATGCCCCAAAGCACGCTCCATATTCTGGAACTGACCGCCGTATTCCAGATAATAGCCATTGGGTAATTTAAGCTGCTTATCCAACACTTGCTGCAACTCGGCTACAAAACTTCCTAAGTCTCGGTCTTTTACATTCACGCCGACAACAATACGCCGCTTTGCAAGCTCACGACTAATCTGGGCCGGACCATCGCGAATCTCGATTTTGGCCAGATCTTTCAATGTTACCCGCGAGCCATTTGGTGAAGTCACCAGAATGTTGCTAATTGCCTCGACATTATTACGGAAACTATCTGGGAATCTCACTGCAGCACTGAAACTACGTTGTCCTTCATAAATTTCAGTTGCAACCTTACCGCCGATAGCGGTTTCAATCACGTCATGAATATCTGCCGCATTAATACCTTGACGTGCAATAGCCTGCCTATCCACCACGATATTAAGGTATTGCTGACCGGAGACTTTCTCCACACGTAAATCAGCCGAACCCCGTACTGTGCCGGCCAGTTTGGCAATCTCTTCAGCTTTGGCTTTGAGTAACTCCATATCGTCGCCAAATATTTTCACCGCCACATCCGAGCGAACTCCGGTCAGCAATTCGTCCACACGGTCAGAAATCGGCTGTGCCATCACGACCTGCACCCCAGGCAAACCCTTGACCAGCACATCGCGCATTTTTTCGGCGATGTCATCCTGAGTCCAGCCTTTAGGCCATTCACTGCGAGGCTTAAGACTGATAATCGGAGACGATTCATTCTGGCCTTGCGGATCAGCAGCACTCTCGCCCCGACCTACTCCAGAAACGGCCGATTTAACGCCTGGCACCTGCTCCATGATCATGCGCATGGCGGACATTTCCATCTTGATAGATTCCTCAAGCGAAACATTAGGCACACGATTAATCCCCGGAACGATAGAACCTTCTTTCATCTCAGGGATAAAAGACGTACCAAGCAAGGGCACTGTTAAAATTGCAGCGATAAACACCCCAACCGCGGTGGTGATAGTTTTCGTCTCGTTTTTCAATGCCCAGTTAAGGATTGCGACATAAGGACGCTTAATCGCCTTTATCATGCGAGTATCTTCGCCACTACCACCTTTAAGCATATAAGAACACATGACAGGCGTGAGTGTCAGTGACAGGATTAATGAAACGAACAGAGCGATAGCAATAGTCAGCGCCAATGGTGCAAACATCTTGCCTTCCATACCTTGCAGGGTCATCAGTGGCAAGAACACCAAAATGATGATGCCGACACCGAACAGCACTGGCGTACCAACTTCAGCCGCAGCTTCCAGCACGACCCGCACCTTACTTTCGTCTTGGCGGTGACCAAGTTGGTGGAAGGTGTTTTCCACGACAACCACTGATCCATCCACCATTAGACCTATCGCAATAGCCAAACCGCCCAATGACATAAGGTTGGCAGAGATGCCGTAGTAATTCATCGCCATAAAGGTGATAAGCGGTGTCAGTATCAGGGTTCCCACTACAATCAAACTCGAACGCACATCGCCCAAGAATAAGAACAATATGATAATGACCAGAATAATGCCTTCAATCAGCACCTTAACTACGGTGTGCAAGGCTGCATCTACCAACTCACTGCGGTCATAAAATGGCGTGATCTGTAATCCACCAGGCAACATGCCTTTTGCATTTACTTCTGCCACACGTTCTTTGATGCGGCTGACGACTTCCTTGGCATTGCCGGCACGCATCATCATGACGACGCCGCCGACTGACTCGGTATCACCGTTCTTGATCAAAGCACCAACGCGCACTTCGTGGCCTATCTGCACTTCGGCTACATCGCGCATATATACCGGTACACCATTCTGCTCTTTCAGCACGATGCTGCGAATATCATCCAGATTTTGAATCAAACCTACGCCGCGTATCAGGTATTGCTCGGCATAATGAGGCAGGATTCCGCCGCCGCTATTGGCATTATTCCGCGCCAACGCAGTGTAAATATCCTGCAACTTAAGACCGTAATGGTTCATGCGGTCTGGATTTACCAAGGCTTGGTATTGCTTAACGTAACCACCTTGGGAGTTTATTTCAGCCACGCCTGGAATACCGCGCAACAATGGCCGTACCACCCAGTCTTGTACTGCTCGGCGCTCGGTTAGCTCTTCTTGGCTAAGCGCTTTCTTGCCATCAGTTGTCTTATCTAAGGTGTATTGATAAACCTCACCCAGACCTGTGGATACCGGGCCTAAAATTGGTGTTACGCCCGCTGGCATACGATCCATCACCTCCATCAAGCGCTCCATGACCAACTGGCGCGCAAAATAGACGTCCGTATCCTCAGTAAATACCAAGGTAATCAGCGAAAGACCGTTTTTATTGAGCGAGCGCATCTCAGTCAGGCCAGGCAAGCCTGTCATCGAGATTTCCAGCGGCACGGTAATGAATCGCTCAACTTCTTCCGGCGAGCGACCATTAGCCTGTGTCGCAATCAACACCTGCACATTGGTTACATCAGGAAAGGCATCAACGGAAAGTTTTTTAACGGCAAAAATGCCGGCCACGAGCAAACTTAAAGCAAAAACAATGACGATCAAGCGCTGCTTGAGCGCCGCACGTATCAAGGATTCAATCATAAATTATTCCAGTTCCTTGCGTTTGCGCTCATTGTTGAGGTGAAATGCGCCCTCGCCCACCACAACTTCACCCTCTTCGACACCACGTGTCACAGCAACCATACCCTCGTACTCGGCACCTAAAACCACTTCTCTTAGACGATACTTATTAGGAGCGATCTGAATGAAGACATGATCCTTATCATTTTCACGCACAATAGCCTGCAAAGGGACGGCCAGATGTGGCATAGGTTTGGATTGCACCAACATGGAAATCAGCATATCCGGCTTGATGCTGCCACCAGCATTTTGAATATCAGTGCGCACTGTGACAGTGCGGGTTTGTGGATTAACAACGTCGCCCAGATAAATCAGCTTACCCGTCATTTGCTTACCGCCCAGCGCAGGAATTTCAATCTTGACGTCTTCGCCTTTTTGTATCAGTTCAATTTGCTGCTCAGGTACTTCAGCTACAGCCCATACATGTGATAGGTCTGCAACAATAAATAACTCTTCTGCAGGCTGAACCACTTGCCCTAAATTCACTTTACGGCTAATGACAGTACCATCCAATCGTGCCGTCACACTGCTAAATGAGCGCATCTGTCCTGTATTAGTAAGTTGCTTGATGGCTTGCTCGGACATACCTAACACCAGCAACTGATCGCGTGCGGCATAAAGTTCTGCTTGTGCTGCAGCCAATTCTACTTCACGGCGCTGCAATTCGGCAGCGCTGATTACATCCGCTTCAAGCAATAGCCGTGCACGTTCCACTGCCTTGGTATGCAGACTGATTTGCTGCAAAGCTTTAATGTAGGAAAGCTGATTTTGCGCCAATTCGGTACTGTTTAAGGTTGCAAGAACCTGACCTTGTTTAACATGCTGACCAAGCACCGCATCAATATCATTAATGCGACCCGTTACTGATGCTCCTAAACGTGCCACACGCTGCTCGTCAACTTGTATGCTGCCAGATACACGTAAAACCTCACGCATATCCACTTTGCCTACAGCGGCCAATTTTAGTTGTTGCTGGAGTTGCGGGTTAATCTCTACCAGATTAGGGTCAACTACTACCGGTGCTACAGGTGCAGCTTCTTTATTAGGCTTGCAGGCAGTGAGGTTGAAGGTTAACAATAAGCTTAACGCCATTACTTTTAATACTTGTATTTTTTGCGACTTGGCAGCAAAAAACATTGAATGAATAATCATTTAGTTTTTCCTTTTTTTAAATTAATTAGTTGGAAAAATTTCAGAGCCTAGCAAGCGCTCGGTTTCCAGCATCGCGCTGACATAGTCATAGCGTGCAGTGAGGTAGTCTTTGCGTACGCTACGGAAGGTACGTTGTGCATCCAGATAATCAAGTATGCCGCGCTCACCAAATCGGTAAGCGGCCTCGGCCGTTTTTAGCACTGACTCAGACTGGCTCAACAAGCCATGTTCGAAGGCGGCTACTTGCTGCTGTGCAATCAGATAGCGCTGATAGGCCGATTCAATATCTCTTTGCAACGCAAGCGTACGGTCACTCAAAATAGCCTGAACCTGACGCACACCAGCAGCGGCCTCTGCAATTTGCCCCTGACGCTGGCTCCATAATGGCAAGGGAATCGCAATGCCAAAGCGCATATTGGTCATGTCTGGATCTTGATCCATGCCAGCCTTTAACGTTAATCCAGGGGTGCGTAACCGCTCTTCCAATTGCAACTTGGCTTCGGCAGATTCTGATGCGGCACGAATCTGCTGCAATTGAGGACTCTGCTCAATTTTTTCGCGCAAAAAAGCCAAAGATGGCAGGCTATCACCTAAAGGTAACTCGCCTGCAAGTTCATAGTCACTTGGCATCGCAGAACCTATTAAGCCATGTAAATAAGCTTTGGCTTCCAGTACACGTGCCAAGGCGGCCTGATAATCCCGTTCTGCCGCCAGCGATTCTGTCTCGGCCTTAATCAACTCATAACGGGGTGCTTCGCCAACATCCGCGCGCAATTTTACTCGCTCCCGAATTTGCTGTAGCAAGTGGCGATCCTCATCCACTAACTTGAGCACAGACTGCCTCTGTAATACGTTGTAAAAAGCATCTTTAACGCGGGATCGCAATTCAACGCGATTTATCTCACGACCAACACCGGCTACCTTGACGTTAGACTCAGCAATACTCTGGCGTGCACTACGCACATCAGAGAACTCCAAAGCTTGAGACAAACCTACGCCCCAATTACTTTTTACTTCGTTGTTACCAGTACGGTAACGGCTAGGGCCTACCCCGAATTCCACTTCTGGATTCATGTAAGCTTTAGATGTAGTTACTGCAGCAAGCGCTGCATCTTCCTGCGCCCGAGCAATATTCACGGATGGGTTATGTTGCAGTGCGCTATCAATAACCTGCTGCAAAGTAAAGGCTGGAGCCGCTTGCAGGCTACGGCTAAAAACCATCAGCGTGATTAAGGTTAAGACTAAAACTAAGTGATGTAATGCGCCAAAACTAAGCACATCAATTAAAACAGGTCGTTGAGCGTTATTTTTTGCACTAGAATAGTGCGAATCTATATTCATGAGTCTCTCAATATCATCCAGCTTGGTTATTCATACGCTCTCGCCAACGCCTTAGCTTAAAAGGCATGCAACGAGATTATCAAATCATGCTTGTGCCTCAGATATTTAGCGTAAGTGGATAATCTCTAAGCAAAATAATCAGATGGCCTGATATCTAAAGCAAAGGTTGCGCCAACTATTGAGGCTGGTATGAAAACTAAACGATAGGGGGTCTGAGTAAGGGAGGCGAGTCTGGCTGACGGTATATTTCGCTAAGCAGCACAAACTCGATAGAAACTATGGAAGGTTTGAGGCAATGAACCACAGTGAGTATCGCTGCTTCATCCTGATCATCGTCACTGTAGACTTTGACTTTAGGCGCATCATCTAAACTTGGCATATCGTAATCCAGCACATAGCGAGTATTGGCTTGCGTGGAGATTACTGAAAAGCAGAACAACAGACCTAGCAAAACAATGATGTATTTTTTTAAACTCACGGTTTGATTATAGGGAGATTAGCGCAAGCCAGCAAGCAGATTCATTAAACCAATCCGGCATTTCATCTGGCTCATTAGTCATCTTCTTTGCATAGGCGTCAATTACGATACGCCATTTACATACTATCCAGTTGTGCCCAATCAAAATAAGGGCCCGGATCAGTTTTACGACCTGGTGCAATATCTGAATGCCCTACGATGGCTTGTATTGGGTAAGCGCTGATGAGGCTGGCTATCAACATTTTAAGGGTCAGGTATTGTGCTGCTTCAAATGCATCAAAATCTGATCCTTCAAGCTCAATTCCAACCGAGAAATCGTTACAACGCTCACGGCCATGCCAATTAGAAACACCGGCATGCCATGCGCGGTTTAAGCATGAGACAAACTGGATGAGAGTACCATCACGCCGAATCAAGAAATGAGAGGATACTTTGCGTGTATAAATGTCGGCGTAATACGGATGCTCATCTGGGTTGAGCTGATTGGTAAATAATTCAACGATGCCGTTGCCGCCGTACTGGTTGGGCGGCAGGCTAATATTGTGAATAACGATTAAGCTCACCTCATTTTGTGGACTGGCCTCGGCACTGGTCTTGGTATGGGAGTCAACGCTAGAAACAGGTCTAACGTCAAAATTGGGTGACGCAATAAACTGCGCGTTTTTTGCAAAGCCTGCTTTATCAATAGCGTAGGTGTTCATAGATGCTAATCTTATGCGAAAACTTATTTTATACAAAAACTTTAGTTGTATATTGCGCTATCTATCGCCGTAATCCGATAAAATCACGTCATTACAAATTAAATGCACTTATCATACGTTTAACATCGGCATTTTAACCCCTGCATTTAACCCGCAATTAACCCAAGGACAAACTACATGGTATTTTTTCAACTATTTTTGATGCTGATTGTGATTTTAATCGCAGCTGAAGTGTTTACCAATGCACTGGAACACTTAGGTGAAAAACTGGGTATTTCAGAAGGCGTGACCGGCTCACTGTTTGCCGCAGTAGGTACCGCATTACCTGAAACAATGGTGCCATTACTAGCGTTGCTGGCTGGTACACAAAATGTGGCAACCAACGAAGAAATTGGCGTAGGTTCAATATTGGGTGCGCCGTTGATGTTGGCAACACTATCAATATCGCTGATGGCGATTTCCGTTTGGAAGCGTCGTGGCACGCAAGGTCATTTGCGGCCAGAGCGCACAGGTTTAACGCGCGACCTGAATTTTTTCATCATTGCATTTAGTTTTGCCGCCGTTGCGATGTATGTGCCGCATACGCTATCCATCATACGATATGGCCTAGGCGCTTGCATGGTAATGATTTATTTCATTTACGTAATGATGACGCTCAATGCTTCAAAAGCACTGGTAGAAGAGGGCCACGCAACCGAAGCTGGCAGCGCTATGTTTCTATGCAAAATTGGTTTGCCCAATAACATGATCGTAATTATGATTCAGTTGGTATTAGGTGTGGCTTTGCTGATTGCCGGCGCCAAGGGCTTTATTAACGGCGTTGAAGCGGCAGCGCATATCATTGGTATTTCCGCGTTATTGTTGTCTTTATTGATTATTCCTATTGCCACAGAGCTGCCAGAAAAAGTGAACAGCATTTTATGGATTCGCAAAGGTAAAGACACCTTAGCGTTTGGCAACATTACAGGCGCAATGGTCTTTCAGGGCACATTATTACCGGCAATCGGTATTATGCTCACGCCTTGGGCACCTAGGCAAGAGGTGGTTTTGGGCATTGCTATGACTTTGATTGCGGCAATCTGGTTACGATATCTAGTGGCAAAAGGCGGCATTCGAGTGTGGCACCTGTTAGTGAACTTCGCGATGTATGTCACTTACCTGGCACTAGTGTTACGCTAAATTACATCATGTTAAGGTTTTTTAACAACATCAGTTATCATTCGACCAGTAATGGATGCGCATCGTTAATGTTAAAGCAGCAACTAGCCAATCTATATAAACTATACCAATCAGGCCATATCAATTAAACCATGATTAGAATCACTGAAATTAAATTACCGCTTGAGCATAAAGCAAGCGACATTGTTGCAGCCGTCATTAAAAAATTAGGCATCAATGCAGCCGACTTGGTTGAGTACACCATCTTTAAACGTGGCGTTGATGCACGTAAAGCCAATGCGATTTTATTGGCGTACACCTTGGATGTTACCGTGAAGGGCGAGGCTAAAGTTTTAGCTAAATTGAGCAAAGACCCGCATGTGAAACTGGCGCCGGATACTTCATACAAGTTTGTGGCTCATGCGCCGGAAGTTATAAAGAACCGGCCGGTTGTGGTTGGTTTAGGCCCATCCGGCTTATTTGCGGCTTTGATTCTAGCGCAATCCGGCTTTAGACCCTTAGTGTTAGAACGCGGCAAAGCGGTACGTGAGCGCACTAAAGATACTTTCGACTTTTGGCGAAAAAGTAAGCTTAACCCGGAATCTAACGTGCAGTTTGGTGAAGGCGGTGCGGGGACATTCTCGGACGGCAAGCTCTATAGCCAGATTAAAGACCCCAAACATTACGGTCGCAAGGTATTGAATGAGTTTGTAGAAGCCGGCGCACCTGAAGAGATTTTATATGTGAGCCATCCACACATCGGTACGTTCAGACTAGTAAGCATGGTTGAAAAAATGCGCGAAAAGATTATCGCGCTAGGCGGCGAGATTCGCTTTAATAGTCGTGTTGATGATATTGAAGTTGGGCCTAATGCTCAAGGACAAAATCAGGTGCAAGCCTTGGTACTGGCAAATGGCGAGCGAATTGAAGCTAATCACGTGGTATTAGCCGTTGGCCATAGCGCGCGCGACACCTTTGAAATGATACACAAACGTGGCATTTTCATTGAGGCTAAACCATTTTCAATTGGCTTTAGAATCGAGCATCCGCAATCACTTATAGACAGCGCACGCCATGGACCAAACGCGCAACATCCTATTTTGGGCGCTGCCGATTACAAATTAGTGCATCATGCCAGCAACGGCCGCAGTGTATATAGCTTTTGCATGTGCCCAGGCGGTACGGTCGTGGCTTCTGCATCTGAAGAAGGTTGCGTTGTCACAAACGGCATGAGCCAATACTCGCGTAACGAACGCAATGCCAACGCAGGCATTGTGGTTGGCATTACACCTGAGGTAGATTTTCCCGGCGACCCGCTCGCAGGCATGGAACTACAGCGCAAATGGGAGCACCAAGCCTATCTGTTAGGCGGCAGCACTTATCAGGCACCGGGCCAGCTGATAGGCGACTTTTTAGTGAACCAGCCTTCTACCCAGTTTGGTGAAGTAACGCCCTCATATACGCCAGGTGTACATCTGACGAATTTAGACACAGCATTGCCTGAATACGCCATTAGCGCAATTCGTGAAGCAATTCCGCAATTCGCCAAACAGATTAAAGGCTTTGATTTAGCTGACGGCATACTTACAGGTGTTGAAACACGCACTTCGTCGCCTATCCGCATCAAACGTAACGATGACGACTTGCAAAGTATCAACACCAAAGGCTTGTACCCTACTGGCGAAGGTGCGGGCTATGCTGGCGGCATATTGTCTGCAGGCGTGGACGGCATTAGGGTGGCAGAGGCGGTCGCTTTGAGCATGTCAAAATAAAAGGGTATCCGAGTTTCATGATTGATTTAACCAAAAACTCACTGAATTAGAATTTATTCAATTATGTTGATTTTATTTTAAACGGTCTGCTTTATGGCAACTAAATTGATATGCTATGAGGCAGAAGTCGGCCAAAAGCCGACATTTAATTGAGCGACATACCTTTAATCTAAAAGTATGCAACTCTTTTACCTCACTATTCTGTACTTTAACCATAAGTAAAGTCTCGCATAATTGGACATTTATTGACTGGATTAATTTTCAGTAAAATTCAATTCTAATCTGGAATTAGCCAATCTTAATGCGAGGCATGGTGCAAGATATCGTTAAACATAAATTGTCGGAAGGTACACATAAGTGCTAAGTAGACTTCAGAAAATCGCCAGTCGACTACCTGGAGTTGTCTATCAATTTCTCCTACGACCTGATGGTAGCGCTTGCTTCCCTTATGCTAGTGAGGCTATTCGTGACATATATAGAGTTAGCCCAGAAGAAGTTCGCGATGATGCGTCTAAAGTATTTGCCATTCTTCACCCTGACGATTTTGACGGAGTTGTCACCTCAATCCAGAAATCAGCACAAGACTTGACGCCTTGGTACCATGAGTATCGGGTAAAGTTTAACGATGGCACGGTACGTTGGTTGCTCGGCAGTGCACTCCCAGAACGGGTCGCGGATGGATCTACACTCTGGTATGGTTTTATCACCGACAACACCAAACCCAAACAGGTTGAAGATACGCTGAAATCAAAGACTGCTTTGCTTGAGGCGCAGTTGAACGCGACTACTGCTGGAGTATTAGTCATTGGTGAAGATGGGAAGAAAATTCTGATTAGCTCGCAAATCATTAAGATGTTCAATGTCCCCCAGCATATCATTGACGATGACGATGATGCCACTTTGCTTAGGCATGTAGTTGGATTAACCAAATATCCTGATAAGTTCCTCGAAAAGGTAATGTATCTCTATGATCACGCTGATGAGATCAGTTTCGATGAGATTGAGCTCAAGAGCGGTGTATTTCTAGACAGATATTCCGCGCCTATTTTCGGTAAAAATGGGGAAAAGTACGGCAGAATTTGGACATTCCATGATGTCACTGATCGTAAACATGCAGAGAACGATCTTCGCATCGCAGCAACAGCCTTCGAAACGCAAGAAGGTATGTTGGTCACGGATGTAAACAAAAACATCCTTCGGATCAATCGCGCTTTCAGCAATATCACCGGCTTCTCTGCCGAAGAAGTTATCGGCAAGAATCCGCACATACTTAGCTCAGGTCGGCATGATGCGGCCTTCTATGATGAGATGTGGAAGTCTATCAATGACACAGGTGAATGGGCGGGGGAGATTTGGAATAAGCGCAAAAATGGTGAGATTTATCCTGAACATCTGACCATCACCGTTGTGAAAAATGATAAAGGCAATGTGACCAACTATGTTGCCTCTTCAACTGATGTCACTATAAGTAAGGCCGCAGCTGAGGAAATTCAGAATCTGGCCTTCTATGATCCTCTTACGCAATTGCCGAATCGGCGTCTGCTTGTCGATCGCACCAAGCAGGCATTAGCAGGCAGTGCGCGTAGTGGTTGGGAAGGGGCGCTATTATTTATTGACTTAGACCACTTCAAGACCCTTAATGACACGCTAGGTCATGACTACGGCGACCTACTGTTGCAGCAGGTCGCGACGCGACTGACGGACTGTGTGCGTGAAGGCGATACAGTGGCTCGTATGGGTGGTGATGAGTTCGTCGTGTTACTGGTTGGGCTCAGTGTGCAATCGGCTGAAGCTGCGGCACAAACCCAAGCCATTGGCGATAAGATACTCGCGCGCCTCAATCAACCTTATCAACTTGCCTCACATGAACACCACAGCACACCAAGTATCGGCGCCACTTTGTTTAATAATCATCAGATGGGGATAGAAGAGCTATTAAAACAAGCTGATATTGCCATGTATCAGGCTAAAGCTGAAGGGCGTAATACCCTACGCTTTTTTGATAGGCAGATGCAAGATGTGATCAATACTAGGGCATCAACAGAAATTGATTTACGAAAGGCAATCGAGCAACAGCAATTTCAACTTTACTACCAAATTCAGGTGGATAGTGCTGAACAACCAGTAGGTGCAGAGGCACTTATTCGCTGGATACATCCTGAGCGTGGCTTAGTACCACCCAATGATTTTATTCCACTGGCGGAAGATACTGGACTTATTTTACCTATTGGACAGTGGGTGTTAGAAACAGCTTGTGCTCAACTTAAAGTATGGGAGCGAGACAAGACCACTTATGACTTAACAATATCAATTAACGTCAGTGCTAAGCAATTTCGCCAAGCGGATTTTATAACACAAATTCAAGCAGCTCTAGAGCGGCACGGCATCAACCCCATGTTGCTTAAACTAGAACTAACAGAAAGCATTCTGTTAGAGAGCATAGAAAATACTATTGCCACCATAAGTGCTTTAAAAGAAATGGGAATTCGTTTCTCATTAGATGACTTTGGTACAGGGTATTCATCACTACAGTATCTCAAAAAACTACCTCTCTATCAGCTGAAGATTGACCAGTCATTTGTGCGAGATATTGCCGTTGATAGCGGCGATCAAGCCATTGTGAGGACTATCATTGCAATGGCAAGCAGTTTAGACTTAAATGTGATTGCCGAGGGTGTAGAAACAGAAGAGCAACGACAGCTTCTTCAAAGCAATGGCTGCAACACTTATCAAGGCTATTTATTTGGTAAGCCTTTGCCTATTCAGTTATTTGAAGCAACGTTAATTAAATTAAGGTATGGTTGTGTTGATCGTGTAGTTGATTATGAACGTCTGCAAAGGGTCCGGACCGTGTAAAAACGTTTTTCAAATTATGCGGGTGGGATTAGCAAGCTAAAATTAAGCTATAAGTTATGGATTTCGTGGTATTAGACGGTCATATAAAGCCTGAATATTTAATCTTGGTGGGAAAATTTATTGCCCATATGCGATTTATTTGTGTTTTTATACGGCCTCGGTCCATTTCATTAGCCTCGGTCGTGACTTGACCTATGACCCCTTAATTAGCTTATTATAAAGCGGTCAGTGATACCCAATTAATCCGAGTTGACATAAAGCAGACGGTAATAAATGGGACTTTCGGCCATTTTCGGTTATTCATCAATTCAGATTGAGCAACAGGTGCATACACAATGCCGACCTTGCATTCACTTTTCAAACAATCCCTGACCAACAATAATCAGGGATTGTTTAAATAAAGTGATGTTGAAAACAGACCGTAAACTAGAGAGTTGTTGTTACAATTGCTACTACGGCAGCCGTTGATGCATTTGGAACAGTGTCACTCGTCGCTGATGAAGCAGCCGTACTGGAACTGCCACCGCCACAACCAGCAAGGATCAACGAGCTGACAACTGCCAAAGCAATATGCCCTAATCTAAATAATTTCATGGTGATATTACCTTTCCGATTCATTGGGTAATAAATACTGTTTCAGCCCTTAAAACTTCTGACAAACACCACTAATTCTGTCAGCAATCCCTTGGATTAGATAGGTATTACCAGAGTTTACTGGTAATACGTTAAGAACAGTTGGGTTACCTAAACCAAACGGATCAAAGGTAATTTGATATGCATCCGGAAGGGGTGTGTTTTGACCAGCAACTGTATATCCAGTTGCAGTTACATTTGTTAATCCTGGGCCTTTCATAGTGAATGTGGCACTACCACCGACATTTTGCTTTGTTGGAGCAGTACCTGCTGTAGTAAAAACAAATTGCGTAATGCTGAAGTTAATAGTACTTGTCGTAAAATTAATCTCGGCCAATACATCCATATTTTTGGTTACACCAGAAGCATTGGCGTAATTAAGATCAGGCCGAGGAATCGAAGCCTCCATACCGCATATCCCAGTTGGAGCCGCTGCAGAGGCATTTGTCATCAAAGAAAGAGCGCTAACTGCTATAACTCCAATAACGACTCGCTTAATCAAATTTTCATTTTTCATTTCAAATCTCCTTTTATTTACATAGTTTATTGTGTAGCTTGGCCGAAACGGCATTTCTAAAGGCACGTACTCACTTCAACAACTTCATTACAGGCAGCATCATGCAGCACTTTTTTGCACTCCAACCTTGAAACCGCCCTAGGTTTATTTCAGAATTTTTGATTTAATAATTTTTCAGCATTTAGCTTTATATATTTTTGCCTACCATCTTCAGATGCTTTCTCAAGGGCAGAAACATCAATCAGGTCATATCTAATGAATCTTGTTCCTTTCCCTCCACAGTCTTCCGTTCCAAAACTTCCATCTCCGCATGGATAACTACGAATTAACAATCCAATGCCGGTTTCATTTTTAGTAATGATTGGATAATTCTTAGAGGAATAAGTTACTAAATATGCGTTACCATAATTAGCAATGGCGGCCATCTTGTCACTTTGACTTGGTTTTCCGTAAAACTTTATTGCGCTTTCAATAAGATCAAGAGAATCGGGATCATCTTGTTTCAAATACTGAGTTCTTAGCACTCTAACCACACGTTTTCCATCAGATGAAAAAGTGACTCTGACTTTATCATTGCGATCTTCAATGGAACACTCCATCACAACCATAGCCGCTTTTTTGGGCGAAATTCCGTCATCATAGGTATTCAAACGTGGCTTACATGGTGCGCTCGACTGATATAGTCCAATATTCTTAATTTTCAAAGGTAAATTGACTGAGTCGGACTTAGCTGTAGCCCAGGTTCCAGAATCACTGTTCGCAGCAGATGCATTGTTACCAAAAGCAGGAAGTCCACATAGACCTGCCAAGAATATAATCTTTAATAAATGCATACGGCCACCTAGTTAGAATATCCCATAACAATTAAACATCGTTTAGTTCATGCATCGGGATGTAATACTTAGAAGTTTGTTAAATGGTAAGAGGTGGTAACTAAATAGGGAATACGTGTAAGCGCTTACGGAAAAATACCCAACCCCGCATAAAAAATAAGTGATGTTATAAATTGGTTCTTAAATGTCCCTTATAAGCTAGGATTGCCGGCTTCGGGTCGGAAGTTACGTTTTTCAGCTTCTGCTTTAAGGGAATACGATTTTATCGTGCGCCACTGACGGCTTTAGGGTAGGCAATTCACTTGGTTAAGTTATGTACTTTGATGCGATAATATTCCATGATTTCCGTTCATAACCCAACGTCTGCTTTACTTGCTTCGAACGGGAGCGATGTTTCCTCATGGATTGAATCTTCAGCGAAGCGTTTCTCGCCTACCGAAGTCGAAGTGATCCGCCATGCCTGCGACTTGGCTACATCGCTATATGCTGGTCACGCCGAACTGACGGGTGCACCACTGTTGCAGCATGCTCTGGGCGCGGCGACCATCCTCATCGACATGAACATGGATGTAGAAACAGTCGCGGCCACTATATTGCATGCAGTGCCGGAGTATCTGCGCGACTGGCGGGCAACGCTGGAAACTCGTTTCGGCACCAATATTACCGGCTTGGTCGAAGGCATTTCACGCATGGAGCAAATCCAGGAATTCAGCGAGATCGAAGGCCTGCACGACCCGAACCGGAAAAATAGCGACCATGCGCAACAGATAGAAAGCCTGCGCAAAATGCTGCTGGCCATGGTACAAGACATCCGCGTGGTGCTGATTAAGTTGGCAGAGCGCACGCAAACCTTGCGCCGTTTGTCAGGAGCCAGCCCGGAGCAGCAGAAGCGGATTGCACAGGAAAGCCAGGGAATCTTTGCACCGCTAGCCAATCGTCTCGGTGTGTGGCAGCTTAAATGGGAGTTGGAAGACCTCTCGCTACGTTATCTAGAACCTCAGCTCTACAAGGACGTCGCAAAAATGCTGGACGAGCGCCGCGTCGACCGGGAGCAATACATTATTGATGTCGTGACCCAGCTCAAAGACGAGTTGAGCCAAGCGGATATCAAGGGAGAGGTGAGTGGGCGCCCCAAGCACATCTACAGCATCATCAAGAAGATGAAAAGCAAGCACTTGGATTTCAGCGAGCTCTATGATGTACGTGCGGTGCGGATTCTGGTCGATGACATCAAGGATTGCTACGCAGCACTAGGCTTGATTCACAGCCTATGGCAGCCCATTCCCGGAGAGTTCGACGACTATATAGCACGCCCCAAGAGCAACAATTACCGTTCGCTGCATACTGCCGTTAGCGGGCCGCGCGGCTTGGCGCTGGAGGTTCAGATTCGCACCTTTGAGATGCACCAGTATTCTGAACTGGGGGTCGCGGCACACTGGCGCTACAAGGAAGGCGGAAAATCCGACGCTAAATTTGACGAGAAGATCGCCTGGCTGCGCCAGATACTGGCATGGAAGGACGAAGTGTCCGACAGCGGCGACTTGCTGGAACAATTCAAGAGTGAACTGTTTCAGGACAAGGTCTACGTACTTACGCCGCAGGGTAAGGTCATCGATCTGCCCAAAGGTGCTACGCCGATTGATTTCGCCTATACCCTGCATACCGATCTGGGGCATCGCACGCGCGGCGCCAAGGTGAATGGGAGTATCGTGCCACTCAACACCAAGCTGCAAAACGGCCAGCGGGTGGAAATCCTGACTTCAAAACATGGCTCGCCTAGCCGTGACTGGCTCAATACCACACTTGGTTTCCTACAAAGCCCGAGCGTACGCGCCAAGGTCAGGCACTGGTTCAGATACCAGCATTTCGAGGAAAACGTTGCACAGGGCCGGGCGAAACTGGATCGAGAGCTGCACCGGGCCGGTGTCGGTGCCATCAATCAGGAAAAAATCGCGCAGAAACTGCAATTCCAGAAACTGGAAGATTTTCTGGCCGCTATTGGGCGTGGAGATGTCAGCGAGCATCAAATCGCCCTCGCCATTCAGGAGGAGGTGGCGCCCAGACCGGATGAATCGACCAGACCACTCCCCACTAGACGTATCACCGCGTTACCCTCTCAG
>Ga0209913_1000759_pt1 | contig 23457 bp, 22 predicted proteins | sample PersoiDNA2013203_FD_185805 | JGI IMG/M metagenome (GOLD analysis project Ga0209913, IMG submission 185805) | Permafrost soil microbial communities from the Arctic, to analyse light accelerated degradation of dissolved organic matter (DOM) -... | ecosystem: Environmental > Terrestrial > Soil >... | reverse complement strand
CTTAGTGAGGAATTTGTTATGTTAAAAGCACTCTCTACCCGCTTGCTACAGCATCTAATTTCACAAAATAGCTGGGCGAATGCAATGTTGCAGCCTTTTGCCGGCAAGTCGGTGCAATTTAAAATATCATCGCTGGGCTCATCCTTGGTTATTTTGGAAAATGGCAGCTTGGCCATCGCTGGCGAAACTAACATTCCTGACGCCACAGTCACCATGTCACTAAGTTTGGCTTTGCGCTTGATGGCAAAAGATGAGTCTGCAAAAATGCAAATCAGCATTGAAGGTGACACGCATTTAGCCGCCGAGTTAGCAAAAGTATTTGCGAATATGCGCTGGGATTACGAGGATGATCTAAGCAAATTGGTCGGGGATATTCCCGCGAATAAAATTGGTACCTTGTCACGTGACGCTGCAAAATCAGTGAAAGAAACCAGCATTAATCTGGCTGAAATGTTGAGCGAATACTGGCAAGAAGAAAGTCCAATGATTGCAAAAAAACGCCATGTAGAAGCATTTATGGCACAAGTAGACACCTTGCGAGCCGATGTTGATCGATTTGAAAAAAGACTGATTAAACTTACGCAAACACTAACTAAAAATCAAAAATCCGAATTAAACAGCAACGCTGTAGATAGTACTCAATAAATTTATGCGCATCTTCCGACTTTTTTATATCATTTTTATCGCGCTCCGTTTCGGACTTGATGAATTTATCTTAAGCCAACCCAAACTAAAGCCATTACAAGACATTATCAATGTCTTATTATTTTGGCGGAATAAAGACCAGCCACGGGCCCAAAGACTGAGATTGGCACTTGAAACTCTAGGACCGATTTTTGTTAAATTTGGGCAAATGCTGTCAACTCGGCGCGATTTGATTCCAACCGATATTGCCGATGAGCTTGCTAAATTGCAAGACCAAGTACCACCCTTTGCCTATACGGAAATTGAAAAGAGTATAGAGCAAGCGTTTAACTTACCGCTCAAGCAAGTTTTTCTAGACTTTGAACAAACCGCCATTGCCAGCGCATCAGTTGCTCAAGTACATTTTGCGCACTTGTTAGATGGCACACCGGTCGCCGTGAAAGTATTGCGCCCCGGCATTGCCAGTGTAATTAACAAAGATTTAATGATACTGGATACTGCGGCGTGGCTATTGCAGCTGTTATCAGCCGAAGGTAAGCGCCTTAAGCCACGGGAAGTCGTCGCGGAGTTTGCAACCCATACGCATAGCGAGTTAGATTTAACCTTAGAAGCAGCCAATTGCAGTCAACTCGCACGGAACTTTCCTAACAAAGACCTGCTGGTGCCAGAAGTACATTGGGATTGGTGTCGCGAGCAGGTGATGGTCATGCAACGCATGATAGGCACGCCAGTTAGCAGAATTGATGTGCTACGTGCCAAGGGCATAGACATCACTAAACTAGCCCACGATGGCGTGAATATATTTTTCACTCAAGTGTTTAGAGATGGCTTCTTTCACGCAGATATGCACCCTGGCAATATACTTGTAGCGGATGATGGTCGTTACATTGCACTGGATTTCGGCATTATGGGGACGTTATCAGAAACAGATAAATACTATCTGGCACGTAATTTTTTAGCTTTTTTCAATCGCGACTATCGAGATGTAGCAATGGCGCACATTGAATCTGGCTGGGTTCCCAAAGACACCAATGTTGAAGCCTTAGAAACCGCCATACGAGCCATTTGCGAGCCAATATTTAACAAACCGCTCAAAGATATTTCGTTTGGCCGTACGCTATTAAGCCTATTTCAAATGTCACGCAGATTTGGCGTGGTGATACAGCCGCAATTAGTGATGCTGCAAAAAACCTTATTGAACATTGAAGGTTTAGGTCGCGATCTAGACCCGAATATCGACCTGTGGCAGACTGCCAAACCGTTTTTAAACCGCTGGATGAGCGAACAAGTCGGTTGGCGTAGCGTAGTCAAAACACTTAAAAAAGAGTTGCCGTACATGGCAAAAAATCTGCCACAAATGCCCCGCCTAGTGCATCAATTTTTAACACAACAAACCCGCGCTGAGCAAGATGCACCTATACGACAAGCCATTGATACATTAATTGAAGCTCAGCAAAAACAGGCGCGCTGGCAAAAAAGATTGACATTGGCCGTTGTGTTATTACTGCTATTACAACTGTCTGGTATGTTTATGTTGAGGTTTGCATAAACCCCAGACTGGCCCTACTTAAGGTGCTAAATAACTAACGCTTTTGGCAATGCTCACAAAAAAATGTAGAGCGCTGGCCTAAACGTATACATTTTATGGGTTTAGCACAGACCTTGCATGGTTCCCCAGTACGTCCATAGACAAAATATTCCTGCTGAAAATAGCCGGGATTGCCATCCGTACCAAAAAAATCACGCAAACTACTGCCACCTGCCGCAAGGGCATCATGCAAGGTGCTTTTGATTTCAGTAACTAGTTTTTCACAACGTTTGACAGTGATAGTATTGGCTGGTGTTTCCGGGTGTATACGAGCACGGAATAGCGATTCTGAAGCATAGATATTACCAACACCGACAACCACATGCCCGTCCATAATGGCATTTTTAATGGCCAGTGTTTTATTGCTTAAAGCTTTGTGTAAATATTTTGCATTAAAGCCATCTTCCAGTGGTTCTGGACCTAGATTATTAAGTAGTGCATGGTTGTTTTCTTTGTTATCTATCCACAACACCGAACCAAACCGACGCGGGTCACGCAGTCGCAATACTTGACCATCATTAAATTCAAGATCAAAGTGATCATGCTTTTCAGGCGGATAGTTGCAATCCAACAATTGAATACGGCCAGACATGCCTAAATGTAGCAACAACACACCGGTATCAAACTCGCACAGAATATACTTTGCTCGACGGGTAAGGCCACGTAGTGTTTGGTTGGGAAGTGTTTCAGGCAGGAATTGCGGAATTGGCCAACGTAGCATTGCGTGGCGGATTGTAACGGACTTAACGCTCTTGCCTACCAGAGGCAAGAGCCCACGTCGCGTGGTTTCAACCTCTGGAAGTTCTGGCATATACTGGTGTTAGCGCTAACTAGTTAGGCACATTGATAGGCGGATTAAGCATGGTGAAACCCGCATCCGCAGGAAAGTTATAAATCAACCCTTCATCTGGGCGGCCTAATAACAAATCAGGGGATTCTTGAATCTTATCAAAATGTACGCTTTTACCGTCAGCCAGTTTCACTTCAAACGATGGATAAGTAGTTTTATGGTCTGGCGTATAAAACTCTACTGACTTGGCCTGCGTGTGTACCCAGGAGTAATCTAGCCACTCGTTGAGTTCGTTCTGTTGCGGTTTGGCTGTGGCAATTGAAACCTTCCATTTGCCATCCACTAAATCCAAATGCAGTCTTGATTGTTCCCATTGTTCCAGATGACTAAAATCAAAGCCAGCGACTTTTTCAGTAGGTTTCAATGGCGCTTTATCTACAATCTCTATCACCTGAGTAGCAGCGGCTTCAGCATACATATTCGAGACCAGATAGATTGCATTTCTGTGGAAAACATACTGCTCATCCGTGACTGGATTATGAGTGCCGAACAAAAACTCTTCACTATTATTTTTATCTCTAAATAGCTTAAGTTTTACTGATGGGTTATTAAGCCCAAACTTTTCTAAATCGGTAGTATCAAATTTCTCTTTAGCAATTTTATCTTTAGTTTTTGCCGCAATAATCGACAAAATTCGCTGCACCGAGGCCTGATCTGCACGGGTTTGATTAGGAGCAGTCAAGCGCCAAAAACCGTTAACTTTTTCAAAAGTAACAGCAGCTTTCGTTGGAAACTCAACGCTAATGGCATTAAATTCCGATAATTTATAGCTAGATATTTCGTAGGTATTTTGTTGCTCTACAGCTTGCTTTGGGCGTACATATAAAAATGTGACTAATCCGGCCACCACACACAACATCATTAAATTAAGTAACCAGCGTTTTTTCATGTATGCCCTTCAAAAACCAAATAGTGAACTTACAATTTGTTGTATGAGTGATCTGAAGACCGCTCATACAATTAAAGCAAAATCCGCTTAGGCTTTTCTACGTTTCCACCAGAAATAAAAGCCTGCAATCATCATACCTAGCGGAATAAAGTATTGAAAAGCATGAAACACTGTCCAAGCAATCAGTCGGCCTGAATCTGTATCAGGAATCGTCACATTAATATCTTTAAGCGGCATAGGCTGAATAGTGATGAGCTTATCATCACCAGCAAGCCAGTTGACCATATTCACGCCTAAGTCCAGATTTCCACCGTTGGTAATGAAGGTGTTAGATAGAAAGTTGCCATTACCCATCACCACAATGCGCTGGCCTTTTTTACCATAAGTACGCTCAAGTGCCACACCAATATTGATCGGGCCTTTTTTATCTTTTTTCTCGTTAAATACTGGCTTAACATCTTTCGCTAACTTTTCAGAAACCAACCAGCCATTTGGCGCAACTTCCACCAAATTACTGACTTTCCAGCCATTCTCATCGGTGCCATGTGCCGTAACTTCATGCGCTTCAGGAAAAAGAGTCCGCAGCATAAAGTTAGTGGTAATTGCATGCTCGCCATACAGGCTAGCAAACGACACACGTGCATCAGCACCGTATTGGGCTGATGCCATATCCATAGCGATACCTGGTGATACATGCAAGCCTAAATACTCAGCCACGTCTTTTAAACCATGCAAATTATCGTCATCGAGTAACCATAGTAAATTACCGCCACCCTCAAGATAAGCTTTAATCTTTTTAGCCTCAACTTCGCTGACATCCACTTGCGGGCTTGCAATCACTAGCATTGCACCATTGCTTGGCACAGCCTGAGCGATGGTTAAATCCGGGTTGGCAAACTTAAAGCCTTTAGCCTGTAACTGTTTTCCAAACTCGCCAATATCATAGTTTTTAACGCCGATGAGATTGCGTTCGCCATGCCCATCCAAGTACATCACGGCTTGTTGATTGGTACGGGATAATCGCACCAATAGATTGGTCATTTCTTGCTCGGCAATAGGCGGCGTAATATGTTCCGTATGTTTTTGGTACTCTACAATCACTTCACCATCATTTTTAATGCCCGCATCTTGCGCCAACTTTGGCTCAACTGACGGGTTAACAAAAGTTAAATGCACATTCTTCTTTTCGCGTTGGTAGCGGGCGACAAAATCAATCATGCCTTTACGGAAGTTATCACCGCCAGATGCATCATCTTTAGTCGCAAATACGGTAATGTTAATCGGCTCCTTCATTTGCTTAAGCACGTTAACGCTACCTTGCGTTAGGATATTGCGATTTGCCTGTGTAATATCTTTGGCAAAACGATATTGACTGGCTAAATAACCAAGCAAAATAACGAGCATTAAAAACAGCACCACAAAAAAGCTGTTTTGTACTAATAACTGAAGACGTAATTTACGATTGATGTTCATTTTACAAGATCCAATATTTCACAAGTTCTAAATTGACTAGCTCTGAATTTAACAAGCAGTACTTTAACCACGTAAGCGGTCTGCATCTAAACGACGTACAGTTAAGGTTAAGAAAGTCAAAATAAATAAACCAAAATAGGCAATGTCAGCCGTATCAATCAAACCACCTGAAAATGATTGAAAATGACGAGTGAGTGACAAACTGGCTAGCGTATTACTCGGATCACCGGCAAAAAAGCGATCTAAAAACATCAAGGCAAATAAAGCGACAAACGTCAGGATTGCCGCTACCACTGGCTGCTGCGTTAGGCTTGAAAAATACAGGCCCAGTGCGGAGAAGCTTGCCACCATCAGCAACAAACCGATTGAGTTGGCGACGATAAAACCAAAATCAATGTCAGCCCATATATTGAGCGTGCTTAACATCGCCCCAATAAATACAACCAATATGCCTAAAAACGCGACCAGGCCTAAAAACTTGCCCATCACAATTTCTGTGAGTGAGATTGGCGCACTAAACAAGAACGGCAATGTTTGGCTGCGGCGCTCTTCACTGATTAAACGCATTGAAAGTAATGGCACGGCAAACAACACCATGAATGAGGCAAAACCATACACCATTTGCCCAACAAACTGTGTAACGCCTGTTCGCTCTGCCGGGCGCATTGCGCCTGACATGACGGAAAAATAATCATTAACACCATTCAAATAGTACGTACCAAACGCAAACATCAGCAATGATAAAATCACCCAGCCCATAGGCGAGGCAAACATACTTTTTAGTTCTTTTCTTGCAACATTGATAATCATGATTCGACCCTAATTGCTATTGATTAGCTTACTGACACGTTTAGCTGACTGACACATCTGGAACTGCTTGTTCTTGATAAGTCAGCTGTACAAATACATCTTCTAAACTGGTTTGATCCGGTGCAATCTGATGCAGACCCCAGTTATTTTTAACCGCAGCCTGCACAATCGCCTCAGCTGGCGCGGCATCGTCCGCAAAACGTACGCGCATTTGATTGGCTGACAACACTTCAACCTCGGTGACCCCTGCGATCTTCAACAACTCGTCGGCACTTGGCGGATTAAGCATACTAATCAAAAGCTTATTGCCGATACGTTGTTTTTTAAGCACATCAATCGAGCCATTAAAAACCAGCTTACCTTTATCGATAATCTGCACGTGGTCACACACCATTTCAACTTCAGGCAGAATATGCGTAGAGATAATCACGCTGCGTTCTGCACCTACTTCACGAATCAGTGCGCGAATATCGCGAATTTGAATAGGATCCAGCCCTACGGTTGGCTCATCTAAAATCACCACCATCGGGTTATGAATAATAGCTTGCGCAATACCTACGCGCTGCTGATAACCATTAGATAAATTCTCAATCAAGCGTTTACTCATATGACCTAGACCACAGCGCTCTTTTGCAATTTCTACGGCTTTTTTAATATTGCCCGCACTTACCCGATGCAACCTTGCCGCAATGGTTAAATACTCATCCACGGTAAGCTCTTTATATAGCGGACGCATTTCTGGCAAATAACCAATGAGCGCTTTGGCTTCTTTGGGGTGCTCTATCATGTCAATGCCGCAGATTTTGACAGAGCCATTACTCGGCGCAAGATTACCAGTGAGCATTTTCATGGTGGTAGATTTACCAGCACCATTCGGGCCTAAAAAGCCTAATACTTGTCCCTTACTTAGGGTAAAACTTACATTACTAACGGCTTCTCGTCCGCCATATAGCCTAGTAAGCTCGATGGCCTCTACTGTAAAATTATTCATAGTTACTCTACTTATCGTTGCTAAAGTTCAGGTTATCGTTACTGAAAATACAAATATTTACATTCATGCCCACATCTAAGAACTTCCTTAATGAAAAGTTCGGTTCCCAGGCGAGATCTCTTGACAAGCACTGCAGTCAATTCATAATTATGGAGGAACTTGCCGCACGTGTCACGGACTAAGAAATAGAACACCTTAATATTGAGGTAATGGCTTATTATCTTATATATTATTCTGCTAAAAAATTAACAATGTACTTAATCCGCTAAAAAACCAAACTGAAACATTAACAACAAAAAAACTTATGCGCCCAATTGTCCAATCATTAAAAACTAAAGTTCAATCTAAAAAAACATTGCGCACTTACACTTTTCTGCTTTGTACTTGCCTGCTAGCAAGCGTATCTAGCCTCAACGGCTGCGCAACCAAGCCGGCGACTAGGAGTACTGGCATTGCCCAAACGACATCGGCAATTGACGGAAATGGATTGACTGCAGAATTTGTCTATAAGTATTTAGTGGCTGAAGTGGCAGGACAACGTGGTGATTTAGCGACATCTAGCGCTATTTTTTATGATCTGGCGAAAACAGAAAGCGACCCGCGCTTGGCTGAACGTGCGGCAAAAACTGCAGCTTATGGCAATGTGCCGGGGTTGACGATTCCTGCAATTAAACTTTGGGCTGAGCTTGATCCGGCATCAAACGAAGCACAGCAAGCCATGACGGAAATGCTGATTGCAACAGGAAAACTCAAAGATACCGAGCCCTACTTAGCTAAATTACTACAAAAAGAAGAAACAAGAGCAGGCGGATTTTTATACGTTAATGCGCTGTTGAGCCGAAGTGCAGACAAAAAAGCAGTATTGAGTTTAATACAATCACTCGCAAAACCTTACCCAAATCTGGCTGAGGCACAATTTGCCGTTGCACAGTCAGCTTGGACCGCAAATCAAGATGAGCTTGCGTTGCAAGCGCTTAACAACGCTGAGTCTCTCAAACCAGGTTGGAATATAGCAGCATTACTTAAAGGACAAGTATTATTTGGGAAGTCGCCTCAAGCCGCGATAGATTTTTATCAGGAATTCCTAGGCAAACATCCTGAAGCAAATGAAATCAGGCTCAACATGGCCAAGCTTTTGGTCAACCAAAAACAATTTGATACGGCTAAAAAAGAATATCCGATCATACTCGAATATGCTAAAAATAGTCCGTCAAAAAACAGTGCAGAGGTCACGGCAATTATTGGCTTATTGTCATATCAGGCTAGCGACTACGTTGCCGCAGAATCTTATTTCAAACAAGCACTTGAGTTAAATTTTAAAGATACCGATCAAATTTACATCTATCTGGCTCAAACGTCAGAAAAGCTAAAACAAGATGACTCTGCAATTTCTTGGTATAACAAAATACAACCAGGGCCTCATTATCTTGAAGCACAAATCGACCTAGCCAACTTGATTGCACGCACTCAATCGGTTGATAAGGCTATTGAGAAATTAGATGCGATTGATGATTTGACTACCGAACAACAAATTATTGTTATTCAATCGCAAGCCTCATTACTTGCCAAGGCCAAGCGCGACCAAGATGCGTTTGATCTGCTTGAAAAAGCTGTTAAAAATCTACCGAATACACCGGAACTTGTGTATGACTACGCACTTGCTGCTGATCGCCTACAAAAATTTGACTTAATGGAGTCTGAATTGCGCAAGGCGATTGCTGCAAAACCAGACTTTGCCGCGGCGTACAATGCACTTGGTTACTCGTTTGCCGATCGTAACATTCGGTTAAATGAAGCGATTAGTCTTATTGAGAAAGCGTTAACTTTTAGCCCAAACGACCACTACATGCTAGACAGTCTGGGCTGGGCACATTACCGCAAAGGCAATCTGGACAAAGCAATCGCTTATTTGCAACAAGCTTACAAAACAAGCCAGGACCCAGAAATTGCCGCGCACTTGGGTGAGGTTCTTTGGCAAAAAGGTCAGCATGACGAAGCAAAAAAGATTTGGAAAGATGCATTAACTGCTGATCCAAAAAACGAAGTATTACAAACTATCGCCAACAAATTCAAATCGTAAGTACCATTGAATAAGTACCATTAAACTGAAACTTCACATTTTAATATGTCTATAGTGCGCTTGCTATGGTTAATGTGCTGTATTGCTGTACTGCAAAGCTGCGCCAGCGTTCCCGCCAGTAAACCTGTGGATAATGCTGCCTCTCGAACCTTAAATCAACAACATTTGCTCAACATTGCCACAATTGAGCAGTTCACGCTTCAAGGTCGTATTGGCGTGCAAGCTGATGGCAAAGGCTTCTCTGGCGGCCTGCATTGGCAACACGACTCAGCTAATGACAACATCGATCTATTTTCACCGCTAGGTGGTCAAGTTGCGAGCATCAAAAAAACCGCAGACAAAGTAGCTTTAGTCGATGCAAAGGGCAATCGTACTTCAGCAGCAGATGCAGAAACACTCACGCAAACTGCGTTAGGTTGGCAATTGCCACTGGCTGGATTAGTCGACTGGTCGCTAGGGCGCCCTACCAACAGCACTATTGACGCAATCACTTGGGATGAATTTGGTCATCTAAGCACATTAAAACAAGATGGCTGGAACATTGAATACCAAAACTACTCAGAACAAAATGGCCACTTTTTGCCTAGCAAAATTTTACTTAGAAGCGAAAAAATAAACTTGAAGTTATTGGTTGAAAAATGGGATGGTTTTAACTAGCCTTAAGTTTTAAATATCCATAGCCACTTTGAACCTAACATAAGCCCTTACACAGTAAGACGTTAAAACAAAAATATGCACCATCACACACATCTATATTAAGATACTTTTCAATTGATTTTTATCAGCCGATTTTAATATGACTCACACTGCCCTTGATAACAACAACCTTGCACTGCTGCGCGCCGGTAAATTAGCAGGGGCTAAACGTCTTGATTTATCTTGTGGCTTGCACCAGTTTCCTACAGAAATTTATGATCTGGCGGAGACATTAGAGGTTCTGAATCTTTCTGGAAACAATTTATCGTCATTACCCAATGATTTAACGCGTCTGACTAAGCTAAAAGTACTTTTTTGCTCAGAGAACCAATTTACGCATGTGCCAGAAATATTAGGGCAATGCCCAGAATTAAGCATGCTCGGTTTTAAATCCAACAAAATCAGCACGCTTGCCGCCGAGGCGTTGCCAAGCAAGCTGCGGTGGCTCATCCTCACGGATAATCAGTTAGACTTGTTGCCAGCCTCTTTAGGGCAATGCTCATACCTGCAAAAGCTTATGTTGGCAGGCAACAAGCTCACGCAATTGCCTGATGAAATGGCTGCTTGCGAAAATCTTGAGTTACTTAGAATATCCGCGAACCGTTTTGCGTCTCTGCCAGAATGGCTACTCCAGCTCCCCCGCCTTGCCTGGCTGGCCTTTGCCGGCAACCCATTTTGCAGTAGCAACGACGCAACTCTCAGCACTAATCAACAGATTTCAAAGATTGATTGGGCAAACCTTAAGTTACAACAAAAGTTAGGTGAAGGCGCATCGGGTGTCATCTATCAAGCCCAATGGCAACGCTCGGCTGATGATTCGCCAACAGTTGCGGTTAAGCTGTTCAAAGGCACTGTGACTAGTGACGGTTTACCTCAAAGCGAGATGGCTGCCTGCACTAACGCTGGCTCACACCCGCATCTAACTTCCATTGCAGGGATATTAAGCGGCCATCCAGATAATGTTAATGGCCTCGTTATGCCGCTGATAGACAGCAGCTTCAACAACCTCGCCAATCCACCTAGCCTCGCATCCTGCACGCGGGACATCTACCCGAATGATAAACAGTTCTCACTGACGCACGCATTAAATATAGCACTAGGTATTGCCAGCGCTATACAGCATTTGCACACTAAAGGCATCATGCATGGTGATTGTTATGCACACAACATACTGCATAACGATGATGGCGATTGTTTATTAGGCGACTTCGGAGCCGCCTCCTTTTTACCGCATGAGCATTCAGAAGCCTTGCAGTGCATTGAAACCCGTGCTTACGCTTGCTTGCTAGAAGAGTTAATCAATCGCTGTAATGTAAGCAAGCTATCACAGACACATCTACAGGCGATGCGTAGTTTGCAAAATGACTGTGAGCAAACTGAAGTGGCTAAACGGCCTAAATTTGTAGAAATCACGCAAAGACTCGCCACAATTAAACACAACATCAGTCGGGACCAGAATCTTAGCTAGTAATGTCATATAAATATCACGTCGTTAATCGTGCTGATTACCTAAGCATGGAATTAACACCAAAAGACACCACTGCTTCTTCATTAAAAACAATTCATCTCTAAGCATAATTAAAACTAGATAAACTGAGCATTAGTCCATTACACTTAATGCCAAAGAGCATAAAGCTACATTGAGGATGTTATGAAGAAGGTATGCGCATTATTATTTCTACTGCTATTTTTTGCACTGGTTGGCAATAGCCATGCGGCTGTATGGGTAAAATTGCATGAAGATAACAATTCAAAACTCATGCTCGACAAGCAATCAGTTTTGCAAAAAGACCAGCTTAAAAGAGCTTGGGTAAAAATTGAATATAAAGCCACGCAAAAAACCTTACAGACACCCGATAATTTACAGTCTCAAGATAAGCAATATAACTTATCAAAATTATTATGGTTCTTTGATTGCGCCGCACAAAAATCAGCCACCTCACAAGTTTTTCAATATTTTAATAATGAATTGGTATATTCAGCGGGTATTGAATCTAAAAGCGCTGAATTTATTGAGCCCGTACCAGAAACAGATATAGACATTGCCATGCGCTATGTTTGCTTAACGGGCAAACCAGTAGCTGCTACCGAAGCTAAGCCAGCTGTAACAAAACCCAAAACACCTACAAGCAAACCAGAAGACCAGACAAAGAAATCGGCGATTCCACAAGAACCAATAGCAGAAAAACCCGCACAGCCCGCACTAAAAGCTAAGCCGGAAATACCTGCAGCCAAATCAGCCGCCGTAAAAGGCGATACTCACAAGCCGCACTGGACGTATGAAGGCAAAGAAGGCCCAGAAAATTGGGGCAAGCTCAACCCTGAATATTCAACATGCGATACTGGTCGCAATCAATCGCCCATCAATATTGAAGAAACCATGCATGCCGTGTTAAAGCCATTACGAAGCATACAAAAGTTCCCCGCAAAAGACATCGTGAATAATGGCCATACTGTGCAAATCAGCTTTAAAGAAGGCAATATGCTGGCACTTGATAACGCGGCTTTCCAGCTGAAACAAGTACACTTTCATGCGCCTAGCGAAAACAAGATGCATGACAAGTCGTACCCTTTAGAGGCGCACTTTGTACATGCAGACTCAAAAGGAAATCTCACCGTGATTGGCGTCATGTTTAAAGAGGGGAAAGAAAATTCTGGCCTGGCAAAACTCTGGCAACAGATGCCAAACGAAGCTGGCGAACCTGTTATGTTAAAAACCCGCGTGATTCCGAGTGAGTTAATGCCAGACAACCGCAGTTATTATCGATTTAGTGGCTCACTCACTACTCCACCCTGTAGCGAAGGCGTACGCTGGTTGTTAATGAAAACACCACTAACTGCATCAAAAGAACAAATCGCTGCGTTTGAACAAGCCATTCATCAGCACAACAACCGTCCGGTGCAAGCCCTGAATGGTCGAGTGGTTTTAGAATAAGCTTTGTTGCCTCAGCGCAACATGCGTTAAAATATAGACCTATGCAAGATTTTCAGCCATTTTTAGCCCCCGCAAAGATCAATTTATTTTTGCACATCACCGGTCAACGTGCCGATGGTTACCATCTTTTGCAAACGGTTTTCCGTTTACTTGATTTTTACGACACGATTTACCTAAAACCCACGCAAACCAATACCATTACTCGTGTGAACGAGGTAGTTGGGGTGCCAGAAGCACAAGATCTTTGTGTGCGTGCAGCAAAACTGTTGCAGCAACATACTCACTGCAAGCTTGGCGTTGAAATTCGCGTTGAAAAAAAAATCCCGATGGGTGGCGGACTAGGCGGTGGCAGTTCCGACGCTGCAACCATGCTATTAGCTTTAAATCGCTTATGGCAGCTTAATTTAAGCCGTTCTGAATTAATGTCGCTTGGCCTGCAGTTAGGCGCAGATGTACCATTTTTTATCTTTGGCTATAACGCTTGGGCCGAGGGCGTAGGCGAGCAATTACAGGAAATTACGTTAAAAGATACCTACTACGTAGTGCTAAACCCAAATGTACATGTATCCACTGCGCAAATATTTGCCAATAAGCGATTGACAAAAAATACGATTCCTAAGACAATGTCGGACTTTTCTGGGACGACTAATTCAGCAAGCGGTAATCTAGCTTCTGAATTTGAAAATCAACTTGAAAAAATAGTTTGTAATGATTATCCGGCAGTTTTAGCATGCATCAACTGGCTTAAGCAATTTGGTGATGCAAGAATGAGCGGTTCTGGTGCTTCTGTATTTTTAGAAGTGGCTAGTGAGAAAATTGCGAATGACATCTGCAGTCAAAAACCAAAAGATGTTCAGGGTTTTGTTGCAAAAGGGTTGAATCAGCACCCTATGCTTGAATATTGTAATTAGCTTTTAATAGTTAACCAGAAATAGTCAAACAGGCTGATTAAAATATTGGGGAGTCGCCAAGTTGGTTAAGGCACTGGGTTTTGATCCCAGCATCCGAAGGTTCGAGTCCTTCCTCCTCAGCCAAATTTTAGAATGCAGACCAACGGCCTGCATAGCTCAGAATAACAAGCGTGTAGATTATAAAATTTACACGCTTTTATTTTTTGTAAGTTTTTATTGTTGTAGTTTCTTTAATTGATAGTTCACGCTGGCGCTAATCAACGCTCAGCTATATAGGAAATCAAATGGCGTCTAACGGCAACTTGATGGTCTTTACTGGCAATGCCAACCCCGCACTTGCGCAAGAAGTTGCTAAACACTTAGGCATAGATCTTGGCCGCGCGCACGTTGGCACATTCAGCGATGGCGAAATTACAGTGGAGCTGCTTGAAAACGTACGCGGTCGCGATGTTTTTGTTCTGCAATCCACGAGCCACCCTACTAATGACAGCTTGATGGAAGTCATGGTTATGGTTGATGCGCTTCGCCGCTCATCAGCTGGTCGAATTACGGCTGCTATCCCTTACTTTGGCTATTCACGTCAAGATCGCCGCCCACGTTCAGCACGTGTAGCTATTACCGCCAAAGTCGTGGCTAATATGCTGACTGGCGTTGGTGTTAATCGCGTACTCACAATGGATTTGCACTCAGATCAAATTCAAGGCTTTTTTGATATTCCAGTAGATAACATTTACGCTACACCAATATTACTGGCAGATTTATTACTGCAAAAGCATGAAAATTTGATGGTAGTTTCACCAGATGTCGGCGGCGTAGTTCGTGCCCGTGCATGCGCTAAACAATTAGGCTCTGATTTAGCCATTATCGATAAACGTCGTCCAAAGCCAAACGTTGCTAAAGTAATGAACATTATTGGTGACGTGGCTGGACGCACCTGTGTGATTATGGATGACATGGTCGATACTGCGAATACGCTTTGCGAAGCTGCCGCAGCATTAAAAAAACATGGTGCAGTAAAAGTAGTTGCCTACGCTACACACCCGGTATTATCTGGCGGTGCAGCAGATCGTATTATGAACTCTGAGTTAGATGAGCTAGTCGTAACCGATACGATTGCACTTGGTTTAGAATCAGCCAATTGTAAAAAAATTCGCCAATTAAGTGCGGCGGAATTATTAGCAGAAACCATACGCAGAATTAGCTGTGAAGATTCAGTTTCTTCATTGTTTATGGACTAATAAGATTTAGATTTATATATATTTAAGGTTTTTAACCCTGCAAACTGGTCGCGGTATGCAGTCTATAGTGTAGTAAAAGATGTAAATTTAGGAGTAGTAAAATGGCTATTGAAATTAATGCAGTAAAACGTGATGCAAAAGGTACGGGTGCGAGCCGCCGTCTTCGTCACGCCGGTACGGTTCCTGGTGTTGTATATGGCGGTGGTAAAGCAGCTATCCCACTAGAAATCAACTACAAAGAATTATTTTTACAATTTCGCCATGAAACTTTCCACGCTTCAGTGTTAAGTCTTATCCTTGATGGCAAAAAAGAAAATGTATTGTTACGTGACTTTCAAATGCACCCAGTACGTAACACTATTCAACACATTGATTTTCAACGTGTAAGTGCTACAGAAAAAATCCACGTTAAAGTACCTTTCCACTTTATCAATGGTGAAATTGCTCCTGGTGTTAAAACTGGTGGCGGTATTGTTGCACACATTTTAACTGAAGCAGACGTAAGCTGCCTGGCAAAAGATTTGCCTGAGTTTATTGAAGTTGATTTGGCTAAACTTGAAATGGGTCACTCAATTCACTTGTCACAAATTAAATTAGCTAAAGGCGTTTCATTTGTACAACTAGAGCATGAAAATGATGCAGCAGTTGCAGCAATTGCTAAAACACGCGGTGGTGTTGCTGACGCAGCCGATGCAGCTGAAGCAACTACAGAAACTCCAGCAGCTTAAGTTTTAGTCGCTTTTTAGCTTAGTGAAAAAATCACGCGCGCTTTTATTCAAAGTGCGCGTTTTTTATTTACACTAACCTGATTTTAAGAACTAAATAAAATACCCATGAGCATTAAATTATTAGTCGGCCTAGGTAATCCAGGTGATAAATACCATGCCACGCGCCATAATGCTGGTTTTTGGTGGATAGACCAGCTGGCAGCATCAAGTAATAGCAAACTGGCGAATGATGCAAAGTTTTTAGGGATTGCGGGTAAATATGCAGGCACAGACACTTGGCTACTCAAACCTACAACCTTTATGAACGCAAGTGGCAAAGCTGTTGCTGCATTAGCGAATTATTACAAAATCATCCCCGAACAGATTTTAGTCATTCATGACGAATTAGATTTACCGCCAGAAACCGTTAAACTTAAAAAAGGTGGCGGGCACGGCGGACACAATGGATTAAAAGATATTACTGCAGCACTTGGTACGGCTGATTTTTGGCGTTTACGCCTTGGCATAGGTCACCCTGGTGATCGCAACGAAGTCATCAACTATGTGCTAAAAGCACCGTTAAAAGATGAGCAAACGGCAATCAACCAGTGTATTGATAACAGCATACAAATAGTGCAGCATCTATTAAGCGGTGACTTTGATACGGCAATGTTAAAATTGCATACTAAAAAATAAGCACCACAACTTAATTAGCGATATTTCAATCATATTTGCGCAGGCTTGTTTAATATAAGCCATAGGCGTTCAAAAACGAATTTATAGCAGAACTGGAAAAAAGATGAAATGCGGAATTGTTGGTTTACCTAATGTTGGAAAATCCACCCTATTTAACGCCATTACCAAGGCTGGTATTGCGGCTGAAAACTACCCATTCTGCACCATTGAGCCGAATGTAGGCATTGTAGAAGTGCCTGACACACGCATGCAACCGTTGATTGATATTGTTAAACCACAAAGAACGCAACCAGCAATCGTTGAATTTGTGGATATTGCCGGTTTGGTTGCAGGCGCATCAAAAGGTGAAGGTTTAGGCAATAAATTTTTAGCGAACATTCGCGAAACCGATGCCATAGTCCACGTAGTACGTTGCTTTGAAGACGGCAATGTTATCCATGTGGCCAACAAAATCGATCCAATGTCTGACATTGAAGTGATCAATACCGAACTAGCCCTTGCTGACATGGAAACGGTTGAAAAAACCATGCACCGTGAAAGTAAAAAAGCCAAAAGCGGCGATAAAGATGCAATCGCGCTAATGGCTGTATTAGATAAAGTGTTGCCGTGTTTAAATGAAGCCAAAGCTGTGCGCACGCTAGGCTTAGATGACGACGAGCTGCAAATTCTTAAACCGCTATGCCTCATTACTGTAAAACCAGTGATGTACCTGGCGAACGTTGATGAAACTGGCTTTGAAAATAATCCATTATTACAAAAAGTACTTGATTTAGGCATCAAAGAACACGCGCCTGTTGTCGCTGTTTGCGCCAAAATTGAATCCGAAATATCAGAACTTGAAGATGAAGATAAAACTTTATTCTTAGCAGAACTAGGTTTAACAGAACCAGGCCTAGACCGCGTTATTCGAGCAGCTTATGAATTACTAGGCCTGCAAACGTACTTCACTGCAGGCGTGCAGGAAGTACGTGCCTGGACAGTTAAAAAAGGCGCAACCGCACCACAAGCAGCCGGTGTAATTCATACAGACTTTGAACGCGGCTTCATACGCGCAGAAGTGATTGCATACGCAGAATTTGTTAAAAACAAAGGCGAACAAGGCGCTAAAGAAGCTGGCAAGATGCGTTTAGAAGGCAAAGAATACATTGTGCAGGATGGCGATGTGATGCACTTCCGCTTTAACGTGTAGCTTCTTGAAATTTAATGCCTAAAATGCAAACTAGCTTTGACAATCAAGGCTTAAAACACTAAAATTGCGCCCTTGCTAAAATTTAAGCAAACAAGTTTACTGGTGATGTAGCTCAGCTGGTTAGAGCACAGGATTCATAATCCTGGGGTCGAGGGTTCAAGTCCCTCTTTCACCACCAATACTAAAGCGGCTTCCAGAGATGGGAGTCGCTTTTTTTATACCGATTTTCTCGATTAGTAGCCACCTAGTAGCCATTGGGTCAATTATAAACTTAATAATAAAACAATAACAAACTTACGCATTGTCCATATTCTTATTTGCGCTTAAAATGCTTCAAGCCTAATGAAAAGAAAAAAATATGACTGCTAAATTAGATCAAATTTACAAGCTTTTACAGGAAACAACAAGCAAAGAGATTGTTCAAAACTTCTTAAAGAATAAGGGATTACACTATTCTGGAACATGGGATGAAGTGTATTCAAAACGAATAATCCCAGCTTTAGAAGCGAACCAGTTAACAGAGGTTGATTTAATAGAATTATTACGTGATTGCGAGGAGTATGGGAGACAACATATATTCTTGTACAAATGTGATCCAGTTATTGCAAAAAAAATTATAGATCAGGACCGTGTTAATACCATTTTAAAGGAAAATAACTTAACAGGTTTGTTAAATGACCCAGTAGTATTAAACATGCCTGATAAACCAACCTTCTCAGATATTAGATGGGATACAGCAACTATTAACTTAGCTTTGACAGTGAAAAGTATTGAAACGAGGCGTGTTAAACAGTTCCTTGGTGAAGTTAAAGATGGGTTTAAATTTTCTCTAAACTATGAATATGTACCAGAGAGAGTTGTTAATATTGCCAAATTAAGTCACGATGGAAGTTTGGAAATTAGACTTCAGTCAAACTCAAATTCCAATAAATATGAGAAAGAACTAAAAAAGTTCAGGGACAGTATTGACTTCTTAATACCACAAGAACATTTTACTGAAGTTTCATTACAAAATGCTAAAACAATAATTTCTTCAAACCCTGAAAAATTTCACGATGAGTTAAGAATAAATGATTCTGTTTTGGAAAATGATTTAGGCAATAAACTTAGAGGCGTAACTGGCAGTAAAGAAATGGATTTAAATTCCGATGATGCTGCAACTAATAGCCTACAAAGCTTTCTTAAAGAAGATGGCTTTTGTACAAAATCAAACATTTGGTTTATTGCCAAAGAAAATATTTTATCCTCAGACGTCCATGTAATTCTAGCTGGAGAGGTTAATGAGATAGCAATTCCTGCAAATTGCACTAAACTTGATTACAACTATGTCCTCGATAGACTTCAAACATTTAATAAATGAATTTCCTAATGATGCGGATGCCATCGTTAGGTTAAATTCTTTTTTATCTAAAAAAACAAAAGATAAAAATTCAAATTCATTCTCATTTGGAATTTCACGTATCTATGAAGTTACTCAACCCTCATCAAAATCTATTTTAGTAAGAATTCTCACAAGGCTAGTAGAAATTGGAATTTTAAAAGAAGTCTTCAAAGTTAACTCTGAAGATGGCAGCGGGATTGAAGATTTTATGGAATTCAAAAATATTCCTCCTGTTATCTATGACAATATACGCGGTAAGGAAGTAGAAGTTTCACTAGATAACATTACCCTTTATTACAAAATATCTAAATAAAAGATGGATAATATATTTAACAAGGAGGCTAAATTTGCAGAGATTCAAGAAAACTTAGCTAAAATCACAAACCCTGAAGACCAAGCAAGAGCAATAAGATCAGTATTAATAGCATTAGAAATTGGAAAAGATCGACCAGAAAAATTAGCTGTTGTTTTAATTCATGGAATAAGAACCCATGCAGAATGGCAAGAAAAAATTAAACAAGAATTTCATGCTGATGAAAATATAAAAGTCATACCACTTGGCTATGATTATTTAGACTTAATAAAATTTTGGATTCCTTTTTTATTTCGCATTTATCCTATTAGAAGAGTTGAACAGCAGTTAAGAAATATTGCATCAGAAAATAAAGATTCCAAAGTCGTAGTTATTGCACACAGTTTCGGAACTTATATCATCTCTAAAATCCTAAAAAGAAGTCCAGATATTCGAATTGAAAGATTGCTATTATGCGGCTCGATCATAAAAACAAATTTGAGATGGGACTTAGTTCCACAAAGACCAAAACTAATTCTAAATGATGTTGGGGATAAAGATATCTTACCAGTGTTAGCTAAAGCCGGCAGTTGGGGGTATGGTGCTAGTGGAACATTTGGCTTTAAAGCAAATGAAGTTATTGATCGATTTCACAACTTTGGACATAGTGATTTTTTTGATCTTTCTCATATTAAAATCTTTTGGACACCATTCATTAAAGAAGCATATATAGCACCATCCAAATATGAAGAAAATCGAATTAAGCAAGCATACTGCATTAAACTATTAAACTTTTTACCAATTAAAACTATATTTTTAATTTTTATAATTTGGCGCTTTGATTTGCTTTCTCTTTTTCTATAGTTGGTTATTAAATGTCCTTTATATCGAGCCTAGGTCGAGGAGCGAAATACTAAAAACCTCAACATGTTAGTGGGAGTTTTTTTTATTTCCATTAGTAACCACATAGTAGACCTTTAAAAAAACAACTAGTGACATTAATGCCAAACTAGTAATATTAATCCCAATAAAATGATAAACCATGCTTCTAAAGTTCTGCAAAATATTGAAAGTCATGATAGTCTTCGGGATGAATTAAGAAGAGTAATTAAAATGGATAATAACGGCATACTAATAGTTTTTGATGGCATAGACGGGGCTGGAAAAACAACTCAAGTAAACCTACTTGCTGAAGCGCTTATAAAAGCTGGTGAAAAAGTTCTAATTTCTAAAGAGCCTACTAATGGAATATGGGGACAAAGACTTAGAGACTCTGCATTTAGTGGTAGATTGCCACTTGATGAGGAGTTGAAATATTTTCTTAATGATAGAAAAGATCATTTAGAAAATAAAATAAGACCAGCTTTATCAGATGGATTCATAGTAATTCTAGACAGATATTTTTACTCTACTATTGCATATCAAGGAATTTTAGTTAACGATGTAGATGCATTAGAAAATAAAGTACGAAGCGAAGCAGATCTGCCAGATATAACTTTCATAATGGATATCCCTGCTGAATTGGCAACATATAGAATCGCCAATAGGGACGGTAAAGCAAATGAATTCGAAAAACTGGAAGATCTTAAAAAAGTAGGTGAGATTTTTAAGAGCATTGCGTCAAAGGATAAATCAGCTCAACTCATTGATGGGGCATTATCAATTAAAGCAATTCAAGAGATAATTTTAAATAGCATCATATTAGGACCTTTAAAATTAAAGATGTGCGCAAAATCATATGGTTGCGACGATGCATTATATTGCGCTCCAAGAATAAACCACACATGCCCATGGTGGGAGACTTCAGAAAAATTACGCATTCAATCTAAATCTTAAGTAAAGAAAAACATGACGGTTGGGACCTTGATTGACTCAGATATAATAGCCGCCGCAAATAAAGGTGAGTTAATATCTGAAGGCTTTGACTTAAATAACGTCAAGCAAGCTTGTTATGAACTTACATTAGGTGATGTTTATTTCGACCTTACTGATGGGAATAGACGAATAGACACAACTAAAAATAATACAGCCATAATAAAACCTGGGCATTTAGTTGTATTAATCACAAAAGAAAAACTAAAAATCCCAAATGATGTATTTGCTAGGTTAATTAGCAAAGGATCCCTGTTTAGTCTAGGACTAATGCCTGTCAGCACTTACGCGGATCCAGGCTTCAGTGGCAACATAGGTATAGTGACATACAATTTAAGTAAAAAATATGTTGTATTACCAATCGGAGAACCGATATCAAAAATTGAATTTTCAAAATTAGCAAATCCAGTAAGTAAGCCATATAGTGGTCAACACGGATTTGAATCAAGTATATGGCCAATTAAAACTCAGTTTATAAAAACATACGACCAAATTAAAGCTGATGAAAGAGTTTATTCAATAGGGAAAGAAGCAGAGTTGGCACTACCACAAGCTTTTTCAAATACAATTCGCTCTATAGGTAGCCAACGAAGAGCTTTATACTTAATGATTATCTTATTAATTACTTTAAATATTTTAATTATGGTGTTTATAAGTAAAGAGCTTTCCAATATATGGGTAACATTAGGCATAGGTCTTTTTACCAATATACTTTCCTCAATACTCATTTTGAAAGTAACATCTTCAGATATTTAATAACAAATGAATATTCAAGAGCTAATAAAATTACAAGTCGAGTTTGATGAAGCTCATGGATTCAACTTGTCCTTTAAGAACACTCACGAAAAATACCTATTAATATCAAAAGAAATTGTTGGTTTGGTTGGTGAAATTGGTGAGTTTGCTAACATAGTTAAGAAAATCAATTTATCTCTAGATCTAAATAGTGATATCTCAAATTTAACTGATCTTGAAGCAAACTTATCTGAAGAGTTAATTGATACTTTTATTTACCTGATTCGCTTGTCAGTTTTGTTAAAGGTAGACATACCAAATGAATATTTGAAAAAAAAACAAAAAAATAGCATGAAATACCAAGACAGGATTCATGACTAAATCTTTCTTTTTGCCAGTCAATACTGGTTTTTTCACATCAGGAAATCCAAATACCAAAACTCTAGAGTTCTATTCAGCACGAAGTAAACATGGCCTATATTGCAGTATTGTTGGTAACGTAGTAGTTGCAAATGGCCATTCTTCAAACTCATCATGCGGAATTATTTCCGAAAATAACAATTGGAAACTTCTAGCAGATGCAATTAGTAACAGCGGAGCAAAGCCAGGGATTCAACTTGCTTCAACATGGCAAGGTTATATAGGGCAAAGAAGCTTCGTTTCCAAGCCGCTGCATGCCATTAATTACTATGCAGATGCTTCCAGAAACATTACAGATGATGAAGTTAGTAACTTTTTTAATAACCTTACTTACTCAACTGAATTAGCTATTTCTAAAGGATTCAGACACATTCAAATTCATGCTGCTCATGGATACTTATTATCGTTGTTGCTCGACCCAAGCTTTAGCAATATGCATGATTATGTTATAAAAAAACTAATAAATTGGAATACTGCTACTAAGAATGAAGGGGTCGAGACCTCAATAAGAGTTTCTTGGGAATCTGGGTTCGATGAAAAAGTTGAAACCAATAGACAAAAACAAATATTATCCTTATTTAACCAAGGTTTTGATTTTATAGACCTATCGGCAGGATACTACAATTTAAATAAACATCTAATTTATCCAATTGAAAAAGAATTGATTGATAGGCGCCTTAAATTGGGTATAGAAATAGCAAAAAGCAATCCGTATCAAAATTTCATTTCATCTGGTCGTATTGATTTAAATAACTTACAACAATTACCAGCAAACTTACATGTTGGCATTTGTAGAGATTTAATAGCCAATCAAGATTTTTTACTAAATAAAAAGCAGATGTGCGCTAACCATTTTAAATGCCACTACTTTTCCACTGGAAAAAATTCTATAGATTGTGGTATCTGGGAAAAATCACTTAATCAACTTTAATTGTTGACGCGCATTTAAAATTGACCAGATAAGCGCAGTTATGCGCGTTGAATTTTGACCAGGTAAAACCAGTATCCTGCTTATTTTATGAGCAGGAGTATATGAGGTGATTACCATGGTCATGTATG
>Ga0209913_1000757_pt1 | contig 23557 bp, 18 predicted proteins | sample PersoiDNA2013203_FD_185805 | JGI IMG/M metagenome (GOLD analysis project Ga0209913, IMG submission 185805) | Permafrost soil microbial communities from the Arctic, to analyse light accelerated degradation of dissolved organic matter (DOM) -... | ecosystem: Environmental > Terrestrial > Soil >... | reverse complement strand
CTTTAGCTGCTGGCTTTGCTGCTGCCTTAGTTACTTTAGCTGCTGGCTTTGCTGCTGCCTTAGTTACTTTAGCTGCTGGCTTAGCCGCTGCCTTAGTTGCTTTAGCTGCTGGCTTAGCCGCTGCCTTAGTCGCTTTAGCTGCTGGCTTAGCCGCTGCCTTAGTTGCTTTAGCTGCTGGCTTAGCCGCTGCCTTAGTTGCTTTAGCTGCTGGCTTTGCTGCAGCTTTAGTTGTCTTAGCTGCTGGTTTAGCTACTTTTTTAGCAGGCTTCTTTGCTGCTTCGTCTGGGGACGATTTTGGTGCTGTTGCCATTTTGTTTCTCCTTCGATCGAGATGGAAAAAATCAGGTGAAAATTAAAATCCGCTCTATCCTTTCAAGCGGATTATTCATCGGCACAAACATGACTGCTGTTTGCGCTAATGAATCCGGCACCGGCTGAACTGCTGCATTGCCTCAGTAAATGCAGCACTTTAGCCATATGATTTACTCTTCATATGTTGAATGAAAGTGGTAAACCAAAAAAAACGCCCGCATTACATGCCGGCGTCGGTATCTTTTTGCAGAACCCGCAGAGCACGACCAAAAGCCGCAAGACCCAGCACAGCCAGGAATTGCGGCACTAACAGTTCAAAGTAATTTAATCTAAGACTGTCCATTCAGTTTGGTGAGGCCTCTCGAGTTTTACATCTCGTGCAAACCGTGAGTATTCCTTTTCAGGAACCCGGGGCGCTGACTTCAGCTTGTTACTCCCAATTCAGGGCTCCGCCGGTTTGATACTCAATCACGCGCGTCTCAAAAAAGTTGCGTTCTTTTTTTAGGTCAATCATTTCACTCATCCACGGGAAAGGATTTTCTTCCTGCGGGAACAAAGCATCAAGACCAATTTGCTGTGCGCGGCGATTTGCGATGAAGCGTAAATATCCTTTAAACATAGGCGCATTTAATCCGAGCACTCCACGCGGCATTGTATCCTCTGCGTAACGATATTCCAACTCCACCGCACGCAAAAACAACGATTTAATTTCATCGCGAAACCCTGCGGTCCACAAATGTGGATTTTCCATCTTAATTGTATTGATTAAATCGATCCCAAAATTACAGTGCATCGATTCATCACGCAAGATGTATTGATATTGTTCAGCCGCGCCCATCATTTTATTCTGACGACCTAACGCAAGAATTTGTGTAAAGCCAACGTAGAAAAACAGTCCTTCCATCAAACACGCAAATACGATCAGTGAGCGTAATAATGTCTGATCTGCTTCCGTTGTGCCAGTCTTAAATTCAGGATTCGTTAATACATCAATGAATGGGATCAGAAACTGATCTTTATCACGGATCGATTCGACTTCATTGTAGGCGTTAAAGATTTCACCTTCATCCAGACCAAGCGACTCAACGATATATTGATAGGCGTGAGTGTGGATCGCTTCTTCAAATGCCTGACGCAGTAAATATTGACGGCATTCTGGTGCAGTGATGTGCCGATAGGTTCCCAACACGATATTATTTGCAGCTAATGAATCAGCTGTCACAAAAAATCCCAGATTACGTTTTACCAGACGACGTTCATCTTCTGTCAAACCATTTGGGCTTTTCCACAATTCAATATCACGCTGCATATTGATCTCTTGTGGCATCCAATGGTTTGCACAACCTGCCAGATATTTATCCCACGCCCACTTATATTTGAATGGTACTAATTGATTTACGTCTGTCTGACCATTAATAATACGTTTGTCGGCAGCATTAACGCGACGCGCAATATCTTCTTCACTAACAGCGCCAGGTTGTGGTTGTGGAGTCGCCTTCAATACCGGCGCTGCAGGAGCTACTTCTTCATCCCAAGATAACATTTATTTATTCCTTACAAAATTGGTTTTCGTATAAGTCGCTCAGCGATATCACTACGAAAATTCCTGAAAGAGCATTGGGGCTGAACCATCTGTGGTCGCCCCGTGCTCATTATTTAGCGCTTACTGACAGGCTTCACACTCTTCAAAACCTGCATCACCTGGACGCAGATAGCATGCTGCGCCTTCAGCTTCCGGTGCAGCCGCAACGTTTGATGCTGCTGGTGCTGCATTAAAACCAGTGCTTCCACCATCAACGGCAACAGCGTTCAACGCGCCTGTTTTAGAGGTTGATTTCTCGGTGTGGGTCGCACCAATCGTACGCAGGTAATAAGTCGTTTTCAGACCACGTAACCACGCCAGCTTGTAAGTCTCGTCCAGTTTTTTACCAGAAGCACCTGCCATATAAATATTCAGTGATTGTGCCTGATCGATCCATTTCTGACGACGTGAGGCAGCTTCGACCAACCACGATGGGCTGATTTCAAATGCTGTCGCATACAATTCACGCAGATCTTCCGGAATGCGGTCGATACGTGCGAGACTACCGTCAAAGTACTTCAGATCGGCGATCATGACTTCATCCCACAAGCCACGCAATTTCAAATCACGGACCAGATGTTCGTTAATTTCTGTAAACTCACCGGACAGATTCGATTTTACATACAGATTCTGATACGTCGGCTCGATACAAGCTGAAACGCCGATGATGTTAGAGATCGTCGCAGTTGGTGCAATCGCCACGCAGTTGGAATTACGCATACCGTGCTGTTTAATGCGATTGCGAACCACTGTCCAGTCCATTGTTTCGGAGAAATCTGCTTCCAGATAACCACCACGCTCGTCCGCCAGCATTTTGAGCGAATCTTGCGGCAGAATGCCGCGATCCCACAACGAACCTTTGTATGAGCTGTAAGTACCGCGCTCTTCAGCCAATTCTGTCGATGCTAGGTAAGCGTAATAGCACACTGCCTCCATCGATGTGTCAGCAAACTGCACAGCGTCCATCGATGCATATGGTACGCGCATCATATGTAAGCAATCCTGGAAGCCCATGATACCCATACCAACCGGACGATGACGCAAGTTAGAATCGCGTGCTTTCTGTACTGCATAGTAGTTAATGTCGATGACGTTATCAAGCATACGCATCGCAGTACGGATTGTTTTTTGCAATTTAGCGTGATCGAGTTTACCGTCTTTCATGTGCGCTGGCATGTTGACAGAACCCAGATTGCAGACTGCGATCTCAGACTCATTGGTGTTGAGTGTGATTTCTGTACACAGATTTGAAGAGTGAACGACGCCCACGTGCTGCTGTGGAGAACGGATGTTGCAAGGATCTTTGAATGTAATCCATGGATGGCCAGTTTCAAACAACATCGACAGCATCTTACGCCACAGATCGAGCGCAGGGATTTTCTTGGACAGTTCCAATTCGCCAGAAGCCGCTTTTGCTTCGTAGCCAAGATAGGCTTGTTCAAACGCTTTGCCAAATTTATCATGCAAGTCTGGCACGTCAGATGGAGAGAACAGTGTCCAGTCACCTTTTTCCATGACGCGTTTCATGAACATATCAGGAATCCAGTTGGCGGTATTCATATCATGCGTACGGCGGCGGTCATCACCTGTGTTCTTACGCAAATCCAAGAATTCTTCGATGTCCATGTGCCAGGTTTCCAGATAAGCACATACTGCACCCTTACGCTTACCACCTTGGTTCACTGCCACTGCGGTGTCATTGACGACTTTCAGGAAAGGCACAACACCCTGTGACTTACCGTTGGTACCTTTAATATGGGCGCCGAGGGAACGGACTGGCGTCCAGTCATTACCCAGACCACCAGCATATTTCGCCAGCAACGCATTTTCTTTCAGGGCGTCATAAATACCGGCCAGATCATCTGCCACCGTTGTCAGGTAGCATGAGGACAATTGTGAGCGCTGTGTACCTGAGTTGAACAGTGTCGGTGTTGAGCTCATGAAATCAAAGCTCGACAGCAAGTTGTAAAACTCGATTGCACGTCCATTACGGTCTTTTTCTTCCAACGCCAGACCCATCGCTACACGCATATAGAACGCCTGCGGCATTTCAATACGGGTACCACGAACGTGCAAGAAATAACGGTCGTACAAAGTTTGCAAGCCAATGTAGCTAAATTGCAGATCGCGGTCGGATACCAAGGCTTTTGCCAGACGTTCCAGATCAAACTCAGCTAATTTTGAGTCTAGCAATTCAGCGGCAATCCCTTTTTGTATGAATTGTGGGAAGTAAGTAACATATTCTGCGGCGGCATCTTGCTGTGCCACTTCTTTACCGAATACTTCTTTACGGATCGTATGCAACAACAAGCGTGCGGTGACCAAGCTATATGCTGGTTCTTTTTCCATCAAAGCACGTGCAGCCAGGATTGCCGATTTGTGTAACTCTTCGACGGGTACACCGTCATACAGATTTTTTAGTGTTTCAGTAAGGATCGCCTCGGCATCCGCCAATTTATCCAAACCAACACAAGCAGCAGTAATCAGGGAACGTACTTTGTCGATTTCCAGTACAACACGCTCACCATCGATCAAAACATGAATCTTTGGCAGTTGTGCCTGGGATGCATGTTGTGCTTCGCGTTGCAAACGACGCTCCTCTTGGTGTTTTGCACGATACAGCACATAAGCACGCGCCACATCGTGTTCGCCCGAACGCATTAATGCCAGTTCAACCTGATCCTGAATATCTTCGATGTGAAAGGTGCCACCCGTCGGCTGACGACGCAATAACGCAGCCACGACCGTTGATGTTAATTGCTCAACCAATTCACGAATACGTGCGGAAGCTGCGCCCTGCCCACCATTGACTGCCAAAAAAGCCTTGGTCATCGCGATGGCGATCTTGGAAGGTTCGAATCCAACCACGGAACCGTTACGACGGATGATTCTGTAATCGTCATAATTGATTGTAGTCGTACCAGTCGGAGAACCTGCCACGCCGCTTAAGACGCCAGTTTCGATAAGGGATGTCGTTGATGTTTCAGTTGAAGAGTGCATTGAGCCTCCAGTGTCAGTTATATCTTGATACGCCGCGAGTCTGCTGGACAAACCATCGCTGCGCACGGGTTACGATCAGGTGTTGCGCATCACTACAAATAGCTAAACTCCGCTAAAACCAGCTAAAAGTTGTGCTATTTCTTATTTTTTAAATCAATTGCAAATGTAAAAGGGAGAAAGAAGCAAGAAAGGTAAAACAAGAAAAAAACCACTACATATAGTGCACAAATTTTGATTAGCCCTAATTCTAGTACCCCACCACACCATATGCAACCGCTATTTCAGTGTAAAAAAAATTTATTTTTTACAAAATTAAGCGTCAGGGGAATTGACTTTCAAGAAGCCACAGAAATCCTTAGCAAACGGTGTAAGTGAGCACTAACGAAAAAAGTCACGGTACCGACCATTAGGATGCTGTCTCACCGTTAAATTCAATCTGACACGCCAAAAGATGTCACGCAGGGTGGGTTTGATCGTTGTTCACGTTCGCCGTTGCGGCTACACTTCATTGTGACCAAATGACAACGCAATATCGCTGTTTATCAATGTTTATGAATGTTTATCACTGTTCCTGAATTTTTAATTTCTGGATTTGATAACGTAGTTGACGGAAACTGACGCCCAACAAGTCTGCAGCCTGGGTGCGGTTATGTCCGGTTTGCTGTAGCGCTCTGCGTATCATCTCTGATTCGATACTGTCGAGAAATTCAGGCAAAGAAAACGGAAATGCTGGGCAAGGGAATGCATCAACGGGGGCGATGCCTGATTGTACCGACATCTCTATCTGCATCTCGGGCATCGTGGATATAGGCAGCAACTCTTTTGCCTCATCAGACTTGGCAGCGATGACAGAGTCAATCCGTGGTAACGCTGAGACAGGGACTTTTTTTGCTCCTTGCAATGCCAAATCATCGACTTCGATACAAGCATCGTTGGCGAAAGCAATGGCGCGTTCAAGAATATTTTCTAACTCACGGACATTACCCGGAAACGTGTAGCCAGACAACGCCACCAATGCAGATTCTGAAATGCGGATTGACTCAGCCGACAGTTTGCTCAGCAATGCTGTTGCTAAGTCCCCGATATCGTCAAGCCGCTCACGCAATGGCGGCAAATGGAGTTCAATCACATTAAGACGATAATATAAATCTTGCCTGAAGCGCCCTTCTGCAACGCACTGCGATAAATTTTGGTGAGTCGCACTGACAATCCTGACATCGACCGCTTCTTCTGCTGTTGCACCAACTTTGCGAATGCTCCGCTCCTGAATCGCACGCAGCAACTTCACTTGCATTGCCAGCGGCAGATCTGCAACTTCATCGAGCATCAGCGTGCCACCGTTGGCGGCCTGAAAAAAACCTTCCCTATCATCCGCGGCCCCCGTAAATGCACCTTTACGATAACCAAAAAACTCCGCTTCCATTAGAGCTTCCGGTATCGCACCGCAATTTACTGCGATGAAAGGTTGTTGTGCACGCGCACTACGGCAATGAATTTCTCTTGCGGCCAGCTCTTTACCACTACCTGACTCACCCGTAATAATGACGGGTGCCATGCTACGCGCGAGGCGGGCAATCTGATCACGTACCGTTTGCATACGTTCAGACCGGCCAATTAAAAACGAAGCAGGTAGTATTTGCGTCGTCTCAACAACCTGAGCACCTTTAACGGCAACCTCATGCATCTCCAGCGCAGAACGCACTAACTTACGTAACTGTTCCAAGGCAACTGGCTTCGACACATAGTCAAATGCGCCCGCTTTCAGTGCGATTACCGCGTTATCCGCACTGCCGAAAGCGGTAATCACCGCAATAGGTGTGCTCTTATAGGTCGCATTGACTTCCGCCACTAACTCCATACCCGAGCCATCAGGCAGGCGCATATCCGTCAATACCAGTGAATAAGGTTTTTTTGTCAGATAAGAACGGGCTTGTGCAAGGTTCTCAGCACTATCGACGTCAAGCCCCATTTTGATGAGGGTGATTTCCAATAACTCACGTAGATGCGCTTCGTCATCAACGACGAGAATCCGGGGGCAAGTGGTGTTTGCAGCACTCATGGTCATGGATTAAATTCAGAAAAATTAATGACAAACCTGCCACTTGGTTCTGGACTATCATGATCCAGACGATATTCGTAATCGAGCAAAGCGTGGTTATTCAAACATAATTCGCGCGCCATATACAGCCCCAGTCCCGTTCCCATTCTTGAGGTAGTATAAAACGGCTCAAATAGATGCGCTCTGACATCGTAGCTGATCGGTGGCCCATCGTCTTGGATATGTAACTCCTGACGTCCAGCGCCATTTAAAAACGCATATAAACGGATACTGGCGGGTCTGCCACTGGCATAGCGTACGGCGTTCGACATCAGATTGGTGATAATTTCGATCAAATGTCCAGGGTCAAAACGAACCTGAAAATCAATGTCCTGACTGACAACAATGAGATCACTCTGCAACTTTTGCGTCTCAACAAAATCCTGTACGCACTTTGTAACGGCACTCATCAATGAGTATGGCGCAATATCATTGCGCGCCTTACGCGATAATTTGAGAATATCTTCGATCAACTGATTGAGGCGAGTAACGTTATCATCGACAATTTTAAGTAGGCGCTTTGCCTGAATTTTGTTGTCTTCGATATGTTCGATATCTTCGTTGAGTAACGAAGCTGCATAAGAAATCGAGGATAAAGGATTGCGTACCTCGTGCGCAATACTCGCCGTCAGCCGCCCCATCGATGCCAATTTTAGCTGCTGTGCTTGGTTTTCAATATCGGACACATCTTGCATAAAGAGAATGACGTATTCGCCAGCGGACTCATTGCGCTTCGATACGTTGACATCTTTCACTAACATCACACGTAATTTCAGGTGCGTGACGAACTGTTGGCGTTCATTACGGCCACCAAAACTACTGCTTTCTATACTCTGTTTGAGCATCGTTTTAGTATCGTCTACGTAGCAAGGAATCGATACAAAGGTGGTGTTATCTTCGTTGAGTCCAATGGCATTTTCAGCCTGATGCGTATGCATGTCAGACAATGCTTCCATCAATGTTCGTAATGCAACAATGTTAGATAGCTTAATCCCAATCATATCTTTGGTTAAGTTTCCACCGAGCATACGTTCAGCAGCGCGATTAATTTCAAACAGTCGACCAGTATGGTCCAGAACAAGTACACCGTCCCCCATGTCAGCAATCACAAGCCGATTAATTGCCTGCTGCATTGCCAACTCGTTACCGCGTTGTGTTGCTAATTTTTCTTGGCTGATTAAATTGCTAGCCAAGCGATTGACGACGTAGGCCACAGCAAAAAAAGAGGCGCCGAATAGACCCGCCTGAGAGATGATATTGCCGTCATTTAACTCAAATGACCGGTAAGCACCTTCAATTAATAACAACAAACTGACGATGGAGCAAAAGAAAAATGCCCATAACAATGGCGTCAGAATAGCAACACCAGCGAGCGGAAACAAAAATAGGACACTTAATCCACCTTTACCACCGCCCGAGCCAATATAAATCAGGGAAATAATAAAAATATCCCACGCTATCTGTGCCAGCAATTGCACGGCAAAATGCTGTCTATTGAATATTTTAAAGAGAGTAAAACAAATGCTCGTCAGCAGATAAACCAGACAGATATCTTGCGCCAGAACATGCGTATAAATCCAGACGCCTCTGAGGCTGTGCAGATTAAGCAAGAACAATAAACAGAGCGCGATGATGACGCGCGACACATTGAGCGTTTGCAAAGAACGCCAGAATGAAGGGGTAGGATCTGAGAAGTGAGCAAAAATGACCGACATATTCACGCGGTACTTTTTGATCTAATGCAAGTCAGCATGCGCAGTCGAACAATAAGACTGACTGCCACGTACAATCGCCTCGGAAGCTGGTAAATAGAGTTGGCAATGCGCACAACACACCATACTCTCCGTCGCTGGCTGTGCATCAGAATCTGCGGTTGCACCACGCCATTCTTGAGCAGTGTCAGATGGTGTCGACGGTGGCTTGGCTTTCTTGCGGATGGCAAGAACGACTAAAACGATCAAAATCAACCACACAAGTAACTTCATGCCAGACTCCGGTGTAACACGACTTCCAACACAAAGTGACTACCTACGTAAGCCAGCAACAAAGTCAAAAATCCCGATAAAGTAAAACTTAATACCGTCTTGCCGCGCCATCCACGCCAGTGACGACCTGCCAGCAAAACGGCAAATAAAAGCCAAGAAAATAACGAGAGGATAGTTTTATGATCCCACTTAAAGGCGACACCCAGCACTTGTTCAGAAAAAATGACGCCAGACAGCACTGTCATTGTTAATAAGACGAAGCCTAATGAAATCAATCTGAAGAGGATTTTCTCCATTTTCATTAAGGGTGGAAGATTATCAACGATCTGGTTTAAACGAGGACTCAGGGGTTTCGCGCGTAGTTTATGCAGATGTTTATCCTGCAAAGTCATCATCAACGCATGGAACGCAGCGATCGTCAGTGTTCCATAGGCAAGCAAGGCCACAGCAACATGCCAAGGGAACATCGTTGTTTTCCCCGCCAATGAAATCAATGCCCCTGGAAATAATGCCGGTAACACTGTTGCCAGTGCAACTGGGGGTAGTAACAGAAACTTTAAGCCTTCGAGGGAAAAATTACGATTTTCGAGCAAATAAACCGAGACCGTGACCCATAGAGCGGACGATAACATCACTGCAAAACCGACGCGCAGGGCATCACTGGAAAACACACTTCCCCACAATGTGGCGCCATGCAGCAGCCAAGCGAACACGCTCAAACCGGCGCCAAGCGTGCGCCACCGCGAAGGAATAAACAGCACCGCCAGATAAAGTGCCGCAGATAAAAATGATAAATAGATTTGCATCACTCAAGTTTACACCATATAGCTCTTTTTTTTAAACTTGGATATCAGTCTTGACTTCCATCAAATAAAAAACGCATCAGTTCATCACTTTGGCTGATAAAAGGTGCATTCAAAGGTGCATTCTTCGATATTCTGTAAGATGTGTTGAAAGTAATTAACCAATTTAAGAGTTTTTTTGAGTTTTTTTGAACTTTTTAAACGATTAAGGTACTAAAAATGACACTTGCAGAAAGTATAAATAAACAAAAAAAACTGTTACCAGCGGTTAATGTTTGTAGAGATCTGTTTGTTATCCACCCTTGTCAACCACTTCAATTTATACAATAACGATGAAAAAGACACTCCTCACCCTGGCAGTCTTAAGCACCTGCTACAGCGCCTATGCCGACGAAGGTATGTGGATGCCACAACAGTTACCACAAGTCGCTAAACAATTAAAAGCGGATGGACTCAAACTGGATCCGGCATCACTGACAAAATTGACCGAATTCCCGATGGGGGCGATTGTTAGTCTCGGCGGTTGTTCAGCGTCATTTGTGTCCCCGCAAGGCTTGGTCATTACAAACCACCATTGCGTCTACGGCAGCGTTGCGTATAACTCAAAACCAGAAAATAACTTATTGGCAAACGGATTTTATGCGAAAACGCTAGATGAAGAGCTGCCGGCATCACCGGGCTCACGCGTTTTTGTCACCAAAGATGTGCTTAATGTCAGCAACAAGGTTATTGATAAACATGTCGCTAAACTGACCGGCAAAAAACGTGTTGACGCAATTGAAAGAAACTCCAAAGCGATCGTTGCTGAGTGCGAAAAAGAGGCAGGACATCGTTGCAATGTCTATCCTTACTACGGCGGTCTCGAGTTTTATCTGATTAAACAAATGGAAATTCGCGACGTGCGTTTGGTGCATGCACCACCAGAAGGCGTAGGTAAGTTTGGTGGCGATACCGACAACTGGATGTGGCCACGCCATACTGGTGATTACGGCTTCTACCGCGCTTACGTCAGCAAAGATGGTAAAGCAGCGGATTACAGCAAAGATAACGTTCCTTATGTTCCTAAGTTTTACCTGAAACTGGCAAAAGAAGGCGTTAAAGAGGGTGATTTTGTGATGGCACTGGGCTACCCTGGCCGCACCAACCGCCACCGTTTGCCCTCTGAAGTCGCGCATACGTTTGACTGGAGTTACCCAGCGTTTGTGAAGTCTTCTGGCGAATCACTGGCAATCATCGCTAAAGAAACAGCGAATGACCCAGATGCTAAATTGAAATACGCGAGCCAAGTTGCTGGCATCAATAATTACTACAAAAACCGTCAAGGTATGCTCGACAGCTATGCTGGCAGCGATTTCCTAGCACGCAAAACAAAAGAACATGAAGAACTGAAAGCCTGGGTCAATAGCAATCCTGCCCGCACCAAAGAATATGCAGCCGATATTGCACAGGTAGAACAATTAATCGCCAAGCGCGATGCAACAGACAAAGCCGATTTTTATCTGGACCGTTCTTTCCCACGTCTGCTCAACTCTGCTCGTGTCTTGTACCGTCTGGCCAACGAGACCACAAAACCAGACGCAGAACGTAAATCCGGTTACCAGACCCGTGATCTGCCACGTATCAAAGCGGGTGTCGAATCTGTTGAACGTAGCTATGCGCAAAACGTTGATCAGGCGCTGGTGCTGCATAACCTGACACAATACGTTGCGCAGCCTAAGAGCGAACACAATGCTGACTTTGATGCCGCCATCGGTATTAAAGATGGTATGTCTGAAGCAGAGTTGAAAACCTTGTTGGACCAACTTTACGCAGGCAGCAAACTCAACGACAAAGCAACACGTACTGCTTGGCTCAATAGCTCACCGGCGGATTTTAAAGCCAGCAATGATAGTTTTATCAAAGCAGCAGTGGCAATGTACGATGGTTTCATGAAGCGCGAAGCAGAAGATGAAGAACTGGCAGGTAATATTCAGCAAGCCTACGGCAACTACATGAAAGCAAAAATCGCCTTCATGCAAAGCAAGGGAAAAGCTGTGTATCCTGACGCTAACAGCACGCTGCGTGTGACTTTTGGTAACGTGGCTGGACGTGATCATGGCACTGCCGATGGTCTGGCATGGTCTGCATTCACTACCGTCAATGGTATTCCGCCAAAAGCAACAGGTAGCGGTGAATTCAATGCGCCAGCCGATGAACTCGCTGCGATTAAGGCTAAGGATTTTGGCACATTCGTTGATGCAAAACTGAAAACCGTGCCAGTCGCTTATCTGGCGACCCTTGATATTACCGGTGGCAACTCTGGTTCAGCTGCATTGAATTCAAAAGCAGAACTGATCGGTCTGGCATTTGATGGCACGCTAGACTCCATCATCTCCGACTGGGATTTCAACAAAGCAAACACACGTTCCATTCAGGTTGATATCCGTTATATCTTGTGGAACATGAAGCATGTCGAAAAATATGACCGTCTGATCAAAGAAATGCACGCTGAGTAATCAGCTGTCATCCTTGACGACGTCGACAACGCCGGATGAAAGTCCGGCGTTTTTTTTGCGCTATGTTTCAGTGCCTTACTGTGGCGGAAAGACGCGGAACCAGACCAACAACATGAGACCCGCTATACACAACCAGGTCATCACCGCTGAAGAAAGAGTGATCGTTAAAGATGTACGAGTACTGAGCACATACACCGTCGCCAGATAAGCGGCATAAGGAATCAACGAACATAACCCAAACAACGCCGTCGTCTGCAACTCCGTCGGTGAACGGTTGGTACCGACGACGACATGCGCAATCAGGGCAAATGTCGGGAACAACGGCACCAATCCTGCCAACACAAAATAACGGGATGTCGATGCCAAGACAATCAGCAATACCGCCAATGCACCCGTTAAACATTTCAACAATAAAGAAATCATGGTAAAAATCGCTCAAACTCATCAGAATCAAAAACAAAAACAGATCGGCAGTCTAGCAGAGAGACACTGGCCTGTTTGATTAGTGGGCTTCATCCTGGTTTATTCTGGCCTAGTCCAGACTCCGTCACTTGTAACCACCCTCTCCCCCCCCATCGTCACACCTTTCACATGCTATGGAGAGGAGTGTTCGCCTTCATTAAAAAAGACGCTAAATTCCTGCCCTCGTAAAAATGACAGACAAAAGTCCCTCCACCTCAAATATATCCAAGCCTCCTACTCCTTTTTTTTGAAAAAATGGAAAGTTTGCTCAAAATCTATAGCAAGTGAGATAATCAGACATTGTTTTTTGATGTCAAATCGATGGATAAGCCACTCACCGATCCCAAGATGGATCCCACCTTGGATCACCCCCAAGCACCCCACCAGAGCCTCGATCCAGAAGACTGGACCGTATTTCGTGCGCAAAGTCATCAGATGCTCGATGATATGCTCAATTTTGTTGAACACTTGCGCGAACGCCCTGTCTGGCAGCCAATCCCACAAACGTCGCGTGCCAAGTTTCAGGTCTCACTCCCGCACCAGCCACAAAGTCTGGCGAGTGCCCACCAAACCTTCATGGAAGATATCCTGCCTTACGGACCTGGCAATAGTCATCCTGGATTTATGGGATGGGTACAGGGCGGCGGCTCACCTGTCGGGATGCTGGCAGAAATGCTGGCAGCAGGTCTGAATGCGAATACCGGCGGGCGGGATCAAATGCCTGTTGAAGTAGAACGTCAAATCGTTCGCTGGATGCGAGAATTATTCTCATTCCCCGACAGCGCCAGCGGCGTCTTTGTTACAGGCACGTCGATGGCAAATCTGATGGCAGTGCTAGTTGCGCGTACTGTCGCGCTAGGCAAGAACGTACGTCAGGACGGTGTAAAAGCCGCAGAAAAACAACTGACCGCTTATACCTCAATCGAGGCACATGGCTGTGTTGCGCAGGCGATGGATCTTGCGGGTTTTGGTACGACGGCCTTGCGTCGTATCCCAAGTAATGACGCCTTCCAGATGGATACGGCGGCACTCCGCGCGGCGATTGAGGCTGATCGCGCGGCTGGTTTGCAACCATTCTTTATTGTGGGTACCGCTGGCAGTGTGGATGTCGGCGCGGTTGATCCACTCAATGATATTGCTGACATTGCTGCGCAGGAGAAATGCTGGTTCCACATTGATGGTGCGTTTGGCGCACTGGGGATGATGTCGCCACAAGTAGCACCGCTACTTCATGGGATAGAGCGCGCCGATTCGATCGCGTTTGATTTCCATAAATGGGGGCAGGTTCAATATGATGCTGGTTTTTTAATAGTACGTGATAGCACTCTGCATATGGACGCCTTTGCCGCACCTGTTGCCTATTTACGTCGCGAAACCCGCGGCCTTGCAGGCGGATCACCGTGGCCTTGTGATTTTGGTCCGGATTTATCTCGTGGTTTCCGAGCGCTAAAAACCTGGTTCACACTGCAGGTCTATGGCACTGAAAAGCTCGGTAAAATTATTTCTCAGACCTGTGATCTGGCGCACTATCTGACACAACAGATTGCACAACACCCTACGTTAGAATTAATGGCGCCAGTGGCACTCAATGTTGTGTGCTTCCGCTATCGAGGTCAATCGACAAACGAGGCAGCGACAATAAATCTGGATGACCTCAATCGCGATATCGTTGCAGATTTGCATGAATCAGGGCTTGCAGTACCATCGACAACGACGATTCGAGGGCAACTGGCCATCCGAGTAGCAATCGTTAATCATCGTACAGACCAACGCGCGATCGATACGATGCTCAATGGTGTGATTACCTTGGGTCGGGAACGTTGTGCAGCAGAGACTAAGTAACTGAACACCTCAATTACCGAGAAGGAAGAATATGTCTGATCGTCTTCACTATGCATCCCAGGCATTTGGACCATTGATTGGTGTAGCGCCGCTGATGCGGAGTGCATTTGCCAATGAAAATATGCAGCCAATTGGTGAAGCACTTCTCAAGCGCGCGGAAGAAAACGTTCATGATGCCCATGCGTTGATGGATTGTTCAGTGTATTTGCAACTCACTGGCCATCATGATCTGGCACTGGCCATGCAAGCGCAAGCAATCAAGACACAAGCTTTGTACTCTTTGCCAGCGCAACGATCCGAGCTGGGTATTCGACTGCTTGTGCTCATGGGTCCTGGTGATCTGATGGCAAATACGCCGATTGAATTTTTAATTGAAGACTCCGACGTTGCGCTGGATATTTTATATTTGACGCTCGATGAAGACTGGCCTGATACGGTTCCTGATCACGATGTCATGCTCGTCGGCATCGCCGAGTCTGAAGCAAACCAACCTCTACTACATCAGGTTGGATTAATGACGGCCAATTGGCCACGTCCGGTGATTAACCGACCTGAACATATTGCCCGCTTGTCACGTGATGGTGTATGCGCTGCACTCAGCCATTGCACTGGGATCGACATGCCAGTCACCGTCCGCACAGACCGTGCAACATTGGGGCAACTAGGTATCGGCATGATTGCCATTTCAAGCTTGCTACCCGACGATCACTTTCCGCTCATCGTACGCCCGTTGGGATCCCACGCAGGTAAAGATCTCGACAAGATAGATACGCCAACTGACCTAATCCCTTATCTCGAGCGCGTTGGTGCTGACTATTTTTACATATCGCGTTTCGTTGATTATCGCAGTGCTGATGGCTTGTTCCGCAAATATCGCGTGGCGCTGATTGAAGGTAAGCCATTCGTCTGCCATTTTGCGATTTCATCACACTGGATGATTCACTACCTAAACGCTGGCATGAGTGAAAGCCCTGAAAAACGCGCCGAAGAAGCAGAATGCATGGCACACTTTGATGAGCAATTCGCCAAGCGGCATACTGATGCATTGCGCATAATCTATGAGCGAATGGGGATGCAATATCTCGGTATTGATTGCGCAGAAACACAAGACGGCAATCTGTTGATTTTTGAAGTCGACAACGCGATGGTCGTCCATGCCATGGATCCGGTTGATATGTATCCTTATAAAAAACCAGCGATGCAAAAGGTGTTTGATGCATTTCGCCAAATGCTCGAAAATGCCCGTTTGCCAATAACGAATGACGTTGCCGAGCATCCATGATCGCGTTTCCGTCGACAACAGAATTATTAGCCTCAGGCGGTGATTCAAGAATCGTGCCGGACCCACAGACAGGTCTGAATAAATATGGGTGCAGTGTTCTACCCGATGCTGGATTAATAGCGTTGGGTTCATCGACGGCGTCGACCATTTCTGAACGCGGCATGGCGGCAGCCCACGCCTTACGGGATCGCTGTGCTGCGCTACTCCAGAATGCAAGTCTCGAAGAAGTTTATTCGCAGCAGATTGTCGCCTTGCGATCCGAACTATTGTCACTCTGCGGCATCACTGAAAACCATCACGTAGACGCACTCTTAGCAGCCTCAGGTACCGATATCCACTTACTCCTCGCTCAATGGCTGCAACCAGATCTGACTTTGATGATCGATCCTGCAGAAACCGGCAGTGGGTTAGCCGCCGCGTTAACAGGAAAACATTTCAGTAGCGACTCTACGTGCACTGGCGGGTCGGCCGGAACAGGCCATGTCGGTCGATGGCAAGGTGACTTAAAGACGTTGACAGCACGCAATCTGAGTGGATACCCATGTGAGGCAGATTTCGTCGAAGCGGAGCTGACTACGGCGGCAGAAAGTGCGGCAAAAGAAAATAAACGCATATTGTTGATCCTGACGGATGTCTGCAAAACTGGCATGATTTTTCCAAGGATTGCTGCTATCAAAAAACTGCGTCAACAATGGCCTGAGCAAATCTATGTCATTGTCGATGCTTGTCAATTCCGTCTCTCTCCAAAGACGATTCGTGCTTATCTGGCAGAGGATTTTTGTGTCGCCTTAACCGGATCAAAATTTTTGGGTGGCCCAACATTTTCTGGCGCGTTATTGATTCCAGCGGCATTTTCTCGAGCATGCAATCAATTGGTTTTAGACGAAGGTGTGCGTGCTTATTCCCATGCCAGTGAATGGCCGGCAGGTTATCCAGCAACACGCCATCTAAGGGCAGGTACAAATTTTGGTCTGCTGTTACGATGGGAAGCCGCGATGGCAGAATTACGCCTATTTTCACAATTAAAAGAGACGCAACTACAGTTTTTTTTAAGACGTTTTAAAGATGCCATCAGCAATCGCCTACACCAGGATCCTCATTTTGAGCTAGTACCAAATCCGGCACTGGACCGGAGTGCGATTGGCAGCCAAGGAAGCTGGGATGAGGAACAAACCATTTTCCCGTTTATCATCTATCAATGCTTGAATAATCGGACGCCCCGACCGCTGACACGGAGCGAAGCAGTCACAGTCTATCAACAGCTTCAGCATCCCCCCATAACCTCATTGCAACAGCACCGTTTTCAACTCGGTCAACCCGTGTTATGTGGCGAACGGTCTGGCGTTCCTGTCAGTGCTGTACGGCTCTGTATCAGTGCACCAATGCTTATTGCAGCACAAGATGAGTTAATGGCAGAAAAAATGATCCATGATGCGCTGGCGGCACTCGATTGCATTGTAGAAATTACTGACCGTTTACCACGCCAGTCCGTTGGTTGAAATGCGCGATATAAGCGCGACACGCTTCTAGTACTGCCAACGAGAAATAGAAACGATTTATACCAATTACAGCCAATGTAATCTGGCGTAATCGGTGTCGGTAAATTTAAGCTGATTCGTGAATTAAGCTGCCACTACCACCGTTGCCGATGGTTTCAGACAGAATCAACGCTTCTTTAGAAGGAATTTGCAGCAACACCTGCTTAGTTTCTTGATCGACAACTTTGAGTACCATTTTATTGGACTGCTGGTCAACAGTGAATTCGATGCTACCAAACTGCGGCTGAGAATTCTGATTCAGGGAAGCGGCTGATTTTTGTAGTGATGCTGACTCAGAAGCTGACGTCGAGGTTATCATGCTAGGGTTGGAGGAACTCGCAGATACAGAAGCACCCTGCGTCTGTAACGATGACGTAGGCAGTGAAGCAGCACCAACCGACGTATCAATGCCCGAACCGCTTTGCACGTATACAAACGGTACCGCCGCAGTTGTTTGCCCAGAAAGACCAAGCGTGCCAACGTCCATCAAAAACTCCTTAAACTTTCCTACTTTTTATATTAGACAAAAAGTCCGTCAAATGCGAATTTTATTGAGCGATTTTCGTCAATATCGTGCGAAATCAGAGCACAAAATCTGACGACAACCCGTTGTTGTAGATTGATTGGTATTTTTTGACAAATTTTGCCAGCAAGCCATTAGTGATAATTAGCTCTCGACCCTACACGTTGCGGCACGAGGGTAAAGCAAATGAGCTTGATCGCACTGTAACGCAAATCAGGGCGATTGTGGTTGCTGCTTATTTGATCATGATAGCTTACTTGTAACGCAAGATAACAAATATCGTATAAGCAAGATACTCCCCCTCGAAATAATAAAAACACGCTTGTTGTCCATATTTTATATAGGGTTGCAAACGGTACTGGGGGATGTATCTACTTACATCAATCTACACTCACTTTGATCATGTCTTTTCACAACACGCACACCGCTGACAAGATCAATCAACAGCACCCAGTTTCATTTCATCATGATGATGTCGCTGCTGCTCTTCCATGACTAACAAACTCAGTTCACGCTTGAGGTTGTTAAACGCTGTTGTCGACGGATCACGTAAGCGCGGCAAATCGATGAGAATATCTTTCTTCACCGTGCCGGGACGATACGTCATCACAACTACCCTGTCAGCCAGATAAATCGCCTCTTCGATACTATGCGTCACGAAGATGATGGTTTTTTTGAGTTCTGACCAGATACGTAATAACTCATCCTGTAAATTGCGTCGGGTTAAAGCATCCAACGCACCAAATGGTTCATCCATGAGCATAATCGGCGAATCCAGTGCCAGCACGCGTGCAATGGCAACCCGCTGACGCATGCCGCCGGATAAATCTTTGGGATAACGTTGTCTGAAATCCTGCAACCCTAACATGTGCAACAAATCACTCACTCGGCGTTCGATATCAGCGGGATTCATACCTTTAATCTCAAGCCCAAAAGCGATATTTTTCTCTACCGTCATCCAAGGAAATAACGCATATTCCTGAAATACCATGCCACGGTCTGGCCCTGGCTGTTTGACTTGCACATCATTAGCAACAATCGTACCGCTGGTAGGTAAAGCAAAACCAGCGATAGCGTTCAACAGCGTCGATTTGCCACAGCCTGACGGCCCCAACAAACATACAAACTGCCCTTCAGGAATCTCTAGATGAATGTCGCGTAATGCAATCACTTCTTTGTCAGCCGTCGTGAATATCTTATTGACTCCACTTATCTTGATTTGCGTAGACATAGGATTCATCATCTTAATTTTCCAATCCGCGGTGCCAACGCAATAAATGTTTATTGAGCTTATTCATCGCAACATCAATTGCGAGGCCGAGCATGCCGATACTAATCATGCCGGCAATAATTTTGTCAGACCAAAAATACTCACGAGCTTCCAGAATCCGAAACCCCAATCCGTTATTGACGGCGATCATTTCTGACACAATGACGACAATAAAAGCCGTCCCGATACCAATTCGTACTCCCGACAAAATATACGGCACCGCAGCAGGCAAGATGACTCGGATAAACATCGTTGACTGACTCGCACCAAGGTTGCGTGCCGCGCGGATGTAGATGCTATCGACATGATGTACGCCAGCAATGGTGTTCATTAATACGGGAAAAAACGCTCCGATAGAAATCAAAAAAATCGCCGGTGGATTACCTAAGCCAAACCACAAAATTGACAAAGGAATATAAGCAATCGGCGGAATCGGACGCAATACCTGCAATAAGGGGTTAAACCAGGCATACACACGGGAGCTGGACCCCATCACGAGTCCTAAAGGCAATGCAAGTCCTGCACCGACAACAAAGCCAATGATCACGCGATACATCGTCCCCATCGTATCGCGCAACAACTCTCCTGAGAACACCCATATCATCCAGCTACCAGCAGCAGGATCATAGGGAGTCAGCGGCGACGCATATTCAAGCCATTTTTTGAGGACAGCCCAAGGTGATGGCAACACTTGGGGATTCACCCACTCCATCGCCGTTACAAATTGCCAGACCGCGATCAAAATAATGGGGACAACTAGCCCAGACCCCATTTCACGCCACTTCAATTTCATAATCACTTCCTACTATGTTGACAACTAGAAAAAGATTTCCGTCAGAGACGCAACCCCATACGTCATTCTTATTGAATATTCAGACTTTTCTTTGCCTGGTCTAACAGATCGGTTTTTACCCAGTCTTTGGCCACTGGTGGTTTGGTCATTTTTCCGACGCCATATTTCTGCATTAAGTCGGTCGTGGTCTGAATGTGCTCCGCCGTAATGTCATAGGTATAGGGCGAGTTCTCGATCGCATTGATAAAATCTTCATGACTGACCTGGCCCTTAAACATGTTTTCACGAACATACTTTTCAGCCAATGCCTTGTTATCAATAAACATTTTGGTCGATTCAACAAAACAGCGCATAAACTTGTCAGCAAGTGGGCGGTGCTCTTTATAGAATTTTTCTGTCATCACCATGGTACGAACTGGCTCGCCAATGGCGGTGTCATAAGGCTTAATGATCTCTTTACCAAAACCTTTACTGATTGCCTGCGATGAATATGGCTCCGATTGCATCATGGCATCGATATTCTTACCCATTAAGGCCTGATTCAGATCTGGGAATCCCAGATAAATAATTTGCACATCTTTACCAGGCTGATCGGAATACGTCAGCCCATTTTGTGACAATTCAGCGGCCAGCAGAATATCCTGAATACCGCCACGCGTGACGCCAACTTTTTTGCCTTTTAAATCTTTCACCGTTTTTACAGGCAAATCACTACGACCAACCAGACGCACGCCACCTTTCGCAAAACCAGCGACCAGATAAATCGGCGTGCCGCTGGCACGGGCTGAAATCACTGCCTCTGAAGAAACCGCGGCCACGTCCAGCTCACCGGCAATTACCGCCTGCATGGCATCAAGCCCCTTCGGAAACACCCGTTCATCCACCTTGATGCCGCATTTTGGCGCGATTTCTTTGATATATGAAACGGCGCCGTAGTGTGCAAATTTGAGATTACCTAAACGCACTGTTTCCTGCGCCTCGACCTGAGTTGCAAACACAGCTATACCCCCGAGTATCACAGCACTAACGGCAAATTTTCTGATGAATTTCGTGATCATTTGTATCTCCTTTGTTTATTATTGGACCTAGCGCTCAGCTGTCAACGTTACCTATAGTGTTGCTTATGGTGTTACTTATGGTGTTACTTATGGTGTTGCTCGTGGTGACGGATATTTACCACGACAACGATGGCGATATAAATCGCGCTTCGGTCACGTGCATTTTTATTGACGCACTATCATAGCTGAACTCGATGTAAAGTTTGTACTTCTGCAAAAATGCATTGTCTGTCTTACGTCACATCACGCATCACTCCATTAAAAAGCACCCTTGAGCAAGCGATTTGCGACGGCAAGCGTCCATGATCGGGTAAAATGCCTGATTAATTTGCAGCTTGATGGGTGCGCCTAGACGGTGCATTCGCTTAGCCACGGCAATCATGTCTATTTTTAAAAGAAAATTTATTCTTCGCTATGCTTGATACCCTTACCCAACGCCTCGCCAAAGTCGTCAAGACCATGCGCGGCGAAGCTCGCCTGACCGAATCCAATACCGCAGAAATGCTGCGAGAAGTCCGCATGGCGTTGCTCGAAGCCGACGTTGCCTTACCTGCAGTCCGTGATCTGATCGCCCGCGTCAAAGAAAAAGCCTTGGGTGAAGAGGTTATTTCCTCTCTGACACCGGGCCAAGCACTGGTTGGCGTGGTTCAAAAAGAGCTAGCAGCGTTGATGGGGGCTGATCTGGGCGAAGAAGCGTCACAACTCAGCTTTGCTTGTCAGCCACCCGCCATCATTTTGATGGCAGGTTTGCAAGGTGCAGGTAAAACCACGACCGTCGGCAAACTGGCTAAATTTTTACGTGAACAGAAGAAGAAAAAAGTATTGACCGTTTCTGCTGACGTTTACCGTCCTGCGGCGATTGCACAGCTACAAACGGTGACGGAACAAGTCGGTGCCGACTTTTTTCCGTCGACACCGGATCAGAAACCAGTTGACATTGCCCTCGCTGCACTCGATTTTGCCAAAAAACACTATCACGACGTCCTGATCATCGATACCGCGGGCCGCCTAGGTATTGATGAAGCCATGATGCAAGAGATTGCAGCCGTCCATGCCGCCGTCAATCCTATCGAAACCCTGTTCGTCGTTGATGCGATGCTGGGTCAGGATGCGGTCAACACGGCAAAAGCATTTAACGATGCCCTGCCACTGACAGGTGTTGTACTGACCAAGTTGGATGGTGACTCACGCGGTGGTGCCGCATTGTCCGTCCGCCATGTCACAGGCAAACCGATCAAATTCGTTGGTGTCGCTGAAAAACTCGATGGTCTGGAAGCCTTTGACGCTACCCGCATGGCCAATCGCGTGCTGGGTATGGGTGATATTCTGGCGTTAGTGGAGTCCGCTCAAAAGGGCATGGACGTTGCTGCCGCGCAGAATCTGGCGGTTAAGCTCAAAGACGGTGGCAAATTCGACCTCAATGATTTCAAGATGCAGATATCGCAAATGAAAAACATGGGCGGATTGTCAGGCTTAATGGATAAATTGCCAGCGCAAATGCAACAAGCGGCAGCGGGTGCCAATATGGATCAGGCTGAAAAACAGGTACGCCGAATGGAAGGCATGATCAATTCCATGACACCTTTGGAGCGCGCCAAGCCCGAATTGATCAAGGCATCCCGCAAACGCCGTATCGCCACTGGTGCAGGCGTTCAGATCCAAGAAGTCAACCGAATGCTTGCCCAATTTGAACAAATGCAAAGCATGATGAAAAAACTGCGTGGTGGCGGCATGATGAAAATGTTGCGCAGCATGAAGGGAATGATGCCCGGAAAACGCTGATTTTCCATCTGCAAAATCGGTCGACAAAAAACGCCGTATCAGAGGGAAAACCCTTCAGATACGGCGTTTTTTTGCACTTAAATCCAACGAAGCTAGATTTCTCGCCTTTTTTCATCAAAAACCCACAAAAAACACTTGCATCACCGTAAAAACCCCACCACTATTAGCAATGCGTAAAGTGACGCAATGCAGGAGCTTTTCAACAATGATCAAAGCTCCGTCCACGAAATTTGTGAAGGAGGCTATTTATGGCAACAGCACCAAAAAAACCAGCAGCTAAAACAGCAGCAAAACCAGCCGCAGCGGCAAAAAAGCCAGTAGCAGCTAAAGCAGCCGCAGCGCCTAAAAAAGAAGCCGCAGCTAAGCCAGCAGCAGCACGTAAGCCAAACGCAGCGTTCATGAAACCAATGACGATTTCTCCAACATTGGCAGCAGTCATCGGCGCAGCGGCAATTCCTCGTACTGAAGTCACTAAAAAAGTATGGGAATACATCAAGAAGCATAACCTGCAAGATGCAGAAAACAAACGCAACATCAACGCGGATGACAAACTGAAAGCTGTTTTCGGCGGCAAGAAGCAAGTATCCATGTTTGAAATGACTAAACTCATTTCTGGTCACCTGTCCTGATTTTTCAGTACCAGTGAACCAAAGTTGCTTTGGGAGACTTAATGGGACGTAGTTAATCATCCCATCCCAAACAAAAATGCCCGCATCGCGCGGGCATTTTTGT
>Ga0209913_1000755_pt1 | contig 23661 bp, 17 predicted proteins | sample PersoiDNA2013203_FD_185805 | JGI IMG/M metagenome (GOLD analysis project Ga0209913, IMG submission 185805) | Permafrost soil microbial communities from the Arctic, to analyse light accelerated degradation of dissolved organic matter (DOM) -... | ecosystem: Environmental > Terrestrial > Soil >... | reverse complement strand
CTCTGGCTCCGGCAATGCCTTGCGGTCCACCTTGCCATTGGCATTCAGCGGCAGGCTTTCCAGTACCACGACCACACCAGGCACCATGTAGTCCGGCAGCGTCTGGCTCAAGCGTTCGCGTAATGTCGGGGAGTCGATGGCTTGCGCCACCACATAACCGACCAGTCGCGCACCACTCGGCCCTTCTTTGGCCACCACCACCGCCGCTGTCACTTCAGGCTGCGCCAGCAGTTGCGCCTCGACTTCCCCCAGCTCAATCCGGAAACCGCGAATTTTGACCTGATGGTCGATCCGGCCGAGATACTCCAACTGTCCTTCGTGGTTCCAGCGCACCAGATCGCCGGTGCGATACAGACGCTCACCCGCACTGGCGAACGGGCTAGCCACAAAGCGTTCAGCACTCAAAGCTGCCCGCCCGAGATAACCTCGAGCCAACAGCTCGCCGCCGATATAGAGCTCACCCGCTACACCTTGTGGCACCTCGCTCAAATATTCATCCAGTACATAGGTCTGCGTTTCCGAGACAGGTTGGCCTATTGGAACAGAACTGCGTCCATCATCACGACAAGTCCAATGGGTCACGTGGATGGTGGTTTCAGTCGGGCCATACAAGTTCTGGAGATTGACTCCTTTGAGAAGACGCAACGCCTCGCTCTGGGTGTTCTCAGAAACGGCTTCCCCCCCCCACATCACATGACGCAACGGTAATTGCACATCTTTGCCGATGTGGGCCAGGAAAGCTTTTAGCATCGAAGGTACAAAGCTAAGAATCGTCACTTGATGCTGACGAATGAGCTGGACGATCCTTTCCGGATCACGGTGATCTCCAGGAAAAGCCACCACCAGTCGTGCACCGACGATCAGTGGCAGGAAAGTTTCCCATACCGAGACGTCAAAGCTGAACGGTGCCTTGTGCAACACCCCATCAGCCTTTGTCAGCCCATACGTCTGCTGCATCCACGTCAGGCAACTCGTGAGTGCACGATGACGAATCTCTGAGCCTTTAGGGTTACCGGTGGAACCCGAGGTGTAGATGACATAGGCTAAGTTTTCGCCGTGTAGGGCGACGCTAGGGTTCGTAGGAAGTTGAGTGCTCAGATCCTGCGTATCTAGCGCCAACACCTTAAGGCTAGCCGGGTGTGGAAAACCTCTATTTATCGTGCTTTGCGTCAACAACAACTCAATGCCGCTGTCTATCACCATGTAAGTCAAACGTTCGGCAGGAAGTTCAGGGTCGAGTGGCACATATGCGCCCCCTGCCTTCAAAATCCCCAACAAGCCAATCACCATATCCAGCGAGCGCTCGACCGCTATCCCGACTTTCACTTCCGGCTGCACACCCTGTTTGATCAGGTAGTGCGCCAGTTGGTTGGCCCGTTTGTTTAACTCGGCGTAAGTTAGGCTATCGCCGCCAAACACCGCCGCCGTCGCATGACCACTCCTGCGGACCTCTTGTTCGAACAGGTAATGGACCGGCAGTATATTGGGATAGCGTGTTTCATTTTCACTCCAGAGCTTAAGCTCCTGTCGCTCCAGTTCATCCAGTAGTTGCACATCACTCAGCGCCGTCTGCGGCTGATCGACCAACGCTTGCAGCATCCCAATATAATGCTGCGACATGCGCTTGATGGTCGAAGCTTCATATAATTCCTGAGCATAGATAAAACTGGCTTTCACCCGCCCTTCTGCATCTTCGCAAGTATCGATTGTCAGCTCGAACTGCGCGGTTTGCTCGCCGAGTGAATAATCTTCCAGGTTGATTCCGGGCAAATGTTGCAACGCCCTAAGATCTTGCTGTTGGTGATTGACCATTACCTGAAACAACGGATTAATGCCTAGGTTACGCTCCGGTTGCAGCGCTTCGACCAGTTGTTCAAATGGCAGATCCTGGTGTGCCTGCGCGCCTAGGGTGGCCGCTTTCGCTTGCTCGAGTGCCTTCGTCAGACTAAGGCGTCCGTGTAGGACGTTGCGCAGCACTTGGGTGTTAACGAACAAGCCTACCACCCCTTCGGTTTCCACCCGGTGGCGGTTCGCGATAGGCACACCGACGCGAATATCCTGCTGGCCGCTGTAGCGATACAACAGCGTCTGTACCCCAGTCAGCAGAGCCATGAACAAGGTTGCACCTTGGCGTTGAGCTTGTTTATGCAATCCCTGAATTAACGCTTCTGGTAGTTCGAAGCTATGACGACCGGCACGGTAACGCCCATCCACTTGGCGAGGGTTATCCGTCGGCAATTGCAAAACTGGGTGTTCATCACCTAACTGCGCCTTCCAGTAGGCCAGTTGCCGCTCTTTCTCTCCCGCCTCAAGCCAAATTCGTTGCCACATGCCGTAATCGGCGTACTGGATCGGCAAGGGGACCAAGTCTGGCGTATGGCCTTGAACACGCGCGCTGTACTGCGCTACGAATTCATCGACAATGACCTTTACCGACCAACCGTCCGAGATGATGTGATGCATCATCACGACGAGAATATGTACATCGTCGGCTTGTCGAATTAGCCCCAATCGCAGCAGTGGGCCAGCCTCTAGATCAAACGGGCGCTGATGCATCTGGTCCACAGCCTCGCGAACACGCGCCTCAAGCTTCAGCGAGCAAATATCTCTCAGGTCAAGTTCTTCACATTCAGTCTGCAGGTCGGTCTGGATGAACTGCTGAACCTGTCCATCCATCCCCAATCGAAATTGCGTGCGCAAAGCTTCGTGACGGCCTATAACCGCATCGAAGCTGGCCTTGAGGGTATCAACATCAAGAGCTCCAGTTAGCTTCATCGCCCCAGTCATGTGATAGGCGGAGCCACCGGGCTCCAAGCTCCACAGAAACCATTGACGGGCCTGTGCATAGGAGAGAGCCAGATTTTGCGACTTCAGACGGGGCACTATTGGAAATTGCTGAAAAGATTGCCCGTCATTGCGCAGCTTTTCGTAGAACGCTCTACGCTGAAGGGGTGCCAACTCAAGAAAACGCTCCGCCAAACGGCGTGCCAATGGCGCATTCATCAGACTTTCTCCTCGATCGAACTCATGAATGCATCAAGATCGAGCAGTTGCTGATCATCGGCATAGCGTTGGGTGCATTTGATTTCCCGCGCGAACTCGCACAGAACTGGCGCATTGAAAAGTGTTGTAAGCGGTACATCTCGACCTAGGCTTGACCTCAGTCGAGTGGTCACCTGAATGGCCAACAGTGAATGGCCACCCAACTCAAAGAAATTATCGCGCCGACCGACATCGACTACCCCCAATAGCTCTGCCCAAATGGTGGCAAGTGTATGTTCGAGCTCACCGAGCGGTGCTTCATAAATTCGGGTCACTACTGCTTCTACGCCCGGTGCAGGTAATGCTTTTCTGTTGAGCTTGCCGTTCGGTGTCAAAGGTAGCTGGGGCATTTGTACAAATGCGGAAGGAACCATGTAGTCCGGTAACTGCCGACTCAAATAATCACGCAAGGCTGGCGTTTCGACCGAAGCTTCCGGATTTAACACAACGTATGCGACTAACTGCTGGATATCGTTTTCACCGCGCGCGATCACAACGGTCTCTTGGACAGACGCATGCTGAATCAGCTGAGCCTCTATCTCTCCCAGCTCAATACGGAAACCTCGAACTTTGATTTGAAAATCATTGCGTCCCAGGAACTCCAGATTGCCATCTGCCCGATAGCGCACCAGATCACCCGTGCGGTACAGGAGCGCGCCCTCTTCCTGAGAGAAAGGATCATTCAAGAAGCGCTCGGCAGTCAGTTCAGGACGGTTTAAATAACCTCGCGCTACGCCTGCGCCACCAATAAACAATTCACCGACTGACCCAATTGGAACAAGTTGATGATGCCCGTCCAGCACATAAAGACGGGTGTTGGAAATCGGACGCCCCATTGGCACCACAATATCGTTGAACCCTTCTGGGCAGATCCATGCAGTGACGTCTACGGACGCTTCTGTAGGACCATATAAGTTAACAATTCGAGCATCCGGCAGTAATTCTTGATGCTTGCGAACCATATACGACGGTAAGGCCTCACCGCTGGCAAAGACATACCTAAGCGAACGGCAATCCATTGCAAAATCATCACTCACAAACGCACTCAACATTGAGGGCACGAAATGCAAGATCGTGACGTTCTGCTGCTGAATTAAATCAATGAGCGCGCGAGGATCTTTATGAGCGCCCGGTACAGCGAGCACAAGCTTCGCACCATAGAGAAGTGTCCAAAAAAACTCCCATACCGAGACGTCGAAACTAAAAGGTGTTTTCTGCAGAACGACATCCTTCTCGGTTAGTGAAAAGGCGTCCTGCATCCATTCCAAACGGTTAACGATACTGCGATGCTCCACCATCACTCCCTTAGGCTTACCGGTGGAACCGGAGGTATAGATTACGTAGGCAAGGTGCCTTGAGTTAACGCCCGAAACTCCGGAGTCTGGATTGGAATCACATTCGGACAAGTTCGCTAAAGCGCTTGGCAAATGTTGCACGCAAAGAGAGGGCAAAAGCCTCTCAACGCTTTCCCCCAACGCCTTATCTCCTGATTCATCCATCAAAAGCACAGTGGGATTGGCATCCAACAACAGATCCAGCAAACGCTCAGTTGGATAATCGGGGTCTAGAGGTACATAGGCGCCACCAGCCTTCAAGGTAGCCAACAAAGCTACAACCATGTGAGGCCGTCGCTCCGTACACACTCCCACGCGACTGTCAGGACGTACTCCTTGAGCAATCAGGTAATGAGCCAGTCGGTTAGCCTGAACATTCAACTGCGAATACGTCAGCTCACATCCGTCCTGCACTAATGCAATTGCATCGGGTGTCCTGTTGACTTGGGCTTCAAAAAGCTGATGCAGGCAAGATTCCGAAGAATATGAGGCGTCTGTCTGGTTCCACGTTTCTAGCAAAAGAGCCCGTTCAGTCGACGATAGTATTTCTACACTTGAAACGACCTGCGTTGGATCACTGATCATTGCTCGCAACATACAAATCAGCGCGTCGCGATGACGCTCAATTGTTTCCGCGTCAAACAATGCAGTCGAGTAGGCAAACTCCCCAACAATTGTGTCGTTGGACTCTGCCAGTATCAACTCCAAATCACACTTAACTGCATTGATTGGACTTCCGCGAAGATTCAAGTGCACCCCAGGAATATCGGGTGCTTTCAGATCGTTGTTTTGCCAAGTGAGCATTACCTGAAATAAGGGGGTATGCCCAAGGTTTCTTGCGGGCTGCACGATCTCTACCACTTTTTCAAACGGCAGATCCTGATTCTCCTGCGCCTGCAGTGTGACCCGACGAACCTGTGAAATTAATTCATCTAGTCGAGTCGCACCCGACACATTAATGCGCAGCGCCAAACTGTTAACAAAAAAGCCGATGAGCGCTTCCAGCTCTTGGCGTGGCCTATACGCCGTCGGCGTGCCGATAATGACATCTTCTTGTCCTGCCAAACGAGATAGGACAGCCGACCAGCCTGCAAGCAATGTCATAAAGAGCGTCACGCCATCATGTTGGCTCAGTTGCTTCAAAGCATGTGTCAGCTCTTTATCAAGAACAACTTCTACACTGGCGCCCGCTACCGATTGGCGGATCGGACGAGCACGATCCGTCGGCAAAGCCAACAATGCGGGCGCATCAGCTAATTGTTCTTTCCAATACTCAGCCTGTTGTTGCAGGTGTTCCTGCTGCAACCATTTACGTTGCCAAACTGCATAATCGGGATACTGGATGGTCATAGGAGGTAATGGTGCCGAACGGCCTTCATTACAGGCAGCATATAGCGCACTGAACTCTCTCACGAATACGCCGACAGACCAGCCATCTGCCACCATGTGGTGAAATGTCACTAGTAAGACATTTTTATCGTGTGCCAAGCGTAATAACCGGGCACGAATCAACCGCCCGCCCGATAGATCAAACGGCTCGGATGCTTCGTAATTGGCCCAGTCAGTAACTGATTCGTGTTGCGCACACTGAGTCAACTCACTAAGGTCATTTTGCGCAAGGACGAAATCCTGAACTGACTGCGCAACGACTTGGAACACCTCTTCTCCACTTGCGACAAAAGTCGTACGCAGGGACTCGTGCCGCGTGACGATATCAGCGAGCGTTTTCTGTACGACATCAAATCTCACCGGGCCTTGTAGATCCAAAACGACAGGCATGTGATAGGCAGCAAGAAGCGACGCATCCAGTTGGTTCAAGAACCAAAGCCGCTGTTGCGATAAAGATAGCGGGAGAGGTCGACTACGATCCGCAGGCTGGATTGCAGAGTGCTTAGTCGGCGGTAACGAGCTCACCACAACTGCCAGCGCACCCAATGACGATTCTGAAAACAACGTAGCCAGCGGGACGGAGACACTCCATTCGCTATGTACGCGCGCGAGCAAACGAGCTGCTAGTAGCGAATCACCACCTAGCTCAAAAAAATTATTATTTCGACCGACCCTTTCTACATTCAGAAGCTCCGACCAAAACCGCGCCAGTGTTTGCTCAATATCCCCCTGCGGTGCCTCGTATGGCGACAGAGAGATTGCATCTTGCTCAAAACTGGCGCGCCAAGACCAGTTAGCATCGATAGTCTGTGTGATGTACATCTGCTTGCATTGGATTCGCTGGATCTTGCCGCTTGACGTACGAGGAAGCCGCCCAGGTTTTACCAGCAGCACAGCGGCGAGATCAAAAATTCCATGCTGTTCAGCAAGCGCCTTCCGTACTTCTCCAATCAATGTTTCATGTGCAACCTTCTGTCGACTGTTAACTTCCTGGACGATTACAACTGGAGAGTTGGCCTCATCCTCCAACGCGAAGACGGCGCAACCATTGGCCCGGAAAGCGGGGTCAATCCCTTCAATGGTTACTTCAACATCTTGCGGATATACATTACGCCCATTGATTATCATCATCTCTTTAATGCGACCAATTACATATAGCTCGCTGTTACGGATAAACCCAGTGTCTCCGGTGCGCAACCAGCCACGATCACCACCTTCAATGCGGGCACCGAACGTTTCGTCGCAAACAGATGTGGGTTGCCCCCAATAGCCTTGAGCAACCGACCCGCCACTCACCCAAATTTCGCCCACGCTAACTTCCGGCAACTCCCTCAGTGCGTTGGGGTCGACAACTGCAACGTGATGATTCCCGCGCCTCGTTTCCCCTAGACAGATAACCGGTGTTGTATCCAGTGAATCATTACTGGTGGCAATCCAACCGACTGCAAGGGCTGCCTTGCTTATGTTCTCTACAGCGGGAAAACCGGACGCCGCTCGCGCACGCATAGCAACCAGCAGTACCGACTCAGCGAGACCATAAGCAGGCGCGATCGCCTCAGGCCGGAACCCTTGGCCAGCAAACGCTTCACAAAAATGTCGTAACGTCGAAACTCGCACCCGCTCCGCACCGTTTAGCGCAAGATCCAGGCAACTTAGATCGAGCTCGCTTTTTTGAGCCTCAGATATTTGTTCAGCACACAGTTGGTACGCAAAGTTGGGCGCACCCGTTACCCGAGCTCGATAACGAGATACTAGCTTAAGCCATCTAATAGGTCGCATCAGAAAAACAGAGGGCGGGAACTGAATACAATGCCCACCGAAGAAGATAGGCCATGCGATGCCACACACTAGGCCAAAGTCATGATAGGGCGGCAACCAAAAAACCACCTTATCGCCCGCTGACGCATTGCAAGATTCAGTAATAAGCGCGAGATTGGCGAGCAAATTATCATGACTCACCATCACTCCTTTGGGAGAAGAGGTTGAGCCTGATGTGTACTGCAAAAATATAATATCGGAACCACATAGTGTAGGAGGTATCCAATATTCTGAGAGGTCCTCGAGATCATCTGTTGCAAACCAGATCACACTCTCTAGCTGCTTGTTATTATCTGAAAACTCCATTTTCGCTACATTTTCAGCAATGCCAGCATGCGTTAGGGCGACCACAGGCTTACAATCGTCGGCGATGGCCGACAAACGCCGTAACGCATTCGCATTAGCCGGCGACAAAGCTGGAACAGCAATCACTCCAGCATAAAGGCACCCATAAAACGAGACAATATAGTCAAGGCTGGGCGGATAAACGAGAAGGACACGATCGCCAGGCTTAGTTATCTTTTGAAGATGTGCGGCTAGTTTCTTTGCCTGATGATCTAACTGTGCGAACGTCAGTTCCCCACTGACATTTTCTCCATCATTCAGATACGTGAAGACTGGTCGAGACGCGTGACCATTCGATTTCAGAGCTCGAGCCCGTGCAATGTCGAAGAAAGTGTCTTTACCGTTATCTACTGATGTCTTCATGGATGCCCTTATTCCACGCACATGGCGCTAAAAAATAATTACTGTCGAGATTCTATACTTGTCATTTTTACGAGTTATCACTAAAACTCAGCTATCCGCTTTCGCTAAATAGAATCTCGCCCGAAACCGTCGAGCGATTCTTAGCCTTTCGGTAGCAGCCTAAATTTCGAGAGAAATTCCAAACGCTGTACATACCGGAAAAAAGCACAAAAATCGAAGATCATAAAAATAACTAGAGGTCCATATTTTATTTTATGGCGAGGCTGGTCAGGCCTGCTCCAGCTCTCCTCTCAGAGAAGATCCTCCTGCCTAAAATGAGCCAAAATCAGACTTACTGGCCGATTGATGTCACCAGAGAACGCTACTTGATAGTTCTGATGGAGCCGAAAATAGATCAACGAAGCGCCCCCCCTCCTTGAAAGAAAAAATCGCAAAACCAAGCGAAAACCGTTCATATAACCCCAATAGCTAACCAAGACGATCCAGCTCAAAATTTGTTTAGTGCCTCATTATTGGGCTTCGCTGCCTCCAATCCCCCCATCAAAAAGTGACCAAAAATAAAGTAATGGTCACAAAATACATAATAGTAGCAATTAGCCATGCAACAATTGGTTACATAAAAGCTTGATTTCTATCAAAGGTGTGGCAACAATTCCGCCACCCACCCCTGCCAAGCAGGCTACTCAGCGAAAGGAAGCGCTACACGTGACGCTAGACCTATCTACAAATTCACTCGGCGACGTCTTCATTGCACACCGCGCAAAATTGCGCAGTATTGCAATAAAAATTGTCGGAAAATTTGAATTAGCTGATGAGGTTATTCAAGAAGCCTACTTGAAGGTGACCGTAGGGTTGCGTGCAACCCTGATCGATAAACCTTACTCATATTGCTGCCAGGTCGTACGAAATCTCGCCCTCGATTACTACCGTCGCTATACCGTGGAGTCGAAATACCGCGTTCACGTTGAAAATATCGAACTTCCGCAAACTTACGATGAAACTCCACCCGAACAAATTTTGCATGATCGCCGAATACTTGAAGCAATTGACACTGCGCTCCAGGTGCTACCAAAAAGAACAAGAACAGCCTTTGAGATGCATCGACTGGCAGGTTTCACTCAACGCGAGATAGCACTAAAGCTGGGATGCTCGGCAACACTGGTTAACTTTATGCTCAAGGATGCTGCAGTTATCGTTGCCCCCTTCAACGACATAATGGAAGGTCACTAAGTAGCGCCAAACACAAGCTGATATGGTATGCAACCCCTTTCCACAGCTTTAAGCACAGGTTAACGAGCGGATAGAAAACGCCAAAGGCCAGCTACGAGAGTTGGGCATCTAAACAAATTTTAGGTTGGTTTCGTCTAGATGCTAAGGCAAGCCACTCGTTGGCAGTCCCCCCCTAATAGCCGTGCGAGATTACACATGACTACGAGTTGCTTTGATCGCGAAGACGAAACTTTCATTGTTCTGATCAACCATGAGGAACAGTACTCACTATGGCCACACTGGAAAGCAATTCCTGGTGGCTGGAAAGCGGTTGATAACATCAAAGGAGATAAAAAGACCCTATTGGAATATGTCGAGCGAGTCTGGACCGACATGCGCCCACTTTCACTACGCACCTGGATGGATGAGCAAACCACCCCCCTCCTACCGTCGACGCAACGGTAAAACAATGCATAGCGGGAAAATCCAACACGTCAATCTGCTAGCCCTGCCTTGCGCAGGTGCTAGCGCCAACATGTATCTGCGCTGGCGTCGACTACTACCTGATTGGATTAGCCTGGTACCAGTCGAGCTGCCGGGCCGAGGAAGTCGACTGAGCGAACCCTTCATAAAGAACTTCGACCGACTCGTCGAACAGATTTGTGAAGAGCAAGCGCCGAAAATGCGAGAAAGGTATGCACTGTTTGGGCACAGCATGGGCGCTTTACTGGCACATGCAATAGTGCAGCGCCAACGACAGCTCGGCAATGTCGAACCTAATACCGTTTTCGCATCAGCCAGCCCTGCCCCATCGCGCTTTTTCCGAGAGAGGTTTGTTGATAAAAACAATGACGCAGCGCTGATTAGGGATTTGCGCAGGCTGGGCGGTACGCCGGAAGCGATCTTCGGGAATGATGAGTTACTGAGAATGACTCTGGACACACTAGGGGCAGACTACCGAATTTGTGAGAGTTTCCAGTACCAGTTTTCTGAACCTTACTCCATGCCGTTGCACGTTTTCGGGGGCAAGGCAGACGATATTGCAGCCGAGCGCATTGAGGCATGGCGGCAGGAAGCAGGCGGCGAATTCACACTTAATTGGTTCGAAGGAAATCATTTCTTCATCAACCAGCACGAACACCAGGTAGTTACCAGCGTAGTCAACAAGCTAAAGGGGCGTTAGGCCCCGCCTGAGGCTGCCTAATATCCCAATAACCCTCAAAGTTTTGATGGGCAAAATCCAATCTCCAAGCCCAGCGGGCGGTAAACCGCCCACTGGATCTCCCTACAACACACCCATCAGCGTAACGCACACCGATCAAAGAAGCGCTCTCGACTCAGCACCACTAGCGCAGCCCGCTTATGAGGAAAATCAAAGTTTTTTTCATGCCAATAACCCATCCGAAGCATATGAGTGATAATCGTCGTATTGTCAGCACGAGGCTCAGTCACGATGCGCTGGGTTCGACACTCATCTAGAAACAAATAGTGGGTCAGTGCTGGGAACCAACTATGCACCTTGTGCGCCCCTCTATGCGCAGCCTCTCCCACAAGCACATGCATACCTCGATCGTAGTCGCCCGCATCACAAAATGGCGCAATCCGGTCCTCTTTGGCCCAATACACTTCAAAGTAGCCAAACGGTTGATCATCAAATGAACCGATAAGACTATAAATGTGTGGGTCTTCAGCTTGCCTCCGAAGGTATTCACGATGCTGCTCGATGGAGCCAGCTTCATTCCAAAACGCATTTACTCGCGGATCGTTCTGCCAGCGATGGAACAGAGCTAGATCAGCTAAGGGGTCGAGTGCGCGAAACGAAACCCAACTGCCCAGCGCTGGATCAAATCGGCGGTACACCTCTCCTTCAGGCTTAGGTGGACGCGCTGGATGGCGCGCCCTTTCACTCGTTACATATCGCAGTGGATAGCCGGCGCTGGAAGGACCGCGCAAACACGGCCAAGGCAATTGCCAGAATGTACTGCGCTCAAGCTGCCAGCCAGCTTGACCATCAGACTGTATTAAGCCTTGGCAAAGTAACGCCGCGGATAACTGGCCCTGACCCAGCTTCAACACCTGACATTCAGGATCATTTGAAAAATGCCAATATCCTAAGGCCCAATATGCCCAAAACAGGTCTTCGCTGGACTCTAAATACCAGTGTTGATTGTCGAGATGAGCTCGTAATAAGAGTTGCCCATCTAGGCTGAATGATCCTGTTTCTACATCAACGCTCAAAGTGCGGCCATCTGGCCAGGGCAAGGTCTGATTCATGTCTCACGCCCTGCGCTGAAAAGTAGTTTCGTCAATTGATGCGGAATCCGTCCAATGATCGAACAAGGAGACCGCGATTTCATGGGCTCGCGCCGGAAGAACCGAAAGCAAGGTATCACTCAGCCCATGACTAGACTGACTGAACCCCTGCAAATAAACACCCGCCGTCATTCGCGGATCGGACTTAACGCGATAATCGCGACTCACTGCCATATTGCCCAAATACTCATGTAACGGTTCCAGAATTTGATGGTGCGAGACACGCTCATAGCCGGTTGCAAGGATAATCGCGTCATAGCGATGCGTTCGAGTCTCGCCCGTAGCAGTATCACGCAGCGTCAAGTCGATACCTTCGGCCGTAGCTTCCGCGCACTCTACCTGACGATGACAGAGGAAACCGTGACGAAACTGCTGCGCAACTTTTTGTCGATAGAATATGCCGTATATGCGTTCTATCAGGTTCAGATCGACAACCGAGTAGTTCGTATTTTGAAACTCAGCAATCAGTTTTTCTCGCTCTTGCTCGGGCTCATTAAATACAAGCTCAGTGTACTCGGGTGAAAAAATGGCATTGACGAAAGGACTGTCGTCGGCAGGTTTGAGCACTGCCGCCCGCGTAATCATATCAACCTGTACGGACGGGTAGCTGTCATTGAGATCAATGAAGGCCTCTGCCGCACTCTGACCGCCACCAATTACGGCGATTCGCATCGGTTCATGACGAGCACATTGCTGCTCTGCCATTCGCTCCAAATATTGGGAGTGATGAAACACTCGACCGTCCCCACGCAGGCGCAAAAACTGCTTAGGAATACGGGGTGTACCTCCCGTGGAGAGGACGATCGAACGCGCTAAGCGCTTGTGCTCGCGCCCTTGCGCATCATGGCTGCAAACCTGCAACAATTCCACCTTGCCTTGATTGTTAACAGGTTCGACGGCCGTCACCGTCTGGCCGTAGGCAGACTGCCGAGTGAAGCTCTCAGCAACCCAACGTAGATAATCGTTATACTCGAGCCGGCAGGGATAAAAAGTACCCAGATTAATAAAATCAACCAAACGGCCTTGCTGAAGTAAATAATTGACGAAGGTGTATGGACTGGTGGGATTGCGCAAGGTAACCAAGTCCTTCAGGAAGGAAATTTGCAATTCACTCTGACTCACCAACGTATTACCGTGCCAGCGGTAGTCGATTTGTTTATCCAAAAAAAGCGCACTGTAACCACGATTTAGCAGACCCGCTTGCTCCTGCAAAGCGATGGCCAAGGCTAAGTTAGAGGGACCAAAGCCAATACCAATCAGGTCCAAAGGCGCAGCACTGCATGGGTTCATTATGTAGTCTCCAGATGTCTTGTGGTCGTGAAACGAGCTTCCTGCTCAACAAGACGAAGTACACTGCTGAGTTGTTTAATCGCCTAGAGGTGGCTCGATCAATCGCATACGCGTATTCGCTACCAAAAACCAGGTTGCCCCCTCCATTGCCCGCCTGTACAAAGGAACAAGTGATAGGTTGTAAACCTGATTGAGCAGAATGAATTAGAACTTTCTTTGTTCTTCCTCATGAATGGAAAATTATTAAGATGGTCAAGCGAGAATGCAAGCGCACGGATTTCGCCGCTGACAGAGCTATATTCAATTTTTCAACGGGAGTACATCGACTCCTCCAGTGACGACAATATTTACCTGGAGGCCTGTCCAAGCAGCGGAAAAACTGGGGTAATTGCCGCCCCAAGGTGGCACGCGAGATGGGGGACTGGCAGGGGTATCTGGGAGGGATCGCGTTGCTATCATGTGCAGCTACGCGACACCCTGACCTCACATTGCTCACTAACAAGGAACAGCCATGTGCCTCAACGCAAATGGCTCTACCATTCGACGACTGCTTAAAATCGGCTTATCAAAATGCTAAGTAACCAATACCCAAACCGAAAACAAAACAACAATACAGTCACATCCAGTGCAGGGCAAATGAGGTGGCTTCAGTGGTAAACTGCTAAATATGCACACGAGTCGAATAGCTACCAAGGATGCTTAAAAGATGACGGATACGTAGCCAAAGTGGCTGACGGTGATGGAGAATGGCTCTGTTGGTGAAGCGCGTACTAGGGCATTTTTAATAGATCGGTTTTGGGTGCTCGAGCGCAGCGTCGATACCGATGGCGCGGACTTCCTCATACAGCGTCGAACTACCGAACAGCGCTTTACGGATAAGATTCCGCCTCGAGTCGGGGTCATCCAGGCTAAATATTTTCAGGACAGACGCACCACTCATTACATCCCCAGATCCTATGTTGTCGACCAACTAGGCGCTCCGCTCAAAGTTTTTTTTGCCATTCTCCATGTAGGGCGGGACGACGAAGGTGAAATATATATTTGTCGGCTCAACAGATCGTCGCTACCCTCAAAATTAGCAGCGCACACCAGCCAGAAAAATCCGTAGTCGGGACGACTGCATTACGGGACGAGTTTAGAGTCAAGTCACGTAAGTTGGCTCTTGACGAAATCGAACATAGCTTAAAAAGCCAAACCTACCTACAGACAACTGCGTTCTATGATCAGCTTAATATTCCCTATCGCCGTGTCGACAAACAGGATATTGACTTCCACTGGACGCTACCACTACCCAATCCAGGATGTGACATTCTCGAAACACTTGCCGGATATAAAAAAGTTTAACAACGCTGGTCTTCGAAATGGACGAAGTCTTGCAGACCGTAGATGAGATTCTTACGGAAAGAGACCCTCGTCGGGCGACAGCCTTGGCGAAAGATTTAGGCGCCTATGTCAACGGCAATAATAGAATTACGTTCAATGCACCTAAGTTGTGGGGGGATTTCTCTAACGCCCTTGACGTTTATGAGAGCTGGTTAAGATATTGAAGGCCGATGGCCTTTTTGAGCCCTATCTTCTGATGGGTGATAGGTTGCGTGCGGAGCTCACCACCCATACAGCCGGACAAGAGCCAATCGAAATAGGTTCTTTTGTTCAGGTCACGCTTGAATACGATCCACTCACTTTCTTGGTAATAGGCATAAAGCGCGGTCTAACAGACTTTGTAGATATCGGCTGGCTTTTCTGTGGTTATACTGGCAAGAAATTGGCTCCTGTCTTTTTATCACATATATTTCTTCGTACTGCTCTTTGACATTTGTTACGCCCCCCCAACAATTTTCTCTAGGATCAGGCCAGACGTATAAAGCTGGGAGGTCGAGAGCATGGCTTGCACATCCTTTAACGCGAATCCCTCCTTGGTAGCTGCATAGATAGCAATTGAACTAATCTGATCAAGGGCATTGACAAAAAGGTACTCAGTAGGCTCTTTTTACTCTAGGCACTTCGTTATTCTCCGCTTCGATACTGACCATCCGGTTTTACGTGGTTATTCGGTAGAGCAAGGTTCCTTGACTCAGCAGTCCTATGAGCGAGCCCTGCGTCAACGACAGCATTGAATAGCACTCCGGCTCTAAACTGCCCGAGGCCTGAAATATGAACTGCGGCTTCAAATGCCCTTTCGCCGGTCTTTAGCTCGCGCCGCCCCTTCGTGCCGTTTCCGGTGACGAAAATCTACCCGATACGGCGACCGACCCCATACATCATTAACTGTACTCGCACTCAAGATACTTACGTACGAAGGTCAAGCTCACTTGAAAACAATATTTTGAACGGTCTCAGACCCGCTTCAACTTTGTCTCTCAACGAGTAGATTGCCCCGTTTGCGACTTGGTATACGAGGAAGTGGGAGGCGTCCCGAGGGTCCGCGACTATTCCCGCCATCGTCAACGGCTCCATTAGCCAAGTTGATTTGCCGTTCATATATGGCGGTGTTACCAATTGAACCTGTTCTACCCGCATCCGGCGGGACTGATTGTCTATCCACTGTTTTAACTCGTGAGCGTGGTACAACATGAGCATGCTGGCGTAATCCTCCCGTCCGGATCTGTGTACCACCTGGAGATAAAACCAAGGTAACAACAGCTCCTGCTCGACGAAGCTCCAAACTCTCTGGCTTGCGTGCGAATTGGGGTCATCGAGCCGATCAAAGGTAATTTCGGCGCTTGGGTAAGTCGTAAACATGGCAAGCCCTCCAAAATGAACACTATAGATTGTAGTCCTATAGGGCGCGATAGCGCTTCATCGTTCCTTTTGCGGACTCAGCAAATTGGAACTCAATATCGCGTTTGGCTTGGCGCTCAAACAGGTCAGGAGCAGCAGAAATCTCACCCAAGAGGATTTTTCTTCGGTGAGTAGTCGTACCTATCTCAGCACGTTGGAGCGTGGGCTCAAGAGTCCCACGCTCGAGAAAGTCGAGCAATTGGCAGGTGTCTTGGACGTGCATCCGCTTACTATCCTTTTCGCCACTTACGTTGGCAGAGAAGACCGCTTTGATGTTGAGACTCTTTTTCAGGAAATCCGGGATGAGCTAAGCTGCTTAGCTACGCGGAAGGTCTAGGTTCCATCGTATAGTTATCTGCTAATCACGGATGTTTTTTAGTCGGCAATTCAAGGTGCTGGAAAGCCACGAAGATATGCCTGCAATCAGGCAGCTTAGGTGGGGGATGGTGGCGATGCCTAGCCAGCACATCAGCCAATCCCCTACGCTGACGGCAATGAAGGGCCGACGGAAGGTAAACACTGACAAGTGGCGTCTAAAGTCGGAAAATGAAGGCAGTGCCCGAGAGCTTTTGCGAGGGCGGGCACAGACGCAAGGAAGGTTCCTCGACCTAGCAGCACAGGCCGGCAAAGGAATGGAACCCGTTGGCCGACTTGCCGGTTGAGAGATAGGCTTTCACCTTTGAGATGTGCAAATGAACGATCTTCAGATATTAGCGCTGTGCCCAAGTTCGCCGCTGGGATGCTGGAGCATCGTTCACCGATGCTTCAAGGGAAGGGGTGAGCAAATCGTGCATCTGGCAACGCGAGTGTTTGGCAGTCGAGTGCTCGCCGCGCAATGGCTATACAAGACAGCGATCGGGCTAAGACATCAGATACCTTGCAGCATCATGGTCACTCGATCGGGCTACCAGCAAGTGGTGACACTTCTAGGGCAAATTGAACACGGTGTCTACGCTTAACGCCGATAGGTTCCATGCCAGAGGACCTGTCCACAACTCGTCTGACATAGGATTAGCTGTGTCTGTCGCAGAATGTATCTCGAACCGTATCAAGCGTATGCCTAAGGGGAGGCCCTTTGTTAGGGCGGTATTCGAGCGAGCGGGCTCCCGCTCCGCGGTAAACAAAGCTCTGTCTCAGACGGTGCTCAGGGGTTCCCTGGAGCGCATTGCCCGCGGCGTTTACATGCGTCCCAAGTACAGCCAATACTCGGGCAAAAGGGTTCGAGCCAACCCGATTTCTGTATTGGAAGCCGTTGCCAGGGCAAGAGGCGAGACTATCCAGATCCATGGTGCAGAAGCTGTTCGTCGACTGGGATTAAGTGTTCAGATGCAGGTTCTGCCTACTTTCTACACCAGTGGAGCGACACGTGAGATCAAGGTCGGTAACGCGGTTGTTCGGCTGCGCCATGCGTCTCGGCAACGACTTCAGGGAGCTGGAACGCGAATAGGGACGGCCCTGACCGCTTTTTTTTATCTTGGAAAAAATCGGGTGAATGAGGAGGTCGCGAGGAAGATTGCCAACTCGCTCAATGTTGACGAGTTCAACAAACTCATGGAATGCAAAATGCCTAAGTGGATGCGCTCAGCACTGACCAACTGCGCTAGAAATGCGCACTAATAAATAACCGCGAACAAAACAGTCTCTGGATCAAGATGCAACTAACATTTCCTTTATCGTGGCCGAATCGGAAATTCAGACTCCAACCATTGAGCCGGAGTCAAGGAGACCAGACTACGCAAAGTCGTGAGTGATCCGCTATCGATTCAGAGTACTCATGGGACGGTCGTGGCGGAACTGGGGCAACGGAAGCCAATAATCCAGCCATTCATCGCAAAAATCGCTCTGGGCTGCCGGTTGGAAAATTATCCATCAGACAGCGGAATTCAGAGATTCACCACATAAAACGCAATGTCTATATGTCTGCTCTATCTCTACCACGCCAACAGGTTTAGCCACAAATACACTAATATCGATCGAGTGGCTTAGCATTGCCTCTATGAGGCTAATGTATTGAACTCGAATCGCCTCATACATATTCCGCACCATAACAACTTCACACTGTAGTTTAAGAGCCTTTTCTTGTAAATTCCTGAATTTAGCATCACCATCATGATTAATCTTTGAAACCAAACAAGACCGTAAGCAAGCGTCAATCTCAGTTTGATATTTCCTAATCGTCTCCCTAGAGACTCCTGCATACTTAGAAAATTCTTTTTGGCTATAAACATATTCTCCAGTTTCTTTTTGGCGGATTTGTATCAACTCTAGAATTTTCGAATTAAGATACACCTTTAGACGTTCACCTCTGAGCTGCATAACCCCCCCGATACATGATTATTTCTTTTCAAAAATCTCATTCAATAGAAAATTAGCCGACAGTTCAACATTTTTGAAATGTTGGTATTGCGGACTCGATTCTCCCCCAGAGTGTAAGATATGAATTTTTATTAATCTAGCATCTCGGCTCAATCTTTCAATTTCCAGACGCTGCGCATCATCTTGAGTGTTCACGATTAAATCCTGACAAGGTTTGCCATTTGTCCCCTTTGCCAAACATGACAGACTATGCTGGCATGGCTTCAACGCAAGGTTGTGAGCGCACGCTCCATGTGGCATTGGATTAACCACACGAACGGCTGCTGTAAGATATTCCTCTGCTGCTTGACGATTTTCAATTTTAAGTTTATTGAAGGTTGTTTGTATTACTCCCACAGCTCTATCTTGCCTGACACTTTGCATCATATCCTGGAGAATCAATGATCTGCTTAAAGCTGGTGTGTGATCGTAAACCTGAGCCTGCGTGAGATCTGATCGGCCCAAAATCAGATTCACCTGAACATCAGATAAACCTCCCTGTTTGTAGACAGTATTGAGCCAATGCCGAATATCATGCCAGCAAAACTCAGCCAATCCACCGGTACGAGGATCGAGAACATTAAATTTTCTAAATAACGATTCTTCAGTTCTCGACGTACCATCAAGCCACACTCGAAACATACCAACAGTAACTTTTCTAAATTCTTTATCACTCTTAGCAGAGAAGTATGTCAACAGATTTCGTGGAATTACGAATAATGAATTTTCCGGCTCTAAGATTGGCACTCCATCCTTTTGAACCGTAGGCAGAATTTTCCGATCAAAGCTTAATTCAAATTCCGGAACAGGCTGAAACGAAAAAGCTTTATCCTCAAGCTGACACAATAAAGCCTCATCAAGGATATCGTCTACAATCTGACGCATCCATGGCTGGCCGAAGGTAGCTTCACAGAATGCCTGAAAGCGCTGCAACGATATAGCATGCGGGTGATGCCTCAACCTACTTCGCCAATTAAAAACCTCTGAAGTTAATGGCAAATATTCATCCCAAGCCTTCTCATACATAAATACCTTTGAACTCATAGCCCTCTGACATTGAAGCAGCTTGGTAACTGCACGTCTGGAGGCGCCCAGATATATCGCGACATTAGACACACTCCCGAGGCGTTCAACCAACTGAATTACGTCTACAAATTGCCTAGTAGATTGGTAATATACGCCTCGCGGCGTATACAAATTGTGTTCACCCACCCACTCTGCGACAAACTTACGTACAAAATACCTCAAACTAATATGCGTTTTTTTCACTTTCTTCCAATCTACCCCAGGATTCAATCTCCTTCTTTGAGCAATACGACGCCCTTCCGCAGTATGTTCAGTGATAAATTCTACTGCTGCGCGTACTGCTGGGTATAAATCTTGCGGAAATGGTCTAAAGTACAATCGCCCCCCCTTTTCTGGAAAAATTTTTATAACCCATTTCCCTTCTTGTAGCATTAAGCAATCTACTGGTAGACATGCCAGCTCATTGATTCTACCGCCCACAGCGGCGTTAATCACTAGCGCACTAATATAAAATCTATCCCGAAGAGATAGTTCTGGATGAGTAGCCAGGCCGAATAAATCTCTAATTACTTCTATCGGTAAAAACTTTCGCTCTCTCCCGCCATCGGTTCCATGCCGACCATACTTACATCTGCGTTTAGGGGCGTTATAGATTATCCTCACGCCAATTCGTTTCTGCAACCATTTAGCAAATCCCTGAAGATTTGTTAAAGTTGAAACCTTCCCGGTCACCCCACGCTCTCCGTAACACCTCTCAACCGCAGTAAAATCCAAAAGATTTAATTGCGAGATTTTTTTACTACCAATTTCCGCATCAAGCCTAACTAATGCCTCGATGGCAGTAAACGCACCATCAGCGGATACGCCCGCTTGAACTCGCTTTGTTGCCACATATACTTTAGCAACTAATCTAAGCTCATCATTTCTAATACGACAAAACCTCAAATTGTATTGCGACAGATTTCCAGGGCGTTCAACCCAATCGAGAATATTCCATTCATCACTAAAAAAATCGACAGAAGGTTTTAACACGTCAACAAGTGATGCTGTCAAATTTAACAATGACCCTGGAAGGCCAAGACTACGCAGCTTAGAATGACTATCCATTTTCATTCATTCCCCGTTATTGATCCTAGCCACAACATCCTTGACCGCTTGGTATACACGTTCTAGCTCTTTCAGTATCTTACTCCGTTCCTTCCCACCCTCAGCCCTACCCCATCTTTCTAGTTCAGACTCTAGGTAATCTAAAGATTTTTTATGGTCTGCATCGCGCCAGGCAACGAAATACCTACACCCATTGTAGCAATTAAAAAAAGGATGCTGCCCACAAGATCCGGCCTTGCCACATTCCCCGACTATAGCTGGCTGATTTACGACCGGTATCAATATAGGCGCCCCAGAACTCTTCTGCCCAAGCTGACCGGCGAAAAACAAACCATTTAACTCTGAGAATATTCCACCTAATTTTCTGTTCGCACGCTCCAGCAAAGGGCAAAAATCAGAAGCCAAACAGTCAATGTAAGCATCAGCTGCATACACGGAGTCATGCTCAAGCACATATTGTATTTCGTCCCTAGACGCGCCCTGAGCAGCCATCTGTGTAGCCCCGCTATGTCGAATTCTATATGGCGTCAACATTAGAGGCTTATTCGTACGCGGACTGATCAATTTCAATCTGCGACACCAACCTGTTATCGACCGTCCAAAATTAGAAGATTTCCCCTCCCTCGAACTCACTAACAGCCTCCCAGTCTTTTCCTGTAACAATTTAACCATGGGAGATGAGGAGTATTCTAGAATGGCATTAGCAAGTTGAGCAGTTATGGGCCAAAGCTCCGGCGCCTGTCCTGTTTGATATTTTGCTTTAGGTATTCTAAGGAAATATTGGACGTCCTCTACCGCTGAATCGGGCACCCATAATGCATCACGGGACATTTCATGCAGCTGGATAGGTCTTTTTAATGTTTCAAACAAAATCCAAGTAAATAGCCGCGCGGTGATATCCGCCATGGATTCCCTCTCTACAGAAATCATCATTTCTTTTCTAATTACTTCAATTTCGGAACTTGTTAAGGCACCATGCGTTTCGTGCCACTCCAGTATCCTAGCGGTTGGGTGAGGCTTTTTGAGCCTAATGGCCTCTAGCTCCAGTGCATGTATCTCATCAGCACCCGCCAAGCCCTGAAAAGCAGCATAAATATAGAGTCTTCGAAACTCGGACGCTCCCGCAGGCGATGACGTCATGACAATCAACAATTTTCCGAGAGATACATCTGAAAAGTCCTTCCAAGCCGGTTCCCAGTGCCCTTCCAAGCAAGAAAGCCCCGCTTGCACAGAGCTAAGGATTCGAGGGCAAACCGACTCAAGCTTATGCACCAAGTATTTTTTGGCCACGTCAATAATTACGACTGGGAGCTGGTATTTATTTAGATCAATATAATACCGAGCCCTTCTCCACTCCGCTTCAATATAGTTTGTCGTCACATCAACAAAAAACGAACCACTCGGATCGGCATTACATCTTACATATATACGACCAACCCCATCCTCAAATTCTCCAGAATCATTAATTTCAATGGCCACTGTTTACCCCTTCAATATTTACCCTCATCAACTCCCTTCTTGCATTATCCCGAATCGCTCGCCTAACATAACTTTTTAAAGAGCTAGGGTTACTCCACCCTCCCATGTAAACTATGTGATCTATCTCCGTAGAGTTGTCCACCAACAAACTTGCAGCCTCGTAAAGCCTATTGAACACGGCGTGTCGTACGAGATGCCAATGGAAGGTTTCCACACACTCATTACTAATCATGCGAGCGATTTTATTTGCCGCTGAACTGGACAAAGGACTACCGAGCGAGGCGTTACCGTGGGAGACCAACAGGAATTCGTGTTCCAAATAAGTTGTAAACCCTCCTCCTTCTATTTTTCTCTTAACTCGATGATCATCTACATATTCCTCAACCGCTGTAATAATTCCTTCATCATCAGGGCCAAAATAAAGCCGCCTACCATAAGTTTTGACAAGTGGATTGTTGGGAGTTCGCGGATCAAAATAACCTGCACCTCTATCTTCTATGCGAATAATTTCCAAAAAAGGATATGAGCCTGTGAGGTCAATATCCTCTAAGCGCAAAGCTAATAACTCGCCAATTCTTAAACCAAATCTTCTAACTAAGCGCCACATAATGTAGTTTCTTAAATTCAAGCCGCGGCTCACGTTCGCACAGGAAAGCCGCAGTATCAAAAATTCTTCTATTTTTTCTAACTCACCATCTGTCATGTCATGCGCGATGTGATCTTTTTTACCGCCCACCATTACGCTAGACCAAACTTTTTTATGACTTTCAATTAAGCTAATGTAGCTAATATTAACTTCAAGACCAGCTGAAAACAGAGGAGTGAAGTTCTCAACAAACCAAATTGAGAATGCGCTACAACTCTGCAAGATCTTGCTAACATATTTATTTACCTGGGTGCCATTGACGGGTGGCGAGATAATCTTCTCAAGCCAATTAGCAAATTTTCTTACACATATGAAATCTAGCCCCTTCCCTTCTAGCAGCATGCGCTCGATATTGACCCCACTTACTTTTTCCCATGTAAATAGAAAGGCAACGTGATAGAGTATCGTTCGAATACTCGCCTTGTAGCGACGATTACCCATTGAATACGCGACTTCATACACACTTGCACTAAGACAAGGAACATAAGTTTTTGCTGCAACCAGCTGGTATCTAGCTATGTGCTGATGTGTGAATTTAACAACCTTGTACTCTAACTCAATAGTCTTTACTGACATGGAGCTTCGAGTTAATCTAGGCATGAGATAACTCCTTCGGCATCCTGGCATCAGTTGCAGAAATCATCTTCAAACGAATTAAATTAAACTGCGACCAAGGCGAGTCAAAAAAACGCCTACCAATCGAGCAGTGCGTTTTTACCTGAGGACGGCCTATTGAACTATGATCAACTAGCAAGAACAGCAGTTGATAACCTATGAGGGTTCTAAACCACAAACTTATAAATTTATTTTTATCACCCATATATCCGCACCTTGACATTAGTTTATGTCATGAAGGTACGGATGCTGGGCCGCGGATAATTCCGTCGTCTACCAACTATCTAACAACCTACGGTGCTACATTGGCACATTTCTAACGTATACCAGTTGGCTGGCCTCATCAAGACCTTACGTCGCAGGGCTGAAGGGGTTAGGGAACTTTCATCCCCTGCTATCTAGGCACCCCTAGGTCAGCTAAATCATGGATAAAGCCGAAGCTGACCGTCATGACAAGATGCTTGAACTCGCTGAGTTGCTCGCAGAAGTGTTGCAAAAAGCCGTGCCGTCGTTGAGCGAGCAGCAGGTTGAAGAGGCCGGGATCTACAT
>Ga0209913_1000753_pt1 | contig 23717 bp, 18 predicted proteins | sample PersoiDNA2013203_FD_185805 | JGI IMG/M metagenome (GOLD analysis project Ga0209913, IMG submission 185805) | Permafrost soil microbial communities from the Arctic, to analyse light accelerated degradation of dissolved organic matter (DOM) -... | ecosystem: Environmental > Terrestrial > Soil >... | reverse complement strand
AAAGTCGACCACGTACTCGGCACCGCGGTAGAGCTCGGTGTGACCTTTTTGACGACCGAAGCCTTTGACTTCGGTCACGGTGATGCCCTGCACGCCGATGGCCGAGAGTGCTTCGCGCACTTCGTCCAGCTTGAAGGGTTTGATGATGGCGGTGACGAGTTTCATGATTTCTCCTTGGCATGGAATAAGTGAAGGGTGCTCCGTGAATTCAGTTTCATCAGCTTCTCCGATAAAGTGGGTACACAAGAGTCTTAAGCATGGTTCATGCCACTATTTTTGCGACAGCGGGCGGCTATTACCGATGGCGGCCGCCTGGGTTTGCGCTAATATCAATGTATAAATAAACAGTATGCACATTCTTGGTGCATAAACCAGGGCGCAGCACCAATTCGCGCCAGCCCTTTTTTGAAGAGGAATCCTGATGAGTCTGTCTTTGGTGCAAAGTCGTGCGCTGCTGGGTCTGGATGCGCCGGCGGTCACGGTGGAGGTCCATCTGGCCAATGGCCTGCCCAGCTTCACGCTGGTCGGCTTGGCCGATGTCGAGGTGAAGGAGGCGCGCGAGCGAGTGCGCTCCGCCATTCAAAACTCCGGGCTGGAGTTTCCCCACAACAAGCGCATCACGGTCAATCTGGCGCCCGCCGACCTGCCCAAGGACTCCGGCCGCTTTGACCTGCCGATTGCGCTGGGTATTCTGGCCGCCAGTGGCCAGATCGATGCGGCCCGGCTGACGGGCTATGAGTTCGCTGGCGAGCTGTCGCTGTCGGGCGAACTGCGCCCGGTGCGCGGCGCACTGGCCATGAGCTTGGCTTTGCACGCCAGCCGGGTGGTGACGCAACTGGTGTTGCCGCCCGGCAGCGCCGAAGAAGCCGCGCTGGTGCCCGACGCCCAGGTCTATAGCGCCCGCCATTTGCTTGACGTGGTGCAGCATTTTTTGCCACAGGACGCCGACGCGCCGCCAGCGGAGCCCGCAGCGGGCTGGTCACGGGTCTCGACCGCGCCCCAGCCCGAGCTCGTCCGGTATCTGGATCTGGCCGATGTCAAAGGTCAACTGGGCGCCAAACGCGCCCTGGAGATTGCCGCTGCTGGCGGACACAGCCTGCTGCTGATGGGGCCGCCGGGCTCGGGCAAGTCGATGCTGGCGCAACGCTTTGCCGGCCTGCTGCCCACCATGACGACCCTTGAAGCGCTACAAAGTGCCGCCGTGGCCAGTTTGGGTGGCCGCTTTTCGCTGGACAAGTGGGCGCAGCGGCCCACTTGCAGCCCGCACCACACCGCCAGCGCCGTGGCGCTGGTGGGCGGCGGTTCACCACCGCGGCCCGGCGAGATTTCACTGGCGCATCACGGCGTGCTGTTTTTGGATGAGTTGCCCGAGTTTCCGCGCGCGGCGCTGGAGGCGCTGCGCGAACCGCTGGAGTCGGGGGTGATCACGATTTCGCGCGCGGCACGACGGGCCGAATTTCCGGCCCGCTTTCAGCTGATTGGCGCCATGAACCCCTGCCCTTGCGGCTATCTGGGCTCAGCGCAAAAGGTCTGCCGCTGCACACCCGACCAGGTGGCGCGTTACCAGAGCAAGCTGAGCGGCCCGCTGGTGGATCGCATTGACCTGCATGTGGAAGTGCCGGCCTTGCCGGCGGCGGACTTGCTGCAGGCGAGCGCCGGTGAAGCCACCGCCGTCATCCGCGCGCGTTGTACGGCCGCGCGCGAGCGCGCCATGGCACGCCAGGGCAAGGCGAACCAGGCGCTGCAGGGACAGGAAATAGACCACTATTTGTTGCTCGACGATGCCGCCGCCAAGTTTCTCAACCTTGCGGCCGCGCGCCTGGGCTGGTCGGCCCGCAGCACGCACCGGGCCCTTAAGGTTGCCCGCACCATCGCCGACCTGGCCGGGGCACGCAGCACCCAGGTGACGCATGTGGCCGAGGCGATGCAATACCGGCGTGCACTGCGCGCCTAGGCCATCGCCTTGCGATTCATCAGGGCCGCAAAAAGGCTGCTGACATCAACCGTTTGAATCAGCAATTGGCCCCCATTGGCCTTGATGAAATGTTTCACCAGCGTTCCCTCGGCGTGCCCGGTAAAGGGGGAGTGCATGATTTGGGATTGATTGAACTCCGGCACGTCGTGGAGCGCATCGACCAGCAGACCAATCGTTTGCCCGCAGTAGCGCACGATGATCACCTGGCTGCTCTTGCCGATGACGGAGGGTTGGCCGTGCAGCAGATAGCCCAGGTCAAAAACCCAGACTGAGCCATTGTTCACCGCTTCATGCTGCAGCCCCAACAGGCCGATGCAGGCTTTGCGCTCGCCCCTGGACACGGTTGAGATTTTTGACGCGGGCAGCGCCTCCAGAACGTGCTCGGCGGGCAAGGCGAACAGGGCGCCATCGATAAAGAACGTGGCGAATTCAACCCCCCCGATGGCGGTCAAATCCGATTGCAACACCGTGTTGCCCTGGTGACCAGCGCCCGGGCGCTCGCGCACTTCACCAAAAGAATCAAACACGACGGCCAGGACGTCTTCACGATAACCATCGGACACCTTGAATTCCCGGTAGCCGCTGGAAACCGTGCAGCCCATGATCGCGTATTGGCCGTCATGGATCACGATACGCGACGCACTGCTGCCGTTGGGCAGAGCCAGCAAAGTTTGATCCAGTTCCAATCTCGTTCCGACCGGGCGCGTTGGGTCTGTGCTGGCGATGACGCAGCCCCGTCGATCCACAAACAAGGCGTTCATCCCGACCTTGGTGCCCAAGCCGCTGCGGAGCATGGCATCGAGTTCAGGCGCCGAATCGAACACGATGCCGATGCCGCCGACCACGCTCGCATCGTCATCGGGGTCGCGGATGGCAGCGTGATACACATAGGTGGGTCTGCCACCGTAAAGTGGGCTGGGCGCAAACGGCGTCACGCAGTAATCCTGTTCACTGCGCAGCGCACGCACCTGCGCCAGCGTGTCGGTTTCGATGAAAGTCCCCAGCACCGTCCCGCCATCCTGGTCTGGCTGGGTGCTGGCGACAATGCAGCCGCTTGCGTCATAGACGAAGATGCGGGTGTAGACCGTGTACAGGCGGTTGATGTATTCCAGAATGCCGGTGATGCGTTCGACCACCTCCCCATCGCCCTGCGGCAGCGCCAGCGCCGCCTGCAGCTCCGGCGTCAAGGCCCACCAGCGACAGTCGTCCGAGCGCTCGTACAGGTTGCGGTCCAGCAGATCGACCAGCAAGTGCGACACGAATTCCGAATCGCGCAGGCTTGAGGCCAGCACGGTTTCATACAGATCGGCGATCGATTTTGAAAACAGTTCGTTGCTGCGCGCGCCGGTTTCACTGATCTGGTCCAGGATCGTCTTGAGTTTCATCTGTTCGCCGCGCTGGCCGGTCGTCATCACCTGCCCGTTCCACACCACGCGCTGGATATTTTCAGCGGCGGCCATGATCTCGTAGAGCGGGGGCGAAAACGATTGGGCATGCGACAGCAAGCCTGCCGCAACACCGGGATCAAGCGCGGCCAGGGTGCTGCTGCCGCCGCCGGTGAAAGCCACGTCAACCGGAATCATGACCTGGCCCTGCCAGCCCGGTGGTCCGGGGTAGCCTTGATAGCCCCCGGCAGGATAGGTTCGCACCAGGTATTCACGACCCGCAAACATCATCAATTTTGGCGTCGCATCCTGATTGACCGGCACCACGGCACCCCATGGAACCCACAATGCATCCGCACTTTCAATCACGCGGTTTTCACCATCGAGCAGCATCATGTTGGAGCGTCCGGCCGGATCGCGATGCGACTGGAAGATGCCCGCCATTTCCTGCTCGAAGTTGAAGCACAGACACAGCACGCCGACGACCACGCCCGTGTCGGGATGCAGCATGCGGCGCGAATAAATCAGTGCCTGCTTTTTGGCCGGGCGCAAATCCGTGGCGCGAAACGTTTCAACATAGGTATTGCTGGCCAGTGTTTGTGCCAGCAGCGGATCAACACTGCCTTCCAGCGGCGTGCTTTCATCAATCTGCACCAGCACATTGCCGGCGGTGTCCAGCAAAATTATTTCGTCATACACCGTGTATTTACTGCGGTAGGCACGCAGTCGCTGGCGAATGGCGCTCTGCTTGTCGGTCAGGCCAGCAACAAAGGCGCACAACTCGTTATCGGTGGCCAGAAACCCCACATCGGCGGTGCGCTCGTACAGATTGCGCACCACAATATCGATCACATACTGTGCCTTGGTGCCAATCTCATCGAGCACCGTGGCGACCTTTTCACTCACCAAGCTGGCGACCAACTCCTGCTCAAGTCGATTGAAGCCCTCACGGGTGGCCGCCATGGTCGGCAAAATGGTTTTCGCCTCGACCGGGCAGTTCATCTTGGCGGAAGATTCAATCATGCGCCACATCAGGTTCAACTCGTGCAGCGATTGTTCGCAGCGGATCACGTCGCGCATGTAGGGCAGATAGGTGTCAATTTGAAGTGGGGCAGCCGGGTTTGTCATGTTTTCTTCCTAATCGCGGGTGGTTTGTGGATGAGATGCCATCAGCTCGGGCACTGTTTTGGGTCGGCCCAATAAAAAGCCCTGAATCAGGGTGCAGCCGAATTGGCGCAAAAACAGGAGCTGCGCATCGGTCTCGACCCCTTCGGCGATGACCTGCAGCTTCATGTGGCGCCCAAGGTCCAGAATGGTGCGCACGATCGCGGCGTCACCATGATCGTGCGGCAGGCCGCTAACAAAGGAGCGATCAATCTTCAGCGAGGAGATCGGCAACATCTTCATGCGCGATAGCGATGAATGTCCCATCCCGAAATCGTCCAGGCTGACCTTGCAGCCCAGCTGCCGCAAGGCCGCCATGACCGGAATGACCTTGTCGGGCTGCTTCATCACCAGGCCCTCGGTCAGTTCCAGGCAGAGGTGGCGCGGCGCCACCCCGCACGCCTGCAGCACAGCCATCAATTCGCTGGGCAAATTGGGATTGACGAACTCGGGCGCCGCCATGTTGACGTTGACCTGCAAGTCGGCGAAGCCGCAGCGGTGCAACTGCGCCAGATCATGGCAGGCCTGCTTGACCACCCAGCGACCGATCTGCACGATCAGGCCGCTCTGCTCCGCCACCGGAATAAAGAGATCAGGCGGCACCACATCGCCGCCGGGCCGGCGCCAGCGAATCAGTGCCTCGACCGCGACCATGTGTTCGGCGTCGCGGCCAAAGACTGGCTGGTACGCCAGAAAGAATTCATGGTTCACCAGCGCGCGCTGCAACTCGGCTTCCATCGTCAGTTGCCTGGCCAGCGCAGACCGCTGCTCAGCCAGGGTTCCAGACGTGCCGCTGGAGAAAAAACTCAAGCCGTTGCGGCCGCCGTGTTTACGCCGGTACATGGCGGCGTCGGCGCAGCGCATGAGTTCCGAGCCGGTCCAGCCGTCGTCGGGGAAAATACTGATTCCCACGCTGGCCGACATCGTCAATTCCTGCCGCTCGAACAAAAACGGCTGGCGCGCGGCCAGCAGCACCCGCTCACCCAGGGCCTGCAGCTGTGCGGTCGAGCCGGCCGGCGCCACCAGAATGGCAAACTCGTCGCCACCCAGCCGGCCAGCCGCAGACCCGGCCAGTCCAAGTCGCTGCAAGCGCTGTGCAAATTCATGCAGGACCAGATTGCCGGCTTCGTGGCCGAAGGCGTCGTTGATTTGCTTGAAGCGGTCGAGGTCGATATTCAGGACGGCAAACGAGGTGCCCGATGAGGTGGCGCTCAGGCACGCCGCATCCAGCAGATGATGGAAATGCTTGCGGTTGGCCAGTCCGGTCAGGTCGTCAACCTGCGCCAGCTGCCGGATGAGTTCCTGCTGCTCCAGGCGCTGCACCGTCTGCGCAATCAGTTCGCCGATGGTCGTGGCCAGGCCCGGCAATTGCGCCTCGCGCTGGCGCGACAGGCTACTGTAGAACTCCAGTACGCCATGGCTGTGACGGCGTCCGCCCAGCGTGACATAAGAAACCGCAAAGGCGTAGCCAGACTGCAGACCACACGCATGGGCACTTTTGCGCCGCACAAAGTCCTGGTCGTTGACCATGTCCTCCACCCAGGCCGGCTGCATCGTGCGCCAGACGTTGCCGACCAGGTCTTCGCCCGGCGCCAGGCGAATGGCGGCCGTGTCCGCGATGAACGATGCCAGTGGATTGTCCGGTTGATGCCACTCATACTGGCAAGCCAGCCTATGCTCACCCATCTGTTGCTGCTCCAGTGACCAGTAGGCACCGCACTCCCAGCCCAGGTTGTCGCAGACCAGTTGAATCACCTTGGTCACGGCCTCCCCCAGCGTGGGGGTGCCGATCAGAAATTGGGTCGATTCAAAACAAAAGCGCTCCCGCATCGCGGCCAGCCGGGACGACGTGACATCGACCACGACGCCGGTCTGCACCGCCTGCCCGGGCACAAGATGGGGCTCTGAGACCATGCGCAACCAGCGCAGGCCGTCAAACTCATTGATGATGCGAAACTCGCACGCGATGGCCTGGCCCGGCTCGCGCAGGCCGGCCATCAGGCGCAGGACATCATCGGGTACCACCTGCTCAAAACAGCTGTGCCCCGTGGGATGAAGCCCGGCGCTGACATCCAGCAGGCTCGCCGCGCCGGTCGACAACACCCATTGGCCGGTCTGTGGTTCGCACCACCAGCGGCCGAACAAGCCCAGTGCTTCAGCGGTATCGGGCAAATTGGCCTGCACCAGCGCCGGCCCCAGTTTCGGGCTCGGGTCCGGGTCGTGCGCGGCGGGGAGATCGAGACGGGACAACAAGGAATGTTCACACATGGTTTTAGCTATTCTTGAGTCGGGACAAGTGCGTCATGCAATTCTTATGCCCGGTCAACTCTGTCTTCAATGAACCGCAGCAGGCCTGTGGCCCCGGTTGGCGCCTTAAACTCCGTGCCATCCCAATTCAAAATGGTGGTCCCTTATGCAGCATGTCGTGTTCAACCAAAAAGGTGGCGTGGGCAAGTCCACCATCACCTGCAATCTGGCCGCCATCAGTGCCTGGCAGGGTTTGCGCACCCTGGTGATCGACCTGGACGCGCAGGGCAATTCCACCCGCTACCTGCTGGGCGCCGATGCGCCAGACGACCTGCCCAATGTGGCGGAGTTCTTTGACCAAAGCCTGAAGTTCACCATTCGCGACAAGCCGCCGGGTGATTTCATCGTCAATACTCCCTGGGAGGGCCTGGACCTGATGGCATCCAACCCGCTGCTCGATGAATTGCATGGCAAGCTGGAATCACGCCACAAGATTTACAAGCTGCGCGATGCGCTGCTGCAATTGGCCGATGATTACGACCAGATCTACATCGACACGCCACCGGCGCTCAACTTCTACACCCGCTCGGCCCTGATGGCGGCGCAGGGTTGCCTGATTCCGTTTGATTGCGACGATTTCTCGCGCCGGGCGCTTTACACGCTGCTGGAGAACGTGGCGGAGATCAAGGCTGACCACAATGCCGACCTGCAAGTCGAGGGCATCATCGTGAACCAGTTTCAGCCGCGCGCCAACCTGCCGCAGCGCCTGGTGCAGGAGTTGATCGACGAAGGCCTGCCGGTGTTGCAGCCCTACCTGAGCTCGTCGGTCAAGATTCGGGAGTCGCACGAGCAGTCTTCACCGATGATCTTTCTGGAGCCCAACCACAAGCTCACGCTGGAATTTGTGGCCTTGCATGACGCTCTGCTCTAGCCCGCGCCTGGCCGCCACAGCTCACCGCATCCATTGATAGGTCCTTAATTCATAGCTGCATAGGCTTATTCGACGAGGGCTAGAGCCGAATTTGGCATATATATCCGATCAACCCATGCAACAACCGTCCCCCATTAACCTGCGCCTGGTCGGCTGGCTGTCGCTGGCGCAGTTGATCAGCTGGGGCAGCATCTTTTACACCTTTGCCCTGGTCATGGCGCCGGTGGAGCGTGACCTGGGTTTGAGCCGGGCCGAGTCGTCGCTGGCGTTCAGCCTGGCCTTGCTGGTCGAAGGCCTGCTGGCGTACCCGGTGGGCCGCTGGATTGACCGCGGCCATGAGCGCGTCGTCATGACGGGTGGCTCGGTGCTGGCCGGTGTTTGCCTGCTGCTGCAGGGCAGCGTCACCGGCATGGTCGGGTTTTATGCGGTCTGGGCCGGGCTGGGCGCGGCGATGGCAGCCGTTTTGTATGCACCCGCCTTTGCCGTGGTGACGCGCCGCTTCCCCCTTGATTTTCGCCGCGCCATCATCCTCATGACTTTTTTGGGTGGTCTGGCCAGCACCGTGTTCATCCCTTTGAGCGCCTGGCTGATGGCACTGTGGGGCTGGCGCCATGCGTTCATCGCCCTGGCGGCGCTGCATCTGCTGGTCTGTGCGCCGCTGCACGCGCTAACCTTACGCGGGGCGCCGCGTCCGAGCCCCCGCGTGGCCGCCGCTGACCCGCTGGCGGTCAAAGGCGTGACCGATTTCATTTTCAGTGCCCCGTTTTTGCTGATTGGCGTGTTTGTCGTGCTGCTGATGGCGGTGACGGTGGCGCTGCCTGCCCACATGGTGAGTCTGCTGCGCGAGAACGGCTTGCGCGAGGTCTGGGTCATCGCCATTCCGGCCGGCATCGGTGTCATTCAGGTCCTGGGTCGGCTGCTGCTTTACTTCTTTGAGCACCACGTCGACCCGCATCTGGCGAACCGGCTGATTCCGTGCCTGATTCCGCTCGGGCTGCTGGCCTTGCTGGCGGCACCCCTGTCCCCTGACGGGCAAATGGGGGCCGTGCTGCTGTTTGTGCTGCTCTATGGTCTGGGCAACGGCATGCTCACGATTGTGAAAGGGACGGCCATCGCGCAGTACGTGAACCGTGACCATGTGGCCACACTCAATGGCGCGCTGGGCCTGCCGCTGGCGCTGGCGCGCGCGGCAGCGCCTTTGCTGCTGGGTTTGTTGTGGACGGCGCAGGCAGGCTACACCCACGGCCTGTGGCTATTGCTCGCGCTCAGCGTGGTGGGGGTGGGCGCCTTGATGCTGGCGCAGCAGTTGGCGCTGCGCTCGCGCTAAGAATTACAGATTGGGCGCCAACAGCCGCTGCAGCGCCTTTTCATCCATACCACGGCGCGCCGCCAAGTCTTTGAGCTGGTCGTCGCCGATCTTGCCGACACTGAAATAAGTGCTGTCCGGGTGGCCGATATAGAACCCACTGACGCTGGCCGCCGGGCTCATGGCCAGGCTCTCGGTGAGGGTCATGCCAATGTCGGCGCACTGCAGCAGCTCGAACATGTCTTTCTTCACGCTGTGGTCCGGACACGCCGGGTAGCCCGGCGCCGGGCGGATGCCGGCGTATTTCTCGGCGATCAGGTCGGTGGCGGGCAGGGTTTCATCAGGCGCATAACCCCACAGGTCGGTACGCACTTTTTTGTGCAGACACTCGGCAAAGGCTTCGGCCAGCCGGTCAGCCAGGGACTTGAGCAGGATGGCGCTGTAGTCGTCGTGCTGGGCCAGGAACTGCGCCTCCTTCTTTTCAATGCCGATACCAGCGGTCACAGCAAAGACGCCGATGTAGTCTGGCTTCCTTAAGCCATTTCGGCCTGTAGCCCCCGTCTTGTCTTCGTTATCAGCTATATTTTTACTAGCATTTTTAGGTGCCACAAAATCAGCCAGACAGCGGCTCGGGCGCATCACGCCGTCAATTTCTTCCTTGGCGGCTTGCTGGCGCAGGCCGTACCAGGTCATGGCCACGGTACTGCGGGTCTCATCCGTGTAGAGCTCGATGTCGTCGTCGTTGACCGTGTTGGCGGGGTACAGGCCCAGCACGCCATTGGCGGTGAGCCAGCGGCCTTCGATGATTTTCTTCAACATGGCCTGGCCGTCGGCATAGATTTTTTTGGCCTCAACGCCCACGACCTCATCGTCCAGAATCGCGGGATAAGGCCCCGCCAGGTCCCAGGTCTGGAAGAACGGGCCCCAGTCGATAAAGCCAGCCAATTCGCTCAAGCAAGCGGGCGCTCCCCGTTTTGACGGTTGTCATGATCGGCATGAGCGACTTGGTGCGGAGCTACGGCTGGTTCATGCTGCGTGCTATTATTTTAATAGCTTTTGGCGCACGTCTGGCCTTGGCCAACGCCGTATTCCGTGAGAAGTTTGATGGCGCCTGGCTGAATCTGCCGATTCTGGGCAAACTGGCGCGCAGCTACAACACCGCGCGCTTTGCCAGCACCCTGGCGATGCTCGCCGCCGCCGGGGTGCCGATCCTGAAAGCCTTGCAGGCGGCGGCCGAGACGCTGTCCAACCGCGCCATGCGCACCGACGCGCTGGATGCACTCATCCTGGTGCGCGAAGGCGCGCCGCTGGCCTCGGCCCTGGCACAAAAAAAACGCTTTCCCGGGCTGCTCACCATGTTTGCCCGCCTGGGTGAGCAAACCGGCCAATTACCGGTGATGTTGCAGCGCGCCGCCAAGCAACTGAGCACCGAAGTGGCGCGCCGCGCGATGCAACTGGCTACCTTGCTGGAGCCGTTGCTGATCGTGGCCATGGGCGTGGTGGTGATGCTGATCGTACTGGCCGTGCTGGCCGTGCTGGCCGTGCTGCTGCCGATTATTCAGCTCAACCAGCTGGTCAAATGACGCGTCGCGACATGACGTACTTATTTTGCGGTTGAGGTTACAAAATCGAAAAGAATACGCTGGCTGTAACACCCCGGGCGTTGGGTCCTTCGGCGAGGGTGATGTGGGCGTGGTGCAGTTCCGCAATCCGTTGGCAAATCGCGAGCCCGAGGCCTGTCCCCGGTTGATCCTGGCGAGCGATGCGATAAAAGCGGTCGAACACCCGTTCGCGTTGTGCGGCGGGAATGCCTGGACCGTCGTCGCTGACTTCCATCAGCAAACCCGATTCGCCCTGGCGCACAGCAACGCTGATATGACCGCCGCGCTGGGTGTAGCGAATCGCGTTGTCCAGCAGGTTGCTGAGCAGCATGGACAACATGTCAGCGTTCCCCGACAACAGCGGCAGGTCGGGCTCAACCTTGAGTTCCAGGGTCTGATCGCGCTGCAGTGCCAGAGGCGCCAGCTCCGCACACACTGCTTCGGCGACTTCGCCCAAATTCACCGGCTGGACCTCCGGCAAGGCCAGTGCCGGATCGAGACGGGCCAGGGCGAGCATTTGGCCCACCAGCCGTATGCCTCTTTCCACCCCACGCTGCAACTGATCCATGGCGCGTTGCCGCTCGGCTTCACCTTCGGCGGTACGCGCTACATACAACTGCGCCTGAATGGCCGCCAGCGGCGTGCGCAACTCGTGGGCCGCATTGGCGGTGAAGCGCCGCTCGCCTTCCAGCGTATCCGTCATGCGCTGCAGCAGGTCGTTCAAGGCCAGCACCATGGGGCGCACTTCCCGCGGCGCGCTCTCTGCATCCAGGAGCATCAGGTTGTCGGGCTTTCGCGTCGCGATCTCGCGGGTCAGGACTCCCAGCGGATCCAGACCGCGGCTGATCGAGAACCAGAGCAGCACGATCAGCACCGGCAGTCCCAGTGCCAGCGGGCTGACCACGTGCAGGGCAATGTTGCGCACCAGCCGATTGCGCAGATCATGGGCCTCCGACACCAGGATGCGGAAGTCATGATGCTTGTCCCAGACACCGTAGTGACGCCAGAGCCGGCCTTGCGGGTCCGTGGTTTCGGAAAATCCGTCCCAGTTGGTCATGGCCGCAGCCGGTGCATTGGCAGATCGCAACAACAGGCTGCCGCTACCGCTCCAGACTTGGTAACTCAGGTGCTTTTCGTAATCCGCGTGCATTGAATGGATCGATCCGGTCACCACCGGTTCTGCCGGATTGCCAGGCACGCTCGGGCTAGCGGACGAAGATATGACCTTGGCAAGGCGTTCGGGCAATTCGGGCCATTGATTGAAAACCTCGCGCAACGCAGGTGCTTCTGCCTTGCCCGGAAGCGCCGCCGGATCGCTTTCGTCCGGATCGGTAACGCGTAGCAACGCCAATGCGGTTTGGGCCAGATGCGCGTCGAAGAGTTCATACACTTCGTCAACGCTGTCCCGGACGGTGAGCCAGGAGATCACCGCCCAGAAGGCAAAGGTGACGATGATGATGCCGACCAGCAGGCGCTGGCTCAGGGAAAAGCGTCGGCGTGCGATCATGATTCGGATCTGGCGATGGTGTAACCGACACCGCGCACGGTCCTCAAAGCTGTCGCGCCCAGCTTGAGGCGCAGGTTGTGGATATGCACCTCGACGGCATTGCTGTCCACATTGCGATTCCAGCCGTAGAGGGACTGCTCGAGTTGGCTGCGGGTGAGGACGCGCCCCGCACCTTCCATGAGTGCGCGCAACACGTCGAATTCGCGTTTGGAAACGCTGACCGCTTCGCCATTCTTGGTGACGGTGTGCGCGTCCGGGTCCAGCGTCAGGTCACCGACGCTCAGCGACCCGCCGCTGCGACCGGAGCGGCGAATGAGGGCGCGTAAGCGCGCAATCAACTCCTCCATGTCGGTCGTCTTGACCAGATAGTCGTCAGCACCGTAGTCGAGGCAGACGACCTTGTCACGGGTGGTGTCCCGCGCGGTGAGAATCAGGACCGGCAGCGCATTGCCGCCCGAGCGCAGCTTGCGCAGCACCTCCAGGCCGCCCAGCCCGGGCAGGCCGATATCCAGCACCACGGCGACGAATTTCTCGGCTGCCAGAACGTCAAGCGCGGTCTGGCCGTCCCTGATCCAGGTGACCTCGAAGCCCGATTTGCCGAGCGCGGCCCGCAAGCCCGCGCCGAGCAGAGCGTCGTCCTCAACGATTAATAGTCGCATGCTTCTTCATTTGTTTCAATTCTGGCAAATGTCACAAAATTGCAACACAGTGCTTACCCGGATAAAAGCGGCAATTCTGAGGGTTGATGGGGCCAAAAGCCCGCTATTCCCATCGAATCTGAGTAAGTCTTAAGTTATTGAGGAATTCCTTAAGCCAATTCTCAGGCCTGCTCCTTACGCTTACTTACAAATGTTGCAAGTAATGCGCTTGGTGTGACCGGGTTTTCAGGGCAAGTCGAACGCCCGCCAGGTACCCAGGCAAGAAGGATTTCACGCATGGCAAAAAATTATCCAGTCTCGTTCCTCCGTTTGTGCACGGTCGCCACGGCGGCCTTGCTGTTCGGCCTGCTGCCCGGCCGCGAGGTGCTGGCGGCCGCCGACCCCATGGCCGATGCCAGAATGGTGGGCGAAAAGCGCTGCGGCGAATGCCATGACACCGAGAAGTCCCTTTTCGGCCACACCCAGCACGCCAAGGTATTCCGCGAAAACCCGCGCAACGACACCGAAAAATCGGTTTGCGAGGCCTGCCACGGCAATGGTTCCCTGCACGTCGCCGACACCAAGGACAAGACCAAGATCATCGGCTTCTCCAAAGAGTGGAACACGCCGATCGAGAAGCAAACCGGCCAGTGCCTGAGCTGCCACGCCGGCGGCCAGCGCATCAATTGGCCCGGCTCCATCCATGCCACCAACAAAATGGCTTGCTCCGACTGCCACAACCCGATGGCCCGCTTCTCGGCCAATGGCTTGATGAAGAAGGCCAGCATCACGGATACCTGCCAGAGCTGCCACCAACAGCAGCGCGCCGAGTTCCGCAAAAAGTCGCACATGCCGGTACCCGAAGGCAAGATGACCTGTGTCGACTGCCACAACCCGCACGGCAGCAACGCCAAGAAACTGCTCAAGGCCGATAGCGTCAACGATCTGTGCTACACCTGCCACGCCGAAAAACGCGGCCCCTTCCTGTGGGAGCACGCCCCGGTGCGGGAAAACTGCATGAATTGCCACAGCCCGCACGGCTCCAACGCCGACAAGCTGCTGGTCCAGACGCGTCCGTTCCTGTGCGCTGGCTGCCATAGCACCACCGGCACCATGGGGCACGCTGTATGGGGCAACAACACGCTCGGTTCGGTTGTCAATGGGAATCCGACTTCGTTCGGTCAGACCAATGCCGGTCTTCAGGCCAATACGGCGGCTGGTGCAACGGCGGCTCTCGCCAGCAAGCGCATGACCGGCCGCTCGTGCCAGAACTGCCACTCGGCGATTCATGGCAGCAACAGTCCCTCCGGCGCCCGCTTCCAGCGCTGACCTGACACGGGAGATCGCACATGACTCAGTTCAATCAATCCGGGAGTTTTCGCATGACCGCTCGTCCCCGCATGAAAATGCTTGCCGCCAGCGTCGGTGTCGCCCTCGCCCAATGGGGCGCCGGTTCGGCCTTCGCCGACTCCGCCGTGGGGGTGGACATGGCCAACGGCAATGCCCTCAACCCACCCGGCCGCTCGGCGGTGCCGCGCCCCATGGCCGGCGATGGTTTCGATACCGTGCGTCACTCGCCCACCGGCCAGCTTTACGGCCTGCCTTACGATAACGCGGCCAGTGGAACCAGCAAGACCGAGGGTGGCTGGGAATACAGCGGCGGCATCGATATCGGCGTGATCGGCGGCGATGCCGGCAATAAGAACACGTTGTTCCGCAAGTACAAGGACCTGAGAAATGGCGTCTATCTCGACTACTTCGAGGTCGAAGCCGACAAGAATGATTCGGCCGCCTACATGCAGGCCTTCGGCGGCGGCACCGGGCAGAATGACCAGTTCTACGGCTTTCAATACGGTCACTACAACGACTGGAAGATGAAGCTGTTCTACAACGAAACCAGCCATGTCTTCACCGACACCTGGAAGTCGCTCTACAGCGGCGAGGGCTCGGGTAATCTGACGACCGGGCTCGCTATGCCATCCGCTGTCAAGACCGGTAATCCGACCGTCGGTACCGGTGCCTGTAGCGCCGCCGCGCCATGCTGGAGCTACGGGGGCAAGACCTACTCCAACGCCACGGCGCTGCTTGCCATCAACGGCACCACCGGCACGGCGGGCGCCGCCGGCACGATAACCGCGGGCTCACCCCAGTCCAACATGGCTTTGGCCATCAGCAACAAGCTGGCGACCCTGCCCGAGAGTGAGTTGAGCCTGGTGCGCAAAAAAGGCGGTGCCCGCCTGGACAAGACGCTGACCGATAACTGGAAAGGCTATGCCAGCTACAGCCTGGAGCAGCGCACCGGTGCCCGTCCATTCGCCATGAACGAGGGCAACATCTCGACCGAAATCGCGGAACCGATCGACTATGCCACCCACGAAATGCTGGCTGGGCTGCAGTACGCCGATGCGCTGACCCAGGCTAATGTGCGCGCTTCCCTGTCACTGTTCCGCAACAACATCAGCACGCTGAACGTGCAGTATCCGTTGCTGAATTCACCGCTGCCCTTCGGCACCATCCAGACCGCCACCTATGACCTGTATCCCGACAACAATGCCTTGAATTTGAAGGGCGAATTCGCGCGCTCGCTGCCCAACTTCTTCAATGGCCGCTTCAATGCAACGCTGGCATGGGGTACCAGCCGGCAGAACGACGATCTGCTGGCGCCGATCTCGGCCGCGCAGAACGCCCAACTGGCGGCGGCCGGCATCACCACCTTTGGTGGCACCAGCACCAACGTCGGCTACGCCGCGGGCAGCTCACTGGTGTCAAACTGGAACACCACCGCCGCCTTGAGTCAGCAGACCGCCAAGCAGCGCATCGATACTGCGCTGCTGGATCTGGGCTTGGCCGTGAAGCCGACCGACGCGCTCAGCATGAAGGGCTCGTTCCGCTTCTTTGATACGGCGAACAAGGGCGGCTACACGGCCTACAACCCGCTCACCGGCCAGTTCGGTCGAGGCGTCGCAGATGGCAACAACGCCAACATGGATGTGGTGGTCGGGTTGAATCCTGGCGCCACGCCCGGAACGGCCGGAAACTGTTACGTGCCGCCTGGCTATCCGGCAGTCGCCGGCTGCACCTTCGGCCTCGCCGGTGTCGTGGCCAACGGTGCCAACACACCTGTCTTCGGCCAGGCGCGCTCGACCCAGCAGATGAACTACGGCTTGGCCGCCGACTACGACCTGACCAATACCAGCAGCGTCAATGCGGCGCTGGAGCGGGAGGAGTTCAACCGCAACTTCCGGGAACGCGACAAGACCTGGGAGGACAAGCTCAAGCTCGGCTATGTCAATCGCGGCCTGGGCGACGCCACCTTGCGTACCTCCCTGGAGACTGACAGCAAGCGTGGCGGCGATTACAACTACCGCACCTTTGCGGACTTGGGCACGGGGCTGCCCGGCCTCGATCCGGCAACCCAGATCCGGTTGGCTGGCACGCTGGGCTATACCGCCTTTAGTCCTGCTGGCGGAACAGTGGCCAACAACGCCAATCTCTTCAACCGGTACTCGTACTACTTCCGCAAATACGACCAGGCTGACCGCGACCAGAACATCTTCAATGTCCGGCTGAACTATCAGGCCCGCGAAGATCTTGATCTGGGTGTAACCTTGCAGAAGAAAGACATCAACTATCCGGATTCGTTCTACGGTGCGGAGAAGGACAAGCAGAACTCGTTGAGCCTGGAGCTCAATTACCAGCCGTCGTCCGGGAAAAACCTCTACGCCTTCTACTCGTACCAGCAAGGCCAGAAGTCGATGAAGTTGAACTCGGGCGCGGCTTTGGCCACACCCATCAACACTTGCACGGCGGCAAATTTGGCCACCTACGGCTACTCAGCCTGCTCGGACAACGTTAATGGCCTCGGCGGCTCGCGTCCGGCGTCCGATGCCTGGTCGATGAACACCGACGACCACAACGATGTGCTCGGCTTGGGGTTCCAGAGCGCAATCGGTACGATGCAGTTCAGCGTCGACTACACCTATTCAAACAGCTCGACCGCTATCAGCTACAACTATGGCGGCACGGCTCTTAGTGGCGTTGCCGCGAACCAGGCCGCCGCCGCTTTGATTGCCGGCAGCGCGCTGCCCGACATGACCTTCGTTCAGCAGACCCTGAACTTCAACCTGCTCATCCCGATCAACAAGAAGTTGTCGGTTCGCCTGTTCGACCGCTTCGAGGTTGGCCAGGTCAAGGACTGGCATTACGACGGCGTCATTACCGGTGCCGTCGGCGCTTACGACAGCGGCACCTTGTTGCTCGACGCCGGCGCGCAAAACTACCATGCCAATGTCATTGGCGTATTCATTCAGTACAAGCTGTAAGCGTCGCCTACCCTGCCGAAGGAGCTGAAAATGATTCATAGAGACAAAAACCACAAGACCACGTCTGGACGTCGCGCGCTTGGAATTGCCGCAGCCTTGGTACTGGGGTGGACGTTTGCCGCCCCGAGTGCCGCGCAGGATGCCAAGACCATCGCCGCCACCGTCTGCGTTGCCTGCCATGGCGAAAATGGCAACAGCGCCATTCCGATGTTCCCCAAGATCGCCGGCTTGCAGGAGGGCTATATCGTCAAGCAGTTGCGTGACTTTCAGTCCGGACGCCGCAAGAGCGACATCATGGCGCCCGTGGTCGCCGCGTTGAAGCCGGAAGACTTCGCGTCCCTGGCGACCTTTTATAGCGGCCAGAAACTCAACCCCGGCGAAGACGCAGACAAGAAGGCGGCGGGCTTCGGCAAGATGATATTTTTTGAAGGCAACGAAGAGACCGGGGTACCCGCTTGCGTCGGCTGCCATCAGCCGCAAGGCGCCGGCCATCTCGTTTATCCGCGCATTGGCGGGCAGCATGCCCAGTATGTGACGCAGCAATTGAAAAACTTCGCCAGCAGCGACCGCTCAAACGATGTCAACCGCTTTATGCGCGTGCTGGCTAAACGCATGAGCGACGAGGAAATCGAGTCCGTTGCCGCCTATCTGGTCGGACTCGATTCAAAATAGCTTCCAGGGAAATCAGGAGACAAGCCCGTGAAAAAATTACTAACCCTATTAATGGTGCTGTCGCTGTGGTCTGCAGTGGCCTCGGCACAAACTCCCGCCTGGAATGAGATCAAGGGCGAACTGAAGACGGCGCTGGAAACCAAGGGCGACCCGGTGCGTGGCGCGGCGGCCTTCGAGCCCTGCCAGGGCTGCCACCGCCAGGATGCTTCGGGCCGCGTCAGCGGCGCTTACCCGCGACTGTCCGGCCAGCATGCGACGGTGCTCATGAAGCAGATGGCCGACATTCGCAGCGGCCGCCGCAGCAATCCGAAAATGGAACCCTTCATCGGTGACCACATTCTGACCCCTTACGAGATTGCGGATATCGCCGTCTATCTTCAAGGGCTGCCGATCTCGAAGGAAAACGGCAAGGGCCCGGGCACGTGCGGGGTGACTGGCAAGCTGCTCTACGACAAGGACTGCGCCAATTGTCACGGCGGCGTGGGCGAAGGCAGCGCGGAAAAGTTTTACCCGATGGTTGCGGCCCAGCATTACCGCTATCTGCTGCGGGAAGTTCAGTTCATCCGCGACGGCGACAGGCGCAATGCGAATCCGGACATGATCAAAGTGATCAAACCCTACTCGACTTGCGACATGGAAACCGTGGCGGACTACATGTCCCAGTTCCCGCCGCCGCAGAAATAAAGCCGTTGCGCCGTTGCGCATGATCAGTTCATCATCGGCTATGCGACTTGTCCTTCTGTGTGCTGTTGCGCTATCCCCTTTTGCCACAGCCCGGGACAACGCCTGGAAAGCAAGCGAGGAAAACGCGACATGGCGTTCAGAATGTGGCGCCTGCCACATCGCATTTCCGCCGGCGCTGCTGTCGGCGGGCGACTGGCTGGAAATCATGTCCCGACTGGACCAACATTTCGGCACGGATGCCAGCCTGGATGCCAGCAAGCGCCAGGAAATCTCGGATTATCTGAAGCGCAGTGGTGCCAGCAACCGCTTGTTCGGCAGCAGCGAGGAGCTGCCGCGTATTACCAGCAGCGACCGGTTCGTGAACAAGCACCGCGGCGCCATCCGTCTCTGGCGAAAGGGCCAAATAAAAATCCTGTCCGACTGCGCTGCCTGCCACAAGGACTCCGACCGGGAGACGATGAATGAATGAGAATTGTGCAGCACGGATAGGAATTTCAATCGCATGAGTCCCAGTATTGCACCTTGGATCAGCCATCGATCAGCGTGAACACCCTCAATTTGGCCACAGCCATGCCTTGCTTGGCGGGTGTAGCGCTAAAAAGTGCTGTCTGAAAGAGTGATTTCGGATGCACCGCTTGCGCCAGACACAGGTGTACCCCGCAGCGCGTCTGAATCACCGGTTTGACCTGTCACCAATTGATGCGCTGATATCAGGCAAGTCGATTGCGATCAGAGGCAGTCCCTGCCCATGATCTTTCTGGAGCCGATGCACAAGCTGACACTGGAATTCGTGGCCTTGCACGACGCGCTGCTTTCGGCGCGGCTAAACCACTGCGGTCGCACAGAAAGCTACAAGTTGGGTGCCAGCAGCCGCTGCAAATCCCGTTCGGCCATGCCACGGCGCATCGCCAGGTCTTTGAGCTGGTCGTCGCCGATCTTGCCGACACTGAAATAAGTGCTGTCCGGGTGACCGATATAGAAACCGCTGACGCTGGCAGCTGGCGTCATGGCCAGACTCTCGGTCACGCCCATGCCAATGTCGGCGCATTGCAGCAACTCGAACATGTCTTTCTTCACGCTGTGGTCCGGGCAGGCCGGGTAGCCAGGAGCCGGGCGGATGCCGGCGTATTTTTCGGCGATCAGGTCGGTGGCGGGCAAGGCTTCATCAGGCGCATAACCCCACAGGTCGGTGCGCACTTTTTTGTGCAGGCACTCGGCAAAGGCTTCGGCCAGCCGGTCGGCCAGGGACTTGAGCAGGATGGCGCTGTAGTCGTCGTGCGCGGCCAGAAACTGCGCTTCTTTCTTTTCAATGCCGATACCAGCGGTCACAGCAAAGACACCGATGTAGTCTTGATTATTTAAGCTATTTCGGCCTGTAGCCCCCGTCTGGTCTGCGTTAGCAGCTACATTTTTAATAGCAATTTTTGGTGCCACAAAATCAGCCAGGCAGCGGCTGGGGCGCATCACGCCGTCAATTTCTTCCTTGGCCGCCTGCTGGCGCAGGCCGTACCAGGTCATGGCCGCGGTGCTGCGGGTCTCATCCGTGTAGAGCTCGATGTCGTCGTCGTTGACCGTGTTGGCGGGGTACAGGCCCAGCACGCCATTGGCGGTGAGCCAGCGGCCTTCGATGATTTTCTTCAGCATGGCCTGGCCGTCGGCATAGATTTTTTTGGCCTCAACGCCCACGACCTCATCGTCCAGAATCGCGGGATAAGGCCCCGCCAGGTCCCAGGTCTGGAAGAACGGGCCCCAGTCGATAAAACCCGCCAACTCGCTCAAGTCAAAGTTCTTGAAGACGCGTCGGCCAATGAACTTCGGCGTGGTTGGCTGGTAAGCGGACCAGTCCACTGGCGTCTTGTTGGCGCGGGCTTGTGATAAGGGCCACAGCGGAATCTGCTTCTTGTTGGCGTGCTGCAGGCGCACGCGCTCGTAATCGGTGTTGAGCTCGGCCACAAAGCCGCTGGCGGCGTCGCCCAACAGGTTTTGCACCACGCCCACGCTGCGCGAGGCATCGGGCACATAGACCACGGGGCCCGCGTAATGGGGCGCCACCTTGACGGCGGTGTGGACCCGGCTGGTGGTGGCGCCGCCAATCAGCAGCGGGATTTTTTTGATGCGAAAGTAGTCGTCCTTCTGCATCTCGCCGGCCACATAGGCCATTTCTTCCAGGCTGGGCGTGATCAGGCCCGACAGGCCAATGATGTCCGCGCCCTCCACCTTGGCGCGCGCCAGAATCTCGTGACACGGCACCATCACACCCATGTTGACCACGTCAAAGTTGTTGCACTGCAAGACCACGGTGACGATGTTTTTGCCAATGTCATGCACATCGCCCTTGACGGTGGCGATGATGATCTTGCCTTTGGTCTGCACGTCACGGCCAGCCGCTTCGTCGAGACGCTTTTCTTCTTCAATGTAGGGAATCAAATGCGCCACGGCTTGCTTCATCACGCGCGCGCTTTTCACCACCTGCGGCAAAAACATCTTGCCCTGGCCAAACAGGTCGCCGACGATGCTCATGCCCGCCATCAGCGGACCTTCAATCACATGCAGCGGCCGCCCGCCCTTGGCGATGATGGCCTGGTAGGCTTCTTCGGTGTCAGGGACGATGAAATCGGTGATGCCATGCACCATGGCGTGGCTCAGGCGCTGCTCAACGCCCACCGGGTGCTCCGGCGTGCCGCGCCACTCCAGTTTTTTGCTCTCGTCCTTGGCGCCGCTTTTCGCCGTTTCGGCAATCTCGACCAGGCGCTCACCCGCATCCGGCCTGCGGTTCAGCACCACGTCTTCGACGCGCTCGCGCAGCTGCGGCTCCAGGTCGTCATAGACCCCGACCATGCCGGCGTTGACGATGCCCATGTCCATGCCGGCTTTGATGGCGTGGTACAGGAACACGGTGTGAATGGCTTCGCGCACCGGGTCGTTGCCCCGGAAGCTGAAAGACACGTTGCTGACACCGCCCGACACCTTGGCACCGGGCAGATGCTGCTTGATCCAGCGCGTGGCGTTGATGAAATCGACCGCGTAGTTGTTGTGCTCTTCAATGCCGGTGGCGATGGCGAAGATGTTGGGGTCGAAGATGATGTCTTCCGGCGGAAAATCCACCTCATCGACCAAGATGCGGTAGGCGCGCTCGCAAATGCCGATCTTGCGCTCGTAAGTGTCGGCTTGGCCCTGCTCGTCAAACGCCATCACCACGGCGGCAGCACCGTAGCGGCGCAGCAGCTTGGCCTGGTGCTTGAAAGCGTCCACGCCTTCTTTCATGCTGATGGAGTTGACCACCGCCTTGCCCTGCACGCAGCGCAGGCCGGCCTCGATGACGCTCCATTTGCTGGAGTCAATCATGACCGGAACCCTTGAAATGTCTGGCTCAGACGCTATCAAATTCAAGAACTTCACCATGGCCGCCTGGCTGTCGAGCATGGCCTCGTCCATGTTGATGTCGATGATCTGGGCGCCGTTTTCGACCTGCTGGCGCGCCACGCTCAGGGCCTGGTCAAACTCGCCGTTCAAAATCATGCGGGCAAAGGCCTTGGAGCCAGTCACATTGGTGCGCTCGCCGATGTTGACGAAGCTTGCACTCGGCACAGACGTATCTGCAGATGGCGTGATACCAATCGTCAGCGGCTCCAGGCCGGACAATTTCATGGGGGGAACAATGGTTTCAGACATGCAACTCACCTGTGGATTTCATAGTGTCAGGTGAGCGTCGTTGCAAAGATTCCAAGCCTGACGGGCCATGTGGTCCGCTGCAACGCTCCTTGGAAGTCTGCGATTTTAAGGGCTGTTCGCACCAGGCACTACCGGCTTGCGCGAGCCAGACAGCACCGAGCGGAAGAACGGCTGTCGACACAGACCTTTGATATTTCGCAACACCCATAGCAGAAACTGCTTGCAACTGTGCATTTCTAAGCGTAGGTTGAGACGTGGGATGTGCTGACTTACAGCCAACGCCTGAACCGGTCGGCCTACCCACGCTTCAGTAGGAGGTTTTATGTCAGCCCTGCATTTACCAAGAAGGCTTGAGCAATTCGGTGGGCGCATCAAGAAGACTGATCCGGCCGCATGGGTTGTATTGGCCTTGGCGATCGGCTCTTTGGCCGTGCTTTATGCGGTGATCTATTTCCATTGATACCCCACGATTTTCTGTCGCCCACCCGGAGCCCCAATGCTGGGCCATTCTGGCATCGCGTCAAAGCGAATAATCTATCGGCTGGCTGTACGCCGGATCAGCGTGCCAGGCCCAGTAGGTCTGTACCAGCCGCTGCGTGATCGGCCCCGGACGGCCATCGCCAATCGGACGTTTGTCCACCCTGGTCACGGGCAGTACACCACCGCCCGAGGTGGAGATGAACACCTCCTCGGCCTCACGCAACTCATCGGCTGGCAAGGCACGCAGTTGTGTCTCCAGCCCCAGAGCGCGTGCCATCTCGATGACAGTGCGACGCGACAACACGCCGGTTATTTGCCCGGGCGTCAGTCCTGGGTCAAGCCGCCTCTTGGTAAAACACATTCCTCTGCAGCACGCGTCCTGCCAGCGGAGCCACTTTGTCGTGAATGGCCCCAATGTGCTCCGGCGTGGTGCCGCAGCAGCCACCCACGATATTGACCAGGCCCTCGGCGGCAAATTCACCAATCAGGCGGCTTGTGTCGGCCGGGGTTTCATCAAAGCCGGTGTCGCTCATCGGGTTGGGCAGGCCGGCGTTGGGGTAGCAGCTGATGAAGGTATCGGGCGCGGCCTTGGCTAACTCCTGGATATAGGGGCGCATCAGCGCGGCCCCCAGGGCGCAGTTCAGGCCCACGGCCAAGGGTTGCGCGTGGCGCACGCTGTGCCAAAACGCGGTGACGGTCTGGCCGCTCAAAATGCGCCCGGACGCATCCGTCACCGTACCGCTGATGATGATGGGCAGGCGCTCACCACTGGCTTCAAAAAACTCGTCGATGGCAAACAGCGCCGCCTTGGCGTTGAGGGTGTCGAAAATGGTTTCGACCAGCAGCGCATCGGCGCCGCCTTGCACCAGCGCTTCAACCTGTTCGTAATAGGCGGCGCGCAGTTGCTCAAAAGTCACGTTGCGGGCGCCGGGATCGTTCACGTCCGGGCTGATGCTGGCGGTTTTCGGCGTCGGGCCCAGAGCCCCCAGCACAAAACGCGGTTTGTCGGGGGTCGAATACTTGTCGCAGGCGGAGCGGGCTAATTTGGCCGAGGCCAGGTTCATCTCAAACGCCAGATCGGCCATGTCGTAGTCGGCCTGGGCCACGCGGGTGGCGCCAAAGGTGTTGGTCTC